>ERZ1034409.31-NODE-31-length-94559-cov-11.017576_pt1 | contig 94559 bp, 86 predicted proteins | sample MGYA00520610_ERZ1034409 | MGnify/ENA primary metagenome ERZ1034409 (study PRJEB33736, sample SAMEA104288480) | Azolla microphylla | place: Ecuador | collected 1982 | study: EMG produced TPA metagenomics assembly of the PRJEB19522 data set (Is there foul play in the... | reverse complement strand
GTCCTGTGGTTATGGGTCCCGGATCTGCGCTTACGCTTGTCCGGGACGACAGCGGTGACGGAAGCGGGCGTTGAACCAAACCCTGCCTTCCCAGACTCACTCCTGATGACAACCCTGACCGACGACCGTCGTGTACGCGCGCGTGATGCGTCGCCTGCACGACATTTTTATCTCCACATGGCCCTGGCCTGCGCTGCCACGGCTTTTCTCGGTTTCGCACCGACCTATTGGGTGCCGCTCGCCCACCGGACATTCTCCGCAAGTCCCGTGATTCACTTTCACGGATTCTTGTTCTTCACATGGTCGCTCTATTTCGTGCTGCAGACCTGGCTCGCGGCCTCGGGCCGCATAGTCAACCACCGCTCGCTCGGCATCGCCGGCGTCTCGCTTGCGACAGCGATGACGATCTTCGGCTTCCTCGCCTCCGTTCACGTGATGCAGCATTCCGCCGCGCTCGGGCAGCGCGAGGCCGGCATCGGTTTCTCGATCGTGCCGATGAGCGGGATCGCGTTCTTCGCGATCGTGTTCGTGCTGGCGATCGTGAACACGCGCAAGCCCGAGATCCACAAGCGGCTGATGCTGCTCGCAGCGGTCTCGATCCTCGACGCCGCGATCGCGCGCTGGTTCCTGACCTTCCTCGCTCCTCCCGGACCGCCCGGCCCGCCGCCGGTGCCGGTGACGATCGCGCCGGCCGTCGTCGCCTCGCTGCTGCTCGTCGTCGCCATGATACGCGACTGGCGCACCGAGGGCCGCGTGCATCCGGTCTACATCTACGGCACGCTCGCGCTGCTGGCGGTGAAGGTGCTGAACTGGCCGATCAGCGAGACCGCCGCGTGGCACGCCTTTGCCGGCGGGATCTTGGCGCTGGCGCAGTAGCCACCGCTGTCGTCCCGGACAAGCGAAGCCCCAGGCAACGCGCAGCGTTGACTGGGGCGAAGCGCCGATCCGGGACCCATAACCACAGGCAGATGTGGTTACGGGACTCGGAGTTACCGTTTAACGAGACAACCTGACCCTGTGGTTATGGGTCCCGGGTTCGCGCCCTGCGCGCCCCGGGACGACAGCGGAGCGTGAGGCGGCTACGCCCCCGCCTTGCACGTGATCCCGCCGTCCACCACGAGCTCGATCCCCGTCACATATTTCGACTCGTCGGAGGCCAGGAACAGTGCGGCGTTGGCGACGTCGAAGGCGTCGCCCATGTGGCCCATCGGCACCTGCGCATCGCGCGCGCGCCACATCGCCTCGACATCGCCCTTGGCGTAGCTGTTGGCAAGACCTGCGGAATGCTCGACCATCGGCGTCTTCATCAGACCGGGCAGGATTGCATTGACCCGGACGTGATGGCGCGCGAATTCGATCGCGGTGGTGCGCGTCATCTGGTTCATCGCCGCCTTCGAGGTGCCGTAAGTGACGTAGGAGATACCCATGTGGCGGATCGAGGCGATCGAGGAGATGTTGATGATCGAGCCGCCGCCCTGCTTCACCATGACGGGGATGACGTGCTTCATGGCGAAATAAGCGCTCTTGAGGTTGACGCTGAAGACGCGGTCCCAGCTTTCCTCGGTGACCTCGACCACGCTGCCCATCTCGGCGATGCCGACATTGTTGTCGAGCACGTCGATGCGGCCATAGGCCTTCAGGCATGCCGCCACCATCGCCTCGATCTCGCTCGCGCGGGACACGTCGGCGGTGAACGCCGTCGCCTTGCCGCCCTCGCCGGTGATGATCTTCGCGGTCTCCTCGGCGGCTGCGCCGTTGCGATCGACGCAAAACACCTGCGCGCCTTCGCGCGCGAAGGTCACCGCGGTCGCCTTGCCGTTGCCCCAGCCGGGTCCGATCGAGCCGGCCCCCACCACCATCGCAACCTTGCCCTTGAGCCGATCCATCGCGTGTCTCCTTTTGTTGTTCTTGTAGCCCGAATGAACGCAGCGATAACCGGGGACAGTGCTCCCCCATGTCGCTGCGCTCATGCGGGCTACGGATTGTCGCAGACTTTCATCGTGGTGACGTTAGCACCAATGGGATGCCCGACAATCTCCGACAGCGTCTGGCATTGTCCGTCATGGCACAGCCGCCATTCCCCGGCCGCGCCGGAATTGCCGAGCACCACCTCCGGCATCGGCGCTCGCTTCGGCTGCCATTGAAACCAGCCGTCGACCAGCCGCGCTTCCGGCGGCGGCTCCATGCCGGGGCCGGTGCCCTTGACGCGGGCCTGCACCAGCTCGAGACCCGCGGGCGTGACGCGCCAGTCTTCCTGCCAGTCGACCTTCGCGATCGAATGCGTCCACACCAGCGTGAACGCGGACAGCGCCAGCGTCTTCACGCCGAACGCCGTTGCGAAGCAGAGGCTCACACCGCCTCGACAGGCGCCGGCGGACGCTGCCGCCACTGCCACAGCACGAGCGCGGCAGCGAGCACGAAGCCGGCGGTGTCGCTGAACGCAAATTCGCCGAGCAGGCAGAACGCAGCGCCGAGCGCGACCAGGCGCTCGACGAGCGTCAGCTTCGTGAACAGAAAGCCGATCGCGACCATGCCGAACAGGGCGATCGCCACCAGTGCCTTCACGCTCGCCAGCGCCACCGCGCCATAGAAGCCGAGCTTGGCTGCCATGGGATCGCCGGCCTGCAGCATCAAGGCCGGCGAATAGACGAAGATGAAGGGGATGACATAGCCGGCAAGCGCGATGCGCATCGCCTCCCAACCGATCTTGTCCGGATTCTCCTTCGCGATCGGCGCCGCCGCGAGCGCGGCCAGCGCAACCGGCGGCGAGAGATCGGCCATGATGCCGTAATAGAAGGCGAACATGTGGCTCGCGATCAGCGGCACGCCGAGCTTGGCCAGCGCGGGCGCCGCCAGCGCAGCCGTGATGATGTAGGTCGGGATGGTCGGAATGCCCGTGCCAAGCAGGATCGACAGCAGCATGGTCATGATCAGCGCCAGGAACAGGCTCTTCTCGCCGAGCCCGATCACCCAGCCGCCGAAGATGGTGCCGACGCCGGTCTGCGACATCATGCCGATGATGACGCCGACGATGGCGCAGGCCATGCCGACGGTGATGGCGGATTTGGCGCTCTCGGCCAGCGCGTCGCGGCACTCGCGCAGGGCCCTGAACCCGCCACGCACGAACGCGGTGATCAGGATCAGACCGACCACGACGCTCGCAACCGGCACGATCTTGAGCCCGTCACGCGACAACGCGGCAACGACCAGTGCAAGCCCGACCCAGAAGATGATGCGGATCGCATTCGAGGGGGCGCCCGTCGTGATGGCAGTGCCGAGGATCAGCGCCACGGTCAGCGCCAGGCCCATGCTGCCGGCATAGAGCGGCGTAAAACCTTCGAACAGCATATAGACCAGGGCTGCGAGCGGCAGCACCAGGTACCAGCCCTTCACAAGCGCTTTCCAGGCGCTCGGTGTTTCCGAGCGCTTCATGCCGGTGAGGCCGTGCTTGCCTGCCTCCAGATGCACCATCCAGAAGGCCGAGGCGAAGTAGAGGATCGCGGGGATCGCGGCCGCCTTGACGATCTCCGAATATTGCACGCCGAGCGTCTCGGCCATGATGAAGGCGACCGCGCCCATCACCGGCGGCATGATCTGGCCGCCCATCGAGGCCGTGGCCTCGACGCCCGCGGCGAACGCGCGGCGATAGCCGAACCGGATCATCAAGGGAATCGTGAACTGGCCGACGGTGACGACGTTGGCGACGCCGGAGCCGGAGATCGTCCCCATCATGCCCGAGGCGAACACCGCGACCTTGGCGGGGCCGCCGCGGGTCCTGCCGAACAGGCCGAGCGAGACATCGGTGAAGAGCTGGATCATGCCGGCGCGCTCCAGGAACGAGCCGAACAGGATGAACAGGAAGATGTAGGTCGCCGACACGTAGATCGGCACGCCGTAGAAGCCCTCGGTGCCGAACGACAGATGCGTGATGATCTGGTCGAAATCATAGCCGCGATGATTGAGCGGCGACGGCAGATATTGGCCGAAGAACCAGTAGACGAGGCAGGCCCCGCACATCAGCGGCAGCGCCGCGCCCATCAGACGCCGCGTGCCCTCGAAGATCAGCACGGCCAGCACAGTGCCGACCACGAGATCGAGCCGCGTCGGATCGCCGTCGCGGGCGATCAGATCGGCATAGAAGATCCACTGGTAGAGCCCGCAGAAGAAGCCGGCAGCACCGATCGCCCAGCCGAGCGCACGGCCGGCATTGCTCTTCGCGGTGAAGTTGGCGATCAGGCCGAAGGTGAGCAGGACCAGGAAGCCGACATGGACGCCGCGCACCACCTGGCTCGGCAGGTAGTTGAAGGCGGCGACATAGAGCTGGAAGGTGGCGAAGGCGATGCCGATCCAATAGGCGAGCGCGCCCCACCCGCGCGGGCCGAAGCCTTCCGGGAAACCGTGCTCGAAATTGTCGAACTCGACCTTGACCTTCTCGGGGGCCGACGCCGTACCCTCTGCCTGTTCCAGCATCCTAAATCGTCCTCAGCCCTGTGCGGGCAATTGTAACATCGGCACCGCCGCCGCACCCGTCATGGCCGGGCTTGTCCCGGCCATCCACGGCCTGAAAGTGCGTCCAAGAACGTGGATGCCCGGGACATCTGGCGCGAAGACGCGCTTCGCGCTTTTGCCCCGGGCATGACGTCGGCGGATGAGGCTGATTACTTGATCAGCCCTTTTTCCTTGTAATAGCGGATTGCGCCGGGGTGCAGCGGGACCGGGCTGCCGCTGGCGGCGGTCTCGAGCTTGATCTCCTTGCCGGCCGCGTGCGCATTCTGCAGTTCCGGCAGCGATTCGTAGACCAGCTTGGTCATCTGATAGGCGAGATCGTCCGACACGGCGGAGCTGGTGACGAGATAGTTGATCACGGCCGCAGTCGGCACGTCCTTGTCCTGGCCGGTATAGGTGTTGGCCGGGATGATCGCCGAGACGAAGGGCGGGCCGATCTTGTCGACGGTCTCCTTCGGCACCGACACCACGGTGATCGGGCTCGAGGTCGAGAGGTCCTTCAGCGAGGCGACGCCGAGGCCGGCCGATTGCAGCGTCGCTGCGAGCTGGCGATTCTTCATGAGGTCGACGGATTCGGCGAAGGGCAGATATTCGACCTTGCCGAGGTCCTTGTAGCTCATGCCGGCGGCGGCCAGGATCGCGCGCGAATTCAGCTCCGTGCCCGATTTCGGCGCGCCGACGGAAAGGCTCTTGCCCTTGAGGTCGGCGAGCGTCTTGATGCCGCTATCGGCCGTCGCGACGATCTGGATGTAGTTCGGGTAGATCGCGCCGATGGTACGGAGCTTGTCGAGCTTGGTCTTGAAGCCCGCCTCCTCCTCGCCGTCCCAGGCCGCTTTCAGCGAATCGCCCAGCGTGAACGCCAGCTCGCCGCGGCCCTGCTGCAGCAGGATCAAATTCTCGACCGACGCCTTGGTGGCCTGCACCTGCGTCTTCACGTTCGGAATCTTGTCGCCGTAAATCTTCCCGATCGCGACCCCGAGCGGATAATAGACGCCGGAGGTGCCGCCGGTCAGCACGTTGATGAAGGATTGCGCCTGCGCGCAAGGTGCCGACGCCGCCAGAGCCAGAGCTGCGGCCGCGCCGAAAATGGTCCGTTTCATGGTTGTTGTACTCCCCAAACCGGCCGCGAAATTGGCCGGATGAGGCGATCGGGTCAACCCATCCAAAAGACAAAACAGAACTGCGGGAAAGGGCCGTTCCGGCTCGACTTTTCGGGAACCCGGCGGCTGCGGCGACGTGGCGCAGTCGGATCCGGCGCATGTCGGGACATCGGGTCCAGACGCGCCAGCCTTCTACTGGAACGTCATGTCCAGGCACTTGGAGATGTCGGAGCCGAGGCCGGAGGAGATGATGATGCAGCCGCGCACCTTCTGCGCGGTCACGTCAGCGGCCCAGATCGAATAGCCGCCGGGCCCGAAGAACGAGTTGGTGTTCGGCGGCTCGGTCTCGGTGGCGTCGAAATCATAGTGGCCGTCGGCCTCGAAGATGCGCGGCTTCTTGATGCAGCCGCCATCGGTCTGGACGTTGATGACTTCCTTGTTGTCGCGGGTCAGCGCGAGCGAGACCTGGCAGCGGAAATATTCCGAGGTCCTGGTGTTGAAGAGATAGGTGTAGGACTTGCAGGTCGCGGTGTTCAGCTTGCCCGGGGCGAGGCCGCGGCTGCACGAAATGCGCTGGTTGTGGCTGAGCTGGTAGTCATCGGCCCGGGCGGCCGGCGCCAGCGCCGTCAATGACAATGCAGCAGCCCAGCAGAGTTTAATCACATGGCGCATCCGAATCATCCCTACCCATGATTTTGTCGAGTTGCGTTCTAGACGGAAAGCGGAACATAGTCGCGAGGGGACGCGGGGAAAATCACAAACTGCTGGGCAAGACGTGATGCGCTGCGGCGCTTTCGCAAATTGACCCGGGCATACCGTTCGTGATTTGTTCAAGCCCGATGCCCCACGACGGGGGAGGATGGATCATGGCATTTTCAACGAAGACATTTGCACCTGTTTCGATTGCACTCGTCACGCTGCTTGGCAGTTTCGCCGGGCCCGCCGTCGCACAAGCGCCGGCAACGCCGTGGGAGCTCAAGCCCGATACCGGCTACGCCTATGACAAGGACGGCAAGACCTTTTCCTACAAGATGGGCACCAGCAACGCCGGCGAGCTCCTGAAGGGCGCCAAGAAGGTCCCGCGCGGCACGCTGTTCTTCATCGGCCACAACGGCCAGCTCTACATGCGCAGCGGCCCGTATCTGGAAGGCGACGGCAAGTTCAAGTTCGGGCCGGATCAGTAATCCCTTCCTGTCGTCCCGGGGCGCGCGAAGCGCGAACCCGGGACCCATAGCCACAGGAAGGAGTCGTGGCGCGAAGTCGGTAACCACGAGTCTTCGCCAAATCTAATTCTGTGGCTATGGGTCCCGGATCTGCGCGCGCTTGAGGCGCGCTTGTCCGGGACGACACCGATTTCTAAAACGCCGCCGCCAATTCCCTTGCGCCGGGTTTGCCGCTGTTCGAATCCATCCGGTCGTCCGTCACCGCCAGCAGCTTGGCCACCGTGTTGTGGCGGATCGCGACGGGGTTGCGCTCATAGCCGCCGCGCTGGAAGAAGTTCGAGGTCGGCACCTGCTCGCGCATCGCCTGCGGCATCGTCACCATGTCGAGCCCGGTGCCGTCGCCGGTGAGGTTCATCATCTCGAGCTCGGCCGCGGTGAGCGGACGGGTGTAGCCCTTGGCGCGGGCGAACAGCACCGAGGTCAGCAGCTTGTGGGTCTGCAGCATGGGACCGACATCGATGTCGAGCACCATCGCGTGCATGGCCCAGCCCTGCGCGGTGTTGCCGATCTTCTCGTGCTCCGACCAGGTGTCGGGCACCGACTTCGCATGCGCCACCATCTTCTTGAGCACGACGAGCTTGTGCTCGAGCGCCTGCCGCGCCGGCCCTGACATACGCGCAACCTTCTCGGAAAGGGCGCGAATGAGCTCGTGACCCTGCTCGGCCAGCAGCTCGACGCTGTTGGTGGTCAGGAGCTGGTTGTAGCCCATCGCGGTCGAGATCGCGCGCTTGCCGCCATGCTCGATGCCCGCCTGCACATCGTGACTGCCGGTGCCGCCAGTCTCGAACGAATAGACCCGCACCGCCTGCTCGCGCGTCAGCCCGGAGGCGAGCGCGTAGCGCGCATAGGCGCGCTTGAACTCGACCTCGCTGGAGGGACGCTGCGGCGTGAACTGATAGAGCTCCTGCGCCGCGCGCAGGAAATCGGAGACGACGGGGATCGGTTTGCGGGGCGGCCGGTCCGGCGTTTCCTCCGGCTCCGGATTCACCGGCTTCTTCGGCCCGTTATAAAGCGGCGGATGCTCCAGCACGTAGTCGTCGAGCGTGATCTGCTGCCCGCTGCGCCGCTTGGCGTTGCGGCCCTTCCGCTTCTCCGAGATCTGGCTCCAATAGGCCCCAGCCTCGGCGTCGAAGGCCGCGCGCGCCGCCTGGTACTCCGCCAGCTTGCGGCGATATTCGAGCACGGCCGGCGAAGCCCCACCTTGCGCGAAAAACTGCGACAGCAGCTGGGCGTTGGCATTGCGGACGGCCGGCGGCAGCACGTCGGCCTCGCCGCCGCGCGCGGACGGCGTGATCAGGACGAGCGCGAGTGGAACCAGCGCCAATTTGTTTCGAATCGATCGATGCATGCCGCCCTCTTAGCAGGCATCCGGTAACCGTCACGTTAACGCGCCGTTTACCATCACTTCCAGGCAAATACCGGCTGTTCCAGCTCCGTGACGCGGGTCTGCCGCCCCGCCAGCACCTCGCGGAACTGGTAGATCAGGGCCGCCGTCGGCGCGTGGATCAGGCTCATCTGGTGATGGAAGCGGATCACACGGCGGCTGCTTTCGGGGATCCCTGTGAAATCGAAGGCCTCATCGCGCTCGATCGTCGCGAGCGCGATGCGATGGACCGAGGCGACCTCGTCCGGGTTCGGCCGGATCGCGACACTGTCGGCAGCCCACACCACGACAGGCGTGATCAGATAGCCGGAGCGGGTCGGGTAATCGTCGAGCAGGCCGAGCACCGCCTCGGCCGAAAGTTTGAGCGCGAGCTCTTCGTCCAGCTCGCGCAGCGCCGCTTCGACCGGCGTCTCGCCGGCATCGCAGCGTCCGCCGGGCAGGGCCCATTGTCCGCGATGCGAACGCAAGCTCGACGCGCGCCGCGTGAGCAGGAAGGCCGTGTCGTCGCCGTCACTGGATTCGGTCAGCGCCAGCACCACGGCGGCGCGCTTCAGCGCCGACGGCTCAGCCGTTTCGGGCAGCCGCGCGAAGGAGGCGCAGGCGGCTTCGATATTCCGTCTGGTGGCATCGCCGAAAGGTCTCATGATGCTTGACTACACCAGGACTGCATCTGATGAAACGAGGAGAGAGACGCGCTGCAGGGATGGACGGAGCAATGACGAGCAAGACCGCCGCAAGGCTCAAATCGGAGGGCTGGAGCATTCTTGAGACCACCGGCTTCATGCACCTGGTCGGTCCCCTGTGGGAGCGCAAAGTCGACGGCCATTACGAGTTCGCGCTCGCGACCGAGGACAAGCACCACAACCGCCGCGGCATGGTCCAGGGCGGCGTGATGATGACCTTCGCCGACCGCACCTGCGGCATGACCGCCCGCTACACCTCCGGCAAGGAATACATGGCGACCGTGCAGCTCGACACCCATTTCGTCGAGGCCGGCCAGATCGGCGACATCCTGATCTCCCGCCCCCGCGTCGTGCGCTCGACCCGCAGCCTGATCTTCATGAGCACGGAAGTGACGGTGGACGGCCGCTGCATCGTGATGGCGAACGGCGTGTTCAAGATTCTGAAGGGGCCGGGGTAGGCAAAGCGGTCAGGCTGCCACCGCAGCCCACTACACGCTCCGCCGTCATCCCCGCGAACGCGGGGATCCATAACCCCAGGGAGGAGTCGTAGCGCACCGCCGCCAACTTCGAGTCTTCGCCAAACGCAATCCTGTGGTTATGGGTCCCGGATCTGCGCGCGCTTGAGGCGCGCTTGTCCGGGACGACGAGAAGAGACGGCAGTTCTGGATTGCTTCGCTGCGCTCGCAATCACGACCGTTGCTGGCTATGCTGCCCTCAACCAATATCGAGGACCCACCCATGCAATACCGTCAGCTCGGCCGCAGCGGCCTGAAAGTGTCGCCGATCTGCCTGGGCTCCATGATGTTCGGCGGGCCGACCGATGAAGCCACGTCCAAGCGGATCATCGACAAGGCGCGCGGCGCCGGCATCAATTTCATCGACACGGCGGATGCCTATTCGAAGGGTGCATCCGAAGAGGTGGTCGGCCGCGCCATCGCCAATGATCGCAATGCCTGGGTGCTCGCGACCAAGCTCGCCAATCCCATGAACACTGGGACGGGGAACGATCCCAACCGCGTCGGCCTGTCGCGCCGCTGGGTGCTGCAGGCCGCCGACGAAAGCCTGAAGCGGCTCGGCACCGACCACATCGACATCTACTATCTGCACAAGGAAGACCATGCGACGCCGCTGGAGGAGACGGTGCGCGCGATGGGCGACCTGATCCGCGCCGGCAAGGTGCGCTATTTCGGCGTCTCGAACTACCGTGCCTGGCGCGTCGCCGAGATCTGCAACATCTGCGACCGGCTCGGCATCGACCGTCCCGCGGTGAGCCAGCCCTATTACAACGCCATGAACCGCATGCCCGAGGTCGAGCACTTCCCGGCCTGCTCCTATTACGGCCTCGGCATCGTGCCCTACAGTCCGCTGGCGCGCGGCGTGCTCACCGGCAAGTACAAGCCGGACGCCGCCCCCGACAAGGAGACGCGCGCCGGTCGCAACGACACCCGCATGATGCAGACCGAATGGCGACCTGAGTCGCTCCAGCTCGCGCAGGAGATCAAGCTTCACGCCGAGAAGAAGGGCATCACCGCCGGCCAGTTCGCCGTCGCCTGGGTGCTCAACTCCGCCTTCGTCTCCTCGATCGTCGCAGGCCCGCGCACCGAGGAGCAGTGGGATGGTTACATCAGCGCACTCGGCTATCGTTTCACCGGAGATGACGAGGCGCTGATCGACCGGCTGGTCGTGCCGGGACATCCCTCGACGCCGGGCTACAACGACCCCGCCTATCCGATCGAAGGCCGCCGCACACGGACCGCCTGAACCTTCGCGAGACGAAGATGGCACACGAAGACCGCTACGGCCTGCCGCTCTCAACCACCTCTCACGACGCCGCGGCGGCTTATCGCGAAGGCGTCGACCTCATGCTCGCGGGCTGGACCGGCATGGCGGAGACGCTCGAGCGCGCCATTGCCGCCGATCCTGACTTCGCGCTTCCCCATATCGCGCGCGCCCGCGTGCACGCCTTCTACCAGCAGGGCGATCTCGCAAGGAGCAAGGCGGCGCTCGCGCGCCAGTTGGTCGCCAAGCGCGGCACGGAGCGTGAGCGCTCGCATGTCGAAACGCTGGCGCTTGCGGTCGAGGGCCGGCTGCCGGAGGCGATCGCATCGACGCTGAAGCACATCGAGAGCTGGCCGCGCGATGCCATGGTGCTGTCGCTGCCGCTCGGCGCGTTCGGCCTGTTCGCCTTCTCCGGCATGGCCGACCACGACCGCGCGCGGCACGAGCTGTGCGAGCGCGTGGCGCAGCATTACGGCGAGGACTGGTGGTTCCTCACCATGTCCGGCTGGGCCATGACCGAGAATGGCGACGTCGCGCGCGGCCGCAGCGTGACCGAGCGCGGCTTCAATCTGCGCCGAGCCAATGCCCACGCCGCGCACGCGGTGCTGCATGCGATGTTCGAGGACGGCTCGATCGACGCCGCCGACCGCCTCGTCGAGGCGTGGATTCCCTCCTACGACCGCGCCGGCATCCTGCACGGCCATATTCGCTGGCACCAGGCGCTCGGCGCGCTCGAGCACGGCGATGCGGCACGCGCGCGCGCGATCTATTCCGACGTGCTCCGGCCCACCGCCACGCAGGCACCGCCGCTCAACGTCATCACCGACGCCGCCTCGCTGCTGTGGCGGCTGTCGGCATATGGCCACACCGTGCCGAGGGCGCTCTGGCTCGAGGCTGACGCCACCGCGCAAAAACTGTTCCCGAAGTCGAGCCTGTCCTTTGCCGACGTCCACATGGCGCTGTTCGCGGCGGCGACGCAAAACCATGCAGCCCTCAGCGCGCGGCTTGCGACCATCGAGCAGCGCCTCGCCGACGGCAAGCTGCCGGCCGGCCCCGTGGTCCCTGCGATTTTTCGCGCGCTGGCAGCCTTCGCGGACGAAGACTACGCCTCATGCGTCAAAACGCTCGCGCCTGTCCTCGCCGAAGTCGTGCGGATCGGCGGCAGCCACGCCCAGCGCGAGCTGGTCGAGGACACTTACATCGTTGCGCTGATCCGGAGCAACGCATTCGCCGAGGCCCGCGCCGCGCTGGACCGAAGGCTGCATCGCCGTCCTTCACAGCGTGACACACAGTGGCAGCTTCTGGCCGCCGGCTGAGCGGGCAACGCTAAAGCGCGACGGCTCGATCCGAGCCGTCGCGCCCTGCTCTTCTCGCGCGGTCACAGGCCGTTACGCAGCATCCTGCCCGGGCGCGCCGTGATCGACCAGCTCATTGCGGCGGGCCCCGTTGCGCGCGGCCACGGCGGCAACCGGCGGCTTGACGGCCGTCGCCTTGCGCGGCGCCGGCACCTGCTTCGGCCTGATCGGCTGCTCGTCATAGCGCCCGTCCAGGTGCCCGTTGATGACATCCCAGATCTGACGCAGCCGGCGCACGTGCAGATCGTCGCGGATGTAGGCCACGATGGCCTGCAGCGCATCCGCGTCGTTCAGCGGAACCTCGCTGCCCGTAGCGACGGCATCTGCCGGGACCGCCTCGAATTTGGGGGCGTATTTGGCCTCGACATGCAGCAGGACATGAATGAGCCGCTGCCGCAGCAGCGGATTCTTCAGGCAGCGTTCGAGATCGAAGATCGTGCGGATGTTCATCTCCCGCAGCTTGCGCGTCCGTTCCGGGCCGACGGCGAGGATGAGCTGCGCCTGCGCAACCCAGTCCATGACCTCGTAGAGCCCATAGGGGGTCTCCACGAAGATCTGGATCGGGTTGATGGTCGCAAGATTCTGCACGTCCTCGATCTCGAACTCGCCGAGGCGGAGCTTCATGAACGGGTCGATCCCGAGGATCATGTCGAGCGGGAGCTCCTCCTGGAGCGCCTTGCTCGCCGAGCTCACCCGGCGCAGCCGGATCCATGGAAACTTCGCGATCAGCACGCTGATGAAAAGGTCGGGGAAGAAGCCGATGACGAATGCCAGGGCAACCTGCGCACTGTCGCCGAGATAGGTCATGAAGCCGGATTGCCAAACCGCCGCGGTCACGAAGATCGCGAGCAGGATGTGGAAGAACGACTGGAAGAACGAAATCGGCGACAGATCGAAATTCGCAATCCTTCTGATCAGATACTGGATCGACCAGATGTAGCTGCTGATGAACGCGTAGGTGATCATCCCGTCCGGCGTACCGCGCGGCGTCCAGAAGTTGGAGACGTAGTTGGCGGGCTTGGCCACGCCATGCGGCGCGATGTCTTGCCTGAACGCGAACTCGAAGCAGAGATAGGTCAGCAGGACGTAGATCGCGACCGGGAAGATGTAGAACCGGATTGCGTTGGAGTCGGGATCCGTGGCCTGCCGCTCCGGGTTTGCTTCAGGATCGTATTTGTATTTGACCAGCTCGAACGACGGCAGGATGAGCGGCCGTCCGCCGACTTTCGCAAATTGAAAGAGTCTCTCGAGGTCGCGCACGATTTCGCGCCGGCTCGCACGCACGTTCATGCGACCGATATAGACGCCGACGGGAACGATGAGACTGAAGAGAGCGATGGACAATGCACGAAGGAAAGTATCGAATTCGAAATTCATGACGCACTCCTCACGCGGCAGGAGGAAAACAATCAGGAGAAGAAAAATCAGAACAGGAAAATAATCAGGAGAAGAAAAATGTAGTGCAATCAACCTCTACGAGACTACGTGCAAAGCCCGATTGGCTCAAGCCCCGACGGCGGCCCCGCCGTGCCGACGATGGAGCCAGCCATTCCGGGGGGGGGGGCGCGCGCTGGGCCCGCCCCTGCTCGGCCCGGTCCCCGCGAGGTGCCCGCCACCATCCCTGCCACGAAAAAAACACCGGCCTGGCGGCAAGTGCCGGCCGGACGGATGGGGCGATTTGGGCGAATCGCCGTCGGGGTGTGGCGCGGTGGTATTCCAGACAGGTCTTGCAGAACAAACGGGATCGCAACCAATTTGCGGTTCGATGGTTATGATGCGGGACTTTTCCGCCAGCACGGCCCTCTGGCACGCGAGCCTGACGATGCGCCTCCGCCGACCGGTCCTCGCCGCCTTGGTCATGGGCTTGGCAAGTCCATGTCTGGCAAGTCCTTGTTTTGCCGAAACTTCCAAACCGATCCCGGTCAACAATCCGCCGGCGCAGCAGACTGCCTTCATCGACATGCTCGCGCTGATGTCCGGCCACTGCAAGACGTTCAAGGTCGCCGGCCGCTCCTTCGCCTGCAAGACGGTGGCCTACGCCCATGGCGACAAGGGCCGGGTCAATTTCGCGGTCGCGGTCGACGATCCCTCCGACGCCAATCACGTCGTGTCGTTCTCCGGCGAGAACGGCAAGCGCGCCGACGACAATTCCTACGAGCTGCCGATCGACCGCATGCTGCTCAACTCCAAGGACCGCCCCAAGGTCGACGGCCTGCCGGTGCCGGCCGAGCAGATCTCCACTGGCCTCTGCCGCCAGACTGGAAACTTCGCTGCCAGGAAAGTGAACGACGTTACCTGCTCGGCGACCGACAACGAAGGTCGTCTATATGAACTGCTGTTCGTCTCCGACGGTACGCCGGTGAGCGTGCGCCGCATCCGGCAATCGTCACCCTCGATCCAGGATCCGTTCAAGTAGCGGCACTTCGTCTCGCTCTGCTTCGCCGGTCGTGCGAACGCGCATCCTTCCGTTTGAAACTCCAGTTCCGGCTTGTATGCTCTTGCGTGCGTCCTCATCGAGGAGGCGCGATTGCAACTGGAGGCGGGGCCGACGGTCCAGCAACGCGTATGATCACCGCCCTGGTCCGCATCCTGATCGTCTGCCTGCTCGCAAGCCTGTCGCGTGAGTGCATCGCGGCCGGCGGCAAGCCGCAGCGTTCGATCCTGGTGCTGGAAGAAGCCGATTTTCGCTCGCCTTTTTATTCCGATATCTTTGCCGGTATCCGCGCCGCCGCGAAGCAGAGCGGCACGGCTCACACGGTGACCTACGGTGAGAGCCTCGATCTCACCCGCTTTCCCGGACCCGATTACGAAGAGAGTCTGGTCGGCCACCTCAAGACCAAATATGCGCAGCGCCCGATCGACGTCATCGTTTCGATCGGCGTCGCATCGGCGAAATTCCTGCAGAAGCGCAAGCAGGAGATCTGGCCCGCCGCGCCCGTCGTCTACGGCTTCGTGCCTGATCTGCCCGAGACACGCGCGCTGTTCCTGCCCAACACGACGGCCGTCTTCGCCCGGGTGAGACCGGCACAGCTCTTGACCGCTGCCCGCGCCATCGTGCCCGACCTGAACCGTGTCGTCCTCGTCGGCGAGGCCTGGAAGAATCCGCTGACCTACGGCGTGTGGAAGCAGGATTTCGCGGCCGCAATGCCCGACCTCGAAGTCACCGATCTGTCCGGCGCCGTGCTGCGCGAGGTCCGCGATCACGTTGCCTCCTTGCCGGCCCGCTCTGCGATCCTGACCTCGGCGATATATTCCGACGGCGAAGGCACCTATTATTCCCCGGCCTCGGCACTCGCACGCGTCGCCGAGAAGGCTAACCGCCCGATCATCATCACGTCCGATACGTTTCTCGGGCGGTCGGGCGTGGGCGGCTTCCTGCTGCGGCCCGACATGATCGGACGGGAAGCCGGCGAATTGGCGATACGGATCCTCGACGGTGAAACGCCGTCGAGCATCGTGCCTTTCGGCGGGGACAACGTGAAGCCGATCTTCGACTGGCGGGAGATCAAGCGCTGGAACGTGGACGAAGCCAATCTGCCGCCCGGCAGCGAGGTGCGTTTCCGTGAGCCCACCTTCTGGGAGCAATATTCCTGGCACGTCACCGTGGTCGCGAGCGTCGTTCTGATGCAGGCGCTGATGATCACCATTCTGCTGCGCGAACGCCGCCTGCGCTTCGTGGCCGAGGTCGAGGCGCGTCAGCGCATGTCGGAGCTCGCCCATCTGAATCGCCGCGCCACCGCGGGCGAAATGTCCACCTCGCTCGCCCACGAGCTGAACCAGCCACTCGCCGCCATCCTGATCAATGCCGAAACGGCCCAGCAGCTCTTGCGCAATCCGGCGCCCGACCTCGGAGAGATCGAGGACATATTGGACCACATTCGACGGGACGATCAGCGGGCCGCCGAGATCATCAGCCGGCTGCGCTCGTTCCTGAAGCGGGACCCGACCGAACGCCGCGAGCTCGACCTCAATGCGATGGTCGGCGAGGTGTTTCGCTTCCTCTCCGTGCAGGCCTTGACGCACGATGTCGAGCTCGTGACGGAGCCCTCGCCTGCGGAGATCCGCGTCAAGGGCGACAAGGTTCAGCTCCAGCAGGCAATTCTGAACCTCGTCGTGAACGGCATCGATGCCGTGGCCCATCTTCCGGACAAGCGGCGCCGCGTCGTCGGCCGAACCAGCCTCGCCGACGGCAATGTGGCCCTCGTCTCCGTCGCTGATGCCGGCGACGGCATCCTTGCAGAGAAGGTGACGGAAATCTTCAGGCCGTTCTTCACGACCAAGGCGCAGGGTATGGGCATCGGCCTGTCGATCGCCCATACCATCGTCGAGGCGCATGGCGGCCGCATCTGGGCCGAGAACGCGCCGTCAGGGGGCGCCGTCTTCCACGTCAGCCTGCCGCTGGCAGCGCCGCGATAGCTCCTATCGCAGGCGCCGCCGTCACGCGAACGCCTTCTCCAGCGTCGCGAACATCACCGCGAGCGACTTGTCGTGCCGCGTGATCGGCGGCACCGGGCGATCGATCTTCATCAGCTGATAGACTGCCATCTGCGCCGCCCGCACCGAATATTCGACGGTGAACACGACGTCATCGGGGATTTCGACGAACTGGCTGACGAAAGCGAGGTTGACCGAGTTCTTCGGAACCGGCAGCGGCCGGTCCGTCAGGTTACGCGGCATGAACATGCTAGTGATGTAGGGCATGCGGCAGGGAACGCAGAGCGCGTCCTCGAACACATCAGGCTCGAAATTCAGATGGCCGCACAATTCCTTCAGGATGTCGGCGCCGCCGCAATCCGACATCGGCTTGGCGACGAAATTGCCGACGCGATCAGGATGCAACGCATAGCCCCAGAACACCTGAACGTTCTTCGGCTGTCCGGCGAAATGCGGCTGGTGATAGAGCACGACCGACATCAGCCAGTTGGAATCCCTGAACGTGACCAGCCCGCCGGTGCCGGCCCTGTTGCCGGAGAACGCCTCCATCCGGTCGAAGAACAGCGGATCGCGGCAAGTGACGGTGAAAGACAGCCAATAGGATTCGGGGATCGAAGCGTTGAAGGCGGCAGGATTGCCGAATTCGGCGTGTCCTTGCGCGATCGTCTCCCACAGCGCCCAGCCCTGGCTGTCCTTCTTGGTGAGACGCGGCGGCGGCTCGGTCATCGAGCCCAAACTCGAGGCGTCGGTCATCGAGCCGTTCTGGAAGAACACGAGGTCGTCGTCCTCGAGCCGGACATTGGCGATGCGGCCGTCGCGGTCCAGCACCAGCTGGCGCACCCGTAGGCGTCCGTTCTCGCTTTCGATCGCCATGTCAATGACCCGCGTCCCGCGCACGAACTGCACGCCCTGCCGCTTCAGCCAGTCGGCAAGCGGCCGCACGATCGCGTCATACTGATTGTAAACGGTGCGCTTGACGCCGCCGAGCGTCTCGATGCGCGGGAACTCGTTCATGAAGCGATGCAGATAGCGCTTCAGCTCGACCGCGCTGTGCCAGGGCTGAAACGCGAAGGTGGTCTGCCACATGTACCAGAAATTGGACTCGAAGAATTTCGGCGAGAGCCAATCGGTGATGCGGCTGTTGCCGAGCATCTCCTCCGAGGCCTCGGTGAGCCGCAGCAGCTCCAGCCGATCTCGCGCGGAAAAGCCCATATGCGAGACGTCGATTTTGAAGCGGTTACGGTCGACCAGCCGTGCCTTCGAGTCGGCCGGGTTCTCCAGGTTGAACGCGATGGTCTCATCGCGCACACTGAGGCCCGGATGCTCGAGCGAGGGAATGCTGGAGAGCAGATCCCAGGTGCATTCATAGTGGTCGGTGGTCAGCATGCGGCCGCCGCGCAGCGAATAGGCGCCGTTCGCGAGCAGCGCGCCATCGAGGCTGCCGCCGACCAGCGGCTGCGCCTCGTAGATCACGATGTCACGCCCTGCCTGTTGCGCGTCGCGGATCAGGAACGCCGCGCCCGCGAGCGATCCAATGCCACCGCCGATGAAATACGCCTTCATGACTTGCCTCGATTACGTGCGAATTGTCGCCGGCGACACTGCATCCGGAGGCAGCAAGCGAGGTTGCGCTGGATCAACCGCGGGACGGCGCGAAATCACGTCGGCGTTATCGCTGCCGGCCTCTTCGCGTAAACGTGTTCGATCTCGTCTGCGAAGCGGCGTTCGAGCGCGGGCCGCTTGTTCTTCAGCGTCGGCGTGAGCAGACCTGCGGCAATGGTCCATGGATCCAGCGTCCACCACACCGCGCGCGGTGTCGCGTAGGACGGATAGGACTTCACGGCCGCCGCAATTCGCGCCAGCAGCGCGGCCCGTTCCGCAGCGCCGCCTTGCTGGCCGCGCGCAGCCAGCCTTTCCTTCTCCTCGACCCAGGCCTTGGCATTGAGCACGACCAGCGCGGTCAGGAAGGGCCGCTGCTCGCCGACCACCAGCGCCTGCTCGAACAGGGGATCGGCGAGGATCGCCGTCTCCAGGTCCACCGGCGCGATCTTCTCGCCGGTCGAGGTGACCAGGATGTCCTTGAGGCGGCCGGTGATGGTGATCCGCCCGTTCTCGATGCGGGCCTGATCACCGGTGTGCAGCCAGCCGTCGGTGTCCTTGACGCGGCGCGTCTCGTCCGGCTTGTGCCAGTAACCGATCATCACGCTGGGGCCATGCACCAGCAATTCGTCGTTCTCGCCGAGCCGGACCTCGACGCCGTCGAGCACGTGGCCGACCGAGTGCGGATCGTTGTCCTCGATTGTGTTGACGGAGACGACCGGCGAAGTCTCCGTCATGCCGTAGCCCTGGAGAACGTCGAGCCCGAGCGCGAGGAACAGGCGGATGACGGGCTCGGCGATCGGCGCTCCGCCGGAGATCGCGACGCGCAGGCGACCGCCGAGTTGCGCCAGCACCTTGTCGGCGACGAGGCGCTTGAGCATCGGCCAGACCAGCCGGTCGAGCAGCGATGGCGCGCCATGCCGCTGCCGCGCATCGAAGTGCCGCCCGCCGACGGTGATCGTGAGATCGAGCAGCGCGCGCTCGACAATTCCGGCCGATGCGCGGTGCTGCATGATCAGCGCGTAGATGCGCTCGTAGATCCTGGGAACCGAGACCAGCACCGTCGGCCGCACATGCTTCAGGTCCTCCGAGAGTTGCGGCACCGAGCGTGCATAGGCGACACACGCGCCGGCGGCGATCGGATAGTAGTAGCCTCCAGTGCGCTCGAAGGTGTGCGAGAGCGGCAGGAAGGACAGGAAGACGTCGTCCGGTGCGGCCGCGATACGGTGCGCGATCGCCTTCACATTGGCGACCACGTTGCCGTGCGACAGCATCACGCCCTTTGGGCGCCCGGTGGTGCCTGAAGTGTAGACGATGGCGGCGAGATCGCCCGGCTCGACCGCGACATCGGGCAGCGGTGCGCTCGCGCCGGGTGCCTGCGCGAGCCAATGGTCGAGCCCGACGATGCGCGCATCCGGCGTGATGAGCCCGCCCGCGTCCGCGCAGACGACACGCTTGAGATGGTCGAGCGGCTGGCCGGTCGCCACGATCGCCTGCCAGCGCTCCAGCGTGTCGACAAACAAGAGCAGCGCGCCGGAATCGATCAGGACGTAAGCGATGCTGTCGGGGTTGTCGACGGCGTGCATCGGCACCGGGACCAGGCCGCGCGACAGCGCCGCCTGGTCCATCGCGATATGCGCGATGCCGTTCGGCATCAGGATCGCGACGCGCTCGCCGGTCACGAAATCCTCCGCGGCCAGAGCACGTCGCCACAGCTCGAATTCGGCGTCGATCTCCCGCCAGGACTGGCTGACCCAGCGCTTTGCACCCGCGTCGAAATGCCGGTAAGCCTCTGCCGCCGGCGTCGCCTTGACGCGCCAGCGCAAGAGCTCCGGCAAGGTCCTCACCTTTGAAAGTGGGTCCGGTTGACTGATCGGCTCCGGCATGGCGTCCTTTCGCAACTCGATCGATTCCCCACCCATGTGGGGTGTCGACACTAGGCCGGCCAGTTCCCGCCGCTTTGATCCTCAGCAAGGTGGCCATGCTTTGGAGCGATCCATGACGCACGACCGCCTGTTTCTGCTGAGCCCGGGTTTCGAGGACCCGGCCTTTCCGGGGCGCCTGTTCTATTGCTGGCATTGCGCGCTGATCGAGGGCGTGCTGGCCTCTTTTCCTCTCCTTGCCGCAAAGCTCGACGTCGAGCGCATCCCGTGGCCGCGCCCGCGGCAGCCGGTGATCGCGCTGGTCGGTGAACAGAACCAATCGCTGCCGCTGCTGGTGCTGGCAGGAGGAGCGACGTCGCCGCACCAGACCGGCAGCCATGAGGGCCGCGCCTTCATCGCCGACAAGGACGCGATCCTCGCCGCGCTCTCCGAACGCCACGGCTTTCCCGATCCGCACCCATGAGAACATCGCTCGCGCGATTGTCGTGTCCCGGACGCGGTGCATCGTCCGGGAGCGCTTCGCTCATCCGGGGCGACAGGTCGCAAAACGAGGGAAGATCGGCATTGCGCATTTCCGATAGCCTCGCATAGTCGCGTCCAGCCCCGACCGAAAGTCACTCCATGCCCCACGCCCTTCCCGCCCTCATCGTCATCGACGTCCAGCGCGCGTTCGACGAATGGGAGGCGGCGGGAAAACGGCGCAACAATCCCGATGCGGTAGCGCGGATCGCCGATCTGCTGCAGGCGTTCAGGGCCCACGGCGCGCCGATCATTCACATCCGCCACGAGGGCACGAAGCCGAATTCGTCGTTCCTGCCTCAAGGCTCCGGTTATGCCGTCAAGGACGAGGCGCGCGAGCAGCCGGGTGAGCCCGTGATCGTCAAGCGCGTCAACAGCGCCTTCATCGGCACCGACCTGGAGGAACGCCTGCGCGCAGGCAACATCGGCACGGTCGTGATCTGCGGCGCCACCACCAATCATTGCGTGGAGACGACGACGCGGATGGCCGGCAATCTCGGCTTCGACACGCGCCTCGTGCGCGATGCGACATGGACATTCGAGCGCATCGGCCCCGACGGCGACAAGCATTCCGCCGAGGAGATCCATGCGATGACGCTGTCGAATCTCAACGGTGAGTTCGCGCGCATCGTCACAAGCGACGACGTGACCGCGTCATTCGCGGCCAAGTGATGGCGGCAATGCGATCACACCGGTGATGCGACAATAGACCTCACGACGCAGCATCATTCGCGGCGAATCCTGCGCTGCGTGCTGCGTCGTTTCGACGCCCGCAGCTTCCGGGAACGCAGCCGGCGCCTATCTGTTGTCCCACGACATTCAACTGGAGTGATGACATGAAGTATCTCATTGTCGCGATGGCGGTCGGAGCCGCGGCGCTCGCCGGCGGATCGGCGGCAAACGCGGCCGGCAGTTCAAGCGCGAAGCAGAACGCGCCAGCGGGCCAATCGACCGACATCAGCGCGCAGCACCGGCACCATCATGGACACCGCCATCACCATCACTGGCGTCCTCATCACCGCCATCACGGCTACTACCGTCCGCACTACCGCAACTACGGCTATTACCCGCGGCATCACGGCTATTACGGCGGCGGCCCGTACGGATATTACGGCGGTGGTCCCGGCGTGACCTTCAGCTTCGGCGGCGGACGCTGGTGAGACAAGAGGCCCGCAGAGATGCGGGCCTCTTTCATTCCCGCAGCATCATCGCGGCCGTGTCCCGGCCGCTGGCCAGCGCCGCTTCCACCGTGCCCATGTCGGGGCCGCGATAAAGCGCTTCACCGGAGAACAGCACCAGCCCATCGGCACGCCCGAGAACCGCCTGCGCCGCGCGCGTCCGGGGCGTCGCCCAGGAATAGGCGCCACGGGCGAAGGGATCATGCGCCCAGTTGATCGCCCCCGCCGCCACGAGCTGGCGCGCGACATCGTCATGCGACAGGCCGAAGATCGCGGCGAGCGAACCGAGCCCGGCCTCGATCAGCCCTTGCGGACCGAGGCTTTCCAGCACCACCGTGCCCGGACCGCCGAACCAGCCGGTGAGCACGGCATGCTCGCGCGGATATTGCGTCCACCACACCGGGATTCTCTGGTCGGACAACAGGAAGGTCATGCCCGCGAGATCCTGTTGCCGCTCGCGCCACCATGGCTTCGCGAAGCGCAGCACGATCTTGATGACATTGCCGAAGCCGATGTCGTCGGCAGCGGCAAGCTTCTCGCGCGCGCTCGCCGGCAGAGCGATCTCGCGCAGCAGCGGCAGCGGCACGGTGAGGATCGCACGGTCGCAGCCATACACATCGCCGCCGGTGCAGCGAACCTCGAGCATGCGGCCGTTCTCCTCGATCGCCGTCACGACGGAGCCGAGGTGAATGGTCACGCCGTGCCGGCGGCAGTCGGCGGCCAGAAAATCGATCAGCGCGCCATAGCCGCGATCGATGCGCGCCTGCGTCGCGTGCCCGCCGTCCATCCATTCCTCGGCCAGCGCCAGCGTCGAGGCGCGCTCGGGGTCCGCCGCGTCGTAACCCTCGACCATGCGCTCGATCGAATGGCGCATCGGCGCGTAGTCCTCGCCGGCAAAATGCCGGCGCAGGAATTCGGCGACGGGGAGATCCTCCTTCAAATCCCGCAGCAAGGCTTGAAGCTCGGCCTCGTGGGGATCGTCGCGCTCCTCGCGCGAGAGCGCCGTTCCGTCAAAGCTCCACTGCTCGCCTTCGATCTCCTGAAGCGACAGTCCGGCCTCGCGCAGCAATCCGCGCGTCACCGGCGCCTCGCCGTGGACAAATTCGGCGCCGCCCGCGGCGGGATAGCCGAATTGTTCAACCGGCAGCGGGTGGATACGGCCGCCGCAGCGCGAGCGCGCCTCCAGGACCGTAACTCTCCGGCCAGCAAGTGACAGCTGACGCGCCGCCATCAGGCCGGCCGCGCCGGCACCGACGATGACGATATGCTCCGGGGAAGTCGACATGCCGACGCTTCACCGGCTCGCGGCTTGCGGATCGTTCCTGATGAGATAGCGCAGCAGCAGGACGCCGCCGCCGAGATCGCGCGTGCTCTCCAGCGTCATCGCCGCGATCGGCGCGCGCTTGTCGCTGTCCGCCTCCGTCGACGAGAACACGAAGGGCGCGCCCGTTGCGCCGTCGATCGCAGGGCTGAGGATCAGGTTGAATTCGTCGATCAGACCGGCGCGCAGGAACGTGCCATTGGCGACGCCGCCGCCCTCTACCAGAAGACGCTTCACACCGAGCTCGCGGTTGAGGATATCCACCGTCAGCGCGAGGTCGATCTCGGACTTGCCCGCAAAGATGTAGGACACGCCCTCGCCGCGCAGCCCTGCCAGATGCGAATCCGGCACGCTCTCGGTCAGCACGACGACGATGGGATCGCCGCCGATGTCCGAGCGGCCCCAGCCGATCTTGCCCTGCGCGTCGAGCACGACGCCATAAGTCTTCGCATCGCGCCGCGCGAACCAGTTTTCGCGCGGCAGCATCGCATCGGTCGCGGGATAGGGCTGGCCCTTGGCGAACTCCGCCCCGGTGACCCGGCCGATCACCCAGGCATCGCCGCCGAGCTCGTCATGGATCTTCTCGAACCAGTCCGTCCCCGCCCCCTTCGGGCGCCAGCGGCTGGGGTGGGTGCGGCCGTCGAGGCTGGAATGCATCAGACAGATGACATGGGGCTTCATGCTTTCCTCCGAGCGCCGGGCGTCACACTGCCGGACCCTTGATCTTCTCGTCGCCCCTGGCGCGATCGTTCACGATCACCGCGAGCGGATTGAGCTTCGGCGCCGCGACCAGCTGCAGCGTGTTGGTGTCGCGATGGTTGAACGGCGCACCGCGCACGAACAACGCGGTCTGGATCAGATAGGTCCAGCTGCCATCGTCGTTGAAGGTGATGTCGCAGCGATAGGAATCGGTGCGGAAGGCCTGCTCCAGGAAATCGGTCGAGCAGATGCCGTAGGCGGTGTCGCCGCGCCTGGCGGTGACGGAGATCGTCTTGTCGTCGGATGCGGCCTTGCCCGAGGCCAGCAGCACCTGCCCGCGCGGTATCGCCAGCGTCTGCATGATCAGCCCGGTCGCAGGCTCCCACAGCCAATAGCCGACCTGGTCGTGAAAGGTGATGTCTTCCTCGGGCGTGTTGATGTGGATGTGATAGCGCAGGCCGTAGAACAGCTGCGGGCCGTTGGCCTGCGGATCGATCGGGTCCATGCGGATGCGTTCGATGAAGGTCCGCCGTTCCGGCCCCTCCGCCTTCGGATTGATGTCGATGCCCTTGTCCGCCTGCCAACGGCCTGCGAGGCGGCGCAGCGGACCGAGATTGGCAATGCCATCGGGCGAGACGTCCTCGGGTTCGGTGAAGATGTCGGCGGGAATGGGCAGCATGGCGTCCTCACAGCAAGTTGCGGGAACAGCCATAGCATGGAGCAGCGAACCTGGCGCGTGCTCAGGCCTCACAATCGCGAATGGACATCGGCGTCGTGCGCGGAGCGATTGTCGGGCGTTTAGGGAAGATCGTGCATTGCATGTCGCGGTAGCATCCGCGGGGGATAGGAGGGATCGCCTGCCTCGGCGATCCGGAGCCGAACCTGTTCGATTCGGCTCCGCCGCCGGCACGTTTAGTGGCGGTGATCGCGCACCTCGGGTTGATTGCGATGATCCCTGACGATGGTCTGGTTGCGATGGTCGCGCACGATGGGCGGATCGCGATGATCACGCACGATGGTCAGCGCGCTCGCGGGCGTCACCGCGCCTGCCAGGGTGATCGCTGCGAAAGCCACGAGGATGGTATTGCGCATAAGTCTTGTCCTTTGCCTGGTGGATCACTGCGAACCACCCGAGCGCAAAGCTAGATCGACCTGCGAGGAAGATATGTGTCAAGCGTCACGCGTCACGCGCCGAGGCTCGGTGCACCACGCCAGCTTGCTCCGGTCGGGCTGGCGAAGTCGCTGACGTTCCGGTGGTGCCGGAGACCGCTCTCAAGCCGCTTCCGACACCGATTTCGCACGCTGCTCGAGCACGCCGATGGTGGAGACGAGATTGTCGCGCCGCGCACGCAGGTTTTGCGCAAGCAGCGGATAGGTCGGCTGGTGCACGTCGAACACCCCCGACTTGGCTTCCTCTTCGAGAATGTCGGTATTCAAGAGCCGAACGCGCCACCACAAATCGGCGATCAGCGCATCGAGCCGATGTTCGCCGGCAGTACCAGAACGGGACACTTCATGCATCGCTTGCCTCAACCTGAAACGGGCCTCTCTACCGAGGCCCGGCTTTGGTCGAGACTGAGCAAGTGGGGTGCCAGGAATGGCTGGGCGCGATCGACGTTTGACCAGCCAGGACTGCAAATTGACAAGTAAAGGTTGAGCTGATTGGATCTTGCATTTTGGAGGGCAATTCATGTTTCGGGGCATAGCGCTATTCTGCGCTCTGGCGGGCGCGATATTCGGAGCCGCGGGCGCGACCTACGCCCAAGCCGCTCCGCAGGCCGTCACCGTTCACATCGTCAATTCCGCCAACGACGCGCTCGCGGTCACGACGATCGAGCCACGGCTGAGCTGGCCTCTGGTTTTGCAACGCAGCGACAAGGGTGAAGAGGCCGCCGACGTTGAGGTCAACGTCACGCACCTGCTGAGCACATCGGGGCGGTCGCAACAGCTCGTGCTGCAGAGAGATGACGGCAGCGCGTCCGACGGCAGGCTGACACTGCCGGCCGGCGGACAGGCGGTGCTGCATGCGGTCGCCGATGTCCCCGAAGAAGGCCTCTACAAGGGCGAGATCAGCCTCCTGATCGGCGGCAAGCGTAGCGCGGTCGCTTTCAACGTCACCCGAGCCGTCCGTGAAGTTGCGGTCGTAGGTGCGACCGGCGGCGCCCTGCAGATGGCGACGCCTGATCCCGGCCTGAGATGGCCGGTGGTGATCCGCCGCAACGACAATGCCGAAGGAGCGCGCAATGTCATGGTCGAACTGGGTAACCTGATCGCGCCGTCCGGTCGGACGGTGGCGGTCGAACTCCGCAACGGCGATGCGCTGGTGACCCCAAGCACGCCGATCACCCTCCAGCCGCTCGGACAGGTCGGGCTTACGCTGGTGGGCAAGCTCCCCGAGGAGGGCCTGCACAATGGGGAGATCGGCCTCGTGGTCGACGGCAAGCGCTTCTCCACGGTGCTCAAGATCACCCGTAACCTCAAGGACAGCGCGGTGCGCATCGAGGATATCGCGCAGACGCACACGACCCTCGACCATAACGGCATCCGCCTGCGCCTGCGCCTGCAGGAAGCCGAGGAGATGGACACCACCGTCGACCTGCCGACCCTCGTGAAGCTCGATCGCAAGGAAAGCAACACGCTGATCCAGGCCAATTACGAAGGGCCGCCGCAGGTTCTAGCCGAGGGCAAACCGCTCTCCTCCAGCCTGACGCTTCACCCGCACCAGACGCTCGATCTCGCGCTTCTGATCAAGGGGCTGACCGAGCCCGGCAATTACGCCGGCGTGCTCCGCGTCTCCTCCCCCACCCGCAAGCAAACGGACAAGGCTTTCGAGCTGAGCTTGCGTCGCGGCATGGAGACCGCGATCGTGCTGATCCTGCTCGGCGTCATTCTCTCGACGCTGGCGCGGCTTTATTACACGGTGGGCCGCAGCGCCATCATAGCGCAGGGTGATGCCATTACGGTGCGCGATGACCTGACGCGCTTCCAGAACGCCAATCCGGATCTCGTCCCGGCCGAGCAGAGCGTGTTGGCTTACTTCCTGCTGCGCCTCGAGGCGGTGCGGCGAGGCAATGCCGACCCGCGCCTGGGCACCGCCGAGGCCCAGGTCGACGAGATCCGCCGCAAGATCGAGGTCTTCTTCCGCTGGATCGAACTCCGACGGAAGCTCGACGCCGTGAAACCGAAATCGATCGGCGACGTCGTACGGGCGCAGCATCAGGACGTCCGGAAGGTCCTGGTGAATGACGGCGCTGCAAAGACGGTCACCGATCAGGCGCTGGCCGACTTGCAGACCTACGCGACCAATCTCGATAACGCCGTCAAGGCTCAGCTCAACGATGCCATCGCGGCGCTGCAGAATGAAATCGCCACCCTCAGCGACGCCGAAAGACTCGATCTGCGAGGTACGATTGACGCGCTCGCTAGGGCCCGGTCGGACGTCACCGCTGGAAACATCGAAGCCGCGTCCACCGCGCTCACCACCGCGCGCCATGCCTATGTGCAAACCGCCATCAAGTCGCTGAAGGACAGCCTAGACCCCAAGAAGCGCGCGCTCGGCTTCACTCAAGCGGCCTGGGAGGCATTGGTTTCCGATTACATCGCCCGGCTCAACTCGATTCAGGCGGAGACCGACGCCGAGCAGAAGGTGCGCGACTGGGACAAGCTGCGCATCGAATGGCTGCAAACGCTCGCCGAGGCACTGTTGCGGGATATCGACGCCTACGACGCGCGCGCCCGCGCCACCACTCCCCCTGCGACGCCGGACCCCGCAGCTCCCGACCCGGTCACCGCCCACACCAGATATGAGGCCGCAAGAACCGCGCTGAAGCCGATGGACAGCCTGTTGCTGGACAGGAAATTCCAGGACGCCGGCAAGGCCTACGACACGGCGACCCAGGCTTACATGGAGGGACGGGCGGCCATGAAGGAGTCGATCACGCTGGGCGTGGCAGCCGGCTCCACCGCGGCGCCGGCGCCGAACAACAGCGGCGAGATCCCTGACACGGTGATGCAGGGAGCCTGGAACGAAATCGCTTTCGTGCTCGGCGCTCCGACCACCGCGGCGGAGGCGAACAAGCGCGTGATGATGGCCGAAGGCCTGCTGTTCCTGCTGATGGTCGCGCTTGCCCTCGTGATCGGGCTCAAGTTCCTCTATTTCGACAATGCGGCGTGGGGCACACTGACCGATATGGCGGTCGCGTTCCTGTGGGGCTTCGGCCTGCACCAAGTCGGCGGCACCGCGTTCCAGGGCGTGCAGGGCATCGCACAGCAAATCGTGGGGAAGTAGCCGATGCCCGGCCTGATCATCCGGCGCAACGATTTTCATCTCGGCATCGCCGCCGAGAACGCTGGCAAGATCGCCCTCGTCTTGCGATGGGGCGGCACAATGAAGTTAGCCATGGTTGCAGCCGACGATGTCTTGAATCTGCGGGAGGATCCTGCCCCCGCAGCTGCTGCGGCGGCCCTCCTCGCAAGGCTCGACATTGCGGATGAATACCGCCGTTACCTCGCAACAGCGCTGCCGCCCGACCGGGACCGTCTCGATCGCCTCACGCTGCAGATCGACGAGCCGCGGGTCTGCGATCTGCGATGGGAAGGTTTTTTTCACTTCGCGATCCATGGGCCGATGATCGGCCTGCCCGTCGTTCGCCTGTCGGCGACGCGCCCTCGGATCGGCCAGATTTCGCTGACATTTCCCCTCCGGTTCCTGGAATTGGGCAACGCGGTGGTCGGCGTCCAGCAACTGGTGAATAGAGCCTTCGGCGGACCACCCAATCCCGAGACGGCGCGTCTGGCGAAGGGCGAGGCCCGGGATTTCGCCAACGCGACCCTGCCGAATGGCTGGCCGATGGCCGATGTCGTTCACATTGGTCCCGACGCCTTGGAGATCGTGGCTGAAACCATGATGAGGACGGCCGATCCCGAGGCTGTCGGCACGCTGGGCTGGCTCGCGCGCGTGAGCGATGTGTGGCGGGCACGCCTGATCATCTTCGATCAGCCGCAAACCATTTCCCCGACGCTATTGCGGCGCCTCGCCGCCGCTTTGGTCAGCCGTGGCGGACCCGCTGTCCTGATCGGACCGCTTCCGTGGTCGCCCACGCAATTTTATGAAGACCTGTATGCCGCGTTGATCCACGACAACCCGATCGACCAGGCACTCGCAGTCGCGCTGAGGACCGGTTGGTACAGCGCCGTCTCGTTGTTTGCCGGCAGCGGGCGCGAGGAACTGATCCGTGTCTCGATTCCCGGCGAGGTCCTCAACGAATTCGCAACGGGATTGAGCCAGCCTGATCCGGACGCCAGCCTGCAGGCAACCACGGAGCTGCGTCAGATCGTCCAATCGCTCGGCGACCCGGGCTCGGTCGAACAGCGGTTCAGCAAATCGAGGGAGGCGTTAGATGCCTTCCGCGGGAACTGGCAGCAGTATGAATTCGATCTGAGCGAACGCCGAGGCTACATTCCGCTCGTCGAACACGTCGAGAATATCCGGGCTGCCATGCGTCCGCCGTCGACCGGAAGCGCGACGGTGTCTCGCGCGCCGACTCCTCCGCCAACCAGCGAGCGCTTTGTGAATCCAGGCCTGTGGTCGATCGGGACGGATGCGAAGATGCATCGCATCGATCCCGCCGGCGGCGGCGTGCTGAAACCGGACGAACCAATCGTGCTGGGCATTGAGGTCGGCCCCAAGGACGCGACCCTCACGATCCTGGGTGCGCAGGCGCTGTTCGAGGAGCCCCTCCGTTGGGACGACGGCCAAGATGGCGTCTGGCTCACGGTCGGCTTGAGTGGCATCGACTTCGACGTATTGGGCGATCCGGTGCAGGAATTCTGGCTACCCCGCACCGGCGCCTCCGAACGGGTCGAGTTCACGGTCGTGCCGCGCAGGGACGGTGCGTCGCTGCTGCGCTTCTGCGTGTATTACCGCGCCGATCTGCTGCAATCGTACCGGCTCGCCGTCATCGTGGGCCATAATCATCCCCTGGCTGCCCAGCGTCGCGCCGCGCTCGCCACCCTGATGGACGCTGGCGAGACAGATATCCCCGACGCGATCTACATGGCGCGCCTCGAATATGCCGCGACCGCCGACCTGCTGACACGACGTGAGGTCCTGCAGCGCGACGTTGCGCTCAGCATCTTCGCCAACGATATCGACGGCCGCGAGGTGATCACTGCGCGCAGCAACGAGACGTTCAGCGTCCACGCGGAAAGCGCCACCGCCGGGAGCGGCAAGCGCATCCGCGCCCTGCTCGAGAAATTTTCGAGCAGCGAGGTGGGGAGCGACAAGCACTATGCATTCCAATACGGCGCCGATGGCCATACGGGGACGAAGCCGCAGCTTGACGCGGCGCTGAGGGCGCTGGCGGTGGAAGGCTGGGACCTCTACAGCAGCATTTTCGATCGCGCCACACGCGAGAAGCTCGAGCCTGAGCTTGCTGCCGGCAACGCCATCCACGTCGGCCATGCACTGCTCGCCAAAAGTCTGCCATGGGCCCTGGTCTATGACCGGGAATACGACGGCGAACGCAAAAGCGTCGACGGGCAGCTCGCGCAGCACACGACTTGCGTCGCCGGCCTTGGGCCGGGCGAAGCCGGCTTGCCGGCGCAGTGTGGAACTCACGCCGATTGCCCGCTCCATCCCGCGCACCTGCAGGCGCAAAAGACAGCGGGAGATGAGCTTGCCGCGGAGAACACCGTGGTCTGCCCGCGTCATTTCTGGGGATTCAGGCACGAGGTCGAATTGCCGCCCATGCAGGTCGATGCCGGCGACAGCGCCCTGCCCGACCAGCGGGATGCCATCGCTGCCGCCAATCCGGCCGCGCTGATGATTGGCTATAATGCCAAGCTGCCGCGCGCCGCCGGTCACCTCGATAAGCTGAAGAACGCGCTTCCGGGCTACGCCATTCGCAGCGCGGTACAGCTGGAAACGACGGATCGGGATGCTTTCAAGGCAGGCCTCAAGGGCGCCACCGCTGCCCTCATCTATCTCTTCTGTCATGCCCGCGGCGGCCTCGCGGATCCGACGATCGAAAAGCCCTATGTCGAACTGCAAGGCATCGCCGATCCCGAACCCGGGGCGCTCTATCGCGGCGATTTCAGTGTGCTGAGGCTCAAGGGCCATCCGCTGGTCTTCTTCAACGGCTGCAACACCGCGGCATTCAGCCCCGACGCGCTGTCACCACTGATCGAGGCGGTGGTCCGCGACGGCGGGGCATCCGGCGCGATCGGTACGGAGATCCCGGTTTACGAGGACCTCGCCGCTGAATTTGCCTCGCTGTTTCTGCGTCGCTTTCTCACGGGCAAGACGGCGGGCGCCGCGATGCTGGAGTCGAGGCTTGAAATGCTCGGGCGCCTCAATCCGCTCGGGATCGCCTACACACTCTACGGGTTCAATAATTTGAGCATCACGCAGACGGCGGAAACAACGTCTCCCGGTTGATGCGCTTGAAATCGTCCGCGGCACTGAAAGCGCCGGCCGATCGGACCTGATGGTTCCGGAATGAGTTTGCCTGTGAAAGCGTTGGTGCCCAGGGGCGGAATCGAACCACCGACACTGCGATTTTCAGTCGCATGCTCTACCAACTGAGCTACCTGGGCGTGCTCCAAGAGAGGGGCCAAAGCCCATCGAGCGGGCGGTTTATAGTGGGCTCGGGGCGGCCTGTCCACCCGGCTTCGCCAACAGGCTTCGCCGGGCGCGGCCCGGCTGTGCACAAGCTGCGGCGGCGTTGCCGCTGCTGGCGCATGGCGGCTGGATCGATGGTTCAAGCTATTGATATTACTTACTATTCCATGTCATCGACGTCGTCGTCGCGGCCGGGGATGACGTAGGAGCCTTTCAGCCAGCGGTTCAGATCGACGTCGCGGCAGCGCGAGGAGCAGAATGGACGGGTCACCTCCGACTGCGGCTTGCCGCAGATCGGGCAGGTTTTGAGCGGGCTCGTGGGCTTTTTGACCTGGTCGTCCATGATGTCGGCGGCTTGCGCGGGGGGTGAAAGGGTTCAAGAGCCTGTCGGCAAACGGGTTCCTTGGGCCGGGGGCGCAGTCACCCCGTCAGGCCATTCTACTGTGCATGGGGTTGTTTTCGCGATTTTGTTGAGCCGAGGCGTTCGGCTCAGACGGCGGTGGCGTTGAGCCAGCCGAAGCGAATCGGAAAACCTTCGCCGCCGAGCAGCGTGGTGGTCTCGTAGAGCGGCAGGCCGACGACATTGGTGTAGGACCCCACCATCTTCACCACGAAGGAGCCGGCGATGCCCTGCACGGCATAGCCGCCGGCTTTGCCGCGCCATTCGCCGGAGCCGATATAGGCCTGGATGTCGTCTTCCGACAGGCGCTTGAAGCGGACGCGGGTCTCGATCAGGCGCTGGCGGAACGCCTCACGCGGCGTGACGAGGCAGATCGCGGTGTAGACGCGGTGGTTGCGGCCCGACAGCAGCCGCAGGCACTGCGCCGCCTCGTCCACCAGATTGGCCTTGGGCAGGATGCGGCGGCCGACCGCCACCACCGTGTCGGCGGAGAGGATGAAGGCGCCGCGCAGCTCGTCGTCGAGCTGCACCGATTTCAGCGCCGCATCGGCCTTGGCGCGCGCGAGCCGGTTGGCGCAGGCGCGCGGCAGCTCGCCCCGCCTCGGCGTCTCGTCGACGTCGGCCGGCCGGAGCGCGTCCGGCTCGATGCCGGCCTGGTTGAGCAGCGACAGGCGCCGCGGCGAACCGGAGGCAAGTACGAATTTGGGGCGGCCAAGCATCAGGTGATTTGGGAGATGAAGCGGGGGTGAATTGCGCGTGGAACCTATCGGAAGGGGGCTGATTTCACAACCCGGGAACCCGGACTTTGCTGATTCGAGGTTTCCGACATGCGTGCCCTCGATCTGTGACGTCGGTGTTACGGCTCTTCGCCTCTCCCCGCTCGCGGGGAGCGGCCGGAGTGCATCGAAGATGCAATCCGGGTGAGGGGGACTCTCCGCGAGTCGATCTGCCACCTTTTTTGCGGAAGCAGCCCCTCACCCCGACCCTCTCCCCGTAAGAACGGGGCGAGGGAGAAGACTCACAGAATCGCATGCGGCAAAAACCGCGAGTGGTTGCCTGTGATCGGGCTCTCGTCCTCGCGGATCGACAGGCCGCACGGCTCGTGGTTCACCAGCCAGCTTCCGATCACCGGATAGAAGCCCGAGAAATTCGGCAGCGGTGACAAGGCCTGTCGCACGAAGCCTTCGGCGCCGTAGGGACCTGCGTGCGCGTCGAGCGCCATGCCGCCGGACACGATCGTGACGTTGGCGCCTTCGCGCGACAGCAGCGGCTTGCGCACATAGGACGTGCCGAGCTCGGCGGCGCGCGGATCGTCCTCGAAGAAGGCCGGCAGCAGATTGGGATGGTTCGGATACATCTCCCAGAGCAGCGGCAATATGCCCTTGTTGGAGAGCACCGCCTTCCATGGCGGTTCGATCCAGCGTGTCGGGGCGTCCTTGAGTTTTGCGCCGAAGGCGTCCTGGAACATCCATTCCCAGGGATAGAGCTTGAAGGCGAGCGCAATGTCGGTCTCGTCGAGATCGACGAAGCAGCCAGGCTCGTCGCGCCAGCCCACCTGCTCGATGTCGAGCAGCCCCGTCGAGAGCCCGGCCTGCCGCGCGGTGTCCTCGAGATAGGCGAGCGTGCCGGCATCCTCGGCGTTATCAAGGGTGCCGGTGAGATGGACGTGCTGGCCAGCCGCAATCTCCTTCCACGCCGCGATCAGCCGCTCATGAATGGAGTTGAACTGATCGGCACGCACGGGGATGACGCGACGCTCGATCGCCTGCTCGAGCCAGGTCCATTGAAACACCGCGGCCTCGAAGATCGAGGTCGGGGTATCCGCATTGTATTCGAGCAGCTTGGCCGGCGACTTGCCGTCGTATTTCAAATCGAGCCGGCCGTAGAGGCTGCGGTCGTCGCGCTGCCAGCTCTCGGCGATCAGGCTCCAGAACGCTTCCGGGATCTGCAGGCGCCGCAACGCGCGCTCGTCGCCGATGACGCGGCCGGCGAGCTCCAGGCACATCGCCTCGATCTCGCCCGAGGGCGTCTCGATGCCGCGCTCGATCTCGTCGAGCGTGAAGCCGTAATAGGCGCGCTCGTCCCAATAGCGTTCGCCGTCGATGGTGTGGAAGGCGAAGCCGCATTGCGCCGCCGTCTCTCGCCAGTCGTCGCGCTCAAGGCAAGTGATGCGCTGCATGTTGTCTCAGCCGCCGCCCGAAAAACCGTGGCCGAACGAGCCGAAGCCGCCGCGGCTCACGCTGCTGTGGCCGGAGTCGGACGACGACGTTCCGGCCGAAGAATGGCTGGATGAATCGCTGCTGAAGAAGCTCGATCGCGACGACCAGCGCGAGCTGGTGCCGCCTGACGAGCTGCTGCCGCTGCTGCTTGTGCAGGTCGTGGTGGTCTGCCCGGGCACGGCGCCGGGCGTGGGCTCGCAAGTCTGCCGCGGCATCAGCGTGTAAGCCGTGGTGCCGACCGCGAGCGTGCCCATCACCAGCAGGGCGACATGGCCGGAGCGCTTCACCGGTTCCTTGGCCGGCAGCGGCAGATCCGCCGGCAGGCGTGGACGGCGCTTGCCGAACTCCTTGCTGGGTGGTTTGTCGGCCATCTCAGTAGATCATGCTGGCGGCGTTGAGGAGGCCGGCGGCGAACGAGGACAGGCCAAGCCAGATCGCGGGCGCGAGCTCGCCGGCGGAGATCCGCGCTGACAGGTTCGGCACCGGCACCTTGACGAGGAAGAACACGATGACCTGCACGACCAGCGCGATGGTCGCCCAGATCAGGCAGTCCAGCACATTGGCCGAATGCGCGATGGCGCTGACCAGCGGCGCCACGAAGCCGAGCAGGCTGAGGCCGAGCGCGATCGCCGCGGCGGGCTCGTTGTCGCGGATCAGCTGGAACTCGTTATGCGCGGTGATGCGGGTGTAGACGAACAGATACGCCACGATCGCGATCAGCCCGGTGCAGAAATAGACCAGGAAGGCGGGCAGGCCGGCGAGTGATTGCAGGATCATCGTTCCCCCATCGTGCGCGACCATTCGTCGGCGGGGGAAGCATAGCGGTTCAAAGCTTAAGAGGGAGATGAAGCATCCGCCCAAAAACAAAACCCCGCCATTTGCGGCGGGGTCCAGGCTGGGAGGAGCGAGCCCGACAAGGGCTCGCGACGTAAACCCAGGATCAGGCGGGGATGCGCTCGTCGGCCTCGTGCGGCTCGCGCAGCACGTAGCCGCGGCCCCACACGGTCTCGATGAAGTTGCGTCCCTCGGAAGCATTGGCCAGCTTCTTGCGGAGCTTGCAGATGAAGACGTCGATGATCTTCAGCTCGGGCTCGTCCATGCCGCCATAGAGGTGGTTGAGGAACATTTCCTTGGTCAGGGTCGTGCCCTTGCGGAGCGAGAGCAGCTCCAGCATCTGGTACTCCTTGCCGGTCAGGTGCACGCGCTGGCCGCCGACTTCCACCGTCTTGGTGTCGAGGTTGACGACGAGATCGCCGGTCTGGATGACCGACTGGGCGTGACCCTTGGAGCGGCGCACGATCGCGTGGATGCGGGCCACCAGCTCGTCTTTATGGAAGGGTTTGGTCATGTAGTCGTCGGCGCCGACGCCGAGACCCTTGACCTTGTCCTCGATGCCGGCGAGGCCGGAGAGGATCAGGATCGGTGTCTTGATCTTGGAGACCCTGAGCTGCTTGAGCACGTCGTAGCCGGACATGTCGGGCAGGTTGAGGTCGAGAAGGATAATGTCGTAATCGTATAATTTACCGAGATCGACGCCTTCTTCCCCCAAATCGGTCGTGTAGACGTTGAAGCTCTCAGACTTCAACATCAGCTCGATCGACTGCGCGACGGCGCTGTCATCTTCAATCAGCAAAACGCGCATGCCAGTTCCCCATAGTCGCCGCTCCTGGGCGTCAGGTCGGCCGCATTCGCGGCACTCAACAAAACGCCTTTGAACAACTGATTCGGATCCTGACAACAGATGGTTAACAAATCCTGATTCTGGAACGCAAGTCCCCCCGGTGCAATTTTTGTCGAATCGCCCTAAGGTCTTGCGCGTGAAGCAGCTTTCGTCACCCAGCTCCGTTCAAGTTCCACTTTAAGAGACGGGCCTAACCGACTCCCGCGACTCAGCCTTCTTCTGAAGGGGAGCCACGCTCAGTCACAAAGACAGTGACGCAATGATTAATGATGCGGGTAAACACGAAGTTAAGCTCCGTTCAGAAATATGGCGAAACTTAAGGTTTTCACCGTGAAGTCCCGGAGATCGCTGGAGCGACCACCATCTTATATGAAGGCCCTCATATGAAGGCGCTCCTGATGAAGGCTCCCCGATGAAGGCGCTTGCCGAACAGATCGGCGATATCGACGGCGTCAACATTTACGGCCGCGTGGTCGGCGTTCGCGGCCTGATGGTCGAGGTGGCAGGTCCTATCCACGCGATGTCGGTCGGCGCACGGCTGGTGATCGAGACCGGCGCCAACCGTTCGATTCCCTGCGAGGTGATCGGCTTCTCCGGCAACAACGCTGTCGTGATGCCGTTCGCCGGCCTCGACGGCGTGCGCCGCGGCTGCAAGGCCGTGATCGCCAATGCCGCCAATCTGGTGCGGCCCTCGTCCGCCTGGCTCGGCCGCGTCGTCAACGCGCTGGGCGAGCCGATCGACGGCAAGGGCCCGCTGCCGCAGGGCGCCTCGCCGATGCCGTTCCGCAATACGCCGCCGCCGGCACATTCGCGCAAGCGCGTCGGCGCGCCGCTCGATCTCGGCGTGCGCGCGATGAACACGTTCCTCACCTGCTGCCGCGGCCAGCGCATGGGCATCTTCGCAGGCTCCGGCGTCGGCAAATCGGTGCTGCTGTCGATGCTCGCGCGCAACGTCGATGCTGCGGTCAGCGTCATCGGCCTGATCGGCGAACGCGGCCGCGAGGTGCAGGAATTCCTGCAGGACGATCTTGGAGAAGAGGGCCTGGCGCGCTCCGTCGTGGTGGTCGCGACCTCCGACGAGCCGGCGCTGATGCGCCGCCAGGCGGCGTATCTGACGCTCGCGGTCGCCGAATATTTTCGCGACGAGAACCAGGACGTGCTCTGCCTGATGGACTCGGTGACGCGCTTTGCCATGGCCCAGCGCGAGATCGGCCTGTCCGCCGGCGAGCCGCCGACGGCCAAGGGCTACACGCCGACCGTGTTCACCGAGCTGCCGAAGCTGCTGGAGCGCGCCGGCCCGGGCCTGGGCGAGGGCGCCATTACCGCGATCTTCACGGTGCTGGTCGACGGCGACGACCACAACGAGCCGATCGCGGACGCCGTCCGCGGCATCCTGGACGGCCACATCGTGATGCAGCGCTCGATCGCCGAGCGCGGCCGCTATCCCGCCATCAACATCCTCAAATCCGTCTCCCGCACCATGCCGAAATCGGCCGACCCGCAGTTCTGGCCCGTGATCCAGAAGGCGCGGGCGGTGATGGCGACCTATGCCGACATGGAGGAATTGATCCGTCTTGGCGCCTACCGGGCCGGCTCCAGCCCGGAGGTGGACGAGGCAATCCGCCTGCACGAGCCGCTGGAAGCCTTCCTGCGCCAGCGCAAGGATGAAAATGCAACACTGGCGGACGGCTACCGCCAGTTGGCGCAAATCCTCGGTAATTTGGAAACGGAACGCTAACTTTGTCCCGTCATCATCCGATCCCACAGAGTAGCAGAGCCGGTCAGGGCCCCCATCGGGCCCTTGGGGTGACCGGTATCGTCCCACGTGCAGCGGGGGGACTTCTGGGGAGTACGAGTCGATGAAGTCACGAGATACCCTCATTCGCCTGAAGAAGTTTCAGGTCGACGAGAAGCGCCGCCGGGTCACCCAGATCGAGACCATGATCGCCGATTTCCAGCGCATGTCGGTCGATCTCGAACGCGAGATCCAGACCGAGCAGGAGCGCGCCGGGATCAACGATCCCTCGCACTTTGCCTACCCGACCTACGCCAAGGCGGCGATCCAGCGCCGCGAGAACCTGACCCGCTCGGCCGACGAGCTCAAGGGCCAGCTCGACGAAGCCAAGGCCGCTTTGGCCGAGGCCTTCGAGGAGCTGAAGAAGGTCGAGCTGCTCGACGAGCGCGACCAGGCCCGCGAACGCGCCGAGGAGAACGCCCGCGAGCAGGCCGATCTCGACAGCATCGGCCTGATGCGCGCCCGCATCGGCGCCGTCGCCTGAGCGCGCCGGCAAGCCCGACCCACCGAGAATTTCGCCAAGCCCGGGCCGCAAGGTCCGGGTTTTTCGCATGGGCTGTCCACAGCGTGGCGCCGCGCCCCTTGGTGGTCGGCTTGGCCGCGCGCTATGGTGGCGGATGGTTCGCCTCTCCCCGCTTGCGGGGAGAGGCCGGATCGCATCGCCAGATGCGATCCGGGTGAGGGGGACTCTCCCCGAGTCCGTCTGCAACCTCCGTTGCGGAGACTCCCCCTCACCCCGACCCTCTCAGGGCGAGCGTAGCTCGTCCCAACCCCGCAGACGGGGAGAGGGACAAGGATAAGGGGGCTGAATGCTGACGCCAGCCGAGCTGGTCGGGTTGATTGAGGCGGTGGCGAAGGGCGATCAGGCCGCGTTCGAGCGCCTCTACGCCGCCACGCGCGCGAAACTCTATGGCGTCGTGCTCCGTATCTTGCGCAGGCAGGATCTCGCAGAGGAGGTCATTCAGGAGACCTACGTCAAGATCTGGAACAACGCAGGCGGGTTCAATCCGGCGCTGTCCTCGCCGATCACGTGGATGGCCTCGATTGCGCGCAACCGCGCCATCGACATCGTGCGCAAGAAGTCGGAGGTCTCGATCGAGGAGGAGCCTCAGGCGATGGAGGTGGCGGCCGACAGCCCCGACCCGCTGGCGCGCCGGGAGATGACCGAGGAGCTGAAGCGGCTATTGGAATGCGTCGGCCGGCTCGAGCCGGACCGTCAGCGGCTCGTGCTGCTCGCCTATTACAACGGCTGGAGCCGCGAGCAATTGGCGGAGAAGTTTTCAGCGCCCGTCAATACGGTGAAGACGTGGCTGCGGCGCAGCATGTTGGATATCCGGGAGTGCCTCGGACTATGAATGCTCGAACTGTGAAGGTTTGGACTGTGAAGGTTTGGACTGCGAGGATGGTGCTGGACCGCAATTGATGGCCTATTCGGAGGACCATATCGCGCTCGCCGCGGAATATGCGCTCGGTACGCTCGATGCCGACGAGCGCGCGCAGGTCGAGACCATGATGGCGGTGGACGAGGCGTTCGCCGACATCGTGCAGGCCTGGGCCTTCCGGCTCGGCGTCCTCAACCAGATGGTCGGCTCGGTCGAGCCGCGCCCGATCGTGTGGGAGAACATCAGGTCCGAGATCGCGCGCACGGCGCTGGCGCAGCAGCCGCCTGTGCTTGCCGAGGCATCGCCGCCACCGCCTCCGCCCGCACCGGAGCTCCCCGCTTCGGAGGCCGTGGAGTCCGCCGGCGATGCGCCGCAGGCTGCCATCGTGCCGCATGCCGAAGCCGCACCGCCGGAGACGCCGCGTCCCGAGCCCGACGTGCTTCCCGACGTCGCGCCGCAATTCATCCCGCAGGTCCACGCGCCGGATCTCGCCGTCGCGCGCGCGCCGCAGGCGGCGGTCGCCGACGACGGCAACGTGATCCGTCTCGAGGGCCGGGTGAAGCGCTGGCGCTCCGTCGCGTCCGCCGCCGGCGCGCTCGCGGCCGCGCTGCTGATCACGCTGTCGCTCCAGATCTTCCTGCCCGACGCGCTGCCGGGGGCCTTGCGTCCCGCGCCGCGCATCCAGACCGTGGAGGTGAAGATTCCGGCCGCGCCGCTCGCGGCCTCGGCGCAATATGTTGCGCTGCTGCAGGGCCAGGCCGGCGGGCCCGCCTTCATTCTCACGGTCGACGGCGCGAGCAAGAACTTCACCGTGCGCAAGGTCGGTGCGTCGCCGGAGCCCGGCAAGAGTTTCGAGCTCTGGCTGATCTCCGACAAGCTGCCGCGTCCCCGCTCGCTCGGCGTGATCGGCGCCGGTGATTTCACCGCGCGTCCGCTGCTCGCCGGCTACGATGCCGACGTCGTCAACGGCGCCACCTACGCCGTCACCGTCGAGCAGGCCGGCGGCTCGCCCGACGGCAATCCGCACTCCGCGCCGGTCTTCACTGGCAAGCTGATCGAGACCGTTCCGCCCGCCCAGCCGCAGGCGCCCGCGAAGAAGTAGGGACCTCTGTTCCCGCATATTGCTGGCGCTCATGCGGGGTACGAAACTGTCGCCACCGTCCATCCCGCCGTCGCATCCGGACAAATCCCCCTGAATCGCCCCCCGATTTGAACCTCGCCGCAGTCCGGGGCGTCAAATTCCCGGAAATTGCAGTCGGCGCCGCCGATCGCGGAGCCGGAAGAGGGGCTGGAAATCAGATGGATGCAGCGAAAACGCCGGGCATCTTCGTTCACCAATATACGGGCCTGCCGCAAGGTGCGGCGTTCGAGCATTGGCGCGAGCGGGCCTTGGGAGCCTGCGGCCTCGATATCGGACCGAGCCGTGGCGACAGCATCGATTGCCGGCTCCAGATCAGCGTGGTCGACAACATCGCGCTCGCCATTCCCGAAGGCGCCTCCGCGCAATATTCCCGCACCCAGAGCCATCTTGCCGACGGCAGCGACGACTTCGTGCTGATCGCGGCACATGCCGGCCTCGTTCGCGTCGGGCAGAACGGTCATACCGTGGAGCTCGCGCCCGCGCAGATGGTGCTCGTCGACATGGGCATCACCGGCAGCGTCGGCCACACCATTGAGGACCGCTTCACCACCATCCGCATGCCGCGCCGGGCGCTGCTGGAGATCAATCCGCGCGCCGAGGACAAGCTGTCGCAAGTGCTCAGCGACGGCGCGGTCGCCGAGACCATCTTCCGCTACCACGCGCTCGCCGCCAATCACGCGCCGCATCTGGACGCCGTCGGCCAGCGCCTGACCGCGCAGCATATGGTCGATCTGGTCGGCCTCCTGCTCGGCACCGACGCCGAGCATGCAAGCCTCGCCCGCGGCCGCGGCCATGCGGCGGCGCGCCTCGACCTCATGCGCGCCGACGTGATGGCCGCCCTCGGCCGCAACGATCTCTGCCTGTCTGAGATCGCGACGCGCTCGGGCCTCAGCCCGCGCCAGGCGCAGCGCCTGTTCGAGCAGGCCGGCACCACCTTCACCGAATTCGTGCTGGAGCAGCGCCTGCTGCAGGCGCGAAAACTGCTCGGCGATCCCCGCGCCAGGACGCGCAAGATCAGCGACATCGCGCATTCCTCGGGCTTTTCCGACCTGTCCTATTTCAACCGCGCCTTCCGCAAGCGTTTTGGCGCGACACCGTCGGAACTGCGCGAGGCGTGAGCAGCATTGCGCTTCGGCTTTACGATTTCGCCCGGCGGTCGTTGCCGCCGCGGTTGGTCCGTTCTCCCTGATAGGTTATATTGACCCCTACGGGCAGGCTGCTCGATCGCCTGTCGTTGTCTCGGGAAATGCAGTCAACGGACATGGCGCGTATCGTCGTGCTCGGCGCCGGATTTGCAGGCCTGTGGGCGGCCATCGGTGCCGCGCGCAAGCGCGACGAGATCGGCGCGAACGGCGACATCGAGATCCATCTCGTCGACCGCAATCCCTATCACAACATCCGCGTGCGCAATTACGAGGCCGACCTCGACGAGGTCGCGCTTCCGCTTGGTCGATTGCTCGATCCGATCGGTGTCAGCCACGGCCTCGGCGAGGTCGAGGCCATCGACCCCTTGCATCGCCGGATATCGCTTCTCACGAGCGGCGGCGAGGAGGTGCTGGCCTATGACCGCCTCGTGCTGGCGCTCGGCAGCGAAGTGATGCGGCCCGATATTCCCGGGCTCGCCGCGCACGCCTTCGATGTCGATACCTATGCCGCGGCGCTTCGGCTCGAGGACCATCTCGCCTCGCTCGGACGCAGCGCGCCGTCGCCGGGGCGTTCGACGGTCGTGGTGGTCGGCGCCGGATTCACCGGCATCGAGGTCGCGGCCGAGATGGCGGACAGGCTGGCGCGTGCCGGCATCACCGGCAGCCGGCGCGTCGTTCTGGTGGATTCCAATCCGGCGGTGGGCGCGACCATCGGTGCGCACGCGCGCCCCGTCATCGAGACGGCACTGGCGTCACTGGAGGTCGAGACACGGCTGGGCGTGCGCGTCGCCTCCGTCGAGGCGGCCGGCGTGCATTTGAGCTCGGGCGAATTCGTCGCGGCGCAGACCGTGATCTGGTGTGCCGGAATGCGCGCGAGCCCTCTGGCGGCAAGCTTTCCGGACGCGCGCGACCGGCTCGGGCGCCTCCTGGTCGATCCCTTCATGCGGGTTGCCGATGTCGGCGGCGTGTTCGCGGCCGGTGACGTCGCCTCGAGCGTGGTCGACGGCCTGCATCCGACGGTGATGTCGTGCCAGTTCGCGCGCCCCATGGGCCGCTTTGCCGGTCACAACGTCGTTGCAGATCTCGTCGGCCTGCCGATGCTGCCGCTGCGGATCGACTGGTACGTGACCGTGCTCGATCTCGGCGGCTGGGGCGCGCTCTATACGGAGGGCTGGGACCGCGAGGTCAAGACGACCGGCGCGGCCGCGAAGGCGACCAAGCAGACCATCAACCGCCAGCGCATCTATCCGCCGCTCTCCGGGCGCAAGGACGAGCTGTTCGCGGCGGCCGCGCCGACGGTGCAGGCGCCGCCGCCGACCTATGGGGCAAGGTAGTCGCCGGGTATTCAGTGTGATCGTCCGCCTTGTGCGCAATTGCGCACGGGAGCGGACGATCCAGGTTTCCAGAGACAGTCGTGAGTCCGGAGAAGCCGCGGCGTGCTGGATTCCCCGCCTTCAGGGAATGGCGACGGCCATCGCGTGGGACAATCCCGCGACCCAACCACAAGCCCTTGCGTTGCCTGACGGGCAAAACACCCAAATGCTCGGTCAATCCGGGCGATCAAAAATATTCAACTTTACCGAAATTCGGAAAGGGCGTATCCATCGCGGCAACCCGGCCCAAGGAAGAGGGGCGTATCGCGATCGTCACGAACGCGGGCCGGGCGGCGGTGGACGCAGGTCACGTCGGCGCAAAGGATTTTGCAGGGCGGGCAACCGTGAGCGAAACACCTGGCGCATACGACCGGTGTGATTGGCGTACGGCAAAATCGTGTGGTCCTGGCGCCCGGGGTCTGTGCGCCAAGTTTTGTGGTGATGCATGTCGTTCAACCGGACGCACGCATCAGCCATCCGCAAGGCGACGGGGGCAATAGTGCAACGCTCCCCGGGGAGATCACGACATAAGCCGTAAAGCCACTGCGCAGGGAAGGCCGGGATGTCCTGGCTACACCTGTATGCCGCTGTGCAGCTTCTTGTCACGCAGGATTCGCACAGTGGACCGCGGGTGCCAGCCGGCGCCCGGTCTTCCCTGCGCCCTCGTTCAGGAGGGTGAAGAGGACGAAGCAAAGCTCGGGCGAGATGCGCCGCGAGGATGCGAAGGTGTGTCTGGACGTCGAAAGCGAATACCGAATGCGGCCGCAAGCATCATCTAAGACCGTCACCCTTCGAGGCTCCCCGTGGGACGCGTTGCGTCCCACGGCTCGCGCCTCAGGATGACGGAACGGATACTGTCATGCGGAAAGATTGTGGATGGCTTGACTTCGCGCGCCCAACCACCGCTCGTGCCCCGGACGCGCTGCAACGCCTTTCGCGTTGCTGCGCAGAGCCGGGGCCCATGTTACAGCGCGTGCTGTGGCCTGCCGGGTCCCGGCTCTGCGCAGCAGCGTAAGAACGCTGCAGCGTGTCCGGGACGCGAGAGGGAAGACCGTCGTCACCGCGCCCGCATCGGGCTCACTCGCCCTGGATCCATTCCGCCACCCCGCGCCACAGCGTGTCGCGGTGATCGGGACGGAAGAAGCCGAAATGACCGATCGCCTTGGCGCCGACGTCGGACGGCCTCACCGTCAGCACCTCCGGCTTGACCCCGGTGAATCCGCTCGCGAGCAGCTCGACCGCCGGTCGCGTCGCCCAGGGATCGTCGGAGAAGCACAGCGCCCGCAACTCGCCCTTGAACTTTGTGAAATTCTCCAGCGCCGGCAGTTTTGAATCGAACAGATAACGCGGGCTCGAAACCCACTCGGCCCATTGCAGGAAGACGCCCTTGGGCAGATCCTCGCCGACCCCGGCCCAGCCCGGCGCATAGCCGAGCGCATGGACCAGTGGCACGCCGACAAAATTCATGAAGGCGAAGACGCGATATTTTTCCGGCGAGGTCATCAGTCGCCAGGTCGCCGCCTGCGAGGCCACCAGGGCCGCGCGCGAGATGTCGGTATTGTTTTCGATCAGCCCGAGCGCCTGGCCGCCGAAGGAATGGCCGATATAGGCCAGCGGCAGACCCTGATAGCGCTCGCGCATCCAGCGCACTGCCGCGGTGACGTCCTGCGCGGCCCAGTCCGACATCGAGGCCTTGAAGCCGACCAGCGATTTCGGCTGGTTGTAGCCCACCATGGCCGGAAGCCGGCTGTCACCAATGCCGCGATAGTCGTAAGTCAGCACGGCGCAGCCGCGATGGGCGAGGTAGGAGGCAAAGCCGCGATAGATCTTGCGCGGGACGGCGGTCGCCGAATTGATCAGCACCGCATGGCGCTTGGTGCCGCGCGGCAGGAACAGGGTGCCGCTCAGCCCATACCCGTCGGTCGCCGGGAAGCTGATTTCGTCGATGAAAACGTCGTCCAGTGCCACGTCCATGGCAGAAGGTATCCCTGCCGGTTTCCTCGCCGTTTCCTAGCAAATGCGAATTTGGCTTTGCCCGCAAGGGTTTGCGATCCGAAGCGGATTTACAACTGGCGATGTCGTGCCAGCCTGTGTATAAGGCGGCCCTCGCAACCCCCAGATCAGGTTGCACTTTTTTGCTTCACGGAGAGATTGCGATGTCCGAGCGGTGGACGCCCGAGTCCTGGCGCAGCAAGCCGGTGCTACAGGTGCCCGACTATCCCGACGCCAAGGCTCTGGCTGACGTCGAGGCGCAGCTTGCGACCTTTCCGCCGCTGGTGTTCGCGGGCGAGGCGCGCAATCTGAAGAAGGCGCTGGCGCGGGTTGCGGCCGGCGAGGCCTTCCTGCTCCAGGGCGGCGACTGCGCCGAGAGCTTCGCCGAGCACGGTGCCAACAACATCCGCGATTTCTTCCGCGTGCTGCTGCAGATGGCGGTGGTGCTGACCTATGCCGGCGCGGTGCCGGTGGTGAAGGTCGGCCGCGTCGCCGGCCAGTTCGCCAAGCCGCGCTCCTCGCCGACTGAGAAGCTGAACGGCGTCGAGCTGCCGAGCTATCGCGGCGACATCGTCAACGACATCGCCTTCACCAAGGAAGCGCGAATCCCCGATCCGCAGCGCCAGCTGATGGCCTATCGCCAGTCGGCCGCGACGCTCAACCTGCTGCGCGCCTTCGCCACCGGCGGTTACGCCAATCTCGGCAGCGTGCATCAATGGATGCTCGGCTTCCTCAAGGACTCGCCGCAGTCCCGCCGCTACAAGGAGCTGGCCGACCGCATCTCGGACGCGCTCAACTTCATGCGCGCCTGCGGCCTCGACCTCGAAGCCCATCCCGAGCTGCGCGCCACCGATTTCTACACCAGCCACGAGGCGCTGCTGCTCGGCTACGAGCAGGCGTTGACCCGCGTCGATTCCACGACGGGCGACTGGTATGCGACCTCGGGCCACATGATCTGGATCGGCGATCGCACCCGCCAGCTCGATCACGGTCATATCGAATATTTCCGCGGCATCAAGAACCCGATCGGCCTGAAGTGCGGCCCGTCGCTCAAGCCCGACGAGCTGCTGAAGCTGATCGACGTGCTCAACCCCGACAACGAACCGGGCCGGTTGACGCTGATCGGCCGCTTCGGCTCGGACAAGATCGGCGAGCATCTGCCGAACATGATCCGCGCCGTGAAGCGCGAGGGCAAGGTGGTGGTCTGGTCGTGCGATCCCATGCACGGCAACACCATCACCTCCACGTCGGGCTACAAGACGCGGCCGTTCGACCGCATCCTGTCCGAGGTGAAGTCGTTCTTCGCGATCCATGCCGCCGAAGGCACCCATGCCGGCGGCGTGCATCTGGAGATGACGGGCCAGGACGTCACCGAATGCCTCGGCGGCGCCCGCGCGATCACCGACGAGGACCTCAACGACCGCTACCACACGGTCTGCGATCCCCGCCTCAACGCCGAGCAATCCATCGACATGGCCTTCCTGATCGCAGAGCTCCTCAAGCAGGAGCGCGCGGGCAAGGCCCAGCCGATGCCGGTCGCAGCGGGGCTCTAGGATCTTGCTGCGGATCTGGAAGGCCACGATCAATTCCCGTAACGGTCTGGCCTTTGCGATTGGTTCGGAGCAGGCCGTCCGCGAGGAAATCTTTGCGCTCCTCGTGTCAGTGCCGCTTGCCTGGTTGATCGGCGCGACCGCGATGCGGGCCGTCGAGCTGGTCTGTGCCGTCGCGTTCGTGCTGGTCGTCGAGCTGCTCAACACCGCGATCGAAAAGCTCGCCGACCGCCTGACCATGGACCACGACAAGCAGATCGGCCGGGTCAAGGACATGGGCTCGGCGGCAGTCGGCGTGGCGCTGCTGATGGCCGGCGCGTTCTGGATCTTCGCCATCGTCGAGCGGTTGGGATTCATCTGATCGGAGCGCGGCGGCCATGACCGAACGTCTCAACGCATTCGCGGTCACGCTCGCCCAGCTCAATCCTGTCATGGGCGACATCGAGGGCAATGCCGCCAAGGTGCGCTCTGCGCGCGCGCGAGCCGTTGCCGACGGCGCCGATCTCGTGCTGTTTCCGGAACTGTTCATCGCCGGCTATCCGCCGGAAGACCTGGTGCAGAAGCCGGCGTTCCAGGCGGCCTGCCGCGCCGCGATCGAAGCGTTGGCGCGCGAGACCGCCGACGGCGGGCCGGCCATGCTGGTGGGCACGCCCTGGGTCGAGGACGGCAGGCTCTACAATGCCTGCGCGCTGCTCGACGGCGGCCGCATCGCCGCACTGCGCTTCAAGTGCAATTTGCCGAATTACGGCGTGTTCGACGAGAAGCGGCTGTTTGCGCGCGGGCCCGCCGCGGGTCCCGTGACCGTGCGCGGCGTGCGGATCGGCGTGCCGATCTGCGAGGACATCTGGCTGGAGGAGTCCGAGGATTACGAGAACGTGGTCGAGACGCTGGCCGAGACCGGTGCCGAGATCATCCTGGTCCCCAACGGCTCGCCTTACGCCCGCGACAAGAACGACGTGCGTCTGTCGGTCGCTGTCGCGCGCGTGACCGAGAGCGGGCTGCCGCTGGTCTATCTCAACCAGGTTTGCGGCCAGGACGAGCTGGTGTTCGACGGCGCTTCCTTCGCGCTCAACGGCGATCTCTCGCTCGCCGCGCAACTACCGGCGTTCGAGGACAGCGTCGTCACGCTGCGCTTCACCCGCAACGGCGACGACTGGCGCTGTACGGGACCGATCGCCGAGCTTATCGAGGGCGACAAGGCCGATTACGCCGCCTGCGTGCTGGGTCTGCGCGACTATGTTGCCAAGAACGGCTTTCCCGGCGTGCTGCTCGGCATCTCCGGCGGCATCGATTCCGCGCTGTGCGCGGCGATCGCGGTCGATGCGCTCGGCGCCGACCAGGTGCATGGCGTCATGCTGCCATATCGCTATACGGCCGCGCATTCGATCGCCGACGCCGGCGAGCTCGCCGGCCATCTCGGCATCCGCTACGAGGTGCTGCCGATCGCCGAAGCCGTGACCGGCTTCGAGACCATCCTCTCGGGCCTTTTCAAGAATCTGCCGCCCGATATCACCGAAGAGAATCTTCAGGCCCGCACCCGCGGCACGCTCTTGATGGCGATCTCCAACAAGACCGGCCTGATGGTGATGACGACGGGCAACAAGTCGGAAATGTCAGTCGGATACGCCACGCTCTATGGCGACATGAACGGCGGCTTCAATCCGATCAAGGACATCTACAAGACGCAGGTGTTCCGGATGGCGCGCTTGCGCAACGGCTGGAAGCCGGACGGGGCGCTCGGACCCGCCGGCGAGGTGATCCCGCCCGACATCATCACGCGGCCGCCGACCGCGGAGCTGCGCGAGAACCAACGCGATGAGGATTCATTGCCGCCTTACGAGGTGCTCGACGGAATCCTGGAACGGCTGATCGAACGCGAGGAGCCGCTCGGTCAGATCATCGCGGCCGGCTTCGATCGCGAGATCGTCAGCCGCATCGACCATCTGCTCAACGTCGCCGAATACAAGCGCCGGCAGGCCGCGCCCGGCGTGAAGGTGACGGCCAGGAATTTCGGCCGCGACCGTCGCTACCCCATCACCAACCGCTTTCGCGACAAGGGCGAGAAGCTGCCCGCACCGGATGACACGCTGGTGTCGCGCGGCAGCAAGGCCTCGATCGACGCGTTCGAGGGGTGAGCGACTTCACTTCCGTGGCCGCAAGCGAGATGAGCGTTGTTGTGCCCTCGCCCCTTGTGGGAGAGGGCAGCTCCGCAGCTGCAACAAGCTCACTCGCGTGAGGGGTTGTCTCCGCATTCACACATGTGCGCACGGATAGAACCCCTCATCCGGCGCTTCGCGCCACCTTCTCCCGCAAGGGGAGAAGGAAGATCTCCTATTTCTGCTGCTGCGGCAGGAAGGTCGGGCCGACCGAGCGGATCGGCTTGTTCTCGGAGTTCGCAGCGGTACCCGTGTCTGCGGGCGGCGTCGCCGCCGGTGCCGTCGCCGTGGTCGGCGCGGGTGCCGCGCCTTTCTTGGCGTTCGCAGGCGTGCCCTTGTTGAGCCGCTGCTGCTGCATTTTCTTGGCGCTCTCCTCGGTGACGATGATGTCGCCCTGCTGCTCGGCGGTCGCCTTGTCGTCGGCGGATTTCAGCGCGTCCGCCCAGGTCTGTCCTGCGGCCTTGCAGGAGCAGGACGGGTTGAACTCGCTGCGGAATTTGAAAGCGGTGGGCAGCGCCGTGTAGGGCTGGCCGCTGATGGAGACCGCCGAGTTCATGTCTTCGCCGGGATTGCGATGGGTGTAGAGCACGGCCTCCGCGGCCGGGCAGAGCGCCTTGCAGGTCTTCTCGTCGTCGGGGAAGCGCGCCGGCACCGTGGCGAACGAGATCGGGAAATAAGCGCCGTCGCAGGTGCGCACGCACACGGTGCGGTAGGTACCGGACTGCGGTCCGAGATCGGAGGGCGGCGCGCCTTGCGGATTGCCGGCATTGTTGCCGCCGAACAGATTGCTCAGGAAATTGCCGCCGCCTTGCTGCTGGGCCGCAGCGGCATATTGCGGGCCGCAATTGTTCTGTGCCAGCGCCGCCAGCACCGAGCGGCGCTGGTTGTCGCGCTCCGGGCTGTAGCCGCCGCCGGCACCGCCGCGCAGGCGCTCGAGATTGCCGGTGATCTGATCCAGATTGGCGCGCATCTGCTGGATCTGGGTGTTGACCGGGCCGCACTGGGCTGACTGGCCGTTGAACAGCGAGAAGAAGCCGGAGGAGTCGCAGCCCATGCGCTTGGCCTGCATGGTGACGCGATCGAGCTCGGCCTGCTGCTTGGCCTGGGAATCCTGGTAACGGCGGATCTGCTCCTCACGCGCGGGGTCGCCACCGCCGCCACCACGATCCAGCGCGACAAGCTGGCCCTCCAGCCGGACGCACATCGGGTTCGGCCCGAGGCCGTTCTGGCCAGGCTGCGGCGGCGGTCCGGGCGGGCCGGCCTGGGCGAAGGCGCCGGTGGCGAGCACGGCCGTGCTCAAGAGCACGGTGCAGGCAAGGAGAAAGCGAGCACGGGAGAGGAAGGGGAATTCAGGCATATCCGCCATTCTAGCGAGGTCACGGCCCCATGTGACTTTCGACGTGACTTTGCAGGGCCGAAGCGCGCCCTCCAATAGCCGCTTCCCGCGGCATCGTCACGTCGTTTCCGGGGCCAAAGGACCGGCCTAAGCTGCGCCAGCTCCGAGCAAATTCAGCGCTGGCAGGTGATTGCGACATATTCGTCGCAATGGCCATGGGAGCAATTTGTGCCGGATTTGGGGACGGAGCCGGTAATTTCGTCGGGATCGACCCGACGATAGGCCGAAGCCTGGGCAAATTCGCGTGACTGGCAATAGGTGCGTGCCGCGGAGGCGCCGCATTTGTCACCCTTGGCCAGGCAATGGTCGACCGCCTGATTGGCGATGATGAAGACGCGGCTCTCGGCGAAGGCGCTGGAGGCTGCAAGGATGAGGGCGCTGGAAATGAGCGCGGGCAAGAATCGCATGAAAAGCACCAGGGGCAAAAAAGGGGAACTGCCGGTTCCAGAATGGGCTCAAATGGTTAGGGGATCATGAACCGGCATGGCCGGCCGCGCGCTTTGACCGGGCATAACGCGTTGTTTTCGCGGCTCCCTTGACGGAGGGGCGCCTTATAGCCCATATGTTCCGCATGAACGGTCTCCTCGCCATTTGCGCCATTTGCCGCGAGATTACGAGCTAGCGATTCGCTGGCTGGAGCCGTCTTTTCTCAAACATTGAGAGCCTCGGACGCCCGGCCGCAAGGGATGGGTTTGTCATGGAATTGCGCCTCTACGATACGCTGAGCCGGGAAAAGCGCACCTTTGTGCCGCTCGATCCGAACAATGTCCGCATGTATGTCTGCGGACCGACCGTCTATGACTTCGCCCATATCGGCAATGCGCGGCCGGTGATCGTGTTCGACGTGCTGTTTCGCTTGCTGCGTCATCTCTATGGCGAGGCGCACGTCAAATATGTCCGCAACATCACCGACGTCGACGACAAGATCAACGACCGCGCCGCGCGCGATTTTCCCGGGCTGCCGCTGAACGAAGCGATCCGGAAAGTCACCGAGCAGACCGGCAAGCAGTTTCACGCCGACGTCGATGCGCTCCGCGCCCTGCGGCCGAGCGTCGAACCACGCGCGACCGAGCATATCGCGGAGATGCGCGAGATCATCGAGCGGCTGGTCAAGGGCGGCTTTGCCTATGTCGCCGAGGATCACGTGCTGTTCTCGCCGCAGGCGATGAACGCGGCCAACGATGGACTGCCGCGCTATGGCGCGCTGTCCAACCGCTCGCTGGACGAGATGGTGGCCGGCGCGCGCGTCGATGTCGCGCCCTACAAGAAGGGCAACACCGATTTCGTGCTGTGGAAACCGTCGAAGCCCGGCGAGCCGTCATGGCCGTCGCCATCAGGCATCAAGGCCGAGGGCCGTCCCGGCTGGCACATCGAGTGCTCGGCGATGGCCTGGAAGCATCTCGGCGAGCATTTCGACATCCACGGTGGCGGCATCGATCTCGTGTTTCCGCATCACGAGAACGAAGTCGCGCAGACCTGCTGCGCCTTCCATCAGCAGCGCATGGCGAACTACTGGATGCACAACGGCTTCCTGCAGGTCGAGAGTGAGAAGATGTCGAAGAGCCTCGGCAACTTCATCACCATTCACGAACTGCTCAGGGATTGGCCGGGCGAGGTGCTGCGCCTGAACATGCTGAAGACGCACTACCGCTCGCCGATCGACTGGACCATGAAGTCGCTGGAGGAGAGCGCCAAGACGCTCGACGACTGGTATCGCGTTGCTGCGGATGCCGAGCCCGGTAAGCCGGCCGCATCCGTGGTCGAGCCGCTGCTCGACGACCTCAACACGCCGCTGGCGATCGCGGCGCTGCATGGCCTGCGCGGCGGCGACGTGAGTGCGCTGGCGGGCTCGTTGCAGCTGCTGGGCTTCCTGTCCGAGAGCGCCGCGCAGTGGGAAGGCCGCAAGCAGCAGGCGAGCGGCGTCGATGCCAACGAGGTCGAGCGCCTCATCGCCGAGCGCACGGCGGCTCGTGGCCGCAAGGACTTCAAGGAGTCCGATCGCATCCGTGATCTGCTTGCGGCAATGGGCGTTGCGATCAAGGATTCCAAGGACGGAACGACGTGGGAGATTGCGCGATGAAGCGGCCCGACACGCCTTTCCCGCGTCACTGGCTCTATTACATCGCCCTGAAGGTCCTGCTGCTTGGAGCCGCCGTGGCGATCGTGCTGAAACTCTACGGGATGTGGTGAAGACGATGGGACAGACTTTGCCAAAGGCCGGCCTGCGGCCGTTCCTGCCCGATGACGTGCCGGTGCTCGCCGCGATCTTCACGGCCAGCATCGAGGAGCTGACCGGTGACGATTACAGCGAGGCGCAACAGCAGGCCTGGATGGAGGCGGCCGAGGACGAGGAGTTCGGCAAGCGGCTCGCCTCCGACCTGACGCTGATCGCGACGATCGAAGGCTCGCCCGTCGGCTTCGCCTCGTTGCGCGGCACCGATCACATCCGCATGCTCTATGTCCATCCGGCCGTGAGCGGGCAGGGCATCGCCACCATGCTGGTCGACGCGCTGGAGAAGCTTGCCGGCGGCCGCGGCGCGTCCAGCCTCTCGGTCGATGCCAGCGACACCGCGCAGGGCTTTTTCACCAAGCGCGGCTACACCGCCCAGCAACGCAACAGCGTCACCATCAACGACGAGTGGCTCGCCAACACCACCATGAAGAAGACGCTCGGAGCGGGGCAATGAGCAAGGAGCGCCTTGGCCGCACGCGATCCTCTCTCCGCTCCCTCGCCCCTTGTGGGGGAGGGTTGGGGAGGGGGGTAGCCCCGCACTCGGACCACCCGTGTGGCACCCCCCTCCCGACGATGCTGCGCATCATCGACCTCCCCCACAAGGGGGGAGGTAACAAGAACGGACGCTCGCGATGAATTCGGTCAAGAAAGAGCGCCTTTATCTGTTCGACACCACGCTGCGCGACGGCGCGCAGACCAACGGCGTCGATTTCACGCTTGCCGACAAGCAGGTCATCGCCGCGATGCTCGACGATCTCGGCATCGACTACGTCGAGGGCGGCTATCCCGGCGCCAATCCGGCCGACACCGAATTCTTCGGCACCAAGCCGACATTCAAGCACGCGCGCTTCACGGCCTTCGGCATGACACGCCGGGCCGGGCGCTCGGTCTCGAACGATCCCGGCGTGGCCGGGCTTTTGGAAGCGAAGGCGGATGCGATCTGCTTCGTGGCGAAGTCCTCGGCCTATCAGGTGCGCGTCGCGCTGGAGACCACCAAGGAGGAGAACCTCGCCTCGATCCGCGACAGCGTCGCGGCCGCGAAGGCTGCCGGCCGCGAGGTCATGCTCGACTGCGAGCATTTCTTCGACGGCTACAAGGAGGATGCCAGCTTCGCGCTTGCCTGCGCCAAGGCTGCTTACGAGGCCGGTGCGCGGTGGGTGGTGCTCTGCGACACCAATGGCGGCACCATGCCTGATGAGGTCGAGGCCATCGTCACCGAGGTGACGAAGCACATCCCCGGCGATCATATCGGCATCCACGCCCATAACGACACCGAGCAGGCGGTGGCCAATTCACTCGCCGCGGTGCGCGCGGGCGCGCGGCAGATCCAGGGCACGCTGAACGGCCTTGGCGAGCGCTGCGGCAATGCCAATCTGTGCTCGCTGATCCCGACGCTGAAACTGAAGAAGGGCTTTGCCGACGCTTTCGAGATCGGCGTCACGCCGGAAAAGCTGGCAACGCTGGTCAAAGTTTCGCGCACGCTCGACGACATGCTCAATCGCGCGCCGAACCGGCATGCGGCCTATGTCGGCGAGAGCGCCTTCGTCACCAAGACCGGCATTCATGCGTCCGCAGTGTTGAAGGACCCGCAGACCTACGAGCACGTGCTGCCGGATCTGGTCGGCAATCACCGCAAGGTGCTGGTCTCCGACCAGGCCGGCCGCTCCAACGTCATCGCCGAGCTCGATCGTGCCGGCATCCCTTACGAGAAGAGCGACCCGAAGCTGACGCGTCTCGTCGAGGAGCTGAAGGAGCGCGAGGCGGCCGGCTACGCCTATGAGTCCGCCAACGCCTCGTTCGAGCTGCTGGCGCGCCGCACGCTCGGCAAGGTGCCGCATTATTTCGAGGTCGAGCAGTTCGATGTCAATGTCGAGCAGCGCTACAATGCGCTCGGCGAGCGCGTCACCGTGGCGCTCGCGGTGGTGAAGGTCGACGTCGCCGGCGAGCATTTGATTTCGGCCGCCGAGGGCAACGGCCCCGTCAACGCACTCGACGTCGCCATGCGCAAGGACCTCGGCAAATACCAGAAATACATCGAGGGCTTGAAGCTGATCGACTACCGGGTGCGTATCCTCAACGGCGGCACCGGCGCGGTCACGCGCGTGCTGATCGAGAGCGAGGACGAGAACGGCGACAGCTGGACCACGGTCGGCGTGTCCCCGAACATCATCGACGCCTCGTTCCAGGCACTGATGGATTCGGTAATCTACAAGCTCGTGAAGTCGGGCGCGCCGGCGTAGGAGGATTTGGGCGACGGCGGTGCCACAAACACCGTCATTGCGAGCGCAGCGAAGCAATCCAGACTGTCTCCGCGGATGCATTTCTGGATTGCTTCGCTGCGCTCGAAATGACGAGGAGGAGAGGGCAAGGGCATGATCGATCACATCTCCGTCGGCGTCAGCGATCTCGATCGCTCCGCGAAATTCTACGAGGCCACGCTTGCAGCGCTCGGCCTCACGCGCCTCGTGACGCGGCCACGGACGGTGGGCTTCGGCAAGGCCTATCCCGAGTTCTGGATCAATCTGCGCGAGAGCATGCCGCGTGTAGCCCCGGAGAGCGGCGTGCACATCTGCCTGCGGGCGAAGACGACGGGCGAGGTCGATGCATTTCATGCCGCGGCTCTCGCGACGGGCGGCGCCTCCGACGGCGCGCCCGGCATCCGGCCGCATGACCGCGTGCGCTACTATGCGGCTTTCGTGACCGATCCCGACGGCAACCGCATCGAGGCGGTGACGTTTCCCAGCGCTTAGCGGACTTCACCGCCGCGGGCGCTTCGCCTGCCTGGCCAGATGCCGGCGCAGGAAGTCGATCGTCCGCCGGACCTTGACAGGCAGGAACGCCCGGTTCGGGTAGAGCACGTAGGCTGCGGTATCGAACGTCGTCGCTGTCACCTGCCAGTCGGGAAACAGATCGACCAGCCGTTTGTCGGCGAGATCGTCGTTGATCAGCCAGTCCGGCAGGAGCGCCGGACCGAGGCCTGCGCGTGCGCAATCGCGCAAGCCGAGTGCATTCGAGAGCAGGAGGTCGCCATGGACGGCGACCTCGGTGATGTCGCCGCGCCGGTCGCGGAACAGCCAGCGGGACCGGAAGTCGGGGAAAGTGAAGAGAAGGCAGGGCGTCGCCGAGAGATCGACGGGCCGTTTCGGCCGGGCTCTCCCGCGCAGCCAGGCCGGGCTGGCGCAGACCCGGTAACGCGTATCGAACAACTTGGCGCCGACGAGGTCGCCGCTGAATCCGGGGCCGAGCCGGATCGCGAGGTCGATACCTTCGCTGACCAGATCGAGATTGCTGTCCGTCAGGATGAGCTCGAGCTGGAGCTGGGGAAACTCCGTCCTGAATTCCGGCAGCAGCGGCACCAGGCAGCGATTGCCGAAGGCGACCGAGGCCGTCGCGCGCAAGCGTCCGCGGGGAATCGTGCTCAGGGCGGTCGCCTCCTCGGCGGCGGCATCGAGCTCCTGCAGAACGAGTTCAGCCCTGCGCAAATAGCGTTCGCCAGCCTCGGTCAGCGACATGCTGCGCGTGGTGCGCTGGAAGATGCGAAACCCGAGCTCTTCCTCGACCTGGGCGATCATCCGCGAGACCGACGAAGGGTCGACGTCGCGTTGCCGGGCCGCCCCGGCAAAGCTAGCCTGGCGCGCGACCTCGATCACCAATCGAATTGAATCGATATCCATTCGTGCAAAATAAGCACGAGTGTGGTGCAGCGCCAGCCGTTTTTGCCGCGCGCCGCGGCGGATAGCGTCCGGGCATCATTTCGACATCCCGGAGAGCCCAATGCCCGTTCTGCTTCGTATCGATTCCAGCGCCCGTCTTCAGGGCTCCGTCTCCCGCGATCTTGGCGACGGGTTCGAGGCGGCATGGCGCGCACGCGGACGGGAGTTCGTGGTGACGCGGCGCGATCTCGCCACGGATCCGGTCGCGCAGATCACGCAGGCGACGATCGCGGGCTTCTACACCGCCGACCATGATATGACGACCGAGCTGCGCGCGGCGACTGCGCTGTCGGACAGGCTGATCGCCGAGCTCAAATCGGCCGACGAAATCCTCATCACCGCGCCAATGTACAATTTCACCATTCCGGCCGCCCTCAAGGCCTGGATCGACCAGGTCGTCCGCATCAACCAGACGTTCTCCTATGACGGCACCAGCTTCAAGGGACTGCTGACGGCGCGGCGCGCCACCGTGGCCAGCGCTTACGGCGCCGGCGGCTATCTCGCGGGCGGACCGCTGGGCGGGGCAGACTTTTGCTTCAACTATCTGAAGTTCGTGCTGGGCTTCCTGGGCGTCGGCGAGATTCAGCAGATCGGCGTCGAAGCCACGACGGGCGATCCTGTCGACCTTGCCCGGCAGGTCGAGCAGGCGAAGGCCGGTATTGCCGCCAAGGCGGCCTGACGAGCCGAAGCCCGGACCTCGCGCGTGATGGACCGCGACGTCGGCGCGAGCCGCGTCGCGGACATCGTTCAGCCCGATCCGGATCGATAGGGCGCAATCCTCTAAAGCTTGCGCGCCACTTCCGGCGCAAGATCGCGCTGGCTGTCGGGAATCTGCGCAGCCGCGGCGCGCAGCCGCGGGACGATCTCCTCGACCTTGTCAGCCTTCAGGATATCGACGGAGAGGCCGGCGCGGATGAACTGGGTCTGGCGCATGTGGGACACCAGAGAGAACAGCGGCTCCCAGAAATTGTCGATGTTGGCCAGCAGCACCGGCTTGGCGTGACGGCCGAGTTGCTGCCAGGTCAGTTGCTCGACCAGTTCCTCGAGCGTGCCGAGCCCGCCGGGCAGGGCGACGAACGCGTCGGAGCGCTCGAACATCAGCCGCTTGCGCTCGTGCATGTCGGGCGTGACGACCATCTCCTGCACGCGCGTGAGCGCGTTCTCGCGCATGCGGAGGAAGTCAGGGATGATGCCGGTGACGGTGCCGCCGTGATCAAGCACCGAGGTTGCGACCGCCCCCATCAAGCCGAGCGAGCCGCCGCCATAGACGAGGCGGATCTTGTTGTCCGCCAGCGATTTGCCAAGCGCCTTCGCCGCTTCGATGAAGTTGGGGTTGGTTCCGGGGCCGGAGCCGCAATAGACGCAGACGGTTTTGATTGTGCTCATTGGTGCCATGATGCATTGCAGCGAAGAGGCGTCAAGCCCAATCGGTGATTCGATGCTCCCGGAAATCTACCGGTAAATGGCGGCAAACAATCGAAGATTCGCCATCTGGCGGGGTGCGCTCGCTTCCGGAAGCTTCTATATGGACGGGCGAAAGCAGTCATCGCAGCGCGCCCGCGCCCGGCGGGCCTTCCAGGTTTATTGATGAGCCCACCTCATTCGTCCCACGTTCCCGACGTGCCTGATCCCTCAGGCGGGCCGCTCGAGCGGGCCACGTTGATGGGCACGCTGGCGCATCTATGGCCCTATATCTGGCCGGGCGACCGCTTCGACCTGAAGATGCGGGTGGTCTGGTCCATGGTGCTGCTGCTCGCCGCCAAGCTGATCACGCTGACGGTGCCGTTCAGCTTCAAATGGGCGACGGACGCGCTGACCGGCGCCAACACGGCGCCGGTGCAGGCCGACAATTGGCATCTCTGGGTGATCGCCTCGCCGCTGTTGCTGACCGCGAGCTACGGCGTGATGCGCATCCTGATGGCGGTGCTGACGCAATGGCGCGACGGTATCTTCGCACGCGTCGCCATGCATGCCGTGCGCAAGCTTGCCACCATCACCTTCATCCACATGCACGAGCTCTCGCTGCGTTTTCATCTCGAGCGCAAGACCGGCGGCCTGACGCGCGTGCTCGAGCGTGGCCGCGAGGGCATCGAGGTCATCGTACGCATGGTGATCCTGCAGCTGATCCCGACCATCGTCGAGGTCTCGCTGCTGATGGCCGTGCTGCTCTGGCAGTTCGACTGGCGCTACGTGGTCGCGACCCTGATCACGGTCACGGTCTATATGTACTACACCTACGTCGCGACCGAGTGGCGGATCGGCATCCGCCGCAGGATGAACGATTCCGACACCGAGGCGAACACCAAGGCGATCGACTCGCTGCTCAACTACGAGACCGTGAAGTATTTCAGCGCCGAGGCGCGCGAGGCGCAGCGCTACGACCGCTCGGTGGCACGCTACGAGGAGTCGAGCATCCAGGCCTACACCTCGCTCGCCGTGCTCAACACCGGCCAGGCCGTGATCTTCACGCTGGGCCTGACCGCGACCATGCTGATGTGCGCGATCGGCGTGCGCAACGGCACCAACACGGTCGGTGATTTCGTGCTGGTCAACGCCATGATGATCCAGCTCTACCAGCCCTTGAACTTCATGGGCATGGTCTATCGCGAGATCAAGCAGGCGATCATCGACATCGAGAAGATGTTCAACGTGCTGGGCCGCGAGGCCGAGATCAAGGACATGCCCGATGCCAAGCCGCTGGCCGTCTCCGCCGGCACGGTGCGTTTCGAGGACGTGCGCTTTGCCTATGAGCCGACGCGCCCGATCCTCAAGGGCATCAGCTTCGAAGTGCCGGCCGGCAAGACGGTCGCCATCGTCGGCCCGTCGGGCGCAGGCAAGTCGACCATCTCGCGCCTTCTGTTCCGTCTCTATGACGTCTCCGGCGGCAAGATCCTGATCGACGGCCAGGACATCCGTGCGGTGACGCAGGATTCGCTGCGCGCGTCCATCGGCATGGTCCCGCAGGACACGGTGCTGTTCAACGACACCATCCGCTACAACATCCGTTACGGCCGTTGGGACGCCAGCGATGCCGAAGTCGAGGAGGCGGCGAGCCTCGCGCAGATCGACCATTTCATCCGTATGGCGCCGAAGGGCTACGAGACCCAGGTCGGCGAGCGCGGGCTGAAATTGTCGGGCGGCGAGAAGCAGCGCGTCGCGATCGCGCGCACCGTGCTGAAGGCGCCGCCGATTCTGGTGCTGGACGAGGCGACCTCGGCGCTCGACACCCATACCGAGCACGAGATCCAGGGCGCGCTCGATCGCGTCGCCAAGAACCGCACCTCGCTGGTGATCGCGCACCGGCTGTCGACCATCGTCGGGGCCGACGAGATCATCGTGCTGGACCAGGGCCGGATCGCCGAGCGGGGGACCCACGCCAAACTCCTCGCACATGGCGGTCTCTATGCCAGCATGTGGAACAGGCAGCGCGAGGCCGAGGAGGCGCGCGAGAAACTGGCCAAGATGGCCGACACCAGCGAGGCGCCCAACCGGGAGCCGCCTCCGGTCGATGACGCCCTGACGGCGCCTGCGGCGGTGTGACCTTGTCTCCGGTCCCAACTCTGGCCTAAACATCCCCACCGCACGGGGCGACCCGCGCGCCGTCAACCCCATCAGCGGCAGATAGCGATGTCCATTCTCGATTCGATCCAGCGTCAGATCCCGCCGATCCACAAGGAGGGCTATCCCTTCATCGGCGCCTTTGCGCTGGCAAGCCTGATCCTGTTCTGGCTGTGGTCGCCTCTGGGCTGGATCGGCACGATCCTGACCGTGTGGTGCGCGCTGTTCTTCCGCGATCCCGTGCGCGTGACGCCGGTGCGCGAGGGGCTGGTGGTATCGCCGGCCGATGGCCGGGTCTCGATGATCACCATGGCGCTGCCGCCGGCCGAGCTCGGGCTCGGGGACCGGCCATTGCCGCGCATCTCGGTGTTCATGAGCGTGTTCAATTGCCACGTGAACCGCGCGCCCGTCGCAGGCAGGGTTGATCGCATCGCCTACCGTCCCGGCCTCTTCATCAATGCCGAACTCGACAAGGCCAGCGAAGACAACGAGCGCAACTCGCTGGTCATTTCGACGCCGACCGCTCGCATCGGCGTGGTTCAGATCGCAGGTCTCGTCGCCAAGCGCATCGTCTGTTTCGTCAGGGAGGGGCAGGCGATCGGCGCCGGCGAGCGTTTCGGTCTGATCCGCTTTGGCTCGCGGCTCGACGTCTATCTGCCTGTGGGCACCAAGGCGCTGGTCTCGGAAGGGCAGACCGCCATCGCCGGCGAGACGATCCTGGCCGATCTTGCCGGGGACGACCCCAGCCGCGCCTTCCGCGCTAATTAACCAATAGTCGCGCCAAGGGGGCCTTCCGCCGCAATGGCGGAGGGGAAGGCGGCTTGCTATATCTCGCCTTGAGGTGAGGACCAGCCATGACGCCCTATGACTTCAAATACCCCGATACGCGCCGCCGGCGGTTCCGCCCGATTCCGGTGCGGATGCTGGTGCCCAACGTCATTACGCTGCTGGCGATCTGCGCCGGCCTGACCTCGATCCGGCTGTCGATCGAGGGGCGGATGTCGCTCGCGGTCTACGCCATCGTGTTTGCGGCCGCGCTCGACGGCATCGATGGCCGTATCGCGCGCATGATCAAGGGCCAGTCCAAGTTCGGCGCTGAGCTCGACAGTCTCGCCGATTTCGTCAATTTCGGCGTGGCGCCCGGGTTGATGCTGTATTTCTGGCAGCTTCACGAGCTCGGCAATGCCGGCTGGATCGCCGCGATGGTGTTCGCGATTTCCGGCGGTCTGCGCCTGGCCCGCTTCAATGCCACCATGGACGATCCGAACAAGCCGGCCTTCGCCGCCAATTTCTTCACCGGCGTGCCAGCGCCGGCCGGCGCGATCACCGTGCTGCTGCCGATCTATGTCGCCTTCCTCGATCTCGGCCGCGCGCCTGCGGCGGTGACGGCGGCCTATACGCTGCTGATCGCCTTCCTGATGGTATCGCGGCTGCCGGTGTTCTCCGGCAAGACCAAGCGCATGCGCGTGGCACCCGAGCTGGTGCTGCCGGCCTTCGTTGCCGTGATCGTCTTCATCGCGCTGTTGATCGCCTATCCCTGGCACGTGCTGTCGATCGGCACGGTGCTGTATCTTCTGGCTTTGCCGCTCGGCTACAAATCCTATCGCGATCAGGCACGCGCGATGGAGGCCGCTGCGCCATCGGGAGGCGAGGTCTCCTCGCCACCCTCGGCGCCGACGCTGGCGAATTTGTCGGAGCCGCCGCACGACGACGACCGGCCCGGACGGTTGCACTGAACGGCGACACGCGGATATCTGCCATGATGGCGTGCTGAGTTGGGTCGAGACCCGATCTCGGCTATATCGCCCTGATGCCGGCGGCATCGCACAATCAACCGCCGCCAATCTGGGAGAGAACGCCGTGACCAATTCCGCGACCGGGCCGCTGCCCGCTTCCGTCCTCGAAGCGCTGGGCCGCTATGACACGCCGACGATCTGCAATGCCATGGAGATCGTGGCGCCCGAGCGCCGGCTGATCGGCTACACCACCAAGCAGCTGGTCTGCCCGTTCCCCGATTTGCCGCCGATGGTCGGCTATGCCCGCACGGTTGCGATCCGCTCCGTGCTTAAGTCCTCGCTGCCGGCGGAGGAGCAGTCGAAGCGCCGCATCGAGTATTACGAATATGTCGGCACCGGCCACGGTCCGCGCATCTCGGTGATCCAGGACATCGACGGTCCCGACGTCGGCTACGGTGCGTTCTGGGGTGAGGTGCAGAGCAACGTCCACAAGGCGCTCGGCTGCCTCGGTGTCATCACCGACGGCTCGATCCGCGACATCCCGCAATGGGCGCCGGGCTTCCAGGCGCTGGCCGGCTCGATCGGTCCCTCGCATGCCTGGGTGCATGCGGAGAGCTTCGGCGGCGAGGTGCGCGTCGCCGGCATGACCGTGAGGTCGGACGACCTGATTCACGCCGACCAGCACGGCGCCATCGTGATCCCGCACGACATCGCGGCCAAGCTGCCCGAGGCCGCCGAACTCTGCGGCCGCCGCGAGACGCCGATCCTCGAGATCGCCCGCAGTCCCGACTTCTCGCTGGAGAAGCTGAAGGCCGCGCTGAAGCGCTCGGCGGAGATCCACTGACGCTTACGGCGATGACGCCGGTTGCGAGCTGCCTTGTTCGGTCAGGAACAGGGCAGCCTGATCCGGTTCTCCGAACATCGCGGCGGCGCATCCGATCAGGGTGAAGCCGCCGGCAAGATCCCACAGGGTAATGTCATCAGGGCGGTCGGCGCTGTGGATCAACCGCGCTGCGATCGCGGCGAAAGCGGCCTCGACGAAGAGCAGGGCGCTGAACGCCGGCAGGACGAGCTGCGGCTCGAGCAGATGGAGCGCCAGCACCGCCGGCAACGCGGTGAGAAGACTGAATAGCGTCAGCATTGGGATGGCTCCCGTCATGGGCAAGCCGCATGGGCGACAGGATAGCAGCTCGTCCATCGTTTCGCCCGTGGCGCAGGGCCGCAGTCGCTTGCTGGCTTGTGGCCTCGAGACTCGTCAGCTTCGAAAGCTCTGCTCCAACAATCAACGAGTGGCGCTTACGCTTCCGTCGCCGGTTCTGGGCTGAATTGTCCGAACCTCGGTTCCGTTCCCGCCAGCAGCCGCTGAATGTTGGCACGATGACGCACGATCACGTAGATGCCGCCGGCAATCACCAGCAACCGATAAGGCAATGGTTGCTCGAGGATGCAGACGAGGGCAATCGCCGTCAGTGCGGCCAGGATCGAGCCCAGCGAAACAATGCGAGAAATGGCGAGTGCAATGGCAAAAGCGAGTGCGGCGCCGAGGCCGACCGGCCACGACATCGCCAGTAGAACACCGAGCCCGGCCGCCGCAGACTTGCCGCCCGTGAAGTTCAGCCAGATCGAGACGGCGTGCCCGAGCAATGCGGCAAGTCCGGAAAGGCACACGGCCCAGTCGATCCAGCTTTGTGGATCGAGCGCGGCCGGCGGCGCGCCCGATGGCAATGTGAAGACCCAACCAAAGAACCAGCGCGCGAACACGATTGCCGCAGCACCCTTCATCACATCGATCAGAAGCACCACCAGCGCGGGCCATTTTCCCAGAGTGCGCAACACGTTCGTCGCGCCGGTGGATCGCGAGCCGTGCTCACGGATATCGATGCCGCGGAGCAGCTTCCCGGCCAGATAGCCTGTTGGCACAGAGCCGAAGAGATAAGCGACGGCCAATCCAATCGCGCTCGCTGACCAGAAAATCATGGAGACCACCTCGGCGTCATTCTATCAGGCGTCATCGTCCGGTGCCCCCAATCATGGTTAGCAAAGCGTTGAAATTCCAGTCGGCCGTCGGCAAAGCCGGCATCCTCCGGGCACGCCGCGCCGGTCTTGTGGGCCGGCTCAACTTAACCTTTACGCGGCTTTAAGGGCGGCGCTCTAGGGTTTCCGATGCGGTTCGGGGTTGGGCCGCGCCAGCGGCCAGGACGGCCGTTGCTGCGTACGCGTTGGAGTATCCCATGGATATCATGACGGGCGTTGGGCTCACGGCCGGCATCATCGTCATCACGGCGATGATCTTCATGGGCGGCGACCTTCACATGTTCATCTCCGAACATGCGATGATCATCATCTTCGGCGGCTCGATCTCCGCCACCATGATCCGCTTTCCGCTCTCGGCGCTGCTGCACGGCCTTCCGCTCGGCGCCAAGTTCGCCTTCACCATGAGCCGGCTGTCGGCGCACGACCTCGTCGACGAGCTCGCGCGCATCGCCGAGATCGCCCGCAAGCAGGGCCCGGTCGGCCTCGAAAAGGTCGAGACCGACGAGCCGTTCCTCGCCAAGGGCATCCGCTACGTCGCCGACGGTTACGACCTCGACTTCATCCGCGACAATCTCGAGCGCGATCGCGACAACTTCCTGATGCATCTCGACGAGGGCAGCAAGATCTACCGCGCCATCGGCGACTGCGCCCCGGCGTTCGGCATGATCGGCACCCTGATCGGCATGGTGCAGATGTTCGCCAACATGACCGACCCCTCCAAGCTCGGCCCGTTCATGGCGACCGCGCTGCTCGCCACGCTCTACGGCGCGCTGGTCGCGAACCTGTTCTGTCTGCCGATCGCCGACAAGCTGCACGGCAAGCTGCTCGACGAGGAGACCAACCGCACCCTGATCATCGACGGCATCCTGATGATCCGCGACTCCAAGAGCCCGACGCTCGTGCGCGAAATGCTGCTGGCCTACCTGCCGGAGAAGCATCGTCACGCCGAGGGCGAGCCGGTGCCGGCGTAAGCCCGCCCGCCGGGATCATCAGACATGGCCAAGAAGAAACGCGGCGATGCGCACGGTGGCGGTCACGGCTGGTTCGTGACCTTCGCCGACCTCATGGGCCTGATGATGAGCTTTTTCGTCATGCTCGTGGCGTTCTCGACCCAGGACGCCAACAAGCTGAAGATCGTCGCCGGCTCGATGCGCGACGCCTTCGGCGTGCAGAGCGAAGCGCGCTATGCCGGCATCGTGGAATCCGACGGTCTGCCGACCCGCCCGCGGCTGAAGAACGTCGACCATATCCAGCCCGAAGACGCCTCCAACACGCCGACCCCGGACCAGGAAGACCGCGACAAGACGTCGGGCGCGAAGATCAAGGTCGATCGCAATTTCGCGCTCGCCGCAGCCTCGCTGCGCCAGGCGTTGCAGGACATGCCGGAGCTCACCGAGATGTCCAAGCACATCATGTTCGAGGAGACCAAGCAGGGGCTCAACCTGGAGATCGTCGACCAGGACGGCCGCTCGATGTTCGCCGATGGCTCCAAGGTGCCCTATGACCGCACCCGCCGCCTGGTCGAGAAGCTCGCGATCCCGCTCAAGGCCACGCCGCTGCGCGTCTCCATCGCCGGCCACACCGCGGCCGGCTTCGTGCCGAACCGCAGCGACTACGGCGCCTTCGATCTGTCGGCCGACCGCGCCAACGCCGTGCGTCAGATCCTCGAACGCGAGGGCCTGCCGCCGTCGCACATCTTCGCCGTCTCGGGCAAGGCGGACACCCAGCCGCTGTTTCCGGACGATCCCTCGCTCGCGGCCAATCGGCGGGTGACCATCACCCTGATGCGCGAGGATCCGCCGCTGCCGCCGAATCTGAAGCCGTGAGCCTGATCCGGCCCCGGTGAGCTCCGGCTTTTCCGGCGAGGTGATGCTCCGGACATGAGCCCCCTTGCGCTACCATTCTACCTGAGGCATGTCGTCGCGCTGGCGATGAGCGTGGCTGCAGCGTCACAGCGGCCGGCTCTGCGCCTGCTATGGTGGTGCGCCGATTGACAGGCGCGCCGGAAGCGTCAAAAGGCGCCGGATCAATTCCAGGGAAGAAGCGTTTTCCATCTTCATGACGGCGAGCATCACACAGGCCGAGACCCAGGACGGGCCGGCCAAATCGAGTTTTTGGGCCCTTACGCTCGGGAGCATCGGCGTCGTCTTCGGCGATATCGGCACCTCGCCGCTCTACGCATTCCACGAGGCGGTCAAGGGCGCGGCCCATGGCGCGCCGGTCTCGCGGGTCATCGTGCTCGGCGTGCTCTCGCTGATCCTGTGGGCGCTGCTGATCGTGGTCACGGCCAAATACGTCCTGCTGCTGCTGCGCGCCGACAATAACGGGGAGGGCGGCACGCTCTCGCTGATGGCGCTCGGCCAGCGCGCGCTCGGGCGGCGAAGCTGGGTTCTGCTGGCGCTGGGCGTGGTCGGCGCCTCGATGTTCATCGGCGATTCCATGATCACGCCGGCGATCTCGGTGCTCTCGGCGGTGGAAGGCTTGAAGCTCGCAACCCCCGCGTTCGAGCATTATGTCGTGCCGCTGACCGTCTTCATCCTGGCACTGCTGTTCGCAGTCCAGAGCAAGGGCACGGCGCTGGTGGCCTCGGCCTTCGGGCCGGTGATGGTGGTCTGGTTCACCGTCATCGCCGCGATGGGGGCCGTCCACATCGCCGACGATCCCTCGGTGCTGGCGGCGATCAATCCCTACTATGCGGTGCAGTTCGTGCTGTCCCACGGCACGATCGGTCTCGTGACGCTCGGTGCCGTGTTCCTGGCGGTGACGGGGGGCGAGGCGCTCTACGCCGATCTCGGCCATTTCGGCCGCAGGCCGATCCAGTCGGCCTGGATGTTCTTCGTGCTGCCCGCGCTCCTGATCAACTATTTCGGGCAGGGCGCGCTGGTGCTGTCCGACCCCAGCGCGATCGAGCATTCGTTCTACCGCATGGTGCCGGAGAGTCTGGTGCTGCCGCTGGTCGGGCTGGCGACGGCAGCCACCGTGATCGCGAGCCAGGCGGTGATCACCGGTGCCTATTCGCTGGTCTATCAGGCGGTGCAGCTCGGCCTCTTGCCGCGCTTCGAGGTGCGTTACACCTCCGAGACCCACGCCGGCCAGATCTATCTGCCGCGCGTGAACCGCCTGCTGTTGATCGGCGTGATGCTGCTGGTGCTGCTGTTTCACACCCCCAGCAACCTGGCCTCGGCTTACGGCATTGCGGTCTCCACCACCATGGTCGCCGACGGCATCATGGGCTTCGTCGTGATCTGGAAGCTGTGGAACTGGCGGGCCGCCACCGCCGCAGCCGTGATCGTGCCCTTCGTCGTCGTCGACCTCAGTTTCTTCAGCGCCAATCTGCTCAAGTTGCTCGAGGGCGCCTGGGTGCCGCTGCTGTTCGGCGTGGCCATGGCGGGGACGATCTGGACCTGGCGGAAGGGCTCCGGAATCCTGATCCAGAAGACGCGCCGGATCGAGGTGCCGCTGGACGACCTGATCCGGAGCCTCGAGAAGCGGCCCCCGCATATCGTCAAGGGCACCGCGGTATTCCTGACCAGCGATCCCTCCTTCGTGCCGACCGCGCTGCTGCACAACCTCAAGCACAACAAGGTGCTGCACGAGCACAACGTGATCCTGACCATCGAGACCGCGCACACGCCGCGGGTCGATCTCGCGGAACGATTCCGCATGGAGAAGATCAGCGACAAGTTCTCCAAGGTCCGTCTGCGCTTCGGCTTCATGGAGCAGCCGAATGTGCCCAAGGCGCTCGCGATCGCACGCAAGCAGGGCTGGCAGTTCGACATCATGTCGACGTCGTTCTTCGTGTCACGCCGGTCGCTGAAGGCGTCCGCGCAGTCGGGCATGCCGCTCTGGCAGGATCATCTGTTCATCGCGCTCAGCCGGTCCGCCAACGATGCGACGGACTATTTCCAGATCCCCACGGGGCGCGTGGTTGAAGTCGGAACCCAGGTGACTATCTAAAACGCAACTGGCACACCCATGCGGAAATTGCATGGCAAAGGCCCAGAATCGGGCTAGGCTATGCCGGCAGCGCAGGACTATAAGCCGCGCGCTCTTCCGCCGTTGTGCAGTGAAGCATTTTTAGAGGCCACTGGGCTCTCCCATGACAAGTGACGTAGCGATTTCCGCCCCGGAAACGGCGGCGGCCAATGGGCATGGCGACGCCCACACGACGGCTGGCTTTGGTGCACTGACGCTCGGCAGCATCGGGGTCGTCTATGGCGATATCGGCACCAGCCCGCTCTACGCGTTCCGCGAGGCGGTGATGGCCGCCTCGGGCGCAGAGGGGGTGCCGACGCCGGCCGCGGTGCTCGGCGTGCTCTCCCTGATCCTGTGGGCCCTGATCGTCGTGGTGACGCTCAAATACGTCGTGATCCTGCTCCGGGCCGACAACAACGGCGAGGGCGGCACCCTGGCGCTGATGGCGCTGGCCCAGCGCGCGGTCGGCACTGGCGGGGCGACCATCGTCCTGCTCGGCATCATCTCCGGCGCGCTGTTCTACGGCGATGCCGTGATCACGCCGGCGCTCTCGGTGCTGTCGGCGATCGAGGGCATGAAGGACGTCACGCTCAGGTTCGAGCCCTACATCGTGCCGCTGACGGTGGTGATCCTGGTCGGCCTGTTCGCGGTGCAGTCGCGCGGAACCGCCCGCGTCGCCGCCTTCTTCGGCCCGATCATGTGCGTCTGGTTTGCGGTGCTTGCGGCGGCGGCGATCCATCCGATCATCCAGCAGCCGCAAGTCCTTTATGCGCTGAACCCGCTCTACGCCGTGTCCTTCATGGTCCACCACGGCGTCATCGGCTTCGTCACGCTGGGCGCGGTGTTCCTGGCGGTCACCGGCGCCGAGGCGCTTTATGCCGATCTCGGCCATTTCGGCAAACGGCCGATCCAGTTTGCCTGGCTGTCGATCGTGCTGCCCTCGCTGGCGCTGAACTATCTCGGGCAGGGCGCGCTCGTGCTCGGCGACCCCGGCGCCATCGTGAGCCCGTTCTTCCAGCTGTTCCCGCAAGGCTTCTTCCGCGGCTGCATGGTCGTGCTCGCCACTATGGCGACCGTCATCGCCAGCCAGGCGGTGATCACCGGCGCCTATTCGCTGACGCGCCAGGCGATCCAGCTCGGCCTGCTGCCGCGCTTCGAAATTCGCCATACGTCGGAAGCCCATTCGGGCCAGATCTTCATCCCGCGCATCAACCAGCTGTTGCTGGTTGCGGTGGTGCTGCTGGTGCTCTTGTTCCGCTCTTCCAGCGCGCTCGCTTCGGCCTACGGCATCTCCGTCACCGGCACCATGGTGGTCACGGCTATGATGGGCTTTGTGGTGATCTGGAAGGGCTGGAGGTGGTCGCCGCTCGCCGCCGGCGCGCTGATTGCGCCGTTCCTGTTCCTCGACCTGACCTTCCTGACCGCGAACCTGCTCAAGGTGTTCGAGGGCGGCTGGGTGCCGCTGGCGCTCGGCGCGCTCATGATCATCCTGATGTACACGTGGCGGCGCGGCAGCCGGCTGCTGTTCGAGAAGTCGCGCAAGCTCGAGTTCCCGCTCGCCGACCTCGTGGCGATGCTGGAGAAGCGGCCGCCGCAGCGCGTGCCTGGCACTGCCGTGTTCCTGACCTCGGACCCGCTCAGCGCTCCGACCGCGCTGATGCACAGTCTGAAGCACTACAAGGTGCTCCACGAGAAGAATGTCATCCTCACCATCGAGACCGCGCAGACCCCGCGGATCGATCCGGCCGAGCGCGTCAAGCTGGAGCAAATCTCGCCGACCTTCTCCAAGGTGACCCTCAAGTTCGGCTTCATGGAATCGCCCAACGTGCCGAAGGCGCTGGCGATCGCCCGCAAGCTCGGCTGGCAGTTCGACATCATGTCGACCTCGTTCTTCCTGTCGCGCAGAGCGCTCAAGCCCGCCGCCCATTCAGGCATGCCGCGCTGGCAGGACCGGCTGTTCATCTCGCTCAGCCGCTCCGCCAACGACGCCACGGACTATTTCCAGATCCCGAGCGGCCGGGTGGTCGAGGTTGGCACCCAGGTGGCGATCTGATCCTCCATATGAAGGTCGCGCTTCAAGTCGCTGCGGTTTAGCCTTAACTTGCAGCGTATCCGTCAAGCCTTTGTAGCGCTTGATTTTCGCCGCCCGAGAGGCGAGGTTGCCGCCGGCCGGGGGACCCCGGCATGCGGCCCCGCGACGTTGGAGGATGATGTGGCAAACCAGGTGCAGGATCTGACCCCGGACGAGGTCTCCAAGGGTGTCGCGGAAGGGCGCTATCTGCTGGTCGACGTGCGCGAGCCGAACGAGGTGCAGGCCGAAGCCTATCCTTACGGCGTCGTGGTGCCGCTCTCGACCTTCGATCCCAAGGCGATCCCCGATCCCGCCGGCAAGCAGGTCGTGTTCGCCTGCCGCTCCGGCAAGCGCTCGGTGACGGCCTCGCTCGCGGCGCAGGCGGCGGGCCTGCCTTACGACAAGCATCTGGCCGGCGGCATGCTCGGCTGGAAGGCGGCGGGTCTGCCCAGCAAGGTCGGCGGCTAACCGCGCGATGACGACGAAAAGCTCTTCGCTGAACAAGGTCTTCGCCGACCTTCCCGTCACCATCTTCGAGGCGATGTCGCAGGCCGCCCGTGACAATGCCGCCATCAATCTCGGCCAGGGCTTTCCTGACGATCCCGGCCCCGAGGACATCCGCCGCGCCGCGGCCGAGGCCTCGCTGAACGGCTACAACCAGTACCCCTCGATGATGGGCCTGCCGGAGCTGCGCCAGGCGATCGCGACTCATTACGGCCATTGGCACGGCCTCAAGCTCGATCCGATGAGTGAGGTGATGGTCACCTCCGGCGGCACCGAGGCCCTGACCTCCGCGATCCTCGCCGTGGTCCAGCCCGGCGACGAAGTGGTCTGCTTCCAGCCGGTCTATGATTCCTATCTGCCGATCATCCGCCAGGCCGGCGGCATTCCGCGCCTCGTGCGGCTTGAGCCGCCGCACTGGCGGTTGAATGAGGACATGCTGAAAAGCGTCTTCAATTCAAGGACCAAGGCGGTGCTCTTCAACAACCCCTTGAATCCGTCCGCGGTGGTCTATCCGCGCGAGGACCTCGAGCTCTTGGCGCGCTACTGCCAGGAGTTCGACGTCATCGCGATCTGCGACGAGGTCTGGGAGCACGTCACCTTCGACGAGCACAAGCACATCCCGCTGATCACCATCCCCGGCATGCGCGAGCGCACCATCAAGGTCGGCTCGGCCGGCAAGATCTTCTCGCTGACGGGCTGGAAGATCGGCTTCGTCTGCGCCGCGCCGCCGCTGCTGCGGGTTGCCGCCAAGGTGCACCAATTCCTGACCTTCACCACCGCGCCGAACCTGCAGGCCGCCGTCGCCTACGGCCTCGGCAAGTCCGATGACTACTTCCTGACGATGCGGAAAGACCTGGCTCGGAGCAGGGACCGTCTGACCAGGGGGCTGGAGAGCCTCGGCTTTCCCGTGCTGAAGTCGCAAGGCACCTACTTCCTGACCGTGGACCTGTCGCCGCTCGGGCTCAACGAGAGCGACACCGAGTTCTGCTGGCGGATCGTGAAAGACTACAAGGTCGCGGCCATCCCGGTGTCGGCGTTCTACGAGCAGGACCCGGTGACCTCGGTGGTGCGGTTCTGCTTCGCCAAGAAGGACGAGACGCTGGACACCGCTTTGGAGCGGTTGTCGGACGCGGTGCGCGGACGCAAGAGGTAGACTGGGATGACGAACGTCGGCCGCTCCGGATTTGGCTTTGGTCTCGCAATCGCCGCAGCGCTGACGTTTCTCTCGACCCCAGCAGGGGCCGAGGAGCGGGTCGTCAACTTCTACAACTGGTCCAACTACATGGCGCCGGACGTCCTTGAGGCCTTCACCAAGGAGACCGGCATCAAGGTGGTCTACGACACCTTCGATGCCAACGAGACGCTGGAGACGCGCCTGATGGCCGGCAAGTCCGGCTACGACGTCGTGGTGCCCACGGCCTATTTCCTGCAGCGCCAGATCAAGGCGAACATCTTCCAGAAGCTCGACAAGTCGAAGCTGCCGAACCTCGGCAATGCCTGGCCGATGGTGACGAAGAACCTCGCGACCTACGATCCCGGCAACAACTTCGCCGCCAACTACATGTGGGGCACCACGGGCATCGGCTACAACGTCGCCAAGGTGAAGCAGATCCTAGGGCCCGACGCCAAGATCGACAGCTGGGACATCGTCTTCAAGCCGGAGAACCTCGCCAAGTTCAAGGACTGCGGCGTGCACATGCTCGACTCCGCCGACGACATCTTTCCGGCGGCGCTGAGCTGGCTCGGGCTCGATCCGAATTCGACCAAGCAGGCCGACCTCGAGAAGGCCGCCGAGGCCGTCGCCAAGGTCCGCCCGTCCGTGCGCAAGTTTCACTCGTCCGAATATCTCAGCGCGCTCGCGACGGGCGAAATCTGCTTCGTGGTCGGCTGGTCCGGCGACATCATGCAGGCCCGCGCCCGCGCGGCCGAAGCCAAGAGTGGTGTCGAGATCGGCTACGCCATTCCGAAGGAGGGCGCGCAGATGTTCTTCGACAATCTAGCGATCCCTGCGGACGCGAAGAATGTCAAGGAAGCCTACGAGCTGATCAACTATCTCTACCGCCCTGATGTCGCCGCCAAGAACTCGGATTTCCTGTCCTACGCCAACGGCAATCTCGCCAGCCAGAAGCTGGTCGATCCGAAGATTCTGAACGACAAGAACATCTATCCGGACGAGGCGACGCTCGCAAAGCTGTTCGTCATCACGGCGCGTGAGCCGGCGACCCAGCGGATCATCAACCGGCTCTGGATCAAGGTGAAGACGGGGCGGTAGTAGCGCCCGTCATTGCGAGGAGCGCAGCGACGAAGCAATCCAGACTGCTCCTGTAACGACGCTGGATTGCTTAGCCGCGCTCGCAATGGCGGAGCAAGATCAGCGCCACCTGCGATGCAGCCACAGCCACTGCTCGGGATGCTCGCGCACCCAGCTTTCCACCACGTTGGTGACGGCCTGGGTCGTACCCTGGATGTCGATCTTGCCCTCGGCGTCGCGCACGGGGGGGATCTCTTCAGTCAGCTCGGCGGCGAAGCGGCCGCCGGGCTTGCGGATGATGCGAACGCCGTGGATCGGGCATTCGACCTGGCGCAGAAGGCGCGCCAGCATCGGATTGGCGCGTGTCTTGCGGCCGAAGAAGGTGACCTCGACGCCGCCGGTCAGATACTGGTCGATCAGCATGGCGACGTGCTTGCCGTCCTTGAGCGCCTGCGCGAGGCGCAACGGCGCGTCGCGGCCTGCGGGGATCAGCGTGCCCATGTTGACCTGACGCATCTCCTGGATGATGCGGTCGGCAGAGGCGATGTTCGGCCGGCGGTAGAGGATCGCGGCATCCAGGCCGTGCGCGACGGCGGCGAGCGCCGGCAATTCCCAATTGGCCAGATGGGCCGCGAAGATCAGCGCCGGCTTGCCGTCGTCGCGGATGCGGTCGAACCGCTCGATGCTGGCCTTTGGCAACTCGATGCGGCTGCGTTCCGGATGGTCACGGTCGTAATCCCAGACGTGGTCCATATGGGCGAATTCGGCGCCGACGCGGCCGAGATTGTCCCACACGCCCATCAGGATGGCTTCAATCTCTTCCGGCGATTTCTCGGGAAAGGCCGCGGTGAGGTTGGCGCGGCCGATGCGATGCTCGCGCAGCCGCGGGCCGATCGTCTTCACGACGCGCGCGAAAAAGTCCGAGGTCTTGACCGGATCGAAATAGCGCGTGGTGCGCAGCATGCCGACGGTGGCGGCGCCGATCAGGCTGCCGCCGATCGATTTGGCAGCATTGCGCGCGCGGATCTTCGCGCCTAGAGAAATCAGCGCCATGCTGCGTCCGGTCAGGCCGGTTCGCGGGTCAGGATCAGCGAGGCGTTCTGGCCGCCGAAGCCGAACGAGTTCGACATGACAGCGGTGACGCGGGCGTCGCGGGCCTTGTTGCCGACGACGTCGAACAGGATCGTGGGATCCGGATTGTCGTAGTTGATCGTCGGCGGAATGCGCTGATGCTCGAGCGTGAGCAGCGAGAAGATCGCCTCAACCGCGCCGGCGGCCGAGATGGTGTGGCCGACCATCGACTTGTTGGAGGTGACCGGAATCTTCTGCAGGAGCTCGCCAAACACGGCCGATGTCGTGTTGTACTCCATCTTGTCGTTCTCGGGCGTCGCGGTGCCGTGCGCGTTGATGTGGTCGATCTGGTCCGGCGTCATGCCAGCGTCAGCCAGCGTCTTGTTCATGCAGCCGATGATCGGCTTGCCGTCCGGAGACGAGCGGGTGCGATGGAAGGAATCGGTGAGCTCGCCGCAGCCGGCAATCACGCCGAGGATTTTTGCCCCACGCGCGACAGCGGCTTCATAGCTTTCGAGCACCAGGGCACCGGCGCCCTCGGCCATGACGAAGCCGTCGCGGTTCTTGGAGAAGGGGCGGGAAGCCGCCTGCGGCGGATCGTTCTGGGTCGACAACGCGGAGAGCAGCGAGAAGCGCACCATGGCTTCGGGATTGACCGTGCCGTCCGTCGCGACGCACAGCGCGGCATCGGTCTCGCCGCGGCGGATCGCCTCGACGCCGAGCTGGATCGAGGTGGCGCCCGACGCACACGCCGTCGACAGCGAGATCGGCGAGCCCTTGGTGCCGAAGGTCTCGGCGAGGTGGGCCGCGACCGAGCCGAACATGAAGCGGTGGTGATAGGCGCTGTATTTGCCGCCGCCGGAGATGCGCAGGAGATCGTCATAGGTGAAGTCGGGCTTGCCGACCGCGCGGCCGAGCTCGCGGCGCTGCGGCCATTCCACCTCGACCGGCGCCACCGCAAGGAAGAGGGGACCGGGGAAGTCGGCCTTCGCGCCGATACCGGCCTGCTCGAGCGCTTCCTGCGTGACGAGCTCAGCCATCCGTTCGGACAGCCCAGTGGAGGAGAACGGATCGACGCTGACGAAATCGACCGTGCCGGCCATCGTGGTCTTGAGGCCGTCGACCGGAAAGCGCGTGATGGTGCGGATGCCGGATTCGCCGGCCACGAGCTTCGCCCAATTGTCGGCCTTGCCGGCGCCGAGCGAGGTCATGATGCCCATGCCGGTGACGACGACGACGGGACGCCCGAGTTTGTCGCGTGGTGCAGTCATGTCGATCCCCCGATAGAGCTAAAGCGTCATCCGGCCAAAGCGCGCCGCGCGTCAGCCGACAGCTTCGACCAGCGCCATGCCTTCGCCGCGCCAGTGTCCGGCCCCCACCACCACAATCTGGGTGGGCGCGCCCTGCATTTCAATCTCGGTCCCGGTCGAATCGTTCGGCGGGAACAGCGCGCCGCGCGAGATCGACAGCGCGGCGAGCGCGATGCCGAGCGGGAATTGCGTTTCCATGGTGTGCCCGAACATCGTACCGGTGGAGCGCACCGGGACGTCGGCGTGGCCCTTCAGGAAGCCGCGCTCTTCCGAGGTCGCCGGCTCGGCGCCGGTGGCACCCGTGATGATCGCGCCCTTGCCTTCGCGCCTGGGCAGCTTGTCCCAGAGCTTTTCCAGCGTCGCGGCCATGTCGCCTGGCTGCTTGCGGCGGGCGAGGTCGGCGACGACGCTCGACAGCTTTGCGAACGGCTTTGCGCCGCGCGCCTCGGCGTGGGCCTTCGATTCCAGCACCAGGAACGCGCCGGCCGAGCCGAGCGCGAAGCCGGCGTGGTCCTTGCGCGCCCACACCGGCGCGAACTTGTCCTTCAGGTTGAAGTCGCCGAATTCGTAGAGGACCATCAGGTCCTTGCGCTCGCCATTGTGCGAACCGCCGACGAGGGCAATGTCGCTCTCGCCCGAGGCGATGCGTGCGAGCGCAATGCGTGCGGCGTCCGCGCCGGCGACTTCCTCGCCCATGAAGGTGCGCGAGGTGCCGCCAAGGCCGTGCACGATGGCGATGTTGCCGGCGAGCAAGTTGGAGAGCTGCGCCAGGAACAGCGTGGGGCGCAGATCGCTCATCAGCCGTTCGTTGAGGAAGCCGGGCGCGTTCGCCCCCTTGGCCTCGGCCGTGAGAACGCCGGTGTCGACGTTGAGATCGCGCTCGCCGCCGCCGGCGGCCACCACCATGTCGATCTTCGACAGGATGTCCTTGTTGCCCTTGATGCCGGCGGAATCGAGCGCAAGGCCGGCAGCGTAGGTGCCGATGCGCTGCCAGGCTTCCATCTGGCGCTGATCGCCCTTCTTCGGGATCTGGGCGTCGAAGCTGACCGGCATCAGGGGATGCACGATGTAGGGCGCAAAGCCCTTCTCGTCGACATTGATGCGCTTCTCGGAAAGCGCGGCCCAGTTGGCGTCGAGGCCCTCGCCGAGCGAAGTCGCGAGTCCAATGCCGGTGATCCAGACTTCCGTCTGGCCGGGCTTCGAAGCAGTGTCAGTCATGGCGATACGACCTGTTGCGGAAAGCCGACGCGCTCGGCGACCTTCGCCATGTATCCGCGCATATCCGCATTGGGGAAGGGGATCAGCGTGAAAGTGAGCGCGGAATTGGCGCGCAGCTTGCCGCCGACCCTGATCTTGGCTTCGGTCATGGCATAGCCCGAGCCTTCATAGGTGAGGCTCGCCTCGAGCGTCATGAGGTCGCCCGGGAACACCGAGCCACGGACCTTGGCTTCCTTCACGGCGGCGAGAATCGGCATGCGCTCGAATTTCAGGACGCCGAGCAGGAGAAAGCCCGAGGCCTGCGCCATCGATTCGATCAGGAGCACGCCGGGCATCAGGGGATAGCCCGGGAAGTGCCCCTCGAAGACGGTGCTCTCCTTGGGAACCTGGGCTTCGACGACGATCGTCTTCTCGTCGACCTTGAGGTCGACGATGCGATCGATCATGTGGAAGTATTCGAGTTGCATGACGGCGCGCTTAGGCGCTCGCGCCCTTGGCCGCAACCAGTTCGTCGATGCGGGCGCACAGGTTCTTCAGCACGAAATACTGTTCGGTGGTCGCTTTGCCGTCGTTGACCTCCTGGGTCCACTTTTCCAGCGGCAGCTTGATGCCGAATTGCTTGTCGATCGCGAACGCGATGTCCAGGAAATCGAGGCTGTCGATGCCGAGATCGTCGATGGCATGGCTATCCGGCGTGATCGTGTCGCGCGGGATGTCGCAGGTTTCAGCGATGATCGTGGCGACCTGATCGAATGTGGAAGACATCACTAAGCCTTTGATATATTGCGGATATTTGTCAGATTATCCAGAGTGGCACGGTGGGTGGGCATCGCGCCCCTGATGACGCCCTCAAACCCCCTCTGGCCGGGTCGAAAGCCCGTATATCGGAGCGCCGCCCCGAGTTCAATGGAGCCGGGCAGGTGGGAAGACAGGGCTGGGGATGCGCGCCGGAGCCTCTTCCGCCGGACCGGTCGGCCGGATCGGGCCTAGATATGCGGTGTCGTGATCTTGACGCAGTCGCGGCGGCCCATCAGCACGCAATCCTGGGTCCGGCGCAGGTCGGCGATGCTGACCGCGAGCCAAATTCCGATCGCTGTCAGCGCGATGGTGAAGGCCAGCGCGGCGATATTGGCGAGCATGCGATGACGGAAATCGTCCGGCTCGGCGCGCGGTTGCTCGTAGCGTGAGAGGTCGAGCGGTTCGGGCGCGACGCGCAATGGCTGTACGGTGCCGCTGCCGCGGTGGACCGCGGGGGAAGGCGAGGTGCGCGGCCTGAACTGGAGCACCCGGTGCTCGTCGTCAGAGCTTATGGGCCGCTGGTTGTTCATGGGGCGGGGATCACTCCAAAGCAGCGATTTTTAATTAGCATAGCGGACGAGCACGTTGCAGAAAATCTTTTCAATGCAGGCGTGTATTCGCTGCCCCGCACTATTTGTACATGGATCGGCGCGCAGCGTCGCGGAACCGGCCGCGACGTCGGCGGGCGTTGCGCTGCAATAACCGGCAGAGCAACAGCAACGAAGTTCACGTCTTCGTTTGCGCTTACATCGGCTTGTGATCTGCGCGTCCCTCCGAGCACGTTTTGCCGCCGCGGGCCCCATGTCATAGTCAGGGAACCTGAGCCGTCAGCTGCATCCATCCGAGGGGCCTTCGACCATGACCACCACCAACGCGCGCGAGCCGAGAGTGCATCCGGTCCCGATCCTGTCGCTCCGGCCGACGCAGATGACGGTCGGCATGCGCGAGGTCAAGGAGAAGCGCAAGCGCTGGCGTGAGCATGACAAGAAGAAGCAGGCCGATCTGCTCGGCAAGCATATGATCCCGGTCGTCTATGGCCCCGACGCGCGCTATTACGTGATCGACCATCATCATCTCGGCCGCGCGCTGCACGACGAAGGTGTCAAGGAGGTGCTGGTGACCGTCGTCGGCGACCTCCGCATGGTCGAGCGCGAGGCGTTCTGGGGCGTGATGGATAACAAGCGCTGGGTCTACCCTTACGACGCCAAGGGTGAGCGGCGGTCGTTCCGCGATCTGCCGAAATCGATCGCCGATCTCAAGGACGATCCGTTCCGCAGCCTCGCCGGCGAATTGCGCCGCATGGGCGGCTTCGCCAAGGACACCACGCCGTTCTCCGAATTCCTGTGGGCCGACTTCCTGCGCCGCAAAGTCTCGCGCAAGGTGATCGAGGCCGATTTCGACAAGGCGCTCGAGAAGGCGATGTCCGCGGCCAAGAGCAAGGATGCGATCTATCTGCCCGGCTGGTGCGGTCCGGAGGACGTCGATTAGGAGCGATCGTTCGTCAGTCGCGCTGGAAGATCCTGGCGCCAGGATAGGCGCGGCGGGCGTAAGTGACCACCAGCGCGCGGTCCTGGGTGTCCAGGAAGGGCGTTCGGATCTGGTACGATCCGACGATGAGGTGCCACAGGCCATTGAGCTTCTGGATCACGATCTTCATTTGAGTAGTCCTCGGTGTCTCCACGTTCCAGCGTGTGCTGCTTGTCACGTTGCTTGGGATCGCTGCCGCGGGTAGAAAATTCCCGACTCGACTGGCGCTCCGCTGCAAAACGCGTCGATCATTATTTAGTTGGTGATCGCTTGTGCCCAGATAAGCCGAATCTCATCACAGGCGCTTGAGCGAAATCAATTTCCGCGCCCATGAAACTGTCCTGAAACAGAGCCGTCCCAATCTCTATGCGTGGAGGGCTCACACGGGAGGCGAACATGCGCCGTCTGGTTTTCGTCATTGCCTTGCTCGCGGTCGCTTCGGCGGGAATCTCGGCCTCGTTTGCCGCGGTTCACCACGCCAAGTCGTTGACGTTCGCGGAGCGCTTTGCGCCGGCGCTGGAGTTGATGGCGAAGCGCTAGCGGCCTGACGCATCTGCCCAGATGGTGCGGTCCGGCGGACGACGACTGAGTGCGCCAGCGTCGTGGTGTCGAGGCTGTGCGCGGGCTGATGGCTTCAGCCCGCCAGGTCCCGATCGATGTTTCGCAACCGCACGAAGGCGGCCCAAGCCTGCGGATACCGCTTGTCTGCGGGATCGATTGCAAGCAGTGCGCAGTGCGCTTTCTTGATCTCTTCCGACAACAGACGCTTCGTCGGCACCTCCGATGGCCTCAATTGTTGCCAACGAGCCTCGATGTCCTTCGCAAGAACCAAGGCTTCAGCGGCCGTCGGCAACTGCGTCGATTTTGTCGGGCATCGATCCAAGGATGACGCCGGCCATGCGGCCGGTGGCCGGTCGGCCTCCCAGGTGGAATCGCTTTCTGCTACGGTCTTCTCTTCGGAGCCTGAAGGCGGCCGTGCCAGCGCTGGTCCCGTCCCGGCCGGGCTCAAGGAGAGCTCCGCTTGTGGTGCGACGGCAGCCGTCTGCGCGGCCAGTTGGCCAAGCTGCTGCTCCATTGTCCCGCCGCCGGACCGAGGGATGGTCTTTCCGACCATCTTGGCCACGGCCAGCGCGCCGGGAGCAATCGGCGCCTGCCGTTCGGCAATGTGGTCGTCGGTCGCGGTCGGGCACGGCGTGTAGGGTGAGTGCTCGGTCGTTATGTGGCCGTCGTCATCGACCCGGGCGAAGTCGCTGACTACGGTGTAGACAAACGCGGCAACGACGTAGTGGCCGCCCTTGTTCATCGCTTTCACTGCGCCGCAGACGTATCTCGCAGCGTCGACTTCGACCGTTCGCAGGCCGTTGAAGTGCGCCGAGTGCGGCTCGATGAGGAGGCGAGAAACCGCCGCGCGGGCCTTGCGATGCTCGGATTGAAACGCGCTCCAGACTTCGTCGGGATCGATGACGTCGGGCTGGTAGTTCCAGGCGTAGCCAACCCCGAAAAATGCCGCGCCAACGCACGTCGCGATGATGGCTGCTCGCAGATTCATGTGAGGGCGCCCCTGAGCAGGCACGACTCGTCCGGCATCTCCGTCCTGGGTGACGGAAACTTGCGGAGGTTGCGCCGAGATGTTTGCGCTAGTTAGGAGCGAGGCTCTTAACAATACGTAATCGATTGTGGAATCTCTCGGGTTCCCGTCAGGCGGGAACTTGAGTTCCTGCGGTCCGGCAAGTCTCGCTCGCCAGCCACACGCCGATCGTCTCGAGCGTATGTGTCGTGGACGGTTCTGCTGCAGGCAAGAGGCGGCGAAGTTCACAGCGCAGCGACACCGGGTCAGGCTCGGCTTGACATGCCGCAAGCCTGTGTCGGCGCTGGTCGTTATTCTCCGCCTGCATGATTGCCAAAGCACATTGCCTCGTGTCGAGGGCGAGCTGGCTCCAAGTCATGCAGGACTGGAGGCATGGCCATGAGCATCATCTTTCGCATCGTCTTCATCATCGCCGGCGCGGTCACGGCGCTGTTCGTCGCGCGTGATGCGCTGAACTTCACCATCATTCAGACCTTCGTTGCTGTCCTGCTTGTGACGGCCGTCGTCGGGACGGGGAGTCTCTGGAGCCTGCGGCGGAAGACGTGAACAAGGAAGAACGCGCGGGTTCGGCCGGGCTGAGCGAAGCCGAGGCCCGGCTGCGGCTGCAACAGCACGGGTTCAACGAACTGCCTCGGGCCGAACGGCGCACGCCGCTGCGCATCGTATTCGAAGTGCTGCGCGAGCCGATGCTCGCGCTGCTCCTGTGCGGCGGGCTGGTGTACCTGCTGCTCGGCGACCTCAGCGAAGCGCTGCTGCTCCTGGCCTTCGGCGCCATGTCCGTCCTCATCACCATCGTGCAGGAGACCCGCACCGAGCGCGTGCTGGAAGCCCTGCGGGAGCTGACCAGTCCGCGCGCGCTCGTGGTCAGGGACGGCGAGCGGCGGCGGATCGCGGGCCGCGACGTCGTTCGTGGCGATCTGCTGGTCCTGGCCGAAGGCGACCGAATTCCGGCGGACGCTGTGCTCGTCAGCGCGCATGATCTGGCGGTCGACGAGTCGCTGCTGACCGGAGAGTCGGTCCCGGTCCGCAAGCAGGCCATCGAGACGCCGGTCGCCGAAGCTTCCTTGACTGAAAAAACTGCCTTGGCCGAACATCGTCCGGGCGGCGATGATCTGCCCTTCGTCTATTCGGGCTCGCTGGTGGTGCGAGGCGAGGGCCTTGCCGAGGTCGAGGCCACCGGCCCTCGCAGCGAGATCGGGAAGATCGGCCTGTCGCTGCATGGCCTGCAGGCCGAGCCGCCGCGGCTGCAACAGCAGACGGCGCGGCTCGTGCGGCTTTGCTTTCTCGGCGGGGTGGCGATCAGCCTGGCGGCGGTCGTGCTTTACGGCACATTGCGCGGGGATTGGCTGCAGGCGCTGCTCGGCGGCATCGCGATCGGCATGTCCATGCTTCCCGAGGAGTTCGCCGTCGTCCTCACGGTGTTCATGGCCATGGGTGCCTGGCGCATCTCGAAGGCGCGCGTGCTGACGCGGCGTGCGGCCGCGATCGAAGTGCTCGGCTCTGCGACCGTGCTGTGCACCGACAAGACCGGCACGCTCACGCAGAACCGGATGTCGGTTGCGGAACTGAGGCTGCCCGACGGGACGGGTTCGTACCGCGCAGCGTCACAGCCCGCGCCAATGGGCGCGGAATTTTTCGAGCTGGCTCGCTGCAGCGCGATGGCGAGCTCGCCTGAACCGTTCGATCCCATGGAAAGGGCGCTGCACGGCTTCGCGCAGGCGGGCCTGCCAGCGGAAGGTGAGGCCGAAAGCGCCCGAACCCTGATCCGCACCTACGGTCTACGCCCCGAGCTGCTGGCGATGAGCCAGGTCTGGCGATCACCACATCGCGAGGATGTCCTCGTCGCGGCGAAAGGCGCGCCCGAGGCGATTGCTCGCCTCTGCAAGCTGGACGATGCGGCGCAGGCGGCGATGCGGGACGCGGTCGCCGCGATGGCCAAGGATGGCCTTCGCGTGCTCGGCGTGGCCACAGCAACCTGCGACGGCGAGGCTCTTCCGGCCTCGCAGGACGGCTTTGCGTTCCGCTTCCTCGGTCTCGTCGGGCTGGCCGATCCGCTTCGCCTTGGCGTCCCCGAGGCCGTGGCTGAATGCCGCTCGGCCGGCATTCGCGTCGTCATGATCACGGGCGACTATCCGGCGACCGCCATGGCCATCGCAGAGCAGGCCGGGCTCGACGTCAACGAAGTCGTGACCGGAGAGCAGATCAAGCGCGCGGACGACGGCGAGCTGGAGGCACTCGTCCGGAACGTGAACGTGTTCGCGCGGATCCTGCCGGAGCAGAAGCTGCGGATCGTCCAGGCCCTCAAGCGCAACGGCGAGATCGCTGCGATGACCGGCGACGGCGTCAACGATGCGCCGTCGCTGAAGGCTGCCCATATCGGGATCGCGATGGGCGGCCGCGGCACCGATGTCGCCCGCGAGGCATCCTCGATCGTCCTGCTCGACGACGATTTCAGCTCCATCGTTGCATCCATCCGGCTTGGGCGCCGGATCTACGACAATCTGCGCAAGGCGATGGCCTTCATTTTCGCCGTCCACGTTCCGATCGCGGGACTTGCGCTGCTTCCCCTGGTGTTCGGGCTTCCCGTGATTCTCGGTCCCGTTCACATCGCGTTTCTGGAGCTGATCATCGACCCCATTTGCTCACTCGTGTTCGAAGCCGAGCGGGAGGAACGCGATGTCATGGCGCGACCGCCGCGACGTGCGGATGCGGAACTGTTCTCGTGGGCCCTGGTCGGCTGGAGCGTTCTCCAGGGGGCCATGGCATTTGCCTTGATCGCCGCGATCTTCGTCGGCGCGCTTCGCTCCGGCGTTCCGCCCGACGAGGCGCGCACGCTCGCCTTCATCGCGCTCGTCACTTGCGTCATCGGGCTGGTGCTGGCCAACAGGTCCTTCAGCGCATCGTTCCTGTCCGCATTCTTCCGTCCGAACCCGGCGCTGCTCTGGATCTTCGTATCGATCGCATCCATTCTGGCGGCTGCGCTGTTCTGGCCGCCTGCGTCCAGCCTGTTTCGGTTCGGTCCCCTGCATCTGGACGATCTGATGGTCACGCTCGGTGCCGGATTCCTGTTGTTGACGGTGCTCGAGCTGCTGAAGCCGATATGGGCACGGCGGCTGCGTTTCTAGCCGCGGTCCTGACTCTTCGGTGAAGCCTCCGCCTGGTGCGGATCATCCTTGCCGCCAAGCATCCGGTGCAGCCAGCGTTCGACGCGGCGGCCGATTGTGAGCAGAACAAAGGTGAAGACCAGTGCGACCAGGACGATCTTCCATTCGCCGGCGCCGCAGGTAATTCCGAGACAAGCGGCGAGAAAGGTGCACGCCGCGCTGGTCAGGCCCCGTACGCGGAAACGGTCGCTCTCATGGACGATGACGCCGGCCCCGAGAAAGCCGATGCCGGTCAGAATGCCCTGGATCACACGGCTTGCCGCATCGGTGATCTTGCCGGGCTCGGCGAACTGGACCGCGAGCAGCACCACGGTCGCGGTGGAGAGGCCGACGATGCCGAGCGTCTTCAGCCCGATCGGCTTGCCGTGCAGATCGCGGTTCAGGCCGATCGCGCTGCCGGCGAGCGCTGCGCTTCCGAGGCGCAGCAGAATTTCGGGCCAATCCAGTTGGGTCATGTCCTGTCCGTCGCTTCGCCGGCATGGGCCGGAAAGCCGGCTTCGAGCCGGCAATACTTAGTCCATGCGGGCGAGCCGCTCCAGAGGCATGGCAAGGCCCCGCTGACGAGAAAGGTGATTGCGGTGTTGGTCCCGGCTGTGCGCGGCAGCGTTGCACGCTGCGGCGCGTCCGGGATCGGTCGGCGGGCTACCGCAGCGGCTTCTTCAAGAGCGAGAAGCGGTCGGGATCGAGCCCCATCGAGGGCTGCAGCATCGGGGCTTCGACGCTGGACATCGTCTTGGCGGGCGGGGCCGAGAACACCGGATCGTTCGGCACGTCGCGCTGCGAGGTGGCGCCGCGCCAGCGCTCGAGCACCGCGCCGACGAAATGCATGTCGTGGCCGGAGGTCACGGACGGCACGCTCGAGATGGTCGCTTCGCCGCGCGGCAATTGATGCGGCGGCACCTCCTTGAAGCGCAGGCGCGTCGGCAGCGCGACGCCTTCGCCGAAGGCCAGCACTTCGCGCGTGCCGAGCGAGGGCACGAAGGAGAGCAGGTTCGCGGCCGCATCCGAGACCGCGGCGCGCAGCAGCGCCTGGTCGCGGTCGTTGGCGAGGCGCATCGTGAACAGCGTGTTGCACTGGGAGATGATGGTGGCGTCGAGCTCGGCCGGGCGCTGGGTGATGAGGCCGAGATAGACGCCGTATTTGCGGCCTTCCTTGGCGATGCGCGACACTGCCTTGCGGGTCGGGCCGAAGCCGATGTTGCGATCGGCGGAAGCGTAACGGTGCGCTTCCTCGCAGACGAACAGCATCGGCGAGACGCCGTCGCTCCACAGGCCGAAATCGAAGGCCATGCGGCACAGCACCGAGACGACGGAATCGATCACCTCGGCCGGGAAGCCGGCGAGCTGCATCACCGTCATCGGCTTGCCGTTGGCGGGCAGGCGGAACAGATGGCTGATGACCTCGGCCATGGTGTCGCCGCCGACATTGGCATTGTCGAACATGAAAGCGTAGCGCGGATCGTTGCGCACCGCTTCGATCCGCGAGATCAGCTTGTGATAGATGATGCGCGAGGAGCGGTTTTCGAGCTTGCCCATGCGCTCATCGATCAGCGACATCAGGTCGACCAGGCGATAGGGTACCGGCGTGTCGACGGTGTAGCCGATCTGCTTGGGATCGATGCGCTTGAGGCCGATGCGGTCGGCGTTCTGGTACTGGGTGTAGACGCCCTTGGCGAGCGGGATCACCTCGGCGAGGATGTCGAGCTCCTCGGGCACGCCGGCGCGGCCGCCGAACAGCACGTCGACGATTTCCTCGAAGTTGAACAGCCAGAACGGCAGCTTCAGGTTCCGCGGGTTCAGCACCAGCGCGCGGTCGCCGAAGCAGCGGCCGTATTCGTTGTGCACGTCGAGCAGGAAGATGCGCAGGTTCGGCCGCGCCTTCAGGATCTCGTTCAGCAGCAGCGAAACGCCGGTCGATTTGCCGACGCCGGTCGATCCCAGCACCGCAAAATGCTTGGACAGCATTTCCTCGATGTCGACATAGGCGACAACCGAGCGGTCCTGCTGGAGGAAGCCGACATTGATCTGGTCCGAGCCGGTCGGCGCGTAGATGGTGCGCAGCTCCTGGCTCGTGATCAGGTCGACGGCATCTCCGATGGTCGGATAGTTGGTGACGCCGCGCTGGAATTTCGGCTTGTCGCTGGCGTTGAGGATCTCGCCGAGCAGGTCGACCGAGGCGACCGCGATGTAATTGTCGCCGCTCGACAAATTCTCGCAGGACACTTCGGTGATCATCGCAACGATGACCGAGCTGGAGCTGCGAATGCTGACGAAGCGGCCGACGGTCGCCCGAACCTCCGAAATCGGCATATGGCTTTCCGCCAGTAGCCCGACCCGGGCGAGCGATCCGCGAACCGAAATCACGCGTCCAAAGGATGTCACGATCAATGAACCTGGCAAGAGCAAGCGATTTGTCCCGAACTATGCGCGGCCGTCGCTGGACAAACGGTTAAGCGGCAGGCGCGGCGGCTTCGTTAAATCCGCGACAATTCGGCCAATAGCTTTGTTCCGATGGCACGGTTTTGGGCAGAAAATGCAGGAAAATGCTGCAATTCCAGGTCATTGGAGCCGACGGCAGTTAAGGAATATTTTACCATCCGGCGAGCCAAGACCCTCCGTTCGCAGGACATTGGTCTCCCGCGCAGACTCGTGCAATTGAGGCCGAGTGTTTGATTTGTTGACGGGACCTAATCATTTGTACATTAGTACAAATGAACGGGCGGCCTCGGCGCCGCCTTCGGATGTGTGAGCGCGTTGCGGCTCGGCGTCCGATGACGCGATCCGGCCCGGCGGATCGTCATGCCCGGAGGAAAACATGCAGCCCGAACCGATCCTCGATCTTGCTCATCTCGGTCATATGGAGCTGCTGACGCCCAAGCCCGACGAGAGCCTGAAATTCTTCGTCGACGTCATGGGCATGACCGTCAGCGGCCAGAAGGGCGAGTCAGTTTACTTGCGTGGCTGGGACGATTACGAGCGCTATTCGCTGAAGCTGACCGCGTCGAAGACGTCAGGCATGGAGCACATGGCGCTACGTGCCCGCAGCCAGCAGGCGCTGGAGCGCCGTGTCGCCGCGCTGAAAGGTTCCGGCTTCGACATCGGCTGGATCGACGGCGACATGGGGCAGGGCCCGACCTTCCGCTGCAGGGATCCCGACGGTCACATCGTCGAGCTCTATTACGAGACCGAATGGTATCAGGCGCCGCCCGAGCTGAAGCCCGCGTTGAAGAACCAGGCCCAGCGTTTCCCCGCGCGCGGCGTCAACGTCCGCCGTCTCGACCATCTCAACTGTCTCGCAGTCGACATCAAGGCCAACCGCGAGTTCTTCGAGAACTATCTCGGCTGCCGCCTCACCGAGCAGATCGTGCTCAACGACGGCCGAGAGGCCGCGATGTGGCTGACGATGTCCAACAAGAGCTACGACTTCGCCTATTCGCTCGACCATTCCGGCGTACCCGGCCGCTTCCACCACGTCACCTACGCGCTCGACAGCCGCGAGGAAATTTTGCGCGCGGCCGATATCTTCCTGGAGAACGGGATCCATATCGAGACCGGGCCGCACAAGCACGCGATCCAGCAGACCTTCTTCCTCTACGTCTACGAGCCCGGCGGCAACCGCGTCGAAGTCGCCAATGCCGGCGCGCGCCTGATCCTCGCACCTGACTGGAAGCCGATCGTGTGGACCGAGGAGGAGCGCAAGAAGGGCCAGGCGTGGGGACTAAAGACGATCGAGTCCTTCCACACCCACGGCACGCCGCCGGTGGAAGCGAAGAAGCACGCCTAATTTGCCGACGATCGCACCCGTGCGATCGTCTCGCGCACGCCGGTCCACGCGGGCTTATCCGGCGCGAACTGCCGACGCAGGAAATTCACGAGCTCCTCGATCTGCGAGTCGCTCATGCTGTTCCTGAACGCGGGCATGTAGCCGAGATCGCTGGAGACCGGTTCAGTGATGCCGTGCAGGATCACCTGCACGAGATTGTCCGCCTTGATGCTGTGAATGTTGCTGTTGAGCGCGAGCGAGGGACGGCTGCCGAACAGCGGCAGGCCTCCAACCTCATGACAGACCGCGCAGGCGCCCTGATAGAGGCGTGCGCCGGTGGAGGGGGCGACGGCGACTCGCGTTGCACTCTCGAGCGTCGCTGCCAGTGCAGGCGCATCGACGGCGGTGTCGTTGAATGAATTGAGGTAGACCGCCATCGCGCGGATGTCCTGATCGGGCAGGGCCTTGAGATCCCTGACGACAGGTGCCATCGGGCCGGCGGCGACGCCGTGGTAGCGCGAATGGCCGGTGCGCAAATAGGCGAACAGTTCGTCCTCGCTCCAGGGGATCGGCGCGTGTGAGAGCGAGGTCAATGGCGGCGCCTCCCAGCCCTCGGCAAAGCCGCCGGCAAGATAGGCATTGCGCTGCTCGGCGCCGAGCGCGTTGCGTGGCGAATGGCAACCGCTGCAATGGCCGAGACCCTCGACGAGATACGCCCCGCGATTCCAGGCTTCCGACTTCGTGGGATCCGGCTTGAACGCCTTCGTGTCATGGAACAGCGCGTTCCAGCCTGCGAGAAGGGGACGCAGGTTGAAGGGGAATGCGAGTTCGTTCGCCGGCGACGTCGCGCGCACCGCGGGCTGCGCTATCAGATAGGCATAGAGCGCCTGCATGTCGGCATCGCTGGTCTTGGCGAAATGCGGGTAGGGGAAGGCAGGGTAGAGCTGCCGCCCGTCGCGATGCAGGCCGTCGCGCATCGCGCGCTCGAAGGCGGGATAGGACCAGGCGCCGATGCCGGTCTCGACGTCGGGCGTGATGTTGGTCGAATAGATCGTGCCGAACGGCGTCTCCAATGCGCGACCGCCGGCGTTGAGTACGCCGCCTATGTTGGTGTGGCACTCCGCGCAATTGCCGAGCGCGGCAAGCTGCTGGCCGCGGGCAATCGTTGCGGCCGAATAGACCGAGGCATCGGGACGCGCGATCGGTGCGATGGCACGCCCCGGGAGCAGCGCGGCGCCTACGCCGATCGCGGCGGTGCAGACGGCTGCAATCGTCGCAAAGACGCTGGCACGCTTGACGAATGGATTCGCCCAGATGCGGGACGGCGGCGGCGGAGCAGGCGCGGGCAACGCCTCCGGCACCGGCGATGTCTCACCGTGCAGGCCTTTCAGGATCCGCTCGGGCGTAAACGGCGGCTCGCGAAAACGCACGCCGGTGGCATCGAAGATTGCATTCGCGATGGCCGCCGCGCTCGGCACCGAGGCGGACTCGCCGACGCCGAGCGGTGGCTGGTTCTGCCGCGGCAGCATCAAGACGTCGATCTTGGGCACGTCGGGGAAGGGGATGATTGGATAGGCACCCCATTCGCGCGCGGCGACCGCGCCGCGCTCGAACGAGACCTCCTCCATCAGCGCGCGGCTGGTGGACTGGATGACGTTGCCGTGGATCTGTTGGCGTACGCCGTCCGGATTGATCATCAGGCCGGAGTCCTGGCCCGCAACGACGCGCGTGACGCTGACATCGCCGGTGGCCTTGTTCACCGCGACGTCCGTGACCCACGCCGACCAGGCCGCGCCGTAGCCTGGAAACTTGCTGTGGACGTAGAGCGCATAGGCGAAGCCGCGGCCATGCACGACCTCGCCATCCTTTTCCTCGCGGACCGGGCGCGGCGTCCAGCCTGCGCGCTCGGCGACTGCGTTGACGAGATCGACGGCGCGCTGGTCCTTCAGATAGCGCAGGCGATATTCGATGGGATCGACGCCGGCCTCGGTTGCGGCCTCGTCGATGTAGGATTCATGCGCAAAGGTGTTCGGCAGCGCCGAGACACCCCGGAACCAGGAGGCGCGTACGATCGGCGCCATGTCGTGGGCGACGACGCGCATGTTGTCGTAATCGTAGGGCGGGATCGCGGTGCGGTCGCCCATCTGGAGCACGGCGGGATTGGGTGAGATGCGACCTGTCAGTAGCAGCGCCAGCGTCGGCGCGGCGTTCGAGGGATAGCGCGTGGCGAGATCGTAACCGGCAATGCCGCCATTGGCATCGAGCCCACCGTTGACGTCGATGAGCTGGGCGGTGCCCTTCGGCTCCCAGGCGTGCTCCTGTTCCCGCGTGAGCTGCACGCGCACGGGACGGCCGACCGCGCGCGACAGCAGCAGCGCGTCCGCAGTGACGTCGTCGGCGCAGTTGCGGCCGTAGCAGCCGGCGGCCTCGAGCCGGATGACTTCCACCTCGCTCTCGGGACGCTCCACGAGCAGCGCGAGATCGCTGCGCAGCACATGCGGGTTCTGCGTGCCCGACCAGACGCGGATATTGCCGTCCTGGAAGTCGGCGACCGCGCAGGACGGGCCGATGGAGGCGTGCATCTGGTATGGCCAGACATACGTGCGCTGCATCGGCTTGGCCGCGCCCGAGATCGCCGCATCGACGTCACCCTTGTCGATCAGCGTACGCGGGGTCGACGGATTGGCGCGCAGCGCGGTCTCGACATCGGAAAGATCGGTCAGATCAGGCGTCGGCTTCCAGCTGACCTCGAGCTGTTCGGCAGCCCGGATCGCATTCTCCTCGCGCTCTGCGACAACACCGACGAAGTCGCCGATGCGCACCACGGCTTTGATGCCGGGAATGTCGCGCACCGAGGATTCATCGACTGAAATCAGGCTGGTGCCGACGAACGGGCCGGCATCGACGCCGGAATAGGGTGGTCGCACCACGCGGCCGTGCAGCATGCCTGATACGCGCACGTCGTGAACGAAGGTCAACTCGCCCGTGGCCTTGGCCGGCAGGTCGACGCGCGGCATCGACTGGCCGACGATGGCGTAGTCGCCGACCGCCTTGACGGTGACATCGTCGGCAAGCTCGAGCCGGATGTCTTCGTCGCCGATCAGCTCGCCATAGCTGACGCTGCGGTTGTCGTGGCCGCGCACGAGGCCGTCCTCGATCTTGAGCTCGGCCGCCGGCAACTCCAGCCGCTCCGCGGCGCGCGCAATGAGGAACTGCCGCGCCTGCGCTGCGGCCTTGCGCAAGGGGACGGCTGTGATCTGGATGGTTTCGCTGGCGATGGTCGCGCCCTGGTTTGGCACCAGGGCGGTATCGCCGAGCACGACGACGATTCGCGCAAAGGACACGTCCAGCTCTTCGGCGACGATCTGACCCAGCGCCGTGCGGATGCCGGTGCCGAGATCGACATGGCCGTTATAGGCGGTGACCGCACCGTCCGCGGTGATGCGGATGAAGGTCTCGGATGTGACCTCGTCCACGGTGCGGACGACGACGAGCGAACCGGATTGGCGCTCAGCTCCGTTCGAAACAGGGGAGGCCATCAGTCCGCGGCCTCGGCGAGCTGGCCCGATGCCCGCATCACGGCACGCAGGATTTCGACATGGGTGCCGCAGCGGCAGAGATTGTAGCGCAGCGCCGACAGTGCCTCCTGTTCGGTCGGCTGCGGGTTGATCGCAAGCAGCGCCTTGGTGGTCATGATCATGCCGTTGAGACAGTAGCCGCATTGCGCGGCCTGCTCGTCGATGAAGGCCTGCTGCACCACGTCGGGCTTGTCGCGCGTGCCGAGCCCTTCGAGCGTCACGATGTCGCGGCCGGCGCAACCGCCGACCGGGATCACGCAGGAGCGCGCCGCGGCGCCGTCGATCAGGACAGTACAGGTGCCGCATTCGCCAAGACCGCAGCCGTATTTCGGGCCGTTGAGCGCGAGATCGTTACGCAGCACGTAGAGCAGCGGCGTCTGATGCTCCGCCGTGACCTCGCGGATCCTGCCGTTCACGGTGAAGCGGATCGATGTTTGCGTCATCCCTCGTCCCAAGCCCGCATAAAATTCGACGTCGCGACGATACCGTTTGTACACAAACGTGCAAGCCGCGCATGCCGCACTGCAGCGCGGCTGCCTTCTTTGTGGACAGCACGGATAGGCAAATGAGGTTTTATGCGGCAGCAGTATCTTTTGCACTGCACCGCCGCTTGACAGCCGGAGGGGACCGCGCGCAACATCGTTCGTATACGAATGATAACCGCAAGCCCGCTGGCTCCGACATGACGACTGAAACGACGAGCGCCGTCATCGACAAGATCCGCTGCGATGCTTGCCCGGTGATGTGCTACATCAAGCCAGGCGCGGCGGGGGCCTGTGATCGCTACGCCAATCACGACGGCAAGCTCGTCCGCGTCGATCCGCATGTGATTCTGGAGCGCACCGTCGAGCATGGCGGCAAGCTGGTCCCGTTCAGCCGCACCGAAGACTGGGACGGCAAGATCGTCCACGAGCCCTCGACCTTCGTGACCGCGATCGGGGCGGGCACGACCTATCCCGACTACAAGCCGGCGCCGTTCATCGTCTCTGCCGAGGTCGACGGCGTCGACATGGTGACCGTCGTCACCGAGGGCATCTTCTCCTATTGCGGCATCAAGGTGAAGATCGACACCGACCGCTATCTTGGGCCCGAGACTGCAACGGTCTGCGCGCAGGGCGAAGCCGTCGGCCACGTCACGACGAGCGAATATGGCTCGCAGATGCTGTCGCTCGGCGGCGTGCATCATCTCACCGGCGGCTCCAAGAAAGAGGGCCGCGTCACCTGCGACACGCTGATGGACCTCGCCAATTGCAAGGCGGTCGAGCTCACCATCGATGGCGGCGCCACGGTGGTGGTGCAGGCCGGCCAGCCGCCGATCGTCAACGGCATGAAAGAAGAGCGCATGCGGGTCGGCTGCGGCTCGGCGACGATCGGGATGTTCGCCAAGCAATGGCACGGCAAGGTCGATGAAGTCGTCGTGGTCGACGACCATATCACCGGCGTGCTCTCGGAGCACCAGGCCGGCAAGCTGCTCGACATCGCCGACACCGGCATCAAGATGAAGGGGCGTCGCTCGACGCCCGGCCGCTATTTCCAGGTCGCCGATCCCGGCACGGGCTGGGGCGGCACCAACATCTCCGATCCGCTGGCAATTCTTGGCCCGTTCGACAAGAAGGAGGCTAAGGCCGGCCTGACCATGTTGATGGTCTCCACCACTGGCGAGCATTCGTCCTATTACGTGCTCGACGAGGCCTTGACGCCGGTCGAAACCGAGATGCCGGCCGACCTGAAATTCTCGGTCGAGCGCATCCAGGAAAATTGCGAGCCGGCGCTGTGCACGGTGCTGTTCATGGCCGGCGCCGGCGGTTCCTTGCGCGCCGGCGTCACCGACAATCCGGTGCGGTTGACGCGCTCGGTGAAGGACGCATTGACTCGTGTCACCAGCGGCGGCGCACCGGTCTATGTCTGGCCGGGCGGCGGCATCACCTACATGGTCGACGTCACGCAGATGCCGGCGGGTGCGTTCGGCTATGTGCCGACGCCGGCGCTGGTCGCGCCGATCGAGTTCACGATGAAGCTGTCCGACTATGCCGCGCTCGGCGGGCACATGGATTACGTCAAGCCGCTCTCCGAAGTGCAGAACGGTGAGGATATCAGGCAGTTGCCTTGGCAGAATCCGATCCCGGGACCTCGGGCATGACACGGCCCCCGCAAATCGCATTGCTGTCTGATGGCCGGCGGCTGCATTTGCAGGATGGACCGATCGATCTCATCATCGAGGCCACGGGACGTGCGGAGGCGGTGCGTGCGGCTTACGAAGCGGCGGCGCAACGTTTCACAGGGTTGCTCGATGAGCTCTGTGCGGAACTGCCGGAGCTGCGCGCCGCTGCCGAAGAGCGGACCTCGCTGACGGGCGTGGTGGCGCGCCGGATGCACGCCGCGGTCGCGCCCTTTGTCGCTGAGGGCTTCATCACGCCGATGGCCGCCGTCGCCGGCAGCGTGGCGGAGGAGATTCTCGGTGCCATGCTGGGCGCCGCGGCGCTCGACCGGGCCTATATCAACAATGGCGGCGACATCGCGCTTCATCTGGGCAGAGGCGAGCATTTTTCGATCGGCCTGATGGATCGTCCCGATCGTGATGGCGTGATGCGTGCCATGAGGATCGATGCGCATGACCCGGTGCGCGGCGTTGCGACCAGTGGGCGCCACGGCCGCAGCTTTTCGCTCGGCATCGCCGATGCCGTGACGGTGCTGGCCGCGACCGCCTCACAGGCCGATGCGGCTGCGACCGTCATCGCCAATGCCGTCGATCTGCCGGGGCATCCCGCCATCGTCAGGCAGCCGGCTTGCGAGCTTCAGCCCGACAGCGATCTCGGCGCGCGTCCTGTCACCCGAAATGTCGGTCAATTGTCACCGAATGAGATCGCTACCGCTCTGGAATCTGGCGCGGAACGTGCACGGCAATTGTTCGATCGCGGATTGATCGAGGGTGCCGTGGTGCGGCTTTGTGGTGATATGCTTGTCATCGGACCTAAGGATATAGAAGAGCAACGAACGCGTCCGCTTGTGCTGGAGAACGCGGTTCATGCCTGAACGGGGAAGCGAAACATGAGCGCGATCATCCGCAAGATCGTCACCGTCGTCGAAGAGACCCAGATGGAGATGGGCCGCCAGGTGTCGCCGCCGACCCGGCGCGCGGCAGCGATCGCAGTCATCGAAAATCCCTTTGCCGGAAAATATGTCGAGGACCTGTCGCCGTTGATCGCGATCGGGGAGGAGCTCGGCGAGCTCTTGTCGAAGCGCGCCGTGGCGGCGCTCGGCATCGATGGTGCCAAGGCGCAGAGCTACGGCAAGGCGGCGGCCGTCGGCGAGAATGGCGAGCTGGAGCATGCGGCTGCGATTCTTCATCCGAAAATGGGCGCGCCAGTGCGCAAGGTTCTGAGCAAGGGCGCGGCGTTGATCCCGTCGTCGAAGAAGCGCAGCGGGCCGGGTACAACGCTCGACATTCCGCTGGGGCACAAGGACGCGGCCTTCGTTCGCAGCCATTTCGACGGCATGGAGGTGCAGATCAACGACGCGCCGCGCGCCAACGAGATCATGGTCGCGGTCGCCGTCACCGACAGCGGCCGGCCGCTGCCGCGCGTCGGCGGGTTGACGGTTGCGGAGGTCAAGGGCGAGGACGGTCTGAGATAGGGTTTGGACCGGGGCGGCGGACACAGCTTCCCCGACAAGACACGCTGAAGACGTAGAGTTCAAAACTGGAGGTTGGGATGCGAGCGAAGAACTATTTTGTGGGCGCGGCCTTCGCGCTTCTGGCGGGCGGCATGGGTCATTCGGCCCTGGCGCAGGACATCAAGATCGGCGAGATCAACAGCTACTCGCTGCTGCCGGCCTTCACCGAGCCCTATCGCAAGGGCTGGCAACTCGCGGTCGAGGAGGTCAACGCGGCCGGCGGCATCAACGGCAAGAAGCTCGTCGTCATCTCCAAGGACGACGGCGGCAAGCCGGCGGACGCGCAGACCGCGGCCAACGAACTCGTCTCGAGCGAGGGCGTCGCGATGCTCGCGGGCACGTTCCTGTCGAACATCGGTCTGGCCGTCAGCGACTTCGCCAACCAGAAGAAGGTGTTCTTCCTCGCGGCCGAGCCGCTGACGGACGCCATCACCTGGTCGAAGGGCAACAAATACACCTTCCGCCTGCGTCCCTCCAACTACATGCAGGCGGCGATGCTGGTCGAGGCGGCCTCGAAGCTGCCCGCCAAGCGGTGGGCGACGATCGCCCCGAACTACGAATACGGCCAGTCGGCGGTTGCGGTGTTCAAGAAGCTGATGTCCGAGAAGCGCCCTGACATCCAGTGGGTTGACGAGCAGTGGCCGCCCCAGGGCAAGATCGATGCGGGTCCGGTGGTGCAGGCCGTTGCCGCCGCCAATCCCGAGGCGATCCTCAACGTCACCTTCGGTGCCGATCTCGTCAAGCTGGTGCGTGAAGGCAACACCCGCGGCCTGTTCAAGGGACGCGAGGTCGTCTCGTTCCTGACCGGCGAGCCCGAATATCTCGATCCGCTCAAGGACGAGACGCCCGAGGGCTGGATCGTCACCGGCTATCCCTGGTACTCGATCAAGACCCCCGAGCATGATGCGTTCCTGAAGGCCTACCAGGCCAAGTACCACGACTATCCGCGCCTCGGCTCGATCGTCGGCTACCAGACCATCAAGTCGGCGGCGGCGATCCTCGCCAAGGCCGGCTCGACCGATCCGGAGAAGCTGATCGCTGCGGCCGAAGGCCTCTCCGTGCCGTCGCCGTTCGGCGAGATCACCTTCCGCAAGATCGATCACCAGTCGACGCTTGGCGCGTACGTCGGCAAGACCGCGCTGAAGGACGGCAAGGGCGTGATGGTGGACTCGTCCTACAAGAAGGGCGCGGACTACCTGCCGAGTGATGCCGAAGTTCAGAAGCTGCGGCCGAAGGATTGATGTCTTTCTTCTCCCTCGCCCCGCTTGCGGGGAGAGGGTC
>ERZ1034409.26-NODE-26-length-102078-cov-11.049420_pt1 | contig 102078 bp, 120 predicted proteins | sample MGYA00520610_ERZ1034409 | MGnify/ENA primary metagenome ERZ1034409 (study PRJEB33736, sample SAMEA104288480) | Azolla microphylla | place: Ecuador | collected 1982 | study: EMG produced TPA metagenomics assembly of the PRJEB19522 data set (Is there foul play in... | reverse complement strand
GATCGCGCGGGTGGCCGCCGTCCGCCGGACGTCGGACCGCCGCCGGCGCTGCCGCCCGCTCCCGGCGTGCGCGGCTTCCGCGACATTACCGCCGATGCCAACGATCTCGGCGGCGCCGCCGCGCAGGCCAGCCGCGCCGCACGCCGCACCTATGCCAACGTGCCCTCGCCCTCGCCGGAATTCGACCGGCTGGAGCCGAGCCTGGAAAGCCGCGTCGGCGAAGGCGAGGCGCCTTATTCCTATGACGAGTCGATCGAGGAGGCTGAGCGCTATGCGCCGCGGCCGGCCTCGGCGCGCCCGCACATCCCGGTGCTCGACCGCGACGGCAAGAAGCCCAAGCGCCGCGGCTCCGCGTTCCCGTTCAAGAGTGCGATCGCCCTTGGCATCGTCCTGATCCTGGTCGGCGTCGGAATTGTCGCGCGCGAGTCGCTGGTTAAGACCGCGACCAATCTGTTCAAGTCATCGCCGACCCAGGTGGTAGAGGCGCCGAAGGATACCTCGCAGCCGCAGACCAAGCCGAAGATCCCCGATCGCGTCGGCCAGCCCTCGGCGAGCGACCAGCCGGTCGCGCCGGTGGCGCAGAAGGTCGTGCTCTATGACGAGGATCCCTCCGATCCGAAGGGCAAGCAATATGTCGGCTCGGTGGTGTGGCGGCTGGAGCCGATCAAGGCCTCCGGCACCCAGAAGGCCGACGTCGCCGTGCGCGCCGACATCGAGATCCCCGACCGCAAGTTCAAGATGACGATGTCGTTCCGCCGCAACACCGACTCTTCGCTGCCGGCGAGCCACACCGCGGAATTGACCTTCATCCTGCCGCCGGATTTTCCGGGCGGCAGCGTCTCCAACGTGCCGGGCATCCTGATGAAGTCGAACGAGCAGGCGCGCGGCACGCCGCTCGCAGGGCTCGCGGTCAAGGTCACCGACGGCTTCTTCCTGGTCGGCCTGTCCAATGTCGACGCCGACCGCAGCCGCAACGTCCAGCTCCTGAAGGAGCGCTCCTGGTTCGACGTGCCGCTGGTCTACGCCAACCAGCGCCGCGCCATCATCGCCATCGAGAAGGGCGCCCCCGGCGAGCGCGCCTTCAACGACGCCTTCGCGCAGTGGGGCGACTGAGCTGTTGCTGTCATTCCGGGGCGTGCGAAGCACGAACCCGGAATCCATCGCACAGCGGGTGACGTAGATCGATGGCTTCCGGGGACGGTGCTGCGCACCGCCTCGGACAATCTGGATGAATCTTTACTGCGCCGCCGCTTCCCGCTTGCGCGATGCCGATGCGGTGGCCTCGCGGTCCATCACGGCGCGGCAGCCGGGGCTGACCTGCGCCTTGTTCCTGACCATGCAGGCCCTGACCCGGGGGATGTCGGGGATCTCGCTGGAGCACAGCCGCATCGCATCGCCCGTGCACATCTGCTGCGCTTCGGAGGAGAAGGCGAGGCCGGGTGAGGTCTGGAGCGCGATGGCGGTGGTTGCGACGGCGAGCAGCGAAGCGGTGGTCTTCAAAGGCGAGGCGATGGTCTGAGTGCGTGTCATGCAGAATGGATCCCCGAGTTCCCGTGGGCTTGAGCCACTTGGTTATTGGGACGCCGCACGCGACTTGATCTGCCGCATGTCACAGCCTTCACGCCGGGAGCTCAGTCCCGCATGTGGTCGCTCGATTTCTTGATTGTTCGAATCGAAAAGTGCTGCGCCGCCCGAGCGAAGTATGCGCCATTGTCGCGCGGCCGCAATGGTCGGCATGAAGGAAATTGCAATTGTTGCGTGGACGTCACGCACAATGCGTGCGCACGCGATCAGATCAGCCGATCGGAGGATGCGCCCGCTTGTTCGATGTCGCTCGTGCCGAGCGCGGCGGCGTGCTCCTCGACGGCAGTGACGCCCTTGGCCGTGAGCTCGAACAGGTCGCCGTCCTTCATCACGTAGCCGTCGGCGATCAGTTGCCCCATCTTGCCTTGACGATCGTCGGCGAAGGCGACGGATTGACTGATGTCCCTGAGGATCGAGAGTTGTTCGTCGCGCAACATGGCTTCCCTCTCCGTTCGTCGGGGGATGTCGAGGTCCTCACATGCCGTGGCTCTGGAAGACCTTGCTGCAAGAGCGCGACAGCTTGGCCCGGTTGGCCTGCAGGCAGCCCTGAACGGCCATGTCGTTGCCGAGATCCTTGCGACAAAAGCGCGATGCGTCCCGCGAGCAGGCTTTCTGCTCTTGCGGCGTGCCCATGTGGCCTTGGGCGAAAGCGGGTGCCGCCGAAAGATGGGTCAGGGCCGCCAGCGTGATCGTCGCGAGGATAATTTTGCGGGCCATCGGCGCTCCAATCTGCCAGGGATAAATTCAGGTCCTGCATGAACTCGTCGCCTTGCCACTTGTTCCCCTCGGGGAGCCGGCCCCCCCGCTGTTCAAGGTTCCCGCGGCGCTGCTATAACCACCGGAGAAGTGTGAGGGTGTTTGATGAAACGCTATCTGGTGTTTGCGCTGCTCGGCCCGTTCGTCGGCGGGTTCCTGTTGCTGCTGACCACGACCTATCAGTCCGGGTATTGGACCCAGACCAGTCTCGGCGAGGTCGGCAAGCTGTTCGCGGTGTTCTTCAAGACCCTGCAATACAGCTATCTGTTCGGCTTGCTGCCTTCGCTGATGATCGGCGCGATCGACGACATCCTGCTCCACATCAGGCGGATCGGCCCGAGCTTGCGGATGCTGCTGGTCGGCTTGTTCGCGTTCGTGCTGGCTTCGCTCACCTACAGCTCGCGCGGGCCGGATTCGGGTGCCGTGCAGTTCATCCTGTACGGCCTCGTCGGCTTCGTGCCGGCGGTGATGTCGTCCTGGCTCGTGCATAAATACATCAAGGAGCCGCAAGCGGTGGCGGCGCCGACCTGAGCGCGCGACGTTCGGGCGCGGCGCAGCAACTTCCGCCGCGCCGGCGCGTTTCCTCGAGGCCATGACCATGTCCGACGACGATATTCTCGCTCCACGCCGGTCCCGTTCGGGGAGCGGTGCGCGCGCGACTGCTTCGGGCGCTGAAGCCCGCGGGCCGATCATCGACCAGGACGGCCGCGAAATCCGCCCCGAGACGCTGGAGCAGGGGTTTCGCGAATTCCGGTTCGAATTCGGCCAGGGCAGCCCGTTCGGCAATTTGACGCGCGAGCAGCGCATCGCGCGGCTCGAGGCGATCGCAAAGCTGCTCGACGTCGCCTTCATCCTGCCCGGGACCAACATCCGCTACGGCATCGACGGGCTGATCGGGCTGATCCCCGTCGTCGGCGACATCATCACCACGGCGATCTCGCTGTGGCTGGTGCGCGAGGCCCGCGCACTGGGCGCGCCCTGGTACATCACCGCACGCATGCTCGGCAATGTCGCGCTCGACGGCGTGGTCGGCATGGTCCCGTTCGCCGGCGATGCCTTCGACGTCATGTTCCGCGCCAACATGCGCAACGTGCGCCTGCTCCGCCGCTGGCTCGACAAGCAGCCAAGGATGTAGCGACTTTTGTCTCCCTGCACCCTCGTTCGTGTCCCGAACAAGGCGCGGCGCGCAAGCGCTGCGCCGCCGAGCCGGGACCCAGGAGCCAAGGGGAACGTCGATGCGTGGGCCCCGGCTCTGCAGCGCATCGCTGAAGGAGCGCTGCGCTGCGTCCGGGGCACGAGAATCTTCAGCTTATTTCCATAGGCGAGGGGACGCCCCCCCAAACACAAAGAGCGCGACGACCTTTCGGCCATCGCGCCCTTTGCGCACATCGAAGGTTTTGCGGAAACTTACGCCGCGTCGGCGTCGGTCTCGGCGGCCGCGGCCGGCTTGGGACGGCGGGGCAGCGGGAAGGCTTCGCTCTCGTAGAGCGAGCGGATGCCGTTCTGGTCGAAACGCGCTTCCTCGACCTGGAGATAGGCGCCGTTCAGCGAGTCCGTCGGCAACTGCTCCATCGCGAACTGCACGGCCTCGGCCGCGGTGCCAAACCGGCGATAGGTGAAGCCGGCACGCTTCTTCTTGCGGATCGCAGCGGGGAAGAGTTCGGCGGAGGTGTTGAAGTTGAACGGACGCAGTGGACGCATGGTCAAAGACCTCGTGATCTTCTCTGGGGCTTTAAGCGCGTGGGGTTTGGGAGGGCAGCGGCCGTAATCGAGCGGGCCCGCCGCACATGTCATTTTCGCCCCCTAATATAGGCTTATCTGACAAAAATGCGACCCCTGCGATGGGAGATGATGAATCCGCGCATGGCAGGTCCGCGGACGATAAAATCTAAATTATTTCAATGTGTTATGTGGTTTACAGCTTGCCAAGAAGCAACAGGACGACCAGCACCACGAGCACGACGCCGCCAATCCCCATGCCGGAATGGCCCAGGCCATAGCCATAACCGCCCACGCGGCCGGACAGACCACCGAGCAGGTAGATGATCACCAGGATGATCAGGATGGTCCCGAGTGACATGGCTTCCTCCCTGGCGGCCGCCAAGATGCGATGATCGGCCGCACCGCCAGAGTAGAAAAGCACATCGCGCGGTTGGGTTCCATGCGGGAACCCACGGGGCGATTATTTCGGCTCCAGCTTCAAAGCGGCGGAGTTGATGCAGTAGCGCAGGCCGGTCGGCCCGGGGCCGTCCGGGAAGACATGGCCGAGATGGCCGCTGCATTTCGAGCAGAGCACCTCGGTGCGGATCATGCCGTGGCTGACGTCCCGCTCCTCGTCGATATGGCTCTCGACGGCCGGCGCGGTGAAGCTCGGCCAGCCGCAGCCGGAATCGAATTTGGCGTCCGACTCGAACAGCACATTGCCGCAGCCGGCACAGACATAGGTGCCGGCGCGGTGGTCGTGCTCATATTCGCCCGAGAAGGGACGCTCGGTCGCCTTCTCGCGCAGCACCGCGTACTGCATCGGCGACAATTCGCGCCGCCACTGCTCCTCGCTCTTGATGACCTTGTCGTCGGTGGTTTTCGTTTTGATGTCGGGCATGGGTCTCCCGTTTTTTCAGTGATCTTGTTCGCGGTGATCTCAGTTGGTGGCTTTGCTGGCACTCACCAGCGTCGGCTTTTCAATATAGTTATCCGCGAACAGCTTTTTCAGGTTCTCGACCTTCGGCAGGTCGTTATAGGCGATGTAGGGCTGGTTCGGATGCAGCGTCAGATAGTCCTGGTGGTAGGCCTCGGCCGGGTAGAACGCCTCCAGCGCGCCGACCTTGGTCACGATCGGCTTGCTGAACACCTTGGCGCCGTTGAGCTGGGCGATATAGGCCTCCGCCACTTTCTTCTGCTCGTCCGAGGTGGTGAAGATCGCAGAGCGATATTGCGGGCCGGTGTCCGGGCCCTGGCGGTTGAGCTGGGTCGGGTCGTGCACCACCGAGAAGTAGATCTGGAGGATCTTGCCGTAGGAGATCTTCTTCGGGTCGTACTTGATCTCGACCGACTCGGCGTGGCCGGTCCGGCCGCTCGAGACCGTCTGGTAGTCGGCGGTCGCCTTGGTGCCGCCGGCATAGCCGGAAACCGCGTTGACGACGCCAGCGGTGTGCTGGAAGACGCCCTGCACGCCCCAGAAGCAACCGCCGGCGATCACGGCGGTCTGGATTCCGTTTCCGGGCGCCGCGTCCATGGCCGGAGCGGGGATCACGACCGCCTCCTCCGCAGCCCGGGACGGCATCGCGAAGGCAAGCCCGAGGGCGGTGGTTGCGGCGAGCAGGGACAACAGGACAGGTCGGCGCATGGCGATCCTCTTTCGGAAGGTCTGACAGTCTACGGCGGGGACGGCCGGGCGAACAGCCTGCCCGGCCGCCTTTTCGCATCACCCGAGATACGGACGCAGCCGCCGATTGTTACGACGGCGCGGACACGAGTCCGTGAAATGAGCCGCCCGGGACGGCCCGGCGAGCGCACGCCTTGGCGAGACCGGGAACTCCGCGCTAGATGAACCCGGGCGGTCGATAATCGACTCAAGAACAACTTGCTGGCTGGAGCAGGCTGACACCATGTTGCGCGCGGCTTTCCTGACCCTTGTCATTCTGGCCGCCGGCGTGTCGAGCGCGGCGGCCGATCCGCAAGCCGACGACCTCACCATCTGCCGCGATCGCCAGGCGGACGCCCAGGCCCGCGCGAGCGCCTGCGAAGACCTGCTGAAGGCCGACAAGGTCGGTGGCAAGGACAAGGCGATCGCGCTCACCGCGCGCGGCAACACGCAGCTCAACAAGCGTGATTACGACCAGGCGATCGAGACCCTGTCCATCGCGCTCGATCTCGATCCGGACTACGTCATCGCCCTCAACCTGCGCGGCCTCGCCTATGAGCGCAAGGGCAAAGAGGACCTCGCCATGGCTGACTACAACCTCGCCCTGCAGAAGCGGCCGGCCTACGGTGTCCCCTACAACAACCGCGGCGTCATTTACGCGCGGCGCGGCGCGATGCAGAGCGCCATCGACGATTTCAGCCTGTCGATCAAGTACACGCCGAAATTCCTGCTGGGCTGGACCAATCGCGCCCGCGCGCGCACGCTGCTGAAGGATTTCGACGGCGCGATCGCCGACTTTGCCGAGGCCGAGAAGATCGACCCGTCCGCGCCGCAGATCGCGAGCAATCGCTGCATCACCTACGGCATGATGCGCAAGTTCGATCAGGCCTTTGCCGACTGCAACGGCCTGATCGAGCGGCAGCCGAAGAACGTCTATGCGATCAACAATCGCGCCGATGTCAGCATGATGAAGGGCGACCTCGATGCCGCGCTGAAGGATTACAACACGGCCATCCAGATCAACCCGAACAACATCCGCGCGCATTCCGGCCGCGGCCAGATCTACGAGCGCAAGAAGGATCTCGCCCAGGCACGCGCAGACTATCGCGCCGCGGCCTATTCGTTGACGAGGTTCGACGAGCCCGACGTCGCCCGCGCCCGTGCCATCGCACAGGATCGGCTCGCCGCGCTGACGCAGCAGGCGCCGGCCGGAGCGACGGGGCGCCGCGTCGCGCTGGTGATCGGCAACGGCGCCTACAAGAACGTCCACGCTTTGCCCAATCCGCCGCGCGATTCCAAGCTGATCGCGAGCGTGCTGCGTGACGTCGGATTCCAGACCGTAATCTCCGTCAGTGACCTCACCCGCGACAAGTTCTTTGACGCGTTGAAGGCCTTCGCGGAGGAAGCGGAGAAGGCCGACTGGGCCGTGGTCTATTACGCCGGCCACGGCTTCGAGATCGGCGGGGTGAACTATCTCGTTCCCGTCGACGCCAAGCTCGCCGCCGACAAGGATGCCGAAACGCAGGCCGTCGCCCTCGAGCAGGTCATCGCCGCGGTTGGTGCCGCGCGAAAAATGCGTCTCGTGGTGCTCGATGCCTGCCGCGACAATCCGTTCGCGCCGACCATGCAGCGTACGCTGTCGTTGAAGCTGGTCGACAAGGGCTTTTCCAACATCGAGCCCGGTGCCGGCTTCATGGTGGTCTACGCCGCCAAGCACGGCGAGACCGCGATGGACGGCGATGGTGCCGCCAACAGCCCGTTCGCCACCGCCCTCGCCCGCGAGATCAAGCAGCCCCGCGTCGAGGTCCGGAAACTGTTCGACATCATCCGCGACGACGTCTGGGCGGCGACGAAGCACGAGCAGCAGCCGTTCACCTACGGCTCCCCGCCGGGACGCGAGGATTTTTATTTTGTCGCGGGGAGATGAGGGGAATACTCGCGCCTCATCTGGGGTGCCGTAGGGTGGGCAAAGCGAAGCGTGCCCACGCGTTCATTGCTTATGGAGAGAGATCGTGGGCACGGCGCCTTGCGCCTTTGCCCACCCTACGGCAGCGGAATCCTAAACCACAATACTCAACCTTTTTGCGGCCCGCGTGATCCCCGTGTACAGCCACCGGGCCCGCGAGTCCTGGAACGCAAAGCTCTCGTCGAACAGCACGACATCGTCCCATTGCGAGCCCTGCGACTTGTGCACGGTCAGCACGTAGCCGTAGTCGAACTCGTCATAGGGCTTGCGCTGCTCCCAGGCGATTGCCTCGACGCCGCCCTCGAAGCAATCGGCACGCACGGAAACCTTCGTCACCTTGTGGCCGAAATCCTCGTCAGGTGACAGCCGCATCGAGAGGATGTGCGACTTCGAGCGCGAGGTGTTGCGCGACTTCACGCGCCACAGGCCGCCGTTGAACAGGCCCTTCTTGCGGTTGTTGCGCAGGCACACCAGCTTGTCGCCGGCGACCGGGAAGACGTCCTCGATGTTCTGGCGCTGGCGCACCCGCATGTTGTAGGCGCGGCGCGTGTTGTTGCGGCCGACCAGAACCTGGTCGGCGCCCATGACGCGGTCGGGGTCGAGCTCCTTGCGCGAGACCACCTCGCTCTCGCCGTAGCGGCCGATGTCGAGCTCGCGGCCTTCGCGCACATCCATCGACATCCGCACGATCGGGTCGTCCTGCGCCTGGCGGTGCACCTCGGTCAGCATCGCGTCCGGTGTGGTGTTGGTGAAGAAGCCGCCGCCCTGGATCGGCGGCAGCTGCGCGGGATCGCCCAGCACCAGCAGCGGGCAGTCGAACGACATCAGGTCGCGCCCCAGTTCGGCGTCGACCATCGAGCATTCGTCGATCACGATCAGCTTGGCCTTCGAGGCCGGCGCGTCGTCCCACAATTCGAAGCTCGGCTGCTCCTCGCCGGATTCGCGGGCGCGGTAGATCAGCGAGTGGATGGTGGAGGCCTCGTCGCAGCCCTTGTTGCGCATGACGAGCGCGGCCTTGCCGGTGAAGGCGGCGAACTTCACGTCGCCGTCGACGCCGTCGGCGATGTGCCGGGCCAGCGTGGTCTTGCCGGTGCCGGCAAAGCCGAACAGGCGGAACACCTGCGGCGTGCCGTTCCGGCCGGGTTTTGCTTTGAGCCAGTCGCCGACGGCTTTGAGCGCGGCGTCCTGATGCGGAGTGAATGTCGGCATGTCTGTCTTGAGGGGGGGGGGCGACGCCCGGCGATTCGCCTCCCTCCAAGGTAACCATTCGACCCCCGCTTTCAAGCCGGATGCAGCAGCGAGAATCGAGGCGGCGGCGGCCGTCCTGGCCTCCTTGAACCGCTGCCGTGGAGCCGTCCCTTGCACGCGGTCGTCGGCTTGCCATGGCCCGCTTCCCGGCTTGCGAATCCGCCTCATCACAGCGGGGGTGAAGGCGAAGTAAACGCCTGGCCCGGCTCGCGCAATTTCATGCGGCAAACGGCACGCAGGTTAATCGTTGCTTGCGCCTGTCGGGACCGCCGCTTGATCTAGCGCAATGCGATCTGGACAGCACGAACCTATGGTCCGCAGCGGTGACAACGGCGTCGACCGAGGTGTGCCCGATGGGGCGCATTCTCCTGGAAAATTCCTGAACACGGGTCTGCCCGTGGGGATTCGGATATGCCGAGACCAATGTCACGACGTTCACTGTTTTCTGCCGTTCTGCCTTTCGCATCCGGCCGCGACGCGCTTGCGCCGCGCGTCGACGCGACGCGTCCCGAACAGGTGGCGACCGTCTCCAGCGCGAGTGCCTGCGTGGAACGACATGGCGTGGTCTGTCGCCGTTGCGTCGAAGCCTGTGAGCATTCCGCCATCCGCATTCTGTCGCGCGAGAAGCTGGGCGCGGTGGTCGACGCTGCGGCCTGCACCGGCTGCGGCGATTGCATCCCGGTCTGCCCGGTCGAGGCCATCGCGCTCGCGCCGCGGGACCGGATCGCGCTGGTATCCGAACTTGCAAACCTGGTCGTGCACAATGGCTGAAACCACCAACATCTGCGGCGTTGCCGTCTATCTTGCGCCGGACTCCGCGCGCGATCTGACGGACCGGATCCTGGCGCTGCCCGGCGTCGAGCTGGAGGCCTCATCCGGCGACAACCGGCTTGCGCTGACCGTGATCGACACGTCGGCCTCGCTCGCGATCGACCAGATCGCCGCCATGCATCGCCTGCCCGGTGTCGTCAGCGCCTCGCTGATCTTTCACGCCTTCGATACGTCCGACGACGAGGGCGCCGTCGAGACCGGGCCCGCCGCGTGCTGCGGCGGCGCCTGCCAGAATTCCGGCGCGCATGCGCGCGCTTCCGCAATTTGAGATCCGTTGAGCCGGAGAGACCGACGATGGTGACGAAATCGACAAACGGGAATGAAGCCGCGGCGACCCGCCGCGATGCGTTGAAGGCGGCCGCAGCGGTTGCTGCCGCCTCGACCATCGGCGTGACGCTGCCGGAAGCTGTGAGCGCACAGCCGGGCAAGACCGACGGCATCCGCTGGGACAAGGGCGTGTGCCGCTTCTGCGGCACCGGCTGCGGCGTGATCGTCGGCACCAAGAACGGCAAGGTCGTGGCGACGCAGGGCGATCCCGACGCGCCGGTCAACCGCGGCCTCAACTGCATCAAGGGCTACTTCCTGTCCAAGATCATGTACGGCGAGGACCGGCTGACCCAGCCGATGCTGCGCATGAAGAACGGCAAGTTCGACAAGAACGGCGACTTCACGCCGATCTCGTGGGACGCAGCCTTCACGCTCATGGCCGAGAAATGGAAGACGGCACTGAAGGCGGGCGGGCCGTCGACCGTCGGCATGTTCGGCTCCGGCCAGTGGACGATCTGGGAAGGCTACGCCGCCGCCAAGCTCTACAAGGCCGGCTTCCGCTCCAACAACCTCGACCCGAATGCGCGCCATTGCATGGCCTCAGCCGTTACCGGCTTCATGCGCACCTTCGGCATCGACGAGCCGATGGGCTGCTATGACGACCTCGAGCACGCCGATGCGTTCGTGCTCTGGGGCTCGAACATGGCGGAGATGCATCCGATCCTGTGGTCGCGCCTGACCGATCGCCGGCTGACGCATGAGGGCTGCGAGGTCCACGTGCTCTCCACCTTCGAGCACCGCTCGTTCGAGCTCGCCGACAACCCGATGGTGTTCGTGCCGCAGAGCGACCTCGCCATCCTCAATTACATCCAGAACTACATCGTCAATTCGGGCGCGGTGAACAAGGACTTCGTCGAGAAGCACGTCGAGTTCGCCTCGACGGTGACCGACATCGGCTACGGATTGCGCCCGACCCACGCCCTCGAAATCAAGGCGGTCAACGCCTCGCACAAGGCCGGCAAGGACGGCGCGCTCGATCCGGCCGGCTTCAAGGACAAGATCGGCTTCGAGGAATACAAGAGGCTGCTCGAGCCCTATACGCTCGACTACGCCCACAAGATGTCGGGCGTGCCGAAGGAGAATCTCGAGCGGCTCGCAAAGCTCTACGCCGACCCGAAGAAGAAGGTCGTCTCCTACTGGACGATGGGCTTCAATCAGCACGCGCGCGGCACGTGGGTCAACAACATGATCTACAACGTGCATTTGCTGGTGGGTAAGATCTCCGAGCCCGGCAACGGCCCGTTCTCGCTGACCGGCCAGCCTTCAGCCTGCGGCACGGCGCGCGAGGTCGGCACTTTCGCGCATCGTTTGCCGGCCGATCTGCTCGTCACCAACCCGAAGCATCGCGAGACCGCCGAGAAGGTGTGGCAGCTGCCCGAAGGCACGATTCCCGGCAACATCGGCTACCACGCCGTGCTGCAGAACCGGATGCTGAAGGACGGCAAGCTGAACGCCTACTGGGTCCAGTGCAACAACAACATGCAGACGGCCCCGAACATGAACGAGGAGGGCTATCCCGGCTATCGCAACCCGGCCGCCTTCGTCGTCGTCTCCGATCCCTATCCGACCGTGACGACGCTGGCCGCGGACCTCATCCTGCCGACCGCGATGTGGATGGAGAAGGAAGGCGCCTATGGCAATGCCGAGCGGCGCACCCAGTTCTGGCGCCAGCAGGTGAAGGCGCCGGGCGAGGCGCGCTCGGATCTCTGGCAGCTGATGGAGTTCTCCAAGTACTTCAAGATCGAGGAGGTCTGGCCGGAGGAGCTGATCGCCAAGAAGCCCGAGATGCGCGGCAAGACCCTGTTCGACGTGCTCTATGGCAACGGCGAGGTGAACAAGTTCGCCGTCACCGAATGCCAGAAGGGTTTTGACAATTCCGAGAGCGCGGCGTTCGGCTTCTACGTGCAGAAGGGCCTGTTCGAGGAATACGCCAAGTTCGGTCGCGGCCACGGCCATGACCTCGCGGATTTCGAGCAATATCACCAGGCCCGCGGCCTGCGCTGGCCGGTCGTCAGCAACAAGGAGACGCTGTGGCGTTTCCGCGAAGGCTACGATCCCTACGTCAAGCCGGGAGAGGGCGTGTCGTTCTACGGCAAGCCGGACAAGAAGGCGCGCATCATCTTCTGTCCGTTCGAGCCGGCGGCCGAAACGCCCGACAAGGAGTTCGATCTGTGGCTGTGCACCGGCCGCGTGCTGGAGCACTGGCATTCCGGCTCGATGACGCGCCGCGTGCCCGAGCTGCACCGTGCCGTGCCGGCCGCGACGCTGTTCATGCATCCGGATGACGCGGCCGAGCGCAAGCTGCTGCGCGGACAGCCGGTCAAGATCCAGACGCGTCGCGGCGAAGTGGTGACGCGGGTCGAGACCAAGGGACGCAACAAGCCGCCGCGCGGCCTCGTCTACTTCCCCTTCTTCGACGAAAGCCAGCTCGCCAATCAGCTCACGCTGGACGCGACCTGTCCGATCTCGAAGGAGACCGACTTCAAGAAGTGCGCCTGCCGCGTGACGTCGGCCTAAACCCTCGATGGACGAGCCATGTCGGATTCGAGCTCAGGCATCCCGCGCGATCCGCGCCGTCGCAAGGCGATGCAGGATATGACGCGTTTCGGCGGCGGCGCAGCCGTCGCCGCGACGATGCTGACTGCGTTCGGCGTGTCCTCGCGGGCTAGACCTGCGCAGACGCTGCGGCCTCCGGGCGCGTTGCCCGAGAACGACTTTCTGGCGGCCTGCGTCCGTTGCGGTCTCTGCGTTCGCGACTGTCCTTACGACACATTGAGGCTTGCGGATTGGGCGGACGGGCCCGCCGTGGGAACGCCGTTCTACGTCGCTCGCAACGTTCCTTGCGAGATGTGCGACACCATTCCCTGCGTCAAGGCGTGCCCGACCGGCGCGCTTCAGCATGCGCTGACCGACATCGCGAAGGCTAAGATGGGCGTCGCGGTGATCACCAGCCGCGAGACCTGCCTCAATCTGCAAGGCTTGCGCTGCGACGTCTGCTATCGGGTGTGCCCGGCCATCGACAAGGCGATCACGCTCGAGATCTCGCATAACGCGCGCACGACCAAGCACGCGATCTTCGAGCCCGTCGTTCATGCCGAGTATTGCACCGGCTGCGGCAAGTGCGAGAAGTCCTGCGTGCTGACCGATTCCGCGATCAAGGTGCTGCCGATCGAGGTCGCCGCGCTGAAGCAGGACGAGCACTACAAGCGCGGTTGGGAAGAGAAGACCAAGGCGGGCGGAGCCCTCGTCGATGCGCCGCTCAAGCTGCCGGTGCGCAGACCCGAGGGGGGCACGCCATGACGGCGAATGTCAGGCCCTATGTCGAAGCGCGCGCGCAGAAGGGGCTCTGGGCGGCCTCGCGGTTTCTCGTGCTGCGCCGGACCAGCCAGCTGTTCTTCCTCGCGCTGTTCCTGTCGGGACCGTTCCTGGGCGTCTGGATCGCCAAGGGCACGCTGGCCTCGTCGATGACGCTCGGCACGCTGCCGCTCACCGATCCCTTCGTCTTCCTGCAGTCGCTCGCGGCGCGCCATTGGCCCGAGGGCCTCTCGGTGATCGGCGCGGCCATCGTGCTCGCCGCCTATCTCCTGTTCGGGGGCCGGACCTATTGCTCCTGGGTCTGCCCGATCAATCCGGCGACCGATCTGGCAGCCTGGTTGAGGCGGCGGCTGGGCATCACCTTCACGGCCAAGATCCGTCCCGACCTCAGGCTCTATTTCGTCGGCGCGGTGCTCGCGGCCTCAGCGCTGTCGGGGTCGATCGCGTGGGAGCTGATCAACCCGGTGACGGCGCTGCATCGCGCGCTGGTGTTCGGCCTGTGGTTCGGGGCCGGCGGCACGGCGGCGATCTTCGTGTTCGACCTTCTCGTCGCCAAGCACGGCTGGTGCGGCCATCTCTGCCCCGTCGGCGCGTTCTACGGCCAGATCGGCAAGGTCGCGCTGCTGCGCGTCACCGCCGACAACCGCGCCGCCTGCGACGACTGCATGGATTGCTTCGCCGTCTGCCCCGAGCCGCACGTCATCAGCCCCGCACTCAGGGGCGAGCGCAGCGGCGCCACGCCGGTCATCACCGCGGGCGATTGCACGGTCTGCGGCGCCTGTATCGACGTCTGCTCCAAGCAGGTCTTTCATCTCGGTCTGCGCGGCCGCAATGCGGTGCGTCCTGATCCCTCCATGACCGCGCCATCGCCAGCGGCGCGCGTCGTCTCTTCCCAGCCGGCCGTCCTTGAAAGGGACCTCCCATGACGTTTGTTCGACTGATTCCGTTGATCGCGGCGGCGGCCGTGACCGTCGCACTTGCAATTCCGTTCGCAGTGTCGGGGCCGCTCGCGCAGGAGGCCAAGCAGCCCAAGGCGCTGCGCGAAGCCCCGCTGACCGAAATGTCGGCGCCGCCCGACGTGACCAAGCAGTCGGTGCCGGCGAGCGGCTTCGAACGCGCCTATCGCCAGCAGCCGCCGCTGATCCCTCACAAGGTCGACGGCTACCAGATCACCACGGAAAACAACGCGTGCATGGGCTGCCACGACTGGCCCGGCAACACGCGGGTGAACGCGCCGAAGATCTCGGAGACGCATTACGTCGACCGCCAGGGCGTGCGGCTCGATAAGGTCGCCGGCACCCGCTATTTCTGCCAGCAATGCCACGTGCCGCAGGCCGACGCGAAGCCGCTGGTCGGCAACATCTTCCAGAACGCGACGCAGGCGAAGTGAGGCTGACATGCAGGACACCAGCACTTCTGCCGCCGTCGCCGCCGCGCGGCCGGGCCTCCTGAAGCGGCTGTGGCGGTGGTTCTTCTCGCCGACCGCGCGCTATGCCTGGGGACTGATCGTCGTCGTCGGATTCGTCGCCGGCGTCCTGTTCTGGGGCGGCTTCAACTGGGCGATGGAGATGACGAACAACGAGCAGTTCTGCATCTCCTGTCACGAGATGAAGGAAAACGTCTATCTCGAATACCGCAACACAGTGCACTATTCGAACCGCACCGGCGTCCGCGCCAGTTGCCCGGATTGCCACGTGCCGAAGGAGTGGAGCCACAAGGTGGTCCGCAAGATCCAGGCCTCGAATGAGGTGCTGCACAAGATCCTCGGCACCATCGGCACGCCCGAGAAGTTCAACGCGCACCGCATCGATCTCGCCAAGAGCGTGTGGCGCGGCATGAAGACGACGGATTCGCGCGAGTGCCGCAACTGCCACAAGTTCGACCACATGGAATATGCGGTGCAGGAGCCGCGCGCGTCCAAGCTGCACCAGACCGCGTTCGCGCAAGGCAAGACTTGCATCGATTGCCATCAGGGCATCGCGCACAAGCTGCCGCCCAAGGCGCAGGAAGGCTATCGCGACATGCTCGACCATATCGACGAGGTCAGCCCCGTGCAGCGCATGATTGACTTCCTGCAGGATGCCGACGTCGCCAAGGCGAAGGCGGCGAGGTGATGGACATGCTTCAGCAATCCCGAGATACGGCGGACAATGCCGCAAGGCCTTCCGCCGCCCTCAGCGTCGCCCTGGTCTATGATTCAGGTCCCGCGGTGAACCGGTGGTTCGCCGGTCTCGTCGCCGAGCTTCGCCGCTCGGGCAAGAGTCTCGCCGGCCTGATCCAGGAGGACGTACCCCAGCCGGGTCGCACGCGCTGCGACATGGTTCTGCACGAGCTCGCCACCGGCCGGGCGATGTCGATCTCCGAGGATCTCGGCGCAGGCGCGACCTCCTGTCGTCTGTCCACGCCGCGCCTGCTTGAAGCGGCGCAATTGGTCGAGGCCCAACTCACTGAGGCCGAGATCGTCTTTCTCAACAAGTTCGGCAAGGCCGAGGCCGAAGGCGGCGGGCTGCGCGATCTCATCGCCCACGGCATCGAATCCGGCAAGAGCCTCGTGATCGGTGTTCCCGCGAGCAACCTCAAGGCATGGACCGAGTTCTGCGGCGAATATTTCCGGACGGTCGCGGCGACGCCCGAGCCTGGCCAGGATGCGATCGCAGCTCTCGCGGCTCTGCTCGGTGAGCCCAAGGCCGTCAGCGAGCATCTACACGTGGTCTGAGGCGCGCCGGCTCGCGATCCAGCTTCTTCCACGCCGCGGAATTGACGGCGGGTGGACAGGATCGCCTCGCTCAATACAATACCCGCAACAACAAGACGGTAGCGGGAGAGCGAAGCCATGAAGTTCGGCATCTTCTATGAGCTGCAACTGCCGCGGCCCTGGGTGGCCGGCGATGAGCTGAGGCTCTATCAGAACGCGCTCTCGCAGATGGAGCTCGCCGACAAGCTCGGCTACGACCACGCCTGGGTGGTCGAGCATCACTTCCTCGAGGAATATTCGCACTCGCCCTCGCCGGAATCCTTCCTCGCCGCCGCCAGCCAGCGCACGAAGAACATCCGCCTCGGGCACGGCATCCTCCAGCTCACCACCAACCATCCGGCGCGCGTCGCCGAGCGCGTCGCCGTGCTCGACCTGCTCTCGAACGGCCGCTGCGAGTTCGGCATGGGCGAGAGCGCGTCCATCACCGAGCTCACCCCGTTCGGCCGCGACATGGAGACCAAGAAGGAGGTGTTTGAAGAGGCCGTGCAGGCGATCTTCCCGATGTTCAAGGATGCCGGCAGCGAGCATCACGGCAAGTACTTCGACATCCCCTTGCGCAACGTCGTGCCCAAGCCCGTGCAGAAGCCGCATCCGCCGCTGTGGATGGCCTGCTCGCAGCTGCCGACCATCGAGCGTGCGGGCCGTCACGGGTTTGGCGCGCTCGGCTTCCAGTTCGTCAGCGCCGATGCCGCGCATGCCTGGGTGCACGCCTATTACAACGCGATGACCAAGCGGCTCACCAAGCTCGCGGACTATCAGATCAACCCGAACATGGCGCTGGTGTCGTTCTTCATGTGCGCCAAGACCGATGAGGAGGCGCGTGCGCGCGCCGACGGCGCCACCTTCTTCCAGTTCGCGCTGCGCTTCTACGGCGCCTCGCAGAACCGCCAGCGTCCCGCGCCCTACACCGTCAACATGTGGGACGAGTACAACAAGTGGAAGCGCGACAATCCGGAGGCGCAGGAGGCGGCCTTGCGCGGCGGCCTGATCGGCTCGCCCGAGACGATCCGCAAGAAGCTGAAGCGCTTCCAGTCCTCGCACATCGACCAGGTCATCCTGCTGAATCAGGCGGGCAAGAACAGCCACGAGCACATCTGCGAATCGCTCGAGCTGTTCGGCCGCGAGGTGATGCCGGAATTCCAGAACGACCCGGCGCAGGCCGCATGGAAGCAGGGCGTGATGAGCGGCGAGATCAAGCTGGAGGAGATCGACACCGAGGCCTTCACCGACCGCTACGGCAAGCTGGCGATCAGCGTGGCGCCGGCGAAAGCTGCCGGGTAGGGGGCTCTGTTGCCAAAACACCGGATCTACACGACCAGCTTTGCCAGCGTTTACCCGCTCTATGTTGCGAAGGCGGAGAAGAAGGGACGCTCGAAGGCCGAGGTCGATCAGATACTGTCTTGGTTGACGGGCTATGGTCCGAAGGAACTGCAAGTCCAACTGGACAGGGAGACGGACTTTGAAACCTTCTTTGCTGAGGCTCCCGCAATCAACCCCTCGCGTGCCCTCGTCAAGGGCGTGGTGTGCGGCGTTCGGGTGGAGGACATCAAGGAGCCGACGATGCGGGAAATCCGCTACCTGGATAAGCTGATCGACGAACTGGCCCGGGGAAAGTCAATGGACCAGATCTTGCGAAGAAAGTGATTTCGGGCGGCTGCATCGGTCCATTCGGCTCGGCGAACCTTCGCGCAGTCTGCATGCAGAGCGGCCTTCCGGCGCGCCGCCATTGCTGGTAGACCACGTCAAAAGCGATAGGGAGAAGGCGATGCGCCCTCGCGGGACGTCCACGACTTCAGCCGACGGCGATGTCACGCCCGCCGTGCTCGCCATCGGCCGGCCCGACTTCCCGAAAATCCTGATCGACACGCTGCGCCGCCAGGCCGGCGTCGGCCATTGCATGGTGTTTGCGCTAACACGCTCGGGCGCGGCGCGTTGCCTGCTCGATGCCGGCAACATCCCGACCGGCAGCGATCTTGGCGCGGCCTACGCCGGCCAGTTCCACGAATCCGATCCCAATCGCGATGCGCTGTTCGAAGCCGAGACCGGTGCGCCGATCATGCTGCCGTCGTTTGCACCGCGCATGTATGGCGCGCGCTACCGCAAGATCTTCTTCAGCGATTCCGACATCGTCGACAAATGCGCCACCGCGATCTGGACCGGCGACACCTGCTTCTACGTCAATTTCTACCGCATCACCTCCCAGGGTCGCTTCGGCGATGCCGAGCGCGCGCGATTGCAGGCCAGCGCGCCCGCGATCGGCGCCAGCGTCGCCCGGCATTTCCAGCAGGCCGCGACGCCCGACCAGAACCTCGCCGCCCTATTCGCAACGCGCGCGCCGCTCTCCACGCTGACGCCGCGCGAACAGGAGGTCTGCCGCCATATCCTGCTCGGGCTCAGCTCCGAAGCAATCTCGCAAGCCCTCGGCATCAGCCTGCATTCGACCCTGACTTACCGCAAGCGCGCCTATCAGCGGCTCGGCATCTCCTCGCAGAATGAATTGTTCGGGATCGTGCTGCGCCTGCTCTCGCGGAGCCTGAACTGAGGCGGCAAGCGGCCTCAGCCTGGGAAGGGTGATAAGCTGAGGCCGCTGACGCTTCGGCACGGAGGCGAAGCCAGCCGAGGCGGGGTCAGGCTAGGCTGTCCTGCACGTCGCGCGATGTTCACATGTGAACGTCCGCGCGCCGTTGTTCTGTGCGATGCTTTACAGCTCGTGAATGGCTGGTTGCGGCTGCCGGTCCTGGTCGCCAGGCGTCAACCGCGTGCAATCAGCTTGCAGTCGTTCGAAGCGGCCAATCCGCGACGTCGCCCGACGGATTGTCCAGATGCGCCGGCCATTCGATCGGCTTGCAGAACAGCCCGCGGCGCTCGATCTCCTTGAACAGACGATCAGCGCGCTGTCTGGCGGGCAGGCCGACCAGCCGGGTGCCGGCCAACGCATCGGCCTGCACCTCGTTGCGAATGAATTCGTGCATTCGCATGATGAAATGATCGGAAAGCCCGGCAAACTCGTTCATGATGAAACGCGTACTCGCTAGAAGAAAATCCACTCGATCAGACGCCAGCCGACCCATGCGATCGCGGCGATCCATGCAATCATGGCGATGCCGATAACGCCGAGGAATGCCAGCCCGATGGCGTAGTCGTTGGCCTCGCGGCGCTTCGCCTTCGTCAGCGTGTGCTGGTCGGTCCTCTCGAGCATCTCATCCTTGCCTGGTTGCAAGGCTAGCGAGGGCAGCGTCGATGGACAAACGCCGGCTCGAATTAACCTCACCGGTCAACCTTACCTGCGCGGCACGGCGGCGGCGCGCGGACCTGTCCCTGTGGTCAAGCTCGCAGGGCGGATGCCGCGTCATTGGCGGGTCAAGGTGCGGATGGAGTCCAGGAGCCGCTCGAGGCGGTAAGGCTTGTGAAGCATGATGCTGCCCGAAACCGGGCGTGGATCAGAGAGGGTGTGGCCGGTGGCGTAGATGACGGGGATGGCGGGATGACTCTCTCTGCATTTGATCGCGACGTCCCAACCTGAAAGCGGCCCCGGCAACTTTACGTCGGTGAAAATGAGGTCTGGAGCAGCTTCAGCGCAAATCTGAAGCGCGCGCTCGCCGCTCCCGGCTTGAAGAACGTCGTGCCCGTGCCCCTCCAATATGTCCACGACCACGTCGCGGATCAGATCTTCGTCTTCAACGACCAGAATTTGCAAATCATTCTCCCGGCAGGCACGCCCTGTTTCTCCGGGCTGTCCCGGTTGTCGAACACGTCGCGAAGCGTCAGGAGCAAAAGCGTTAACCATCACCGCCGGTTCCATTCCGGCCGCCATCGCTTCGAAGTTTCTTAAATTTTGCTGGGTACCTCTTCAGGCACAGTCACGCCTGGAGAAAGACATGGCTAAGCGCGCCAAGGCCAAACGTGGGAAGGCGGAGACGCTCGCAATCCCGATGGCTGCGAGGGTTGCGATTGGCGCCGTGGCCGTCGCCGCGCTGGGGTACGGAGTGCTGTCTCAGCCGGCGAGCGTGCAGCCGGCACGGAAGCCGGCCGCGCAGGAAGCCCGGGCATCGTCGAGTCCAGTTTACGTGGCACCTCAAGTTCATGCGGCAGCGCCGGTCCCCACTCCGGTTCCTGCTCCGATCCTGGCTCCTGCGCCGCTGGCCGAACCGCCCAAAGCCGACGCCGAAGCTCCCGGAGCTCTCGTTCGGCAGGTGGTCGACTATGCCAGCCGCCAGACACCGGGCACGGTCATCATCGATACCGGAAACACGTTCCTCTATTTCGTCCTGAACGACAGGCAGGCGATGCGTTACGGCATCGGCGTCGGCCGCGAAGGTTTCACGTGGTCCGGCGAGCAGACCGTGGCGCGCAAGGCCGAATGGCCGGATTGGCATCCGCCGACCGAGATGATCGGGCGTCAGCCTTATCTGCCGCGCTTCATGGCGGGCGGCCCCGGCAATCCGCTCGGCGCGCGCGCGATGTATCTCGGCGAGACCGAATATCGCATTCACGGCACCAACAACCCCGCTACGATCGGCAAGAAGGTGTCGTCCGGCTGTATCCGGCTGACCAATGACGACGTCACGGACCTCTATGAGCGGGTGAAGGTCGGCGCGAAGGTGATCGTGCTTCCGGCAGCCGCTTCCCGCCGACCATCCCAGGGCCAGCCGTCCGATGCCGCGTCCCGATCGCCTGACCCGGCCTCGCCGTCGAAGCGGCCGTTGGCTGCCAACGCGCAGATGCTGTCGCCTGGACCGAGGGTCGCCGAGGCGCGGTAGGTTTCAGCTCCCGCCCTCTGCCAGTTGCGCAGCTCCAATGACATGCCTTCCTGGTTGGCCGGCAACAGCCGCCTCGATGAGCTGCCGGGCGACGTTGTTCACCGAGCTTAGACGCGCAACCGGTGGCAGCAGCGGGGATACGAAGTTCAGGACGTTTCGCACGGCTCGCTGCACCGGCCGGCTTTCGGCACGTTCGCCGTCCAGGAAGCCCGGCCGCAGGATCGTCAGGGACGGGAAGGCGAGCGCCCCGATCGCCTCCTCCACCTCGCCCTTCGTCCGTGTGTAGAGAAACCGCGATCGCGGGTCGGCACCCAGGGACGACACCAGGGCGAACCGGCCGACTCCAGCCTCGCGCAGCCGCCGTGCGATCAGTAGCACCCGCTCGTAATCGACCGCTCGAAATGCCGCTGCCGATCCTGCCGCCGCCCGCGTCGTTCCGAGCGCGCAGATTGCGCCGTCGGCTTGCCATTCCGCATCGCCGGCACCGGCAATCAGATCATCGAGCCGAGGATAAGCGACCCGCTCCTCGGGCGGCATCGCGCGCCGCGTCGGCGCGATGATGCGCGTGATGCGAGGGTCGGCGAGAGCGAGCGTCATCGCGCGGCCGCCAACCAGCCCCGTCGCGCCTACGATGAGCAATGTGGTCATGATCACCTGTGTTGGGTTTGCAGGCCGAGTGTACAGGAACCGGTTGCCGCGGCAAATTCGACACTGGCGTCGCGACGCTCGCCAAGCTTGGCTCGTATCGAGTTGTGAGCCGCGGAGATGTCCTTGCCGTTTTGTCCCTATCGCTAGGGACAGACGCCGGAGCCGCAATGCGTTAGTCTGGCCGCAAGGAAACAACAATCCGGGGAAACGGCCTTGAGCACCGCGCCGCGCATCGACATCGACCCTGATAAGTTCTGGGCCGATCCCTATCCGATGCTCGCGACCATGCGGAAAGAGGCGCCGATCGCCTTCGTGCCGCAGCTCGGCTCGACGCTGCTGACCAGCCGCGACGACATCTCGATCTCCGAAAAGCAGATCGACGTGTTCTCCTCGCACCAGCCCGCCGGCCTGATGAACCGGCTGATGGGCCACAACATGATGCGCAAGGACGGCGAAGCGCACCAGGTCGAGCGCCGTGCGATGTTTCCGACGGTGTCGCCGAGGACGGTAAAGGCGCATTGGACTGCGTCGTTTCAGGCGCATGCCGATCGCATCATCGATCGCATCGCGCCCGGGCGCATCGATTTCATGCGCGACTTCGCGCTGCCGTTCTCCGGCGAGTGCCTGAAGTCGATCACCGGCCTCACCAATATCGGCTTCGAGGACATGGACGCATGGTCGCAAGGCATGATCGAAGGCATCGCCAATTACGCCGGCGATCCCGCAGTCGAGGCGCGCTGCCACGCCGCGACGTCGGGCATCGATGCTGCGATCGACGACATCCTGCCGGCAATGCGCAAGAACCCGGACCAGAGCATTCTGGGCGTGCTGCTCGCCTCGGGCATGCCGATGGAGAGCGTGCGTGCCAACGTCAAGCTCGCGATCTCGGGCGGCCAGAACGAGCCGCGCAAGGCCATCGCCGGCACGGTGTGGGCGCTCCTGACCCACCCCGAACAACTCGACCTCGTCAGGCGCGGAGAAGTGTCCTGGCTGCAGGCCTTCGAGGAATACGCGCGCTGGATCTCGCCGATCGGGATGTCGCCGCGACGCATCGCAAAGCCGTGGTCCATCCGTGACGTGTCGTTCGAAACCGACGAGCGCGTATTCCTGATGTTCGGCTCCGCCAACCGCGACGAGAAACACTTTGAGCGCGCCGACGCATTCGACGTGCGCCGCGACACTTCCAAGAGCGTTGCCTTTGGCGCCGGCCCGCATTTCTGCGCCGGCGCCTTCGCCTCCCGCGCCATGATCGCCGACGTCGCGCTGCCGACCGTGTTCGCGCGGGCCGGGCAGCTGGAGCTCGCGGATGACGAGCCGGTGCGGATCGGCGGCTGGGCGTTTCGCGGCTTGCAGAATCTGCCGGTGAGATGGGGGCACTAGGCGGCTGGCTTGTCAGGCCGGACCGGCCGATTCTCACATTCGCGTGGGGAAAGAATCTTCCTGCATTGGCCCGTCGATTGAAAGATTGGCCGCGTCCGCCGCCCGCGTCACAGCATGCGCATCGTGCTTCCTGACATCTCGACGCCTTCGGCCCCGAGCGACCTGTTGTCGGCGGACGATCGTACCTAGATATAGCGAACCCCGCTTCGGGGGCCATGCCATGAATATAGTGCCCTGCGATCTCATGAGTGAAATCCCCGTCTCGTCCGCCGATTTCCGCGGCGCCATGCGTCATCTCACCGGCGGCGTCAGCGTCATCACCGCCGGGCGAGGCAAGGATATTACCGGCATGACGGTGACGTCGGTGGCCTCATTCTCGGTCGATCCGCCGACGCTGCTGGTCAGCATCAACCGCGATGCCTCGTCGTTCCCGGTGATCAAGCGCTACGGCGCCTTCGGCGTGAACATGCTCGCGGCCGACCAGCTCGGCGTCGCCGAACGCTTTGCCGGCAAGGGCGGGTTGAAGGGCGCCGATCGCTTTCCGGGCAGCCAGTGGGTGACGGCGGTCTCCGGCGTTCCGCTGCTGGTCGGCGCCTTGTCTGCGGTCGATTGCGAAGTCGAGGAGATCATCGAGCGCCACTCGCATGGCATCGTGATCGGTCGTGTTAGGTCCGTCAGGAATTCGACCCGCAACGCCGCGCTGGCCTATTGGCACGGCCAGTATGTGGCGGTCGACCAGGGCGAGGACGCCGCGACGCTTGCCGATGTCAGCGTTGCCGCCCGCAGCCGGCGTGGCGTTTGATCGGCGCGGAGAGGCTGGCCTTTTCCGCCTCATCGGCCTAGAAGCCCGCAAGCCGTCCCGTTCGGGATGCGCCATGGAGTGGACCGATGAAGCGCATCGCGACCTACGCCTTCTACGCCGTCGGCGCGCTCGCGATCGCCTATCTCGCGCTCTACGCCTACGCGATGTTCTCGGGCCAGCCCGTGATCATCCCCGGCGATCCCATCCACATCTTCCGCAAGCCGGATGCGCCGAGCTATTCGTAAGACTCTCTCCTCGTCATGGCCGGGCTTGACCCGGCCATCCACGTGCATCGGCGATTCCGGAGAGGCGGGGATGCCCGGGTCAAGCCCGGGCATGACGACGGAGTGTGCGGCTCTACCCCCGCAAGATCGCCAGCGCCAGTGTCTGCGCGCGTGGCACGATGCTGTCGACATCGAGATATTCCTCCGGCGTGTGCGCGAGGCCGCCGACCGGGCCGAGGCCGCAGATGGTCGGCGTGCCGACCGCGGCGGTGAAGCCGGAATCGGCGCAGCCGCCGGAGAACTCGCCCTGCAGCGTGGTGAGGCCGACCTGTCTTGCGGCGGCCTGATAGCCTTCGAACAGCGCCTTGGATTCCGCGCTCTGTACCACCGGCACGAACTCGCCCTTGATCGTCAGCGTTGCGCTGGTGCCCGGCACGTAAGAGGTCGCGACGATCTTTTCGATCGCCTCCATCACCCGCGCGCGATCGGCCGGATCGACATAGCGCAGGTCGATCTGACCCTCGGCGTAGGGCGCCGTGGTGTTGACGGACTGGCCGCCCGAGACCAGGCCGACATTGAGCGTGATGCCCTTGTCGAGATCGGTCAGCGCGTGGATCTGCACGATCTTGTGCGCGAGCTCGCCGATCGCGCTGACGCCTGCGGCGAAATTCGCGCCGGAATGCGCGGCCTTGCCGGTGATGGTCATGTGCATGAAGATGCCGCCCTTGCGCCCGGTCACGACGTTGCCGGTGGGACGGCCCGGCTCGGAGTTGAACACGGCGCGGGCCGAACGGCCTTCGCGCTCGATCACGGGCCGGGAGGAGGGCGAGCCGATCTCTTCGTCCGAGGTGATCAAGAGCTTGATCGGATGCGGGTTGCTGCCGAATTTGTGGAAGGCGGTCGCGACGAAGATGTTCATCACGACACCGGACTTCATGTCCGCGACGCCAGGCCCGTAAGCGCGCCCGTCCTTGATGGTGAAGGGACGGCGCCCGGCCTCGCCCTTGCCGAACACGGTGTCGCGATGCCCCATCAGCAGCACCGGCTTTTCGTTGCTGCCGGGTTTTGCCACGTCGGCGTGGATCGCATCGCCGAAGGTGGCGCTGGCCTCGCGGCGGCACGGAATGCCGTGCTCGGCAAAATACCGCTCGAACCGCGCACCGACCGCATCGACGCCTTCCTTGTCGTAGGAGCCGGAGTCGATGTTCACGACGTCGCGGAGCAGATCGATCATCGCCTGCTTCTGCGACGCCAGCCAGTCCATGATTTGAGCTTCAGACATGTGGTTCCTCGCGTGGTTCTCACGCGGGGTTATAGGGCGTTGCGCAGGCGGGACCTAGTCGGAGAACGCGGTGCCGCCATGTCCACCGCTGTGGTTTGAATGCTCACTACCTCCACGCCGTCGTCCCTGCGCACGCAGGGACCCATACCGCGGAATCTATCGGTTAGCGGCGGGAGGAGTACCGAACGGCGAGTCTTCGCCAAACACCTTTCTGTGGTTATGGGTCCCTGCTTTCGCAGGGACGACAGCGAGAGCTTGGCGGGAAGGTGCCTAAAACAAAAATGCCCGGGACCAGTCCGGGCATTCGTAGTCTCAATCCGCGTGGGCGTGGCCTACGCCCCCATCATCGGCATCCGCGGATATTCGCCCGGCGTGCCCGCGGGGGTGATCGGGATGCCGCCGTCGGAATATTCGTTGAGCTTGTTGCGCAGCGTACGGATCGAGATGCCGAGGATGTTGGCGGCATGGGTCCGGTTGCCGAGGCAGTGCTTCAGCGTCTCCAGGATCAGGTCGCGCTCGACGTCGGCGACGGTGCGCCCGACCAGCGCGCGCGTCACCTGCTCGGCGGCCATGGTGGCGTGCGCCACGGCCGGCGGGGTCTTGGCGAGGTCGAGGCGATCGCCGTCCGGGGTCAGGATCGCGTCGGGTCCGATCTCGTCGCCCTGCGCCATCAGCACTGCGCGGTGCATGGTGTTTTCGAGCTCGCGGACGTTGCCCTGCCAGCGATTGGTGGAGAGCACGCGGCGCGCTTCCGCCGAGATCGGCCGCATCGGCACGCCGTTGGCCTCGGCGTATTTCTTCACGAAGTGCTGGGCGAGCTCGAGGATGTCGAGGGGACGCTCGCGCAGCGGCGGGATCTTGAGGTTGACCACGTTGAGGCGGAACAGCAGGTCCTCGCGGAACGTGCCTTCGCGCACGGCTTCGGCCAGATTGCGGTTCGAGGTCGCGATGATGCGGATATCCACCGGCACCGGCTTGGTGCCGCCGACGCGGTCGATCACGCGCTCCTGGATGGCGCGCAGCAATTTCGATTGCAGGCGGACGTCCATCTCCGAGATTTCGTCGAGCAGCAGCGTGCCGCCGGTGGCCTCCTCGAACTTGCCGATGCGGCGTGCGATCGCGCCGGTGAAGGCACCCTTCTCGTGGCCGAACAGCTCGGACTCCAGGAGATGCTCAGGGATAGCGGCGCAGTTGATCGAGATGAAGGGACGCTTGGCGCGCGCCGAGCGGGTGTGGACGTAGCGGGCCAGCACTTCCTTGCCGGTGCCGGATTCGCCGGTGATCATCACCGAGGCGTCCGAGCCCGCGATCTGCTGCGCCAGCTTGATCACCTTGGCCATGGCTTCGTCGCGATAGACCAGTTCGCGGGAATCGTTGGCGACGGCCGCCAGCACCGCGGCGATCAGCTCGGGATCGGGCGGCAGCGGGATGTATTCCTTGGCGCCGGCATGGATCGCCGCAACCGCGGCGCGGGCGTCGTTGGTGATGCCGCAGGCGACGATCGGGGCGTGGATGTGCTCGGCCTCGAGCCGCATCACGAGGTCGCGGATGTCGAGCGCGACGTCGACCAGCAGGAGGTCGGCGCCCTTGCCGCCGCGCAGCACGCGCATCGCCTGCTCGTGGTCCTCGGCGTGGGTCACGGTGGCGCCGTTGTCCATCGCGATCTTGGTGGCGGTGGTGAGCTGGCCCTTCAATGTGCCAACGATGAGAAGCCGCATGTCAGTCTCCTGTCCGTCTGGTCGCGCTGCCGCGCGTTATTCCCTGCAATTTCGCTAGCTGCGTTCGGCCTTGATGATTTCGGTCATGGTCACGCCGAGCTTGTCCTCGACCAGGACGACTTCGCCGCGGGCGACCAGCTTGTTGTTGACGTAGATGTCGATGGCCTCGCCGACGCGCCGGTCGAGCTCGAGCACCGTGCCGGGTCCGAGCTTCAACAACTCGCTGACGTCCATCTTGGAGCGGCCGAGCACCGCCGAGACCTGCACCGGCACGTCGAACACCGCCTCGAGGTCGGCGGCGGCGCGCGTCGCGTATTCGTCCTCGTTGTAGCCGACGTCCGTGCCAGCGGGCGGCATCGGGCCGTTGAGATCGGGCAGCGGGACCTGTCCGTCGGTGTCGCTCATGGCTTAGCTCCCCCTGCGGGACGCGACATAGCGTCCGACCATTTCGTCGATCTTGGCTGCGATGGCGCCGCGTTCCAGCACGACGCCGCCATCGGCCCATTCGATCCGGCAGTCGCCGGTGGCAATCTCCGGCTCGGCCAGGATCACCAGCCGGCCCTCGAAGCCGCTCTGCTTGGCGAGCCGCTCGATCTTCTCGCGGGCGGCGTCGTAGAGCGCATCGTTGATGCGAACGACGAGATGCGGCGTGGCGACCAGATGCGAGAAGCAGTCCTTGACCAGCGCGACGATCTCGCCGAGCGGCTCGGCGGCGACGAGGTCGGCGCACAGCTTGCGCGCCACCGCGACCGCGACGTCGACTGCCTCGGTCTCCATCTTGGTTTCGATGTTGCCGATACCGGAGGCGATGCCGCGGATGCCGATGTTGATCTCCTCCATCGCGAGCGCCACGCGACGGTCGCTCTCGGCCTTGGCCTCGCTTTGGCCGGCGGCAAAGCCTTCCTGATAGGCGCGCGCCTCGGCTTCCGCGACCTTCTGGGCGATCTCGGCAGCCGTCGCCGCCTTCTCGCGCGGCGACCGCTCGGGTGCCGCGAAGTCGGTGTCGAACAGGAATTTGGCGGGAGCGCCCATCAATACACCAGCTCGTCGTCGGCGCGGTTCTTGGTCAGCATGATCTCACCCTTGGCGGCGAGGTCCTTGGCGAGGTTGACCAGCAGCGCCTGGGCCTCGTCGACGTCGCGCAGGCGGACCGGGCCCATCGCCGCCATGTCGTCCTGCAGCATCTTGGCCGCGCGCGAGGACATGTTGCCGAAGAAGAAGTTGCGGACGTCCTCGTTGGCGCTCTTGAGCGCGACGCCGAGCTTGTCCTTGTCGACGTTGCGCATCAAGGTCTGGGCCGAGCCCGAATCCAGCTTCACCAGGTCGTCGAAGGTGAACATCAGCGCCTTGATGCGCTCGGCCGATTCCCGGTTGTCCTCTTCCAGCGAGGTGATGAAGCGGGTTTCGGTCTGGCGATCGAAATTGTTGAAGATTTCCGCCATCACCTCGTGGGCGTCGCGGCGGCGGGTCTGCGACAGATTGGACATGAATTCGGTGCGCAGCGTCTTCTCCACGCTCTCGATCACCTCCTTCTGCACCGCTTCCATCTTCAGCATGCGGTTGACGACGTCGAGCGCGAGCTCCTCCGGGAAGATGCCGAGCACGCGTGCGGCGTGCTCGGGCTTCAGCTTCGACAGCACCACGGCGATGGTCTGCGGATATTCGTTCTTGAGATAGTTGGCGAGGACCTCTTCCTGCACGTTGGAGAGCTTCTCCCACATGTTGCGGCCCGCGGGGCCGCGGATTTCGTCCATGATGCCGTTGACGCGCTCGGGCGCCAGATATTGCTGCAGCAGCCGCTCGGTGGCGTCGAAATTGCCCATCAGCGCGCCCGAGGCCGACATGCGCGAAACGAATTCGAGCAGCATGTCCTCGACCGTGTCGACCTCGACGGTGCCGAGCGTCGACATCTCCAGGGACAGCTGGCGCACCTCGTCGTCGTCGAGCAGCGACCAGATCTTGCCGCCATATTGCTCGCCCAGCGCCAGCATCAGGATGGCGGCGCGCTTCGGCCCCGGCACTGCCTCGGCCGGCGTGCCCGCGCGGCTGCCGGCACGTTGGCCGAGCGTGGAGATCACGCTGGTGATGTCGTTCGAGTTGGCGTTTTGCAGGGAGGCGGCCATGTCAGATCACTTCTTGATTCACTTGGCTAGGTTTCTTCGCTGGATTACTTGGCTGGTTCGGTCAGCCACTGGCGGATGATGGCGACGGTTTCGTTGGGGTTGCGCTCGGCGAGCTCGCCGACGCGATGAACGGATTGGGCGTGGACCTGGCCCTGGATGGTGGCGACGTCGATCGCGCTCGCGGCGCCGCTCGGCAGCATCGGCTGGCCGCTGGCCGGGGCCGCCTCTTCCGAAGCGGCGGGGCCGGTCAGCACGCCGGAGATCGCGGCGGCGACCTCGTCGGAGGCGAGGATGCGCTTGACCAGCGGGCGGATCACCAGGAACAGCACGACGAGGCCGAGCAGCATCATCACGCCAAGCTCGACGAAGTACATGACGTCGTCCTTGGTGAACTGCAGCATGCCGAGGAAGCCGCTGGGTTCGCCGATCGGAGCGGTGGAGGGGGCGTCTGCGAAGCGCAGGTTGACGACCTCGACCTGGTCGCCGCGCTTCTGGTCGAAGCCGATCGCCGAGCGCACCAGGGTGGCGATGCGGTCGAGCTGCTCCTTGGTGCGGTCGGTGTAGGCCAGCTCGCCCTTGTCGTTCTTGGTGTAGATGCCGTCGACCAGCACCGCGACCGAGATGCGGTTGACCCGGCCGGCCTCGGTCACCTCGGTCTTGGTGGTGCGGGAGATCTCGTAATTGTTGGTCTCTTCGGTCTTCTTGCTCTGGTCCTTGGCCGCGACGCCGTTGTTCTGCTGGTTGCCGGGCAGCTCGTTGTTGACCGTGACCTGGCCGTTGTTGTCGGCGGTCATGCTCTGCTCTTCGCGGGTCTGGCTCGAGCGCAGCACCCGGCCTTCGGGGTCGTACTTGTCCGAGGTCTGGGTCACCTTGTTGAAGTCGAAATCGGCGGAGAGCTGAACGCGGGCGCGGCCGGAGCCGACCACCGAGGAGACGATGTCCTCGACCTGCTTGCGCATCCGCTTCTCGAAGTTGATGCGGCGCTCGTCGCCGACCGCCTGCTCCGGATCGGTCGCCGCGCCGTCGGCGAGCAGCTGGCCGGCCTCGTCGACGATCGAGACGCGCTGGGGCTTCAGGCCGTTGACGGCGGAGGCGACGAGGTGGCGGATGGCGCGGATCTGCTGGGCTTCCAGCGCGCCGCGGACGCGGACCACGATCGAGGCCGAGGGCTCCGGCGCCTCACGCGCAAACAGCGGGCGCTCGGGCAGCACCAGATGGACGCGGGCGGCCTGGATGCGGTCGATGGCGCGGATGGTGCGGGCGAGCTCGCCTTCGAGGGCGCGCAAATGATTGATGTTCTGGACGAAAGAGGTGGTGCCGAGCGCATCCGACTTGTCGAACACCTCATAGCCGACGCCGCCGCCCTTGGGCAGGCCACCCTCGGCGAGCTTCATCCGCAGGCGCGTGACCTTATCCTTGGGCACCATGATGATGGAGCCCTCATTGCGGATCTCGAACTGGATGCCCTGGCGCTCCAGGTCCTTGATAATGCTGGAGGAATCCTCGACGCTGAGGTCGGTGAACAGCGTCGTCATCTGCGGCGTGGTAACGCGCATGATGACGAACGCGAAAAAGCCGATGAGCGCGGCGGTGACCGCGATCATCGCCCCGAACCGGGCGGCGCCGATACTCTTCAAAAAGTCCGCAAGACCTTGCAAGCAACCGCCCCAACAGATTCGGCCGCTTTCACTGGAAAGGCCGACTGGGCAATTATTGCCTAGGTGATGGTTTCGATATGGTTAACGAAGGTTAAGAGGTCGGACAAAAGTAGCGAACATGAAAAAAATCGGCCTCGCGGGGCGAGGCCGATTTTCGTCAAAAGCCGCAGATTTCCGGATCGCTTACTGGCGATATTGCTGAATGCGGGTGGTGCGAAGACCCGCCAGACCATGCTGGTCGATGGAAAACTGCCAGGAGAGGAATTCGTCGACCGTCAGGGTATAACGGCTGCAGGCCTCCTCGAGGGAGAGAAGTCCACCGCGCACGGCGGCGACGACTTCGGCCTTGCGGCGGATGACCCAGCGTTTGGTGCCGGGTGCTGGCAGATCCGCGATCGTCAACGGACTGCCGTCCGGCCCGATGACGTATTTTACCCTCGGGCGATGGGGTTCTGTCATGGCGTACTCACAAACTCTCAACCACTGAACTCACGCCCGTAACCCTACGCCCGGCGGCTTAAAAATCCGCTAAGCCTAAGGCTTCAATACAATTCTCGTTGAAAATGGCCGAAGCGGCGCCGTCTCGGCCGGCGGAACGGGGCGTCCGGGCCGGTCGAGGGGGTCTGCGTCAATACTTTACTAACGAATGGAGCCCACGGCGGGCTCTCTCGGCCGTCGTCCCCGCGAAGGCAGGGACCCATACCGCGTGATCTCGCGATGGGACGCGGTACCAAAAAATGACTTTACGAACTACGGGTCTTCGCCAAATGGCGTCCTGTGGTTATGGATCCCCGCGTTCGCGGGGATGACACCGCGTTATGTGGCGAGCACCTCCCCGCCCTTAATTGCTGGTCGCGATGATGCTCTTGACCTGGCTGAGCGTGTAGCTGTTGCCGTCGATGGTCAGCAGCGGCGGCGACTGGGTCAGGTCGACGGACGACACGGTGCCCTGCACCTGCGCGGCGATGCCGACATTGTTGTTCGCCACGTCCTTGCCGGTTGCCGAGATCGTGTACTTGCCGTCGGGCCATTGCGTGCCGTCATTGCCCTGGCCGTTCCAGGTGAAGGGAATGTCGGTGCCGGCGGCGGCGGTATATTTGCCGGTGAACACGGTCTGGCCGCTGGCATTGGCGACGGTGATGTCGACGGTCGAATCCGTGGGCACGTTGAGGTGCCAGGTCGCCGAGGAGTTCTTCATGGTCGCGGTGGAGCCGTCGACCAGGGCGGTCTTGCCGACGAAGCCCAGCGCCTGGGTCGCCTGCGTGGTCTGCTGCAGGGTGACGAGCTGGGACAGCGCATCGTTGGTCTTGAGCTGCTGCTCGACGCCGGCGAACTGCACCAGCTGCTGGGTGAACTGGTTGGTGTCGAGCGGATCCAGCGGGTTCTGGTTCTGCAACTGCGTCGTCAGCAGCGTCAGGAAGGTCTGGAAGTTGCCGGCGAGCGTCGATCCCGTGGTCGAGCTCAGCGAGTTCGACGAGGAGGATTTCGGAAGGTCGGTCGTCCCGGAGACGACGGAGGGCGCGGTAGCGGCATTCGTGGTGGTCATGGCCTGATACTCCTCACACTCTGATATCGACGCCGCTGCTTGAACCGAGCATGCGGCCGTAGCTGCGTCCCACGGGCGCGGCGGGAACGCTGTCGTCCTCGCTGATGATCAGCCGGCGGGCATTGCCGCCATTGTCGTTGCCCTGGCCGGAATTCTGGCCCGACGAGTTCTGGTCGCGCAGGCTGAATGACAATCCGTTGCTGCCGGTCTTGAGGCCGGCATCATCGAGCGCGCGCTGCAATTGCGGCGCGTCCTGGCGCAGCATCTGCAGCGTCTCCGGCTTCTCCACGGTGAGATGCGAGGTGACGTTGCCGGCGCGGTCGACGTTGATGCGCACATCGATGCGGCCGAGCTCGGCCGGATCGAGGCTGATGTCGAAGCGGGACTTGCCGGAGCGGATCGCGGCCGCGATCTCGACCGGGATGCCGGTGACAGGCACGGCCATGTTGGTGGCCGCGGTCGCGGTCAACGTCGCGGTCGATGCGGACGCGGTCGAAGTCGTATTCGTCAGCGGCGCCTGCACGGCCGCAGCGGCCTGGGCGCTGGTGTCGGTCGGGGCGACCAGACCTTGCGGGCCTGCATGGGTGGGCGTGGTCGGCGCGCCCTGGGGCGCATCGGCGGTGCGGTCGGCCGCACCCGGCTTGGTCTCGGTCGCTGCGCCGTCTGCCTGCGGCTTGGCGACCTGCGGATGCGCGGCCGCATTGGCGGTCGCAGCGCCCGGCGCCTGCGCGGTGGCGGCGTTCGCCTTGCCGGTGTCCTGGCCGATATTGGAGACGTCGGACTGGCCTTGCGCGGTGGCGACGGCCTGGAACGAGGTTTTCGGCGTACCCTGATTGACGGGGATCAGTCCGGCAGTCGGCTTGGTGTCGGTCGCGGTCGCATCGGTTGCGCCGGTCGCGGCATCGCCCAGCGCCGCCGAAGTGTCGGCGTCGACCTTGGCGCCGGCGGTCTTGGCGCTCTTGTCTTCCGGCGTGGCGGTGTCGGTCTTGCCGCCCGCGATCTGCGCCGCGGTCGAGGCGCTGGCGGCGATGCCGGCGGCAGCAATCGTCAGCGGTGACGAGGTGGCGGCCTGGCTCGGCGCGGCGTTCGCATCGGTCGGGACGCTAGGTGCGGCAACCACGATGGCGTTCGGATCAGGCACGGCGGCCTGCGCCGCATCGGTCGGCGCGGTTGCCGCCGCATCCACGGCGGCGGCAAGCCCATCGGTGGCCTCGCCCTTGGTCTCGTCGGACGCGTCAGCCGATTTGGCGTCCGAGGTCTCGGACTTGTCCTTGGTCTTATCCTTGGTCTTATCCTTGGCCTTGATCCCGGCGTCCTTGGCCGGATCGGCGGTGGTATCGCCAGTCTTGTCGTCCCTGGCGGAGGCGGACGTGTCGTCGCTCGCCCTGCTCTGCGCGGGTTGATCCGTGGAGGAGGTGTCGCGCGGGCCCTTGTCGGCGGAGGACGGATCGCTCCGGCGCGGTGCGCTGTCCTGCGCGGCGGCGTTGGTGTTGATGGCCTGGGTGTTGCTGTCGACCAGCGACCCGAAGGAGTCGGGCGCCTGCTGCGCGTCCTTGGTGCTCTGCGACCGCGCAGGTTTTTGCTGCGTGCTCGGAACTTGCACGCTGGCCACGACATCTGACGTACGACTGACCACAGGCGACCCCTTGGAAACAAACTTCGGCATCAAGGGAGCAAGGAGCGGGCCAGCGCCGTCGGGCGTGATTTTATACAGCAAAATCAATATGTTGATGATTCGTGGCCGGCGCACTGGGGCCCGCCGCAACCCCGCCATTTCTGCCGCCCCGGCAAGAATTGCCCTAAGCCCGTGGCGTGCGTGATTGCTTCACCGGAATGCCGCCTATATTAAAGAGGTTACTCTCAGCCGCTTTCGACCGGGCCGCCGTGCCTTTCGGGAACTGAAGTTCCCGGGGATCGCCGATGTCCCGCGAGAGGCATGAAATCGCGGATCGCCGCACGCCGCCGTCACAACCCCTTAAGGCCCATGCTCAACAGTCTGGATCTCGAAGGCCGTCCTGAGGACACCAGGGTCGTTGTCGCCATGTCGGGCGGCGTCGATTCCTCGACGACGGCTGCGCTTCTGAAGGCGGAAGGCTACGACGTCGTCGGCATCACGCTGCAGCTCTACGACCATGGCGCGGCGACCCACCGCAAGGGCGCCTGCTGCGCCGGCCAGGACATCCACGACGCCCGCGACGTCGCCGCCAAGCTCGGCATTCCCCATTACGTGCTCGACTACGAGGACCGCTTTCGCGAGTCTGTCATCGACAATTTCGCCGACTCCTATGCGCTCGGTGAAACGCCGGTGCCCTGCATCGAGTGCAACCGCTCGGTCAAATTCCGCGACCTCCTGAAGACCGCGCGCGAGCTCGGCGCGCAGGCGCTCGCCACCGGCCATTACGTCGCCTCGCGCCGGCGCGAGGACGGCTCGCGCGCGCTGGTCTGCGCCGCCGACGCCGACCGCGACCAGAGCTATTTCCTGTTCGCGACGACGCAAGAGCAGCTCGACTTCCTGCGCTTTCCGCTCGGCGACATGACCAAGCCCGAGACGCGCGAGCTCGCGCGCCGCTTCGGCCTCAGCGTCGCCGACAAGCACGATAGCCAGGACATCTGCTTCGTGCCGACCGGCCGCTACACCGACATCATCACCCGCCTGCGGCCGAACGCGATGGATCCCGGCGACATCGTCGATCTCGAGGGACGCGTGCTCGGCCGGCACAACGGCATCGCCAATTTCACCGTCGGCCAGCGCCGCGGCCTCGGCATCGCCGCCCACGCGCCGCTGTTCGTGGTGCGGCTGGAGGCAGCGACCCGCCGCGTCGTCGTCGGCCCGCGCGATGCCCTGAAGATGCACCGCATCGCCCTGCGCGACGTCAACTGGATCGGCGGCGGCGACATCGACCGCGCCATCGGCGCCGGCCTCGAGCTGTTCGTGCGCGTCCGCTCGACGCGCGCGCCGCAGCCGGCGTGGCTGCGCGGCAGCGACGGCCATTACGAGGTCGAGCTCGTCGCCGGCGAGGAGGGCGTCTCGCCCGGCCAGGCCTGCGTGTTCTACGACGCGCCTTCGGGGCAGGCGCGCGTGCTCGGCGGCGGCTTCATTCAGAGCGCCGCCGCGAAGGTCGCAAGCAACGCAGCGAGGCCGCTCGCTGAAGCGGTGCGCGGCTAGACATTCCGGGCAGGGCAGGGGGCATGGCAGCAGACATCTCGCGGGCCGGGGTCGAGAAGGCCTATGGCCGCTGGGCACCGGTCTACGATCTCGTGTTCGGCAAGGTGTTCGACGCCGGCCGGCAATCGACCATCGCGGAGGCCGATCGCATCGGCGGGCGCATCCTCGACGTCGGCGTCGGCACCGGCCTGTCGCTGTCCGATTATTCGCGCACCACGAAGATCTGCGGCGTCGACATTTCCGAGCCGATGCTGCGCAAGGCGCAGCAGCGCGTGCGCGCGCTTCGCCTCTCCAATGTCGAAGTGCTCTCGGTGATGGACGCCAAGAACCTCGCCTTCCCATCAAACTTCTTCGACGCGGTGGTGGCGCAATACGTCATCACCGCCGTGCCCGATCCCGAAGGCACGCTCGACGAGTTCGTGCGCGTGCTCAAGCCGGGCGGCGAGCTGATCCTGGTCAACCACATCGGCGCCGAGAGTGGTCCGCGCAAACTGTTCGAGCTCGGCTTTGCCCCGATCGCCCGCCGCCTCGGCTGGCGCCCGGAATTCCCCTGGGCCCGCCTCGTCAACTGGGCCGCCAAACACGGCGGCATCACGCTGACGGAGCGCCGCCCGATGCCGCCGATGGGTCACTTTTCGCTGATCCGCTACCGCAAGGCGTAGCCGCACGAGGCGCTTGCTCGGTCATCTCCGATCACATCGCGCACCGCCCGGGAACATCGCCCCGTTCCCGCGCGTTTTGCTTCCATGCGCACGATAGCGAACATCATCCTGGCCAGCCTCGCGGTCGCCGCCTCCGGCGGTGCGATCGCGCAGGCGCCCCCCGCCCCGGCGACGCCGCCGCAAGCGACCGCGCCGCCATCCCCGCAACATGCCGCCAACTGCCTGCCGCAGGACCGGCCCAACCGGCAGGCCGACGGCACCACCACCGGCCAGTCGCGGGAACCGCTCGGCGACAAGCTGGCGAAATCCGACGGCGTGCTCTGCCCGCCCGCCGGGGTTGATCCCGAGATGCACGCCCCGGCCCCGGACGCCGGCGGCAACACCCCGGTGATCCCGCCCCCCGGCAGCCCCGGCGGCGACCCCAATGTGAGGCCGAAGTAGGAGATTTCGCGCGTCCTTCGCCTCTCCCCGCCCTTGTTCCGCCGTAGCCTTGGCGAAGGCGGATGCGGCCGAAATCCGCGCAAAAGCGCGGATTCAGGGTGAGGGGAGCGACCGCGAGTCGGACGCCCGAAATCGACTGAATCCGGCGCCGAATTCACGCGGCCAATCGCCCGACCTTAGCTTGACTTCCCGCCGCCCCCTTCTTTATATGCCGCGCGTTCGCGAGATCGGCCTTTCGCCGTTCGCGACCCTGTGGCGGGGTAGCTCAGCTGGTTAGAGCACGGGAATCATAATCCTGGGGTCGGGGGTTCGAGTCCCTCTCCCGCTACCAATTCTCATCTCCTCGCTCCCGATATCGGCAGGCACGGCTCGCGTCGCGAGCAGCACGGCGCGCCTTCGTTGCGGCGTCGCCCCGACGCGCGGCTAGGAACTCCAGGGCACGATCGACGCTTGAATCCGCGGGCCAGAGTCGCCGCCGATTGCTGGCCTGCACGGCCCGCCTCCAAGCCCCCCATGCCCCCCCAGGGTGGGCCGTGCGTCATCAGCAGGAGACACCATTGTCCGACCCGACCGAGCAGGAGATCAGAGACCGCGCGCATCGCCTCTGGGAGCAGGCCGGCAAGCCCGAAGGCCGTGACGACGAGTTCTGGCACGCCGCCGAGCAGGAGCTGCGCAACGAGGACAAGTCGAGCACCTTGCGCACGCCGGATACGCTGTGACCGAGAAGCTGTGCCCGTTCTGCCGCGGTCTCGGATGGGTCTGTGAAAACCATCCACTCCGAGCCTGGAGCGACAAGCCCGGCGGCTGCCGCTGCGGCGAGGGCATGCCCTGCACCTGCAACACCACCGAGGATCCGGAAGTCAGGGCGGTGATCGTCGAGGCCGATACGACCTGGCACTAGCGACGTCGACTTGATGTGATGCGCAGAATGGGGTGAGCCCTTGCGAAACCCGTCATGCGCCACGTCATCCAGATTCCGATGAGTTTCGCTGCGCTCTTCCCATGCCGCGCCGAGGGAACGGACCATCCCGGAAATGAATTCACTGCTTGAACAGCACGGGCTCTGACAACAACACTTTCCCACGGCAGCATCGGCGGTGGACGAGCAGAAGAAGATAGAGCACCAGATCGAACTCGCCACGCGAGCGGCCGCGCTCGTCAAGGACGAACCCACCGGCCATCGCTTCCGCAGCTTTGCCGAGGAGCTGAAGCGAAAGCTCCGCCGCATGATGCGCCGCGGCCAGGTCCGCACCCGGGCCTACGAGCTCTGGGAGCAGGCGGGACGGCCGGCGGGTCGCGATCTCGAGTTCTGGCTCGACGCGGAGCGGCAGCTGGAGGACGAGCGCGAGGAGCGCAAGGGCGCGGGCGGTCCGTAGGCGAAAGCTTCACCTCGATCGAGAAGCATCGCGTCGAGAATTCGTCATGCCCGGGCTCGTCCCGCCTGCGGGACTGAGGCCCTTCGGCGCGGCGAAGGCCCGGTCCTCCACGTCCTCAGTGCTGCGTTGCAAAGAAGAAAGCCGCCGGGCTCTTCACCCAGGCGGCCTCGAAAAGTCCGGAGCTGTCGATCGTCGCCGCAGCCTCACGCGTACCGCCGTTACCTTGTTTGCGGCCATGCAGGATGTTTGTAGGCGAAGGTGCGCGATTCTGCTGTGATCTGAACCACACAGTGCACAATTGATGGAAAGGCCAGGAGCCGCGCGAGATCCTGGACGTTGGCAGGGGGAGAGCCCTTGCGAAACCATCGCGTCTCGGAAGTGAGAATCCTGTTGAGTTTCGCTTCGCTCTTTCATCCCGCTTCGGGCACTACGGAGCGCTCCGGCGATGCGAAGCATGCCGGTGCCCGACGCGGCTTGCGGCGACAAGGCGCGCGACGGTGTGCTGGATTGGTGGAACTCCTTCCTCTCCACCGTCGTCCGAGTTTTCATGCAGAAGAAATCGGTGACTGTGACTGACATACGCGCAGCGGCTTTCTGACGCACGTCCGCGGTACGCGGTTTCGTTTCTGCTCGTTCACGCCTCAGCGCGGCAAGTGCACGATGCTCACGTGCGTCGGACCGCTCACGCAACCACCGCAGCGATCCAACGAGATTTGCCCAGCGTTCAGCGTCACATATCAAGCAGGCGCGCGCCGCTGTTCCCCTCGTCGTCGTCGAATGCATCAAATGCGAGCGATCGCCGCGCCTGCAATTCGCATTCTGCCTATGGGCTACCTCACACTTTGAAATTTAGCGGCTCACAATTTGCTGACGCGGTGCCAGGCGACGTACGTTGCTTTGTCTAATTCAGGTTGTATGGTGGCCGCGAGCATTTCGACTTGGCCGACGACGTGTGGGCGATGGGTGCTGTCCACACTTGGCGGTCGCGATCAGAAGAAAAATGTTCGCCTGTGGATGACATGAGGGACGGAAGACAATGACCGAGGATAAGGACAATGTCGCTGCTCCACATCAATCTCTTCGGCGGTGTCGAGGTTATTTCTGCTTCCGGTGAGTCGGTACCGATCCCCAGCCGCAAGGCTGCAACTCTTCTGGGCTATGTCGCGCTGAGTTCCCCACGGGCCATTTCACGCGGCAAGCTCGCCACGCTGTTATGGGACGGCCACTTCAGCGATCGCGCGCGCGCCAGCCTTCGACAAGCTCTGCTCACCTTGCGGCGCGTGCTGCCGCAATATCCCGATGTGATCTCGGCCGATCGCGGCGACATCTGGATCTGCCCGACCACGATAAGTACCGATGTCGGCGAATTCGAGCGCTTGCTGAGGGAGGGCCATCCCGAGCGGCTGGCCCGTGCGGCGGTGCTTTATCGAGGCGACCTTCTCGAGGGCCTCAGCTCGACGTCCTGCCAATTCGAGGCCTGGCTGTCGGCCGAGCGTCAGCGACTGAGGACGCAAGCGATGCAGGCGCTTGCGGGCCTGCTGGACGCCGACGGGCGCGAGCACGTGGATATCGCGATCGCACTCGCGCTGCGCATTCTCGCCATCGACCCGCTTCAGGAGGGGGTCCATCGCATATTGATGCGCTGTTATGCGAAGCACGGTCGCCGTGCCGACGCTTTGCGTCAGTATGACCTTTGCCGCTCCGTGCTGTGGCGGGACGTTCGCGCGGTGCCGGATCAGGAGACCGAACAATTGCAGCGCGAAATTCGCCGCATGTTCTGCAATTCCCCGCGATCTGCCTCACTCAAATTGCCGCTCGCCAAGAACTTTGACGCAACTTTCACGCTCGACGTGACGCCTGCATCACGATCCCTGTCGTAGCACTGGCCGACCGCACAGTGATCCCGACTCCCTTCGGGAAGCGCGTGTCGCTCGCGGGTCAGGCACTTCATCAGGAGACGTTGATCATGACTGGAACACAGCAGCAGTATGAGGACTACGGCCAACTGGACCCGCAGGGGATATTCGGCTCCATCCTCGGCGGTGCGGCCGGACGCGTTATCGGCAATCTGCTCGGCGGCAAGAATGGGAAGACCATCGGTGGTGTCGTCGGAAACATCGGCGGAGGTTTCCTGCCGTTTTCGGCCGGTCCGGAAACGCAAGGTTCGGCGCAGGTCTCCGACATGGAACTGCAGAGCTTCTGGAGCGTGCTGAAGAAGATCGGCCAGGGCGTGCAGACCGGCGTGAATATCGGTCACCAGCTCGGCGTGTTCAGCGCCCAGCCCGGCATGGAGCCGGCAGCAAGCACGCCGCCCACCGACATGGAGCTGCAGAGCTTCTGGAGCGTGCTGAAGAAGATCGGCCAGGGTGCCCAGACCGGCCTGGATATCGGTCGCCAACTCGGCGTCTTCAACGCCGGCCAGCCCGGTGGCACGATGCACTAGACCCGACACGCAGAGGGCGGGCGCACGCCCGCCCCTGCGCACAGAATGGATGGAAGCCAGATGGCGGATTCAAACACGTCGCAGCAATTCATCGTGCAGGGAGACCCGGTCCGATCCGGTCAGCTCAACGAACACCTGCGGGGTGAGCCCGGCGTGACGCGAATAGCGCAGGTCGCTCCCGACGTCGTCATCCTTGCGATGACGAAGACACAGGCCGATCGCCTGAAGTCGACGTTTGCCACGCTCGTGGTCGAACCGAATTCAGCGTTGAAGCCATTCGATGCCGACTGATTTCGGTGGGCAAACATTGGACACGCAAAACATCAAGGAGGCTGCAATGGCCACGAAAGGCAAACCAGGAACGTCCGGGCAACGCGAGCACGAAGCGACCGAAGCGGCGGCAAACGGCAACGGCGTGGATCCCGGACACGGTGCCGGACCGGCACCGGCGCCGGGGCCCGCAACGATCACATCGCGCCGATCGCAGTTCATGATCGCGCCGCAGCAGCAGCCCGGGCTTGCGACCTTCAGCGTCGACTTTCTGACCCAGCAGCTCACCAACAGCCCCGACATCGAAGTGGTGAAGACGGTCTCTCCGCCGCGCCTGTTCGGATTCCAGAGCGCGGAGCTCGGACAGGTGCCGCTCAGTCCGCTGGTCCTCGCCAAGATGACTCCCGACAAGGCCAAGTTGCTGCAGACCCAGGCGCAAGGGCGCTGCGCGGTGGAGCGTGACGAGCGGCTGGCCTATATGCTCGATCCGACCACGCCGCAGCTTCCCAATCCGGGCGTGCTGACGCCGCTGGCTGACGGCTTCACTGCGACGATCGAAGTATTGGGCCAGGACGGCCCGCTGCCCGAAGCCGAGGTCTATGTGTTCGGCAGCATGTGGCCGGCACAGGGCATCACCGACGCCACCGGCCGTGCCACGGTGACCCTCCAGGGCGAAACGCCGGAGACCATTCGCTCGATCCTCGTCAAACCGAAGATCGACTACTGGACCTTCTGGCTCGATCGTCCGCAGCTCGTTCCCAACAGCGTCAACCGGATCGTGGTGAGGGCGCTCGGCGCAGTCTTGCGGAACTTCCCCGGCCAGCAATTGATGGGGTGGGGCGAGCGCGCGATGGGACTCGATCGACTGCCGCCGTCCTTTGACGGTGCCGGTATCAAGATCGCGATCATCGATTCCGGCCTGGCGCCGACTCATCGCAATTTGCACGGCATCACGGTGGGCACCAGCATCGTCGGCAACGACAAGGCGGCGTGGACCGTCGACACGATCGGCCATGGCTCGCATTGCGCCGGGATCATCGCCGGCGGTCCGGTCGGCGCCGGCGGCGGAATCCGCGGCTTCGCGCCGGCGGCGGAAATTCATGTCTGCCGCATCTTCCCCGGCGGCCGGTTCAGCGATCTCGTCTCTGCGCTCGACTACTGCATGGAGCACGGCATCGACGTCGTCAATATGAGCCTGGGTGGCGGCGACCCCTCGCAGATCATCGAGGAGCGCATCATCCGCGCCAAGCAGATGGGCATGGCCTGCATCATCGCTGCCGGCAATTCGTCGGGGCCGGTGCAGTTTCCCGCCTCGACGCCGCATTGCCTGGCGGTCGCCGCGCTCGGCAAGTGGGGCGAGTTCCCCGACGACAGCTATCATTCGCAGCAGGCGCTCGACGGCTTCCAGAGCCGCGACGGATATTTCCCGGCAAAATTCTCCTGCTTCGGACCGGAGGTCGACGTCTGCGCGCCCGGCGTCGGCATCGTCTCGTCGCTTCCCGCCGATGGTTTCGGCGCATGGGACGGGACCTCGATGGCGACGCCGCATGTCACGGGCCTGGCCGCGCTCGTGCTGGCGCACCATCCGGATTTCACCAAGGGCAACTTCCAGAATCGCGATGCACACCGTGTCGAGCGGCTGTTCCAGATCCTGAAGGAAACCGCGACGCCGCTGCAATTCGGCGACCCCAACCGGACCGGCGCGGGACTGCCGAACGCGATGCGGGCGCTCGGCCTCGAAACCGGAATCGCCCCGGTTGCCGCCGCTACCGATCCGTCGCTGGCAACGCTGCGTCGTCTGCTCGGATTGCCGCCGGCCGAAGCACCGAGCGTGGTTCCGGCGGGCGCCCCGGCGCCGCAGTCGGCCGCTCCCGTGCAGGCCGGCGCGAGCCACGTGGCACGCGGCCCGGCACAAACGGCAGGCGCGATGGCGCTGCAGTCCGCCGATCCCGCGCAAAGCGGCTCGAGCTACGTCGCCCGCGGTCCCGCACAGACGGCAAGCGCCACATTCGTCCCCTCGATGATGGATCCTGATCCGGCCCAGATCCGGGAGATCATGCACAGGGTCGGATTGCTGTAACGCGGGCCAATGCGAATGAGGGATAAGGGGCACAGCGGCAACCGCCGCTGTGCCCCGCGCGTTTGCTGCGACAGCTTCACAAAGCCGGGAATTGGTGTTCCGTTCGCGATGGACTTGCCCGCGTCATTGCGAGGAGCCCTTGCGACGAAGCAATCCAGAATCCCTCTGCGGAAGGATTCTGGATTGCTTCGCTGCGCTCGCAATGACGGTGTGAGGGGAGCGCGCGCTTCACGCGCTCTCGAGCCCCGGACGCAGTCGTAAGATGGGGGGAGTCCTTGCGAAGCCCATCATGTGCCGGCATCAAAGACGCCTTGATGGGTTTTGCTTCGCTCTACGCGTCCCGCGCGCCAAGCAATTCAGGCGGCTCGTCCGCGGGCCAGACCTCGACCAATTCATCGAGCGTGCAGGGCACCGCCGGCACCAATGCCAGTGGCACCATCCATGCCGACCTAGGCAAACAACGAAAACAATCAGTTCGCATTCAATCCCATTTCGCGACTTTGCAATTTACGCTTCCATCGAGATTCCAAATTATCAAGCTGATCTTCGTTCATCGACCCCACAGTTTCTAGGATCGTCACCTGATAGTCGCTGGGATCGCGGCTCTTAAGCAGGATGTTCCCTCCGTGCGAGGTAGCGATATAGTCCTGCCAACGACCCCAGAACCCGCCTTCGCCGGATGCTTTTCCAACATACTGCTCTTTGGTCTTTGGGCAGGTGAGCAAATATATCCCTTTTGTGCTTCGTAGAGCCTCAATCCACGTAGTTGGAATCGAGGCCAGTTCCGAAAGTGGCGACACGAATGCCAAATGACCTGGGTATTGTTCTTCATGAAATTGTCGTTGAAGCTCAACGATCGGCTTGTCGCTATTGCGCTGAATCCAACTCCTCCATCCCTCGCCCCAATCGATGAACATCAGGCCGATGTATTGCCTGAGTTCGTCCTGCAAGGTCAGTTCATATCGATCATAGTGCCCAGCCTTGTCGATCCTATTGCGTTGATGGGGACGTGCAAGATCCTTATCGCCAATCCCTAGGTAATGGCTGGCGTAGAGCCCGCAAAAAAGGGTTCCCTTTCCGGGAGTACCAACAAACGAGGCCCAATATCGCGCTTTGAGCCTCGATCTGTTCTCAAAACTCTGGACCGCCTGATACTCATCGAAAGCCGGACGATCCCTTAGAAAGAGCTGATATGGATTGCGCCCCGGATCGGCTCGATTATCCTGATGGCGAAGAATGCAGGCATCGCTCGGATTAATGCCATCTGCTTCCATTGCATGACGAAACATGAGCATCCTTCAGCCTCCCCCTATACCGCCGTTGAAGATTATCGAAGGAAGCCTCTCGATCAAGCTGCGCCTCGATCCTTGCCATCCAAGAGCCGATAGCAGTCCAAAGACGCTACAGTTGCCGTTTTCGCCTTAGGGTCGGACGAAATCCGCCTCCTGTTTCGCCCCGTCAACCCCTCCCCGCAAAAATATTCCACTTTACCGAAATTCGGTTTTGTCGTATGTCTCGCTCATCCCGGCTCACCCAAGAGGGGCGACTTGAGGTCGTCTTGATCGCGAGCCGGGCTTGCGGTGGACGCGGCAGCGTCGGCATGAGAGGTGCGGGCAGGGCGGGTAGTCCCTGTGAGTCCGTAACCGCGTGCGGACGACGGCGCTGCTAGGTTCGTCTCGCTCGTAAGTTTCCGGCTCTGTCGACGGAGTCGGGAATACTGCGGGCGAAATGGCGGGCCGTGCGTACGGCAAAACCGTGTGGTCCTGGCCGTCGTTGCCACGGTCAAGTTCTGCGAAGGTGCGAGCGAGCCCAACCGGGCAGACTGCATCATCCAAATTCGCAGGGCGAGGGAGGCCAGAAGGAATGGTCGGCTCCCGGGAGATCACGGCATAAGCCGTCCAGCCATCGCGCAGGGAAGGCCGAGTGATCGGCGACACCTGTATGCTGCTGTGCGGTCTTTTCGCGTGTGCATTTCGCGCGGCAGACCGCGGGTGCCCGTCGGCACCCGGCCTTCCCTGCGCCCTTTTCTTTGGAGGGGCGAGGAATGAAGCAAAGCTCGGGCGAGATGAGCCGCGAGAACGCGAAGGCGTGTCTGAAGGTCAAAATGCCGATAGGAAAAGCGCGGAAGGCGCTTCATGCTCCGTCATTGCGAGCGCAGCGAAGCAATCCAGAATCCCTCCGCGGCAAGATTCTGGATTGCTTCGTCGCAAGGGCTCCTCGCAATGACGTGGAGAGAGTCGCGCGCCAGCTCCGCTCTCGTGCCTCGGACGCAGCGCAGCGCCCTTGCGGTGCGCTGCAGAGCCGGGGCCCATGTCTCTGAGCAATCCGTGCCGCCCTGGGTCCCGGCTCTGCACAGCAGCGTTGCACGCTGCAGCGCGTCCGGGACACGAGAGGCCCTACACTTCCCGTCGGCTCAAGAACGCCAGCCGCTCGAACAGATGCACGTCCTGCTCGTTCTTGAGCAGCGCGCCGTGCAGCGGCGGGATCAGTTTTCGCGGGTCGCGTTCGCGCAGCTGCTCGACGCTCATGTCCTCGTTGAGCAGCAGCTTGAGCCAGTCCAGCAGCTCCGACGTCGACGGCTTCTTCTTCAGCCCGGGCACCTCGCGCACCTCGAAGAAGATGCGCAGCGCTTCTTCCACCAGGCGCTTCTTGATGCCGGGGAAGTGGACGTCGACGATCTGGCCCATCGTGTCGGCGTCGGGGAACTTGATGTAGTGGAAGAAGCAGCGGCGCAGGAACGCGTCCGGCAGCTCCTTCTCGTTGTTGGAGGTGATCATCATGATCGGGCGCTGCTTGGCCTTGATCGTCTCGCCGGTCTCGTAGACATGGAATTCCATGCGATCGAGCTCGAGCAGCAGATCGTTCGGAAACTCGATGTCGGCCTTGTCGATCTCGTCGATCAGCAGCACCGGGCGCTGCTCGGCCGTGAAGGCCTCCCACAGCTTGCCGCGCTTGATGTAGTTCTTGATGTCGGACACCCTGGCGTCGCCGAGCTGGCTGTCGCGCAGACGCGACACCGCGTCGTATTCGTAGAGGCCCTGCTGCGCCTTGGTCGTGGACTTGATGTGCCAGGTCAGCAGCGGCGCGTTCAGCGCCTTCGCCACTTCCTCCGCCAGCACCGTCTTGCCGGTGCCGGGCTCGCCCTTCACCAGGAGCGGGCGCTCGAGCACGATCGAGGCATTGACGGCGACCTTGAGATCGTCGGTCGCAACATAGTCCTTGGTGCCGGTAAATTTCATCGCGTGTCCTTGAGTCATCGTCGGCGAGAGGCGTTAAATCCCGTCGCGACAAGCGAACGGCCGCTCGCAGCGGCCGTTCCTGGTTCGGTCAGGCTTTCAGACCCGTTTTATCAGCGAAAGGATGACGAGCACAATCACCGCACCGATCGTGGCGTCCACGATGGCGCCGAACGTGCCCGTCGCAAGCCCGATGTGAAGCTGCGGCAAGACCCAGCTCGCCACCAGCGCGCCGATGATGCCGACGACGATGTTGCCGACCAACCCAAATCCCGCCCCGTGGACAATCTTGCCCGCGAGCCAGCCTGCGATCGCGCCGATGATGAGTGCTGCGACAATTCCCATTGCAAACGTCCCCAAAACAACCCCTTGAGGCGGCCAATTCTAGAGCAAAAAGCCTCCCGGTCCAGCACCCAAGGTCGATCTCCGCCCCTTGACGTTCGTCCCCCGACGGGCAATCTGTCAGCCATGTTCCTGCAATTCTTCACCTCTCTGCGCGATGCGCAGGTCCCTGTGACGCTGCGCGAATACCTCACGCTGATGGAGGCGCTCGACGCCGACCTCAGCGATTATTCGGTCGAGAATTTCTACTATCTGTCGCGCGCCTCGCTGGTGAAGGACGAGCGCAACCTCGACAAGTTCGACCGCGTCTTCGGCACGGTGTTCAAGGGGCTGGAAAACCTGCTCGACGCCATGGAGAAGGCGGAGATCCCCGAGGAGTGGCTGAAGAAGCTCGCAGAAAAGTACCTGACCGAAGAAGAGAAGAAGCAGATCGAGGCCATGGGCTGGGACAAGCTCATGGAGACCCTGAAGAAGCGCCTCGAGGAGCAGAAGGGCCGGCACCAGGGCGGCAGCAAGTGGATCGGCACCGCCGGCACCTCGCCGTTCGGCGCCCACGGCTACAATCCCGAAGGCGTGCGCATCGGCCAGGAGAAGAACCGCAACAACCGCGCCGTGAAGGTGTGGGACAAGCGCGAATTCAAGGACCTCGACGGCAATGTCGAGCTCGGCATCCGCAACATCAAGGTGGCGCTGCGCCGCCTGCGCAAGTTCGCGCGCACCGGCGCACCCGACGAGCTCGATCTCGACACCACCATTCGCGAGACCGCCAATCACGGCTATCTCGACGTGCACATGCGTCCCGAACGGCGCAATGCGGTGAAGCTGCTGGTGTTCTTCGACATCGGCGGCTCCATGGACGCGCATATCGAGCAGGTCGAGGAGCTGTTCTCGGCGGCGAAGAGCGAGTTCAAGCACATGGAGTATTTCTACTTCCACAACTGCCTCTATGAGGGCGTGTGGAAGCAGAACAAGCGCCGCTTCACCGACCGCACGCCGACCTGGGACGTGCTGCACAAATATCCGCACGACTACAAGATCGTGTTCGTCGGCGACGCCTCGATGTCGCCTTACGAGATCATGGTGCCCGGCGGCTCGGTCGAGCACGTCAACGAGGAGCCCGGCTCGATCTGGCTCGACCGCATCATCCGCACCTATCCGCATGCGGTGTGGTTGAATCCGGTGCAGCAGAAGCACTGGGACTATTCGGAATCGACCACCATCATCAAACGCATCTTCGCGGGCCGCATGTACCCGATCACGATCGAGGGGCTGGAAGGTGCGATGAAGGAACTGACGCACTGATCATGACGAGGCCGGGCTCTATCGGCAACGGCAGTGTGCTCCCTCTCCCGCTTGCGGGGGAGGGTTGGGGAGGGGGTGTCGCCATGGGCGACGTTCCCAAGAGGAGAGAGCCCCCACCCGCGTCGCTTCGCGCCGCGACCTCCCCTGCAAGCGGGAGAGGTTGCACCGAGTGTGCGGCCCGCAAACGCTGTAACAACGGCTACGAATGAATTGAGGGAGAACGACATGCCCCAGAACATCACCCGCGGCATCAAGGCGCTGATCGACGAGGCCAATGCCGAGATCGAGACGCTCACCGCCAAGGACGCCATCGAGATCTCGGGGAACGGCGACGTCGTCATCGTCGACATCCGCGATCCCCGCGAGATCGAGCGTGACGGCCGCATCCCGGGCGCGTTCGCCTGCACCCGCGGCATGCTCGAGTTCTGGATCGATCCGCAGAGCCCCTACGCCAAGCCGATCTTCCAGGAGGACAAGAAGTTCGTCTTCCACTGCGCCGGCGGCCTGCGCTCCGCCCTCGCGGCCAAGACCGCGCAGGATATGGGCCTTAAGCCCGTCGCCCACATCGCCGGCGGCTACGCCGCCTGGCGCGACGCCGGCGGCGCGACGGAGAAGTGGGAGCCGAAGAAGAAGGGCTAACCTGTCACACGCGGGCTTGACCCGCGTGTCCATCATTTCAAGAAGGATGGATGGCCGGGTCAAGCCCGGCCATGACGACTGGAGAGTACAGAAGCATGACCACCGACCCCCTCGTCTCCACCGAATGGCTCGCCGCCCACATGGGCGATGCCAACGTCAAGATCCTCGACGCCAGCTTCAAGCTGCCGGGCGTGCTGCCGCTGCCGAAGGACGACTATCTCGCCGCGCATCTGCCGGGTGCTGTGTTCTTCGATGTCGACGCGGTGTCGGATCATTCCAACCCGTTGCCGCACATGTATCCGAGCGCCGAGCAGTTCGGTCGCGACATCGGTGGTCTCGGCATCTCCAACGCCGACACCGTCGTGCTCTACGATTCCGGCGGCTGGGTCGCCGCGCCCCGCGCGTGGTGGATGTTCCTGGCGTTCGGCCACGGCAATGTGCGCATCCTCAACGGCGGCTTGAAGAAGTGGCGCGCCGAGGGGCGGCCCGTTGAAAGCGGCGAGGTGAAGCCGAAGGCTGCGACATTCAAGGCCAGCTTCGATGCGAAGCGCGTGCGCAGCATGCAGCAGCTCATCGCCAATGTCGAAAGCAGGACCGAGCAGGTGATCGACGCCCGCGCCGCCGACCGCTTCGAGGGCCGTGCGCCCGAGCCGCGTGCGGGCATCCGCTCCGGCCACATTCCCGGCGCCCGCAACGTGCCCTACAATCTCCTGTTCGACGCCGGGACCGGCGAGATGAAGCCGCTCGATGACCTGCGCGCCGCCTTCACCAATGCCGGCGTCAAGCTGGATGCGCCGATCGTGACGAGCTGCGGCTCGGGCGTGTCGGCCGGCGTGCTGACGCTCGCGCTGTATCGCTTGGGGATCACCGACACCGCGCTCTATGACGGCTCGTGGTCGGAATGGGGCCAGGAAAAAGGCCCGGCCATCGCGACCGGGCCGGCGTAGGCTACTGGCGCGGCCTCATGGCCGTCGTCGTCGCAAACGTCTGCTGCTGCCCAAACGGATCGAGCTGCTGCTGCAACTGCTGAGGCGGCGGACGCCGCACCACACGGTGCCGCTTCTTCGCCTTGGCCCTGCGCTTGGTCGCCTTATCGTCTGCCTTGATCTCCGGCTTGGCCTTCGCCGGCGGGTCCTTCACGGCCGTCGTCGCCGGCGCGTTCAAGGCGGCCAGCTTGGCGGAGGCGATTTCGAGCGCCGAGGCGGCCAGGGCCGGATCAGCCGGTGCCGGCTCTGCGGTGGCGACAACGGCAGGCGTCAGATCGGGCTTGGCTTCGGGGATCGACGCCGTCGTATCGGCGGGAGTGAGCGTGTCAGCGGGCGTTGGAGCAGCGGCCTCCGTCGCGGTCGCGTCCTTGGCCGGTTCGGCGGCCGCGGCGTCCGTCGCGGGCGCCGTGGGTTGCGGCTGAACCTCGGTCTCGGTCGTCAGCGCGGCCACCTGCTCGGGCAATCCGATGGTCGGCACCTGGTCGCGCAGCGACGGCTCGGGCTCGGCCGTGACCTCCGGCTCGGCGCGAAGGACCGCGAGCACCGGCGGGGCAGGCTCGGGCGCCTGCGCGAACATCTGCTCCTGCGGGCCGTTCCGCCAGGAGGGAGGATTGCTGGCATACTGCTCATGGCTCGCGCGCAGGAGCGCGGCGGCGCCCAGGCCGAACACCAGGATGGAGGTTGACAGCAGGATCGCGGCAAACAGGAAGCGAAAGCCGGGAAGCATCGAGGGATTACGAATTTCCGCCCCGGCAGAGTGGGGTGCCAGAGCCCATGAGCCATCTGAACGCGGTGACGGTACTGTTTGCCGCGTTCGCCACGCGGGGATCGAAGCTCAAAGCTGTGGCGAATCAGGCTGATTCGAACATACCGCAACGATTCCGACCCGTTCCCTTAAATTCGGGGCGGATGTGCCGGGCAATTCACGGTGCCATGCGATTTCCGCCCCGTGATGCAACGGGGCAACGGTAGTCTTGCGGATCACAAATCGGCAAATCCGGCGCAAATAAGCCTGATATGTCTTGAATGTGCCGCTATCTTCGGCCATCTGGCCGTTAACGGTCCTGACGGGCCCGGGGACTATACAAGAGCGATGATGATCAAACATTTTCTGACGATATGCGCTGCCGCAACAGTCGCTGCGGCGGGAACCTCGCTCGCGCAGGCTCAGAGCTATCCGGTCCAGCAGGCACCGAGCTACGGTGCCCCGGCCGAATACCGGCCCGGCGACCGCGCGCCGAATTTCGACGCGCTGGATGACGAGGACGACGCGATGCCGCAGGCCTCGCTGCCGCCGCCCGGTCCGGCCGATGATCCGCGCTATGGCCGCCCCGCGGGCGCGCCGCCGGTCTACTCGGCGGCCCCGCCGCAGGGGCCGGTGATGTCGCCGGACGATCCGCGTTATGGCCGCCCCGCGGGCGCGCCGCCGGTCTATTCGGCCGCGCCGCCGCAGGGTCCGGTGATGTCGCCGGACGATCCCCGCTACGGCCGTCCCGCCGGTCCGCCGCCGGTGATCTATGCCAATCGCCCGGGCCAGCAGGGCCAGGCCCCCGCCGGTGACGGCATGCGTCCGCCGGAAGCCGTCGGTGGTCCCGCCGCGACCGGAACGGTCCAGGCCGGGCAGCCGCCGGTCGGCGCCGATGGCCGGCCGATGACGGTCGCCTCGCTGCCGCCCGAGGAGCAGCCCGATGCTGCCCCGGCGCAGCTCGCACCCAACCTGCGCCGTCAGGAGGTCTCGTTCCAGACCAAGGAGCCCGCCGGCACCCTCGTGGTCGATACGCCCAACACCTACCTCTATTACGTGCTCGGCGGCGGCCGTGCGATCCGCTACGGCGTCCGCGTCGGCCGCGACGGCTTCACCTGGACCGGCGTGCAGAAGATCACCCGCAAGGCCGAGTGGCCGGATTGGCATCCGCCGACCGAGATGATTGAGCGCCAGCCCTATCTGCCGCGCTTCATGGCCGGCGGTCCCGGCAATCCGCTCGGCGCCCGCGCGATGTATCTCGGCTCGACCGTGTACCGCATCCACGGCACCAACCAGCCCTCGACGATCGGCAAGTTCGTCTCGTCCGGCTGTATCGGCATGCTGAACGAGGACGTCTCGGACCTGTTCGATCGCGTCAAGGTCGGCACCCGCGTGGTCGTGCTGCCGGGTGGCCCACCGCCGGGAACGGCGACCGCCTCCGCTGCGCCGACGCCTGGTGCTGCTGCCCCTGGTCCGGCTCCGATGGCCGCGCAGGCTGGCCCTGTTCCGGGCACGCAGCCGACCGTGGTGCCGCCGCTGCCCGCACCGGTCACCGTGCGCTAAGCGCTTCGAACCAGATCAAATTGCGAAGGGCGTGCCGTCGGCGCGCCCTTCGTCGTTTCAGGCCAGCTTGCGCGGCAGCTCGCCGCCCCGGGTGAAGGCATCGATTGCCTCGACCATCTGGCCGTAATGGATGCCAAGGCCATCCCGAGTGGCGTAGCCGAGATGCGGCGTCAGCACGAGATTGTCGAGCTTGCGGAAGGGATGGTCGACCGGCAGCGGCTCGACCGCGAACACGTCGATGCCGGCGCCCGCGATTCTGCGCTGTTGCAAGGCCTCCAGCAGCGCCGCCTCGTCGACAATTGGTCCGCGCGCGGTGTTGACGAGGAACGCCGTCGGCTTCATCCGCGCCAGATCATCGCGGCCAACCAGCCCGCGCGAGCGCTCGCTCAGCACCACATGGATGGTGATGATGTCGGCCTTGGCGAACAGCTCTTCCTTGGTGGCGTAGCCGACGCCGGCCGCCGCGCACTTCTCCGGCGTCAGGTTCGGGCTCCAGGCGATCACGTTCATGCCGAACGCCTTCGCGATCCCGGCCATCTTGCTGCCGAGCTTGCCGAGCCCGAGGACGCCGAGCGTGAGCCCTTCGATCTCGACGCCGGCAAAGGTCTGCCAGGGCTCGCCGGCATGCATGCGCGCGTTCTCGCGGCCGATGCCGCGGGTCAGCTCCAGGATCAGGCCCATGGTCAGGGGCGCGGTGGGATCGCGGGAATATTGCGTGCCGCCGACGACGATGCTGCGTCCCTTGGCGGCGTCCATGTCGATGGCGGCGTTGCGCATGCCGGAGGTCAAGAGCAGCTTCAGCTTGGGAAGCTTGTCGAACAGGCTCTTCGGGAATGCGGTGCGCTCGCGCATCGCACAGATGATCTCGAAGTCGGCCAGCGCGCTGGCGGCGGCCTGCTCGGAGGCGAAGGGATGGCTGAACACGGTGACGTCGGCGCGGTCGGACAGTTTCTGCCAGTCGGCGACGTCGAGGGCGAGGTTGAAATAGTCGTCGAGAATTGCGCAGCGCAGCCGGCTCATCAGCGTTCATCCATGGCGAGAGGTGAGGGCGCCAGGCGAGCGCCATCGTCGGAACCTAGGCCATGGTTGCGCGCAATCGCGCCAGCGCGCAAGCAGCTCGCGTCTTCAAAAATCCGATAGCGGGGAGGGGATCAGAGATCGCGGGGCTTCAGCCGGATCGGCGCATCCATGCCGTGCTTGGCGCGCCAGGCGGGGCCGGGGCCGCGCATGTAGTGCAGCTCGGGCCGGTAGGGGTTGAAGGCGGTGGCGAAGAAGCCCCTCCAGAAGCCCTTGATCTCCGAGAGGAGCGCGGAGGTGCCGCCGGCTTCTGCCGGAACAGGAAGGGAATGGGTCTCGATCAGAGCCATGACGCTGTCTCGCTGTGCTCCCGTTCCTTCTGAGCGGGTGGCGCTGTTGCCGCGCGAGACCGAGCATTCGGCCTGATTGATTAAAAGATGGTTTCAATTGTCCGGATCGGTGGCCGGATGGTGTCCGTCCCGTATTCATCCGTGGTGAACGGAGGGAAAACGTTGCCCTTTGGGGGCGGGATCGCTACATCGGCGGCGAAGCAAATTTCCTCAAATCGAAGGTTTTCGGGACCGATGGCGCGCCAGTTCATCTATTTCATGCAGGGCCTGACCAAGAGCTACCCGACCCGCAAGGTGCTCGATAACATCCACCTGTCTTTCTATCCGGACGCCAAGATCGGCGTGCTCGGCGTCAACGGCTCGGGTAAGTCGACCCTGCTCAAGATCATGGCCGGCCTCGACAAGGAATACACCGGCGAGGCCTGGGTCGCCGAAGGTGCCCGCGTCGGCTATCTCGAGCAGGAGCCGCAGCTCGACCCCAAGCTCTCCGTGCGCGACAACGTCATGCAGGGCGTCGCCAAGCAGAAAGCGATCCTCGACCGCTACAACGAGCTCGCGGTCAACTATTCGGAAGAGACCGCCGACGAGATGACCAAGCTGCAGGACGAGATCGAGGCCCAGGGCCTCTGGGATCTCGACAGCAAGGTCGACCAGGCCATGGACGCGCTGCGCTGCCCGCCCGACGATGCCGACGTCAGCAAGCTCTCGGGCGGTGAGCGCCGCCGTGTCGCGCTGTGCCGGCTGCTGCTGGACCAGCCCGAACTGCTACTGCTGGACGAGCCGACCAACCATCTCGACGCCGAATCCGTGTCCTGGCTCGAAGGCCATTTGCGCAACTATCCCGGCGCGATCCTGATCGTGACCCACGACCGCTACTTCCTCGACAACGTCACGGGCTGGATCCTCGAGCTCGATCGCGGCCGCGGCATCCCCTACGAGGGCAATTACTCGTCCTGGCTGGTGCAGAAGCAGAAGCGGCTGGAGCAGGAGGGGCGCGAGGACGCCGCGCACCAGAAGACGTTGGCTCGCGAGCAGGAGTGGGTCGCCTCGTCGCCGAAGGCGCGTCAGGCCAAGTCGAAGGCGCGCTACCAGCGCTACGAGGAGCTGCTCAAGCAGGCGAGCGAGAAGCAGACCCAGACTGCGCAGATCATCATTCCGGTCGCCGAGCGGCTCGGCGCCAACGTGGTCGATTTCGAGGGGCTCAGCAAAGGCTTCGGCGATCGCCTCCTGATCGACAATCTCACCTTCAAGCTGCCGCCCGGCGGCATCGTCGGCGTGATCGGTCCCAACGGCGCCGGCAAGACCACGTTGTTCAGGATGATCACGGGCCAGGAGAAGCCGGATTCAGGCACCATCACGGTCGGTGAGACCGTGCATCTCGGCTATGTCGACCAGTCGCGCGACGCGCTCGACGGCAAGAAGACCGTGTGGGAGGAAATCTCCGGCGGCAACGAGCTGATCCTGCTCGGCAAGAAGGAAGTGAACTCGCGCGGCTATTGCTCGTCGTTCAACTTCAAGGGCGCGGACCAGCAGAAGAAGGTCGGCGCGCTCTCGGGCGGTGAACGCAACCGCGTGCATCTCGCCAAGATGCTGAAGTCGGGTTCGAACGTCCTGCTGCTCGACGAACCGACCAACGACCTCGACGTCGACACGCTGCGCGCGCTCGAAGAGGCGCTGGAGGATTTTGCCGGCTGCGCCGTCATCATCAGCCATGATCGCTGGTTCCTCGATCGCATCGCGACCCACATCCTGGCCTTCGAAGGCGACAGCCACGTCGAATGGTTCGAAGGCAACTTCCAGGACTACGAGAAGGACAAGATGCGCCGGCTCGGCCAGGACAGCATCATCCCGCACCGCGTGAAGTACAAGAAGCTGACGCGGTGACGGCATGATGCGGCGGGCGCTCATCGCTGCGGTGATCGTGGTCACCTGTGGCTGTTCGTGCGCCCGCGCCGCAGACGCCGCCTTCACGCAATTCATCGGCTCGCTCTGGCCGGAGGCGCAGGCCGAAGGCGTCTCGCGGGCGACGTTCGAGCAACAGACGCGCGGGCTCGAGCCGGATTACAAGCTGCCCGATCTGATCCTGCCCGGACGGCCGGCGACCGGTGCGCCGTCGCAGGCCGAGTTCGTGCAGGTGCCGGCCGACTACGTCAGGGAAAGCTCGATCGCGCGGCTTGCGGGCGAGGGGCAGCGTCTGCTGCAGAAATATCGTGGCCCGCTCGGCGAGATCGAAAGGAAGTCCGGCGTGCCGGCGACCGTGATGCTCGCGATCTGGGGCCGCGAGACCGATTACGGCCGCTACACGCTGCCTTACGATCTCGTCCGCGTGCTGGCGACGCAGGCCTATGTCGGGCGGCGCAAGGATCAATACCGCACCGAGTTCATCCTCGCGCTGAAAATCCTCGGCGAGGGCGTGGTGACGCGCAAGGACATGCGCTCGTCCTGGGCGGGCGCGACGGGGCTCACGCAGTTCCTGCCGTCCGAATATTACAAGCACGGCGTCGATTTCGACGGCGACGGCCGCATCGACATCTGGCACTCGGTGCCGGATGCGCTGGCCTCCGCCGCGCAGCAGCTCGTCAACAAAGGCTGGCAGAGCGGCGTGCGCTGGGCCTACGAGGTGCAGGCGCCGGCGAAGGTCGATTGCACCAATGGCGTGCCCGAGGTGACGAAGCCGATCGGCCAGTGGTTGCGCGAAGGTTTTGTCCCCGTGCGCGGCGCGAGGCTGAGTGCCACTGAACAGGCGCAGCCGGCCTCGCTGCTGCAGCCGGAGGGCATCTACGGCCCGTCATTCCTGACCACGAAGAACTACTTCGTTATCAAGGAATACAATTTCTCCGACCTCTACGTGCTGTTCGTCGGCCACCTCGCCGATCGCATGACGAGCCCGTTGCCGTTCGCAACGCCCTGGGCGACCTCGAAGCAGCTGCGTACCAAGGATGTCGAGACCATGCAGCGCGGGCTGACGCGCGCCGGGCTCTACAAGGACAAGATCGACGGCAAGGCCGGCATGCAGACGCGCGCTGCGCTCGGCGCTTACCAGAAGTCGGCTGGCCTCAAGGTCGATTGCTGGCCGAGCGAAGAGGTGCTGCGCTCGATCCAGGCGGCGCGATAGCGCAAGTCGCAAAAGAAAAAGCCCGGCCGAGGGTCTCGGCCGGGCTTCGATCGCGGCGCTTGCGAGCGCCATGCGATCAGATCAGTAGCAGACGCGAACCGGGCGAACGACCCAGCCATAACCGTCCCAGTAGCGCTGGCGCTGCCAGTAGCAGGGCGCGGGCGGCGGGGGCTCGGCAACGTAAACCGGGCCGCCATAGGCCGGACGGCTCGACGCGATCGCGCCGCCGACGATGGCGCCGCCGATCAGGCCGGCCGCGATGCCGGCGCCGATCCCGTCATGGGCCTTCGCGGACGGAGTGGCGGTCACCAGCGAACCGGCGACCGTCGCAACCGTGAGGGCGGCAACTAGAGTCTTCTTCATGCTCAGGGCTCTCCTGGGAGATGGGTTCCTCTTGTTAGAGGCGCCCGGGTTTCAAAGGTTCACGCACACGCTGATGGAATTGGCCGTGCAGCTAGGAAGCGCGCAATTGGTCAACCCACGGTAAACGCACACGGAGCTGTGACGAGAAAAAGCGGTCTTTTTCGGGCCCTGCGATGAACGGCGCATCCGTAGTGAACCGGTCCAACTGAAGCGGTCGCGTTGAACCTGTTCGAGGCGCCTCAGCCACAGACTCTGACGCGGCGGACGCGCCAGCCATAGCCGTCCCAGAAGCGCTGCTTCTGCCAGACGCAGCCGCCGCCGTAGTAGCCGTCCGCGACATAGCCCGGAGCCGGCGCGTAGTAGCGCGGCGGGTAATAGCCGGGTTCGTAATAGCCTGGGCCGGGTCCGTAATAATACGGAGAGGCCAGCGCGCCACCGACGATGGCGCCGCCGATGATTCCGGCCGCCACGCCAGCCGCGACGCCGCGCTGCGCATGAGCCGGCGTTCCGGCCGCAACGGCCAGGGCGGCGACGGCGGTGATCGTCAGGAGCAACTTCTTCATGGGCTGACCTTTCGCAAAAGCACGCGGGAACCTTTGGGAACAGAGTTCCATACTTCGCTTGAATGATCAATGAACGGCCCCTTGGCCCGGCACGACCAATTAATAGGATTGTGACCTCCAGGGGAGACGATGATGGGCAACGCGATGATCAATGCATTGATTGCTGCCGGGATCGTCTCTGCGATCGGCTATGGCTGGTTCACCCACCTCCAGAACCGCAGCCGTCGCTCGCGCGCCGGAGCGGGCGGGGACGGCGGAAGCAGCAGCAGCAGCGACACCGGGACGAGTGACGGCTTCTCGCTGGGGAGCTGGTTTTCCAGCGACAGTTCCGGAAGCTCGGACGACGGCGGCAGTTGCTCCAGCAGCGATAGCGCCAGCAGCGGCGGCGATTGTGGAGGCGGCGGCGACGGTGGGGGCGGTGGCGATTAGATCCCCTCAAATCTTGATCCAGCGCAACGCTGAAATTTAGGGCCGTTCTAGGCTGCTTTTGGGCCAGTTTGGAATAGCTTCAAATACCGCTTTTTCCTTTTGCATCCGGCCGGCCCGTTGAATATCGCTGATGGCGCATCACCGAAGGGCCTGCCGCTTCCATGATCGTTTGTTCCTGTAACGTGCTGAGCGACAATGACATCCGCACCGCCGTCGCCGAGTCCGACGACGCCGTGCGCCATGCCAAGCAGGTCTATGGATGCCTCGGCTGCAGCGCCGAATGCGGTCGCTGCGCGCGGACGATCAAGACCATCATCGACGAAGCCCTTGGCCCCTGCGCCCAGTCCTGCTGCGCAGGCTGCCCGCACAACCACACCGTAGCCGCCAATGACGAGGCGGCCGAGCCCGCGCAGTTCGCCCTCGCGGCGTGCTGACATCTTCCGCCTGCCTGGCTGAGCTTTTCCCCCGGCTGCGTCCGTGTAGCCAGTTGCCCTCATTCGTAAACTGACTTAGAAGCGTTCTAAATTCGGTTAGGACCGATTTGGACTGCAAGAGCTGGAGTGAATCATGCAGGGCGACGCAAAAGTTATCGACTATCTCAACAAGGCGCTGCGTCACGAACTGACTGCGATCAACCAGTACTGGCTGCACTACCGCTTCCTCGACAATTGGGGTCTCCTCGACATGGCCAAGGTCTGGCGCAAGGAGTCCATCGAGGAGATGGAGCACGCCGACAAGCTCACCGCGCGCATCCTGTTCCTCGACGGCTTCCCGAACATGCAGGTGCTCGATCCCCTGCGCATCGGCCAGAACGTCAAGGAGATCATCGAGTGCGACCTCGCGGCCGAGATGAGCGCGCGGGCGCTCTACCAGGAAGCGGCGACCTACTGCCACGGCGCCAAGGACTACGTCACGCGTGACCTCTTCGAGAAGCTGATGAGCGACGAGGAGCATCACATCGACTTCCTCGAAACCCAGCTCGATTTGATCGGCCGCATCGGCCTCGAGCTCTACACCCAGAAGCACGTCGGCGGGCTCGAGGGCGAGGGGCACTAAGCTCCGGCGTCAGCCACACATCCGGTGTCGTCCCCGCGAAAGCGGGGACCCATAACCACAGCGGGAAGTGTGGTGCGAGGCTGGCAGCCTGTGGCTATGGGTCCCGGGCTCGCTTCGCGCGCCGGGACGACAGCGTGCTTGCCGCGCTGGCTGCAACTCCACTTACAACTGCGTCTTGTACAACTCTTCCACGGTCTCCTGGCTTGCCGGTTCGCCGAGGCCGGTCTGGTCGTGAATGACCGTGACGATGCTCGGCATCACCGAGCGCTGCACCTTCTCCGACGACCATAGTTTCGAGCGCATCAGCGCCTTGCCGCAGTGGAAGTAGACCTCGCTGACGGCGAGGTTCAGCACCGCGCGCGGCGGCTTGCCGAACTCGACCATGGACGCCAGCAGATCCGGATCCGCGGAAAGCGTGCCGCGCCCGCCGACGCGCAGCGTCTCGTCGATGCCGGGGACGAAGAACAGCATCTGCACGAAGCCCGAGCCTTCGACGACGTTGCGAAAACTGTCGATCCGGTTGTTGCCGGAGCGGTCGGGCATCAAGAGCTGGTTGGGACCAGCGACGTGGACGAAGCCGATGCCGCCGCCGCGCGGCGAGGCATCGACGCTGCCGTCCGCGCCTGACGTCGCGAGCACGCAGAACGGCGACATCTCGATGAATTTCTTCGCATGCGCGTCGATCGCGGGACGCGCTTTCGCGATCACGCGCGGGCTCGGCTTGGCATAGATCGAGGCGAGGTCTTCGGCGCAAAGATCGGTCACGAGAGGCTCCTTGATTGCACGTGTCGAGACTATCACCCTTTTCGGCCCCTATCCCCCTTATCGCGCCGCACCGGCCAGTCGATGACGCATGCGCAGTACAGCGCCCACCAGATCAGCACCGGCTGAAACATCAGGCGCGGCCCATGATAAAGCCAGCTGTTGGGGATCGGCGGAAGGTCGATGCCTTCCAGGGCGTGCTTGATATTCGCCGGCCAGACGCAAAGGGCATAGAGCGCGAGCGCCACCCCCGACCACCAGCGCAGTGGCTTCGTCACCAGCGCGATGGCGCCGGCGATTTCGCAGATGCCGGTGACGAGGACGATTTGCGCCGCGAACGGAACCCAGGATGGCGTGATCGCAAGCAGCTTCTCAGGGACCATCAGATGTGCGACGCCGGCTGCGATGTAGAACGCCGCCAATACGAAGCGCATCACCGCGCGTGTTCGGTCGCTTGCGGAAGCCATCGCTCGAACTACCACGCGCAGCACTGACGCGCCATCGCGCGGCTAGACGGCATCCGCCGGCACGAAGCAACTGATGATGATGGCGCCGCGGTGGTGGACGTACCACACCACGGCCTGGCCGACGGGATTGCCGCGATCGCGGATGATGGCGCGTTCGGGCACCTCCATCCATTGCCCTTCGATCGGCACCCAGTAGCTGCCCGCGCGCACGTCGTAATCGGTGCGGTGGCCGTCGGAGATGTCGCAGCAGGGCACGCCGTTCGGCGCGATCACGCTCTTGAACCAGGCGCGGATGTCGGGCGGGACGTGGTCGTATTGCCCGTTGTCGAACGCGAACGCGGCACTCGTCAGCGCCGTCATCGCGGCCAGCCAAACGCAGAATGCGAGCCTGCGCATGCGATCCTCCGTCGCGTTCCGATTCGTATCGTTGATGCGATTAAGCCTGAGCTGTCAGCGCATTGCATGCTCAAATAATATGCGGCTCGCAAGCTCGGCATATGATGCGATGCGGTATCAGCTTCGCGATCGTGTCTCGATCGCAGCGAGCAGCGATTTCGGTGCAACATTGCGCCAGGCCATATCGAGAGCGCTGCGCAACGTCACCGGATCGACCTTTCCAAGTTTCACATTCGTGCTGCCGTTCTTGCCCCAGGCGCCGGGGACCGGGCGAAACTGCTCCGGCTCGGCGTCGACGAGCATGGTCTGCTGGTCCGGCGTCAGCTTCACCATGCCCCATGCGTCATCGGGATAACCCAGCGTCGCGAACACGCGCTTGCCGACACGGAAGTCGGCGTGGCCGTGATGCGCGCCCTCGATAACGCCGGGAAGCGCGAGTGCAGCCTTGCGAAAGCGGGCTTTCGACATACCGTCTTGCTGCTGGTGTCACATTGTCCGCTGCGGCGCGGTCTGCAGCAATTGTCTGATTTGCTCGCTGTAGAATTTGGCATTGCCCGTGGTGCCGTGGCCGCGCGTCTCGGTGCTGGCAGGGATCAGATACAGCTTGCCGTTCTTGACCCGCTTCATCGCAGCATCAGTGATGCCGGTCTCGGGTGGATTGCGTTCGTCGTCGGCGGAGTTGATGAGGAGGAGGGATGCGTCGATCGCCTCCAGCTTCTCGCCTGCATTGTAGTCGTGCGAGGACTCCCACTGGTAGACGAAATCGTTGGCATCGGCGGTGATCGGCGTCGCCAGCCGGTCGTCGACCATCTTGTCGGCCTTGGCCGCGGTCGGCGCCTGCGCTTGATAGGCCAGCGTGCCGCCGATGCTGGCAATGCCGTAGGCCGTGGCAGCGTATTTCATCATGCGCGGCTGGCTGGTGTAGTTGCCGCCATTGTAGTCGGGATCGTTGCGGATGGTGTCGAGCATGATCCGCCGCATCATCCAGTTGCGCGAGGCCATCTCGGTCGGCTGCGAGGCCATCGGGATCAGCGCGTCCATCGCCTTCGGATATTTCTCGCCCCACAGCCAGGTGTGCATGCCGCCCATCGAATTGCCGATGACGAGCCGCAGATGCTTGACGCCGAGGCCTTCGGTCACCAGGCGATACTGCGCCTCGACCATGTCGTCGTAATTGTACTTCGGAAAGCGCGTCTTCATGCCGTCGGACGGTTTCGACGATTTGCCGTGGCCGATGCCATCAGGGAGGATGATGTAATATTTGGACGCGTCGAGCGGCTGGCCCGGACCGAACAGTTCACCACCGAAGGAAGGTCCCAGCATGCCCGTGCCCGAGCCGCCCGTGCCGTGCAGCACCAGCACCGGCTGGCCCGAGGGCTCCCCGACGGTGGTGTAGTGCAGCTTCAGCTCCGGCATGGTCTCGCCGGTGTGGAACTTGAAGTCCCTGGCGATCCAGTCGCCCTGCTTGGGAGCGGGATAGTCGGCGGCTGATACGAGTGTGGAGACGGCCGGCATTGCGATGGACAGCAGGACGGCTGCCAGTGCTGCGCAACAAGCTTTCATGTTCGTTCCCCCGTGCGGCTCATGGTCGGCGGCCGCGTTGGGAGGGAACTTAGCAGAAGCGCGAAGAAGGATGTAGGATTTTGGCTTCGCCGATCGTCCTTGAGGAAACCGCCGGAGAGAGACCCAGCATGTGCCGCAACATCAAGACGCTGTTCAACTTCGAGCCGCCGGCGACGGAGGATGAGATCCACGCCAGCGCGCTGCAGTTCGTGCGAAAATTGTCCGGCTTCAACAAGCCCTCGCAGGCCAATGAAGCAGCCTTCGATCGTGCGGTCGCGGAAGTGTCGGAGGCCGCGCGAAAACTCCTGACCTCGCTGCACACCCATGCGCCCGCGCGCGACCGCGAGATCGAGGCGGAAAGGGCGAAGGAGCGCTCGCGGCTCCGCTTCGGTTAGTGGGCTCCGGCAACTCGTTCCGTGATCTGGCTCACGGTATGGGGCGCCTCATTTTGCAATGATGTCCGCCGGGGTTTTGACAACCCGGAGCAGGATCATGAGCCGCCCCCTTCTTCCTCTGAAAGCAGGTGCCATCGTCTTCACGCTGCTATGGACCGCGTGGATGATGTGGTGGAGCGGCTCGTTCTCGAGCGCGAACGTGATCATCCTTGCCGTGTGCGGCGCCGCGGTCGGCTATCTCTGGTATCGCGCCATGCGCTGGCAGTTCGAGCGCATGGGCATGCTGCCGGGCAAGGATGATGCTTCCGGCGCGTCTTGATCCTCCAGCGTGTCCCGGACGCGGTTCAGCGCGCCGGCGCCGCGACGCCGAGCGGGATCCAGGAGCCAGGCGCGCGTCTCGGGACATGGGCCCGGCTTAGCAGCGCTCCGCTGAACTTGACGATGCTTCGCATCGCCAGGGAAGCGCTGCGCTGCGTCCGAGGCGCGGGGGCCACTAATCCCTGTGGCCGTGCTTCTTCTTTTTCTTCTTTTTCTTGTGCTCGTCGTCCTCGCCGGCGTCGCTCTCGTCATCGAGCATGCCCTCGTCGGTCTCCCGCACGGCGGCTTCCAGCATCGCGCGCTCGGCGGCCTCCAGCGCGTCGCGCTCGGCGGCTTCACGCTCGCGTTGGCGGCGGCGCTCGTCCCAGGCGTCGAACAGCTGATCGAGCCACGGCAGCACCTGTTCGATCGAGGGCAATTGACCTGAAGGTCCCGGCTCGCCGCGCGGGCCTTGCGGCCCCGCCGGCCCCTGCGGTCCGGCAGGTCCCTGCGCGCCGATCGCTCCGCGTGGGCCGGCTTCGCCTTGCTTGCCCTGGAGACCGGATTTGCCCTGAGGTCCGGCTTTTCCGATCGGTCCCGGCTTGCCCTGCGGACCAGGCTTGCCGCGCGCGCCGTCGGGGCCGCGCCGGCCCGGATGACCCTGCGGTCCCGGCCGTCCCGGCTCGCCCTGTCGTCCGCGCGGTCCTTGAGCTCCCTGCCGTCGTCCCTGATCGTCTGCCACGCCGCTGCTCCCCTTTCACGAAAGCAAGTTACTTAACGGCGTTTGACGACAGCAGCAATTCTGGTGCGCGCACTAATCCTGATAGGCGGGCACCTCGATGCCCGAGGCGGCATAGAGCTTGATCTTGTTGCGCAGCGTGCGCACGGACAGGCCGAGCACGCGCGAGGCGCGCGTGCGATTGCCGTCGCAGCGCGCGAGAGTCTGCAGCACGAGCTCACGCTCGACCTCGTCGACGGTGGCGCCGATCAGAAGCGGAACGATCTCGTTGGGGGCAAGAAACTGTGCGCCCGGTTCGGACGCGGCGACATGAACAGTGGTCATCAACTCAACTCCCCGATCAACGCCCGCTTCCATCGTTGGAAGCGGATCGAGAACAAACGACCCCCAAGCCGTAGATCTACGGTGGGCGGGTTTGGTTAACGAAAGGTTAATTCCGTGCGGCCGCACCAGATGACCTCGGGAAAGCCGCGAAGCCGCCGCGATTGGAAGGAGATGCACGATGATGCGGACCTATCTCGCGCGCCGAAGAAGGTGTCATTGCCCCCGCGAAGGCGGGGCATCCAGTACGCCGCGGCCTTGCGATTCAATCGCCGCCGCCGCCGGAATACTGGATCGCCCGCCTTCGCGGGCGAATGCGTGCTCACACCGTCCGGTAGCCGCCGTCCACCATCACGATCGTTCCGGTGACGTAGGCCGACAGATCCGAGGCCAGGAAGATCGCGGGACCGACGATGTCCTCGGGCTTGCCGGTGCGCGCCAGCGGGGTGTGGTCGACGAAAGCCTGCACCAGCGCCGGATTGGTCGCGCGCACATTGGCGTTGATGTTGGTCTCGATGAAGCCGGGGCCGATCGCGTTGACGCGCACGCCTTCCTTGCCGAGCTCGACCGCGAGCGCCTTGGTGAAGCCGAGCACGCCGTGCTTCGAGGTCGTGTAGGCCGCAGAGCTCGGTGTGCGCAGATGCACGAAGGACTGGATCGAGCCGATATTGACGATGCGGCCCTTGCTGGCGCGCAAGGGTGCGAGGAAGGCCTGCGTCACGTTGAAGACGCCGTTGAGGTTGAGCGAGATGATGTCGTTCCAGTCCTTCGCCACCGTCTCGGTGTCCGCGGTGAAGGCGTTGCGGCGGGTGATGCCGGCATTGTTGACGAGGATCGAGACCTGCCCGACCTTGCTTTCGACCTGCTTCGCCAGTGCAAAGCAATCCTCGCGCCTGGTGACGTCGAGCGCAAAGCTCTCGGCCTTGCCGCCCGATTTTCGGATCTCCCCGGCGGCCTCCGCGACGGTGTCGGCGTTGACGTCGAGCAGCACCACTTGCGCGCCCTCGCGGGCATAGCCGGCGGCGATCGCACGGCCGATGCCGGAACCCGCCCCGGTGACGACGGCGATGTGGTTTGCAAGTAATGCCATGACATTTTCCTCCCGATTTCGTTTTTAAGTTTCACCAAACGCTAACTCGAAATTAAGGGGTCGGAAACGGCAGCCTTGGCATACTGTTCTCGGTTGCTAAACGTTGCGCGCATGATGGAACGGCTCGATCCCCGGCTCGACTCCTGGAAACTCGCCCTCGAGCGCCTGCGCTCGCCGCAGTCGGCCGACTTCGCCGAGGCGGGCCGGCTCGTGGCCGAGATCGCGCGGATGAGCACGGATACGATGCTGCGCCAGGCCGCCGAGCAGGCGCTGCCGGTGCTGCGCCAGGCAGTCGACAATCATGATCACGGCGTCACGCTGGCAGCCCAGCGTCGTCTCGCCGTGGTGCTCGAGGTCGTCCACGACCTGACCGCGCCGCGCTTCGGCCGCCGCAACGCCACGCCGAAAAAGCTGTCCACCGAGGATCGCGCCCGCCGGCTGCTCGGCCTGCCGCTTTCGGTGCAGCTCACGTGCGAGGACATCAACCAGGCCTATCGCCGCGCGGCCAAGGGCATGCATCCCGACCACGGCGGCAGCGCGGAGGCCTTCATCGACCTCGCCGCCGCGCGCGACGTCCTGATCCATCCCGGCGCGCACAAGGACGCGTGAGGATTCCAGTTATCGAAAAACAAGCGGGCAAGGACGAGACCATCGTCCTTGCCCGCTTTTCGTCCGCCGATCGAATTTTACCAGGTGCAGTGACCGTTCTTGAGCGCGGCATCCTTCGCCGCGAGGGCGTCGAGGAAGGTCGGCATGCTGGCGCTGGCGCGATGATAGCCGGCCGGCCACGGTGTGGTCGGGATGCTCTCGTCCCAGATCTGGCAGAAGCCGGTGTCCTGCCAGCGGATCAGGTGATAGCTGGCGTTCGCGGGGCTCGCAGCCACGAACGCAGTGACGGCAAGACCGGCGGCAGCGCACAGCAGGGAAATACGACGCATGATCGGCTCCTCGAAATGAATGATGTGATGCGCCTCCCGGCAATGACGGGGAGGGCTGGTGCCGGACGCTTCAGGGGATGCGCGCCGGACAAGAGGTGAGTAGTTCCGCGTGCGGATCAGGTTCAAAGGATGGGCGCGGGCGCTGCGCAAAAGAATAGGGCGGACCGCTCGCGCGATCCGCCCTCGAAATCCGATGTTGTCGTCTCAAGCCTAGAGCGTGCAGCGGCGCTCGGCGCGCATCTTGATCTGCAGGTCGGAGGCGGCCTGGAAGGTCGGGAGCGGCTTGCTGACGACCTTGTAGGTCGACACGCCAATCTGGAACGGCTTGTACTTGAGGTCCTCGTTCCAGACCTGGCAGATGCCGGTGTTGTCCCAGCGGATCACGTAATAGCCGACCTTGGCCGAGGCCGGCACGGCAAAGACGGAAGAGGCGATGCCGGCAACGGCACAGAGCGCGAGAACGCGACGCATGACATATCTCCTGATGGGAAATGGGACCTGAAAATTCGTGCGGTAAAAGCAGGCCCTTTGCAAGCCGTGGAGCTGCCGTTCACGGACATGTCAGCTGTTCCCTGCGCATTTGGTTGGGCCGCGTGCCCGACAAGCCACACGCGAAAGCGCTCACCTCGCCAGCGAGGCCACCGCCTCGATCTCGATCAGCATCTTCGGATCGGGCAGGGCCTGCACCACGCAGGTGGTGCGCGCCGGGTAGGGCGGCGGGCCGAAGGCGCCGGCATAGAGCGCATTCATGGCGGCGACGTCGGAGGCGCGGGTCAGGAGCACGTTGACCTTGGCGAGGTCGCGGACGGTGGCGCCGGCCTCGTCCAGCACGCGCTTGATGTTGACGACGACATTGGCGAACTGCGCCTCGAAACCGTCGGGCAGCGCGCCTTTGGCATCGAAGCCGGGAATGCCCGACACGAACAGGAGATCGCCGACACGGGTGGCAAAGGACAGCGGCGGCGCCTTGACGTTGGGCGGGGGCGCGAAATGCTGGATCGGCATGGGATCACCTCGAAGACGGACGCTGACGAGGGAAGCGTAACGGCAGGCGAGGCGAGCGCCAACCAAAAAACGCGAAAACAACCCCATGCACAGTAGCCATGAGACTGGAATCGTTCGCGTTTTCAAATTCGAAATTGGCGAATTCGCGCGGTTGCTCCGTCGGGCAAATCAGGGGCAGAATGGCATGATGCCGATGGTCGCGCAGTCACGCGGCGCTTTGCCTCCTGGCCTGCATCGGCGAAAGGACCGCTCTGCCTCATCCGTCATTGCGAGCGCAGCGAAGCAATCCAGACCCTCTCCGCCGAGGCAGTCTGGATTGCTTCGTCGCATCTGCACAAAATTGCTACGCAATTTTGTCGCTGAGCTCCTCGCAATGACGGAGAACGAGGGCCGAGCGCGTCTCACGCCTCACCCCATCATGTTGCCGCCCCGATCCATCCTGTACATTCGCAGCCTCTGATTCGTTTCTCCCCCACAAAAATCATCCCCCGGAGACCCCCATGAAGCTCGCTTCCACCTTTCGCGCCGCGCTGATCGCCATCGCCGCGCTGGCCGGACTCTCGACCGCGGCGCAGGCCGACAGTGGCTTCGTGACGCTGACGATCTACAAGGCGGGCTGGATCATCGGCGGCTCGGGCGGGAGCGGCGTGCTGAACTTCCGCGGCCGCTCCTATGCGCTCTCGACCGGCGGGCTCGACTACGGCCTCGTCTTCGGGGGATCCAAGACCGTGCTGCGCGGTCGCGTCTCCAACATCAACCGTCCCTCCGACGTTGCCGGGGTCTACGGCGCCGCCGGCGCCGGCCTTGCCGTGGGCGCCGGCGCCCGCGCCATCGTGCTGACCAACCAGAAGGGCGCGGTGCTGGAACTGTCGGGCACGCAGGTCGGGTTGATGGCCAACGCGGATCTCTCGGGTCTTGCGATCACGATGCGGTAGGGAACGGTGCCGTAGGGTGGGCAAAGGCGCAAAGCGCCGTGCCCACCCTTCGTCAGCGATAGATACAGATCGTGGGCACGCTTTCGCTTTGCGTACCTACGATCGCGACGCCGCGGTGAACACCGCAAGCTGCGCGTCGAACGCGCGCCGGAACGCCGACCGCGCTTCGCCGCGGGCGACATAGGCGGCGATCTCGGGATACTCGTCGAGCAGCCCGGATGTGTGCAGCCGCCGCAGCACTGTCACCATCATGAGGTCACCGGCGCTGAACGCGCCGTCGAGCCAGTCGGCATCACCGATGTGGTGGGACAATTCGCCGAGCCTGACACGGACGCGATCCTGCAAGCCCGGCAGGCGCTCGGCGTACCAGCTCTTGTCGCGCTCGAATATCATGGCCATGGTGAGCTCGACGATCGGCGGCTCCATTGTGCTCAGCGCGGCGAACATCCACGCGATCGCGCGGGCGCGCGCATCGGCATCCCGAGGCAGCAAGCCGTCATGGCGCTCCGCGATATGCAGCACGATCGCGCCGGACTCGAACAGCGCCAGATCGCCGTCCTCGTAAGTCGGAATCTGCCCGAACGGATGCAGCGCGCGATGCGCCGGTTGCTTCATCGCGGCGAACGAGACGAGGCGGACGTCGTAAGCCAGCCCGACCTCCTCGAAGGCCCAGCGCACCCGCATGTCTCGCGCGTGGCCCTTGCCGCGGTCGGGCGAGGATTCGAAGGCGGTGATGGTGGGCATCGGGGGCTCCGGGGTGGTTGGCCTACAGAGGACGAACGAGGCCGGCGGTTTCCGACACCCTCTCCGATCTTTGTAGGGTGGGTCAGCCGTTCACATGCGCGGTTCATCAACACGGGACGGAGCAAGGCGTAACCCCACCTCTTATGCCTCGGCGGCGGCAGACGCGGTGGGTTGCGCCGCGCGACTGCGCTTCGCGCACCCGCGCCGCTACCCCACCCTACGGACCTCCCAGCGCCGTTGCAGGCCGTCGATTGTCGAATAGGATGGCCTCAACATCGTTTGTGAGGAGATCGATATGACCATCAACACAGACAAGATCGACGATGCCGCGCTGGCCTTGCTTTATCTCACCCTCCACGACGGCTGCCGGGCATGGAAGGGTTTTGATTGGGGAGTGCTCGGGCGCCTGCATGACAAGGGCATGATTGACGATCCCGTCGGCAAGGTGAAGTCCGTGGTGTTCACGCAAGAGGGGCTCGAACGCGCGAAGACGCTGTTCGAAAAATTGTTCGAGGAGTGAGGTCTGCGAACGCGATGACGGTGTGCCGCCAAACCCACGGTGTCGTCCCGGCGAACGCCGGGACCCATACCGCGTGATCTATCTGTGCGGTTGGTCTCAGTACCGAAACGCCGAGTCTCCGCCAAACTACTCCCTGGGGGTATGGGTCCCCGCGTTCGCGGGGACGACGGGGAATGTGACGCGCAATTGTTCGCTGAACCTACGCAGCGATCCACGCCGCCAGCTCCCGCCACGGCTCCAGCCTCCAACTCCCCGACGCCGCGCCCGACGGCGACGGCAGCACAAAAATCTCCGGCAGGCTCGCATCGCGCTTCTGCCGCCCCAGCGCGATTGCAACTGACGGCCGGCCGTAGAACAAGCTCGCCGCCTTCTTGCTCGTGAACGCAATCGTCCGCGGCCGGTACGTCTCCATCTTCGCCCTGAAGCCCGCCACGTCGATCGTCTCCGCCGCGATCTGGTGATCCATCCCGGCGCCCGTCTTGGAGAGATCGGTGAAGCCGATCCCGAGATCGATCAGCTTCGCGAACTCGCTCGGCTGATAGCGCCGCGGCGTGATCCCGGCCTCATGCAGCGCGCGCCAGAAGCGGTTGCCGGGATGGGCGTAGTAGTGCCCAAGCTGCGCCGAGCGCGTCGAGGCGGCGGTGCCGACGAAGACGAGGCGGAGGTTGGGGCGGAGCTGGTCGGGGAGGCGGTGGGCGATGGTCACGGGGAGATCAAGTATCTGTAGCGTTGTAGCGCGCGAGCATTAGCGACATGCAGGACGGCAAAGATCCACGATGCCGCGCCGGTTAGCCCAGCTATCCTTGCTATAGAGATTTGAGGCTAGGCTCTGACGGCTTCGCTTGCAGAATACCGCCGTCGGATTTCGGAATGCCGCGGAGCTTCATAAGCGTCGTCTCTCCATAGGGAGTCAATGCCCAGTATCGATTCGTATCCGACGGAACGTGCTTCTTTGAACTCTTCTGGATTAGACCCAGTGCAAATAGCTGTACCTTTATGGTGTCAAAGGTGTCGTCACTAATCGAAACCTCGACCCCTTTTGGGAATTTGTCGAGATCGTATCGCCATATTTCGTTCGATAGCCGACGCTTCATCTGCTGCTCGGTCGCTTCTTCCATTAGGATAGGGCCAACCTCAAAGAAGATTGTGTTCCAGCTTACGCCTACGTTGCGCGATCCCCTCAGCCACTCGCGCTCTTCTCGCTGATATACTTGGTAGTGACAGTCGATCAGAAAGGGATCCGTTCCTCCAGCGTAATTCTCAGATCCAGTTGGAGCCTCCGATCGAGCGTTAGCGAGTTCATTACGAAGACTGTCAATTTCGCTACGCAAGGACTCTAGCAGTGCTGGGTCGGCCGTGCGGCTTGCTCGGACCCAGCCTTCTTGCGGGTTGCGCTTGGTTTCTGCAGAGATCGACTGAATCACTTTCGCACGTAAGTCGTCCGCATTCGTCCAGAACTTAATATGTCTGCCTGTTCCGACTTTTGAGCGGAATGCCTCTAGTCTCGCTCGCGCCGCATCGCTTAGATCCGTCTTGCCGGCTGGTATGAGTTCAGGATTTTGGTGGACGAATGCCAGGATCGGCTTCCTGGTGGCCTTCGCGTATTCAAATTCCATCTCGGTGTAGCTGATACCGTCTTCGGTTGTAGACCCGTACCGTCCACCAATTACCAGGACATAATAGTCGCTGTCGTCGATCACGCCTTTGATGAGAGCCCACTGGTCTTCGTCAGAGGCTGGAAATAATTCCATTCCCGCAGGAAAGTGGTCGAGACTTAGCAGTGCCTGCATGACAGCTTGGCGCTCGTGCTGCAGATCAGCGAACGTGGAGCTAACAAAGATCTGGTACCGCTTATCCATAGCAACGGCCAATTATTGGATGCGATCTGGAAACGCTGCGCAAGGTAGTAGCCCCATTCAATGCGGGCAACGAAAAAGGCCGGTTCTTCCCCGGCCCTTTAAGTGTGAGGTAGACCCTGAGCAACTCCGGGCCTTTTAACCGACGTCCCTCACAATACCCGATTGCTCTCCTTCACCTTCTCGGCGTCCAGATAAACGCTGCTCCCCATCTCCTTGAACTTCGCGCTCATCTTGGCCATGCCGTCCTCGGCGGTGCCCTGCATCGACATGCCGACGCTGTTCGGATCATTCAGCGTCGCCGCGTAGTCCCGCACGTCCTGCGTGATCTTCATCGAGCAGAACTTCGGGCCGCACATCGAGCAGAAATGGGCGACCTTGTGGGCTTCCTTCGGCAGGGTCTCGTCGTGGAAGCTTTTTGCGGTATCGGGGTCGAGGCCGAGGTTGAACTGGTCGGTCCAGCGGAATTCGAACCGCGCGCGGGAGAGGGCGTCGTCGCGCAGTTGCGCGGCGGGGTGGCCCTTGGCGAGGTCGGAGGCGTGGGCGGCGATCTTGTAGGTGATGACGCCGGTCTTGACGTCGTTACGATCGGGGAGGCCGAGATGCTCCTTCGGCGTGACGTAGCAGAGCATGGCGCAGCCGAACCAGCCGATCATGGCCGCGCCAATCCCTGAGGTGATGTGGTCATAGCCCGGCGCGATGTCGGTGGTCAGGGGCCCGAGCGTGTAGAACGGGGCTTCGCCGCATTCCTTGAGCTGCTTGTCCATGTTGATCTTGATCTTGTGCATCGGCACGTGGCCGGGGCCTTCGATCATGACCTGGCAGCCCTTGTCCCACGCGATCTTCGTGAGCTCGCCGAGCGTCTCCAGCTCCGCGAACTGCGCGCGGTCGTTGGCGTCCGCGATCGAACCAGGACGCAGGCCGTCGCCGAGCGAGAACGAGACGTCATATTTGCGCATGAGGTCGCAGATCTCGTCGAAATGCGTGTAGAGGAAGCTTTCCTTGTGATGCGCCAGGCACCACTTCGCCATGATCGAGCCGCCGCGGCTGACGATGCCGGTGACGCGGCTGGCTGTGAGGTGGATGTATTGCAGGCGCACGCCGGCGTGGATGGTGAAATAGTCGACACCCTGCTCGCACTGCTCGATCAGCGTGTCCTTGTAGAGCTCCCAGGTCAGCTTCACGGGATCGCCGTTGCACTTCTCCAGCGCCTGGTAGATCGGCACCGTGCCGATCGGCACCGGCGAGTTGCGCAGGATCCATTCGCGCGTGGTGTGGATGTTGCGGCCGGTCGAGAGGTCCATCACGGTGTCGGCGCCCCAGCGGATCGCCCACACCATCTTCTCGACCTCCTCCTCGACCGACGAGGTCACGGCGGAGTTGCCGATATTGGCGTTGATCTTGGTCAGGAAGTTGCGGCCGATGATCATCGGCTCGAGTTCTGCGTGGTTGATGTTGGAGGGGATGATGGCGCGGCCGCGCGCGATCTCGTCGCGCACGAACTCCGGGGTGATGAAGGCGGGCACCGATGCGCCGAAACTCTCGCCGTCGGCGAGGGCGGCTTCCGCGCGCTCGAGCTGCTGCTTGCGGCCGAGGTTCTCGCGCGCGGCGACGTAGATCATCTCCTTGGTGACGATGCCGGCGCGGGCGAATTCGAGCTGGGTGATCTTGTGGCCGTCGAGGCCGCGAAGCGGCTTGTGATAGGCCGAGAAGGCGCGCGCGGCCTTGTCGGTGGAGACGCTGCCGTTGTCCTCCGGCTTGACCTGGCGTCCCTCATATTCCTCGACGCCGCCACGCTCCAGCACCCATTGCTTGCGGTTGCGCGCAAGGCCTGCGTTGACGTCGATGGTGACGGAGGGATCGGTGTAGGGGCCCGAAGTGTCGTAGACCGGCAGGTTCGGCTCGCCGGCGCCTTCGGACAGGATGATCTCGCGCAGCGGCACGCGCAGATCGGGCGCGGCGTCGGGCGTCGCGAAGATCTTTCGCGAGGAGGGAAGGGGGCCGGTGGTGACGGCGGGGACCGTTTTTTCGGGGTTGGAGCGGATGTTCATGGGGATCCTCCGGATTAATTCGTATGCTTTGGCGCCGAGACGACGCTGGTGAGTTCTTGCTCCGTCATTGCGAGGAGCTCTTGCGACGAAGCAATCCAGACTGCCTCCACGGAAAGATCCTGGATTGCTTCGCTGCGCTCGCAATGACGTGGAGACAGTTGGGGCATCACGCCGCCTCCTTCAGGCCGAGCCATTGCCGCACCCTCGCATCGGGGTCGGCGTTCTGGGTGACGTCGCTGACCACCGCGATCGAATCCGCGCCCGCCGCAAAGATCTCCGCGGCGTGCTCGAACTTGATGCCGCCGATCGCGACCAGCGGGATGGTGCCGATGCGCTTCTTCCACTCGGTGATCTTCGGAATGCCCTGCGGCTCGAAGCGCATCGACTTGAGCGTGGTGAAGAAGATCGGGCCGAGCGCGACGTAATCGGGCTTTGCGGCGAGCGCAGTCTCGAGCTCGGCGTCGTCATGGGTGGAGATGCCGAGCGAGAGGCCGGCTTCGCGGATAGCGCCGAGGTCGGCCTCGGCGAGATCCTCCTGGCCGAGATGCAGATATTTTGCGCCGGCGACGATCGCCGCGCGCCAATAGTCGTTCACGACCAGCTTCGTTTCGGTGTCCTTGGTGATGGCCAGCGCGTCGCTGACGATCTGCAGTGCGTCGGCGTCGTTCAGCTCTTTCGCGCGCAGCTGGATGGTGCCGACGCCGAGCTTGGTGAGCCGCTCGACCCATTTGAGGCTGTCGACGACGGGATAAAAGCGATCAGGATACGGCATGCCAGAACGGGGTCCCAACGACAGGAGTGGAGGGGGAGGCGAAGTCGCGGGCGTTCATCAGCCCGGCTTCGAATGCGGTGCGGCCGGCCTCGATCCCGAGGCGGAAGGCCTTGGCCATCGCGACGGGATCGGCGGCCTTGGCGATCGCGGTGTTGAGCAGCACGGCGTCATAGCCGAGCTCCAGCGCCTGCGCGGCGTGACTGGGCGCGCCCAAGCCGGCGTCAACCACCAAGGTGATATCGGGCAGGCGGTCGCGCAGCAGGCTCAAGGCATCGCGGTTGGTGATGCCACGGGCCGAGCCGATGGGAGCGGCCCACGGCATCACCACCTTGCAGCCGGCATCGACCAGGCGGTTGGCGACCGAGAGATCCTCGGTGCAATAGGGGAACACTTCAAAACCGTCCTTGATCAGGATGGTGGCGGCTTCGACGAGGCCGACGACGTCGGGCTGCAGCGTGTCGTTGTCGGCGATGACCTCGAGCTTGATCCAGGACGTGCCGAACAATTCGCGGGCGAGTTTTGCGGTGGTCACGGCCTCGCGCACGGTGCGGCAGCCGGCGGTGTTCGGCAGCACTGACACGTCGAGCTCGCGGATCAGATTCCAGAACGCATCGCCCGTCTTGCCGCCGGCGGATTCGCGGCGCAGCGACACCGTGACGATGTTCGAGCCGGAGGCGCGGATGGCGGACTGCATGATCGCAGGCGAAGGATAGAGCGCGCTGCCGATGAGGAGGCGCGAGGCGAAGGATTTGCCGTAGAAGGTCACCATTGGGAAGGCGTCTCCTTGAATGCAGCTGTCAGCCCAGAAGTAGCTGTCATCCCCGCGAAGGCGGGGATCCATACCGCGTGATTTCTCTTGGGGCACGCGGGGAGAGACCGAGCGCCATAACCGCTCCCTGGGGTTATGGGTCCCCGCCCCCGTGCGCATCGCGCACTAGGCGGGGACGACGAGTGGAGAGAGCGTGGCAGCATCACCTCACCCTCCCTGCCGCGGCGTGATGATCTCGATCTCGTCGCCGGCTTTCAGGCTGGTCTCGGCCCAGCGGCTCTTCGGCACGACGTCGTAGTTCAGCGCGATGGCGAAATGGGTGCCCTCGTAGTCGAGCTCGGACAGCAGCGCATCGACGCTGGCCGCGGCCACCTCGCGCTGCTCGCCGTTCACGGTCACACGCATTGCATCACCTCGTTGTCGATCTGGCCGCGCTCGACATAGTTGAGCGTCAGCTCGGCGAGCGCGGGGGCGATCAGGAAGCCGTGGCGGTAGAGGCCGTTGACGGTGATCCTGCGGCCGCGAATGCCGATGCGCGGCAGATTGTCGGGAAAAGCGGGGCGAAGGCCGGAGCCGAATTCGACGATGCGGGCTTCGCCAAAGGCGGGGTGCACGGTATAGGCCGCGCCGAGAAGCTCCAGCGCGGAGCGGACGGTGACGCCGGTGTCCTCGGTCTCGATCGAGGTCGCGCCCAGCATGAACAAATTGTTCTCGCGCGGGATCACGTAGAGCGGCCAGCGCGGATGCATCAGCCGCACCGGACGTGCCAGCTGCACCTCGGCCGTCTCGATCAGGATCATCTCGCCCTTGACGCCGCGCAGCTCCGGCTGCTCGTCGCGGGCGCCAAGGCCGCGGCAGTCGATCACGATGGCATCAGGGTCCTTTGCGAGATCCCCCGCCGAAACGTCGCTGGAAAACTTGATGGTGCCGCCGGCGGCGCGGATGCGCTCGTGCAGCTGCGGCAGCACGCGGCGCGGCTCGACATGGCCCTCGGCCGGAAAGAACAGCGCATCGCGGAAGCGGCCTTCCAGCGACGGCTCGAGCTCGGCAAGGCCGGCAGCGTCGAGCCGGCGGTGGTCCTCGGTCATGCGCGCAAAGCGCTCGAAATCGTTGCGCTCGCGCGGATGGGCGACGACGAGCGAGCCGTTGAACGGCGTGTCGGGCAGCTCGCGCCGCCAGACCTCGAGCGAGCGCAAGCCGAGGCGGCTGATGATGGGTTCGGCGACCTCGGCCTCGCAATAGGGCGCGAGCATGCCGCCGGCCCAATGGCTGGTGGCGTCCGTCATCGCCTCGTCACCGCGCTCGTGCAAGGTCACGGCATGGCCGGCCTGCGCGAACAGCAAAGCCTGCCAGGCGCCCGCAATGCCTGCGCCGATGATGGATACCGGTGAATCCGGTCGCTTGGTCGTTTGCAACATCCCTGTCCCTTCGCCGGCATGACCCGGATCAGGTTCAAAGGGTCACCGCGGTCTTGGCAAGCCGGTCAATCGGCATTGCCCGTTTAGCGGTATCTCAGCTCCTCCTCGGAGCACCCCTCGGAACGGGTCTAATGTAGGACAGCGGGGCGGGGTGGTCAACGCGTGTTGTGGGAACCCTGTGCCCCGGACGCAGCGCATCACGTAGTGGTGCGCTGCTGAGCCGGGGCCCATGTGGCCCAGTGCTCGTAGCTTCTGGGTCCCGGCTCTGCGCAGCAGCGCTTTGCGCTGCTGCTTGTCCGGGACACGAGAATTACTGAGCGGCCTGCGCCCGCGCATTGCGGACGCGCTGGGCCAGCTTCTTATGCGGCGCATTGCCGAACATCGGCTGCGGATTGCCGTTCGGCTCGAGCCAGGGTTGACCCATAGCCCCTTGGCCCATGGTCTCGCTCATCGTGGCGACCTGCACGGCCTCCTGCCGCTGGCGCTTGGCGGCGTAGTAATAGCCTCCGGCGAAATAGCGCACGGCGCGGGCGTGATCGCCATTGGCGGCGCGATAGGCGCCGGCGAGGTATTTCACGGCATAGGTGAGGTTGGTGTTGGGATCGCGTAAGCCCGCGGCATCGCCGGTGTAGCCGACCCCGCGCGCGGTCGCGAGCTTGATCTGCATCAGGCCGATGGTGCCGCCGCGGCCGACGAGATGCGGCTGATAACGGCTCTCGCGCATGATCACGCGGTGCACCAGCGCCTCCGGCACGCCGTTGGCGCGGGCATGCATCGCGACCATCTCCGCATACTCGGCCTCGCCCGCGAACGCGGCCTGCGGCAATGTCAGTCCGGCCGCGAGCAGCGCGGCAACGCGTAAAATTTTCATGAGATATCCAGACGTCCCTGAATGGCTGCTTGAACCGCCTGCGCCCGGCTGCCGATAGGCCTGCCGAACGCGGCGATGATGTGACCAAACGCCGCCGTTAACGATTTTGCGGCGCCGAGCCGCTGTTACGACTCAATGCTGGCGTACAGGTTCCCTCAGGGCGGACCACTCGCGGCAGCATGACTGTCTATTCGCGCAGCTGCGCAAAAGCGAGTAGGAAGACGCGGCAAATCGGGAGAGGTGCCATGACAAAAGGTGCCATGACAAAAGCAGTCCTCAGCGAGATCCCCAGGCAGAACCCCTGTGCCCAATGCGGCACGCCGATCCCGCAACCCGACTGGATCGAGCCGGGCGAGGGACGCGTCAGCTATCTCTGGACCTGCCACGCCTGCAACTACCGCTTCGAGGCGGTCGCCATCTTCGACGAGGTCGCCGTCGAGCATCCGCCGCTCGCGGCGTAAGCGACGGTTCTTGGGTCAGGAGTTCAGGCCGCCAGTCGCGGCTGCTGCCACAGCGGCAATTGCATCCGCACGATGAGGCCATGCGGCTCGCGGTCGTGCAGCGACAGCTCGCCGCCATGGGCGAGCGCGATCGCGCGCGCGATCGACAGGCCGAGCCCGAAGCCGGTGGACTCGTCCATGGTCCGCGCGTCGTCGCCGCGCACGAATGGCTCCAGCATCTCCTGCTTGCGCGCGTCCGAAATGCCGGGGCCGTCGTCCTCGACGTCGATGACCAGCGTGGTGCCGGAGATGTCGAGGCGGATCGTCACCTCGGCGCCGAAGCGCACCGCGTTCTCGACGAGGTTGGTGACGCCGCGGTGCAGATCGTCGGGCCGCGCGGCGGCGGTGGCGGAGGCCGGCCCGTCATAATGCACGACATGGCCCATGTCGCCGAACTGGTCGGCGACGAGCTGCAGCGTGCTGGCGATGTCGACCAGCGTCACCGCCTCGATCTTGCGGTCGTTGCGCAGCAGCGACAGCACGCTTTCCAGCATCGCGCGCATCTGGTCGAGATCCATCAGCATGCGCTTGCGGTTGCCCTCGTCCTCGATGAACTCGGCACGCAGGCGCAGCCGCGTGATCGGCGTGCGCAGATCGTGGCTGATCGCGGCCAGCATCCGCGTGCGGTCCGACATCAGCCGCGCGATCCGCTCATGCATGCGGTTGAGCGCGCGCGCCACCGAGCGGATCTCTTCCGGGCCGCGCTCGGGCAGCGGCTCGGCGCCGCCGTCCAGGCTGAAATTCTCGGCGGCCTTGGCGAAGGACGACAGCGGAGCCGCCAGCGCCCGCGCCGCCCACAGGCCGAGCACGGTGACGCAGATGAAGGCGGTCATCAGCGCCATCAGCCAGGGCGCACCCCAGAGCCATGGCCGTGGCCCGCCATCGACATGTCCAGCGATCATGGTGCCGTCGGGCAATTCGACGCCGACGCGGGATTCGCTGCCGGCCGGGGCGAGCTGGACCGCCTTGTAGCCGCGCCCGAGATGGCGGCGCATCGCGCGCAGGTGCTGATTGTCGCTCTCAGCGACGCTCGCGGTGCCGGGCGCGAGCATTTCGATGCCGAGCTTGGGGAAGGCGCGGGCGAGGTCGGCAACGAGGCGCGGACGCTCGCTCGCCTCGGCCGAGCCGAGCAGCAGCGCGGCATCGGTCAATTGATGCGCGCCGTCCGGCGGCGCGTCGGGGCGGTCCGGCCTGCTGATCAGGAAGGCGGTGGTGACGACGAGATGGAGCGCGACGGTCGAAGCCAGCACCAGCGCGGCAATCTGCCCGCCGATCCCCTTGAGGTGAAAGAACGCGAACGGCTTCATCGTCGGCGTCCCCTTCAATTGCTCAGGGGCGCCGCAATCGCTTCAGTGCCTGCTGCCTGGGTGCCTGCCGCTTGAAGGCCCGCGACCTGCGTCCGCGGCGTGAACAGATAGCCGCCCGAGCGCACCGTCTTGATGAGGGTGGGATCGGCCGGATTGGGCTCGATCTTGCGGCGGATGCGGCTGACCAGCACGTCGATGGAGCGCTCGAACGATCCGGTGTTGCGCCCCTGCGTGAGGTCGAGCAGGCTGTCGCGCGACAGCACCCGGCCGGGCCGTTCGCAGAACGTGCGGAGCAGATCGAACTCGGCGCTGGTCACCGCGACGCGCGCGCCTTCGGGATTGCGCAGCTCGCGCAGCCGCAGGTCGATGTGCCAGCCCTCGAAGGTGAGCGCCGAGGCGCCTTCGATCGAGCTCGCCGCCTGAGCCGCGGCCTGGCGGCGCAGCACCGCGTTGATGCGGGCGAGCAGCTCGCGCGGGTTGAAGGGCTTTGACAGATAGTCGTCCGCGCCCATCTCGAGGCCAACGATGCGGTCGACGTCCTCGCCGCGCGCGGTCAGCATGATGATCGGCGTCTGCGCCTCGGCACGCACCTTGCGGCACAGGCTGAGGCCGTCCTCGCCTGGCAGCATGACGTCGAGGATGATGAGGTCGACGCGGTGATCGGCCATGGCGCGCGACATCTCGCGCCCGTCGCTCACGGCGGTGACGTTGCAGGCGTTGTTGCGCAGGTACTTCGCAATTAACGTCCGGGTTTCGCGGTCGTCCTCGACGACCAGGATGTTGGGATTGGGAATGGCCATGCGCTTTGTTTGTCCAAGATTCGGGCCAAATGGCGAAGATTTTTGTTTCGGATTGTTTCTGTCCGGCTTCCCGCAACAGGCGGCAATCGCGCCGTCGCGGAGCGGCAAGATCTCGTTAAGCCCGTTAACCATACCGTGGCAGCCGCGCACAAGAAACCCCGCAAAACCCACGGAGCCATCATGACCTCGATTTCGGCGGCCTCCGCCGGTAATTACCAGTCGCCGCTGCAGCGGTTGCAGCAGGAATTGCAGTCGGAAGTGTCCGCCGGCACGATCTCGTCCTCGGACCAGTCCGCGCTCTCGACCGCGCTGACCGACATCGACACGGCGCTCCAGCAGAGCCGGTCGAGCGACCAGTCGAGCGGCACGCGTCCCTCCAAGGATGATCTGCAGTCGAAGATCGACGACCTGATCTCGAACGAGGTGTCGAACGGGACGCTGACCTCGGACCAGGCCGAAGCGCTCAAGGGCGTGTTTCAGTCCGCCTTCGCAAGCGGTCCGGGCGGGGCGGGTGGCCCCGGTGGCGCAGGCGGACCGCCGCCCGGCCCGCCACCGGATGAGAGCTCTTCGGATTCGGCGTCTTCCACGGATACGACCAGCAGCAGCTCCAGCGACCAGACCACCGCCGAGATCCTGCAGCAGTTCCTGCAGGCGCTCCAGCAGTCGCAATCCTCGAGCGCGTCCTACGGCGCCAACGGCAGCTCGTCCGGCAACTCCGATTTCTCCGCGCTGCTGATCGACTACAAGAGCTGACCCCGAGCGACGCGGGTCGGCGCGGGTCCTCGCCGCGATCATGCTTCACCCAGGGCGCATGATCGTCGGCGGGGAACCGTGCGTCGCGAATGTTACTGGGTGACGCAGGAACATGCGCGACGTTTTGCGCTCGCGGATTGCGCGACGAAATTGCGGCGCGCGAGGAACTGCGAGTGATCAGCGCTGTTTTCTCCACACGAGTTTTTCGTGAAGGAGAGGACAACATGTTGATGAAATCGATCGCCGCCGGCCTCGCCGGCACCGCTCTGTTTGCCACCGTTGCGTTCGCACAATCGCCGACCGCCACCATGGACAAGGCGGCGCCAGCGGCAACGACCGCCACGACGACCACCACGACAGCGTCCGGTCAGTGGCGTACCTCGAAGATGGACGGCCTGAAGGTCTACAACGAAGCCAATGAGAACATCGGCACGATCAGCGATCTCTTGATGGACAAGAGCGGTGACATCAAGATCGCCGTGATCGGCGTCGGCGGCTTCCTCGGCATGGGCGAGCATCTGGTTGCCGTGCCCTATGAGAAGCTGAAGTTCGTCAACGAGGCGGTTGCCTCGACCACCACCACCAAGCCCGCGACGACGACCACGACCGGCGCCGCGACCGGCACCGCCGACACCAAGCCGGCCGCGACCACGACGTCGTCCACCTCGAAGTGGTACCCCGACCACGCCGTGTTCAATGCCAGCAAGGACGAGCTGAAGAACATGCCCGAGTTCAAATACTCGGAGTAATCAGGCTCGACTGACGGCCCAGACGACGTGCGCCCGGTTTTCACCGGGCGCATTGTCGTGTCTGTTGTGTCTTCACCTCGCCCCGCAAGCGGGGAGAGGGGAAGGCGCTCAATGCGTCACCAGCGGGCAGCCGCCCTTGTCGAGCGGACGGAACGCCTCGTCGCCCGGCACGGTGGCGATCAGCTTGTAGAGGTCCCACTCGCCCTTGGATTCTTCGGGCTTCTTGACCTCGAACAGATACATGTCGTGGACCATGCGGCCGTCGATGCGGATCTTGCCACCCTTGGCGAAGAAGTCGTTGACCGGCGTCTTGCGCATCTGCTCCATCACTTTCGGGGCCTCGTCGGACTTGATGGCGTCGATCGCCTTCAGATAGTGCATGGTCGCGGAATAGAGGCCGGCCTGGATCATGGTCGGCATGTGACCGACCTTCTCGTTGAAGCGCTTGGAGAAGGCGCGCGTCTCGTCGTTCATGTCCCAATAGAAGGCGTCGGTGACGATCAGGCCCTGTGTCGCCTTGATGCCGAGCGAATGCGTGTCGGTGATCTCCTGGAGCAGCGCGATCATCTTCTGGCCGCCCTGGGTCAGGCCGAACTCGGCCGCCTGCTTCAGTGCATTGGTGGTGTCGCCGCCGGCATTCGCCAGCGCGACCACCTTGGCCTTGGAGGCCTGGGCCTGCAGCAGGAAGGAGGAGAAGTCCGACGAGTTGAGGGGATGTCGGACCTCGCCGAGCACCTTGCCGCCGCTCTCCTTGACGACGTTGGCGGCGTCGCGCTGCAGTGCCATGCCGAAGGCGTAGTCGGCGGTGACGAAGAACCAGCTGTCCTCGCCGCGCTTGACCATCGCCTTGCCGGCGACGTTCGACAGCGCGTAGGTGTCGTAGGTCCAGTGCACGGTATTGGGCGAGCAGGCAACGCCGGTGATGTCGGATGAGCCGCCGCCCGAATTGATGTTGATCTTGTTCTTCTCGCGCGTCAGCGCCGAGATCGGCAGTGCCACCGACGACGTCGGCACGTCCAGGATCGCGTCGACCTTGTCGTTGTCGTACCAGTTGCGGGCGATGTTGACGCCGACGTCGGGCTTGTTCTGGTGGTCGGCGGCGACCACGGCGACCGGCTTGCCGGCGACCTTGGCGCCGTAATCGGCGACCGCCATCTCGACCGCGGCGAGCGAGCCCTTGCCGGTCGCGTCCGCATAGAGGCTCGACATGTCCGTGAGCACGCCGATCTTGACGATCTCGTCTGAAATCTGCGCCTGCGCGGCGCCGGAGGTGGCGGCAAGCGCAAGGCCGGCCGCAACCGCGGCGATGAGTTTTTGCATGTGTTTCTCCCTGTGTGTTGTTGTTTGGGCGTTGTTGCGAGAGGAGTTGTAGCGGCAATCGGTCGCGGCAGCTAAGCGGTGCGCGCCATAGCCGAATGCAAAATCAGACGGGGCGAGCGGTGTTCCTTGTCCCTTTTCCCACAAGGGGGGAAGGAATAAGGGTGCAGCCTCTCAGCCGCCGGCCTTCAGCCGCTCGTTGCGCCGGCGCAGGGCTTCCAGGGTGGCGAGGAGGATGACCGAGATCGTCGTCAGGATCACGGCTGCTGCGGTGATGGTCGGGCTGATGTTCTCGCGGATGCCGCTGAACATTTCGCGCGGCAGGGTGCGTTGCTCGGGGCCTGCCATGAACAGCACGATCACCACCTCGTCGAAGCTGGTCGCGAAGGCGAACAGCGCGCCCGATGCGAGGCCGGGCAGGATCAGCGGCAGGATCACGCGGCGGAACGCTTGCAGCGGTGAGGCGCCGAGCGAGGCGGCAGCGCGCGCCAGATTGGTGTCGAAGCTCTGCAGCGTCGCGCCGACCGTGATCACCACGAAGGGCGTCGCCAGCGCGGTGTGCGCCAGGATCAGGCCGATATAACTTCCGGTGAGGCCGATCGGCGCGAAGAAGAAATAGAGGCCGACTGCGGTGATGACGCCGGGCACGACGACCGGCGACAGCACGAAGGCGAGCACCAGCGGCTTGAAGCGGCTCTTCCATTGCGCCAGCCCGAGTGCGGCCAGCGTGCCCAGCACCATGGACAGCGCCGTCGAGGCGACGCCGATGATCACGCTGTTCTTCAGCGCATTCATCCAGCGTGGCGAGGTGATGAAGTCGTCGTACCAGCGCAAGGAGACGCCGGGCAGCGGATAGGTGAGATACGAGCTGGAACTGAAGGACAGCGGCATGATCGCCAGGATCGGCGCGATCAGGAACACGAACACCAGCGCGGAGACCGCTATGGTCGCGGTCCACGCGATGCGCTGGCTGGGCGTGCGCAGGGTGGAATTGTCGCTCAATTCTTCATGCCTCCCGTCACCTGCTGGCCTTGCACCAGCTTGCCGTAGACGAGAGCCAGCAAGATCGTGGCCAGCAGCAGCACGGCGCCGAGCGCGGAGGCGAGACCCCAATTGGCGGTTTCGGTGGTGTAGAGCGCGATGAAATAACTGATCATCTGGTCGGCAGCGCCGCCGACGAGCGCCGGTGTGATGTAGTAGCCGAGCGCCAGGATGAAGACGAGCAGGCTTCCCGCGCCGATGCCGGGCAGGGTCTGGGGCAGGTAGATCCTCAGGAAAGCGGTGACCGGCGGCGCGCCGAGTGAAGCGGCAGCACGCATGTAAGCGGGCGAGATCGCCTTCATGCTGCTGTACAACGGCAGGATCATGAATGGCAGCAGCACATGGGTCATCGCCACGCAGACGCCGAAGCGGTTGTAGATCAGGCGCAATGGCTCGTCGATGATGCCGAGCCAGTGCAGGCTGTCGTTCACGACGCCCTTGCTCTGCAGCAGCACGATCCACGCGCAAGTGCGGACCAGAAGCGAGGTCCAGAACGGCAGCAGGACGAAGATCATCAGCAGGTTCGATCTGGCAGGCGGCAGCGTCGCCAGCAGGTAGGCGACCGGGAAGCCGAGGATCAGGCAGAGTGCAGTGACGCTGAGGCTGATGAGGAAGGTGCGGGCGAAAACCTCGCGGTAGATCGCCTGGTCCGGCGGCGCCGCGACGATCGCCCCGTCCGCGTTCCGCGTCAGGTCGAGCGCCGCCAGCAAATAGAAGCCGGTCACCGGGCCGCCGGCATCCTTGATCGTCGTCCAGGTGCCGCGCTCGCGCCAGGCCGGGTTGATCTTGACCAATGTCTCCCTGGCCGCGCCCGGTTCCGGCATCGCCTTCAGATTGCGCGACGTGCCGGTGAGGATGGTGCGAAAACCATTCAGTGCGTAGTTGAGCCGCTTGGCCGCGATCGCGATCGTGCCGGCGGCGCGGGCGGCCTGAATGTCGCTCGCCAGCGCCGCGTAGGCCTTCTCGTCCGGCAGGTCCTTGCCGTCCCAATTGGCGAGAGCGGCAATGGTGTGAGGCAGAACCTGACGCACCTCGCGATCTTCGATCGCGCGCCAAAGCATGCCGGCGATCGGTCCGGCGAAAGTGAAGAGCAGGAAGACGAGAAGCGGCAGGACCAGCGCCAGGGCCTTGACCTGCCGTGCCCGCTCGGCGCGCTTCAGCTGGCGCTTGAGCGGCACTTCGGTCCGGGTCAGGGACGCATCCGTCATGCTTCGAGCCTTGCGGGGCCGCGCGCTACTTCGCGGCCCATTTGTTGAAGCGCTCGGTCAGGCGGTCGATGTTCTCGAGCCAGAACGCAACGTTGATCTCGACGGCATTCTTGATGTTGTCAGGCGCGGTCGGCAGGTCCTTCAGGACGGCGGGCGCGAGCTTGCCGGCTGCGTCCTTGTTCGAGGTGCCATAGGAAATGTTTTCCGACAGCTTTGCCTGGTTCTCCGCCTTGCCGGCGAAGTCCAGGAACTTGTAGGCCGCGTCCTTGTTCGGGCTGCCCTTCAGGATGACCCAGCTGTCGAGCGTGAACAGCGCGCCGTCCCACACCATGCCGAAATTCTTCTTCTCGTTCTTGTTGGCGGTGTCGATGCGGCCATTATAGACCGAGGTCATCACGACTTCGCCGGAGGCGAGCAGTTGCGGCGGCTGGGCACCGGCCTTCCACCAAACGATGTCGCCCTTGATGGTGTCGAGCTTCTGGAACGCGCGATCGACGCCGTCGTCCGTCGCCAGCACATGGTAGACGTCCTTCGGCGGGACGCCATCAGCCATGAGTGCGATCTCCAGCGTGGTCTTCGGGCCCTGGCGCAAGGCACGCTTGCCCGGGAACTTCTTGGTGTCGAAGAAGTCGGCCCAGCCCTTCGGGGCCTCTTTCAGCTTGTCCTTGTCGTAGCCGAGCACGAAATCGTAGAGGATGGCGCCGACGCCGCACGGATTGACTGAAGGCGGGATATAGGCCGCCTCGCCGCCGATCTTGGTATAATCCATCTTCTCGAACAGGCCTTCCTCGCAGCCGACCGCGAGCTCGTCGCTCTCGACCTGGACGACGTCCCAGGTGGCGGCGCCGCCCTGCACCTTGGCGCGCAACACGCCGACGCCGCCATCCCAGGACTCGTCGTTCATCGCAACGCCCGCCGCCTTCTTGAACGGCTCGAAATAGACCTTCTTCTGGGCATCCTGATAGGCGCCGCCCCACGACACGACGGTGAGGTCGCGCGCTTGGGCAACCGTCACCAGCGCCGCACTGGCGCTGAACGCCGCGGCGAAACCCAGAGCGATCTTGCGGTTCAGCATGGTCTTCGTTCCTTCTTCGTGTGAGTTGCGTTGAGGTTGATTGTCCGAGGGCCGCCTTGCGTTGCATCAGACCGGATCGAGGGCGAGGCAATCCTCCGGACGGAACGTGATGAAGACGCTTTCGCCGTGTGTGAGGTCATGATGCGCTCCCGGCTGAAGCTTGACCATGAACTCGCCGTTCCCTGCGACCTCGAGCACGGCCAGCGCGTGGTCGCCGAGATAGATGGTGTTCTGCACTCTTGCCGGCAGCCGGTTCGGTCCGTCGCCGGAGCTGCCATCCGGGACAATGGCGATCCGCTCCGGCCGCACCGACAGCGAGGTGGACGCGCCCGCGCCCGAGATGTTGACCGCCCGCGCGGTGACAGTGCCACCGCCCGCCAGCGCGACGCGGCAATAATCCTTGTCGACCGCCTCGACGGTGCCTGAAAGCACGTTGTTCTCGCCGATGAAATGGGCGACGAAGCTGTTCACCGGATGCTCGTACAGCGCGTCGGGTCTGTCGATCTGCTGCACGATGCCGTCGTTGAACACGGCGATGCGGTCCGACATGGTGAGCGCTTCGCTCTGATCGTGGGTGACGTACACGATCGTGATGCCCATCCGCTCGTGCAACTGCTTGATCTCCAGCTGCATCTGCTCCCGCAGGCGCTTGTCGAGGGCGCCGAGCGGCTCGTCCATCAGCACGAGCTGCGGATTGAAGACCAGCGCGCGGGCCAGCGCCACGCGCTGCTGCTGGCCGCCGGACAATTGCCCGGGCCGCCGGTGCGCCATCGCTTCCATCTTGATCATGCGTAACGCGGCGGTGACGCGCTCCTGTGCTTCCGCCTTGCTCGTGTTGCGAACGGACAGCGGGAAGGCGATATTCTCGGCGATCGTCAGGTGCGGAAACAAGGCATAGTTCTGGAACACCATGCCGATGTCGCGCTTGTGCGGCGGCATGTTCTTGATCGGCCGCTCGCTGAGATAGATTTCGCCATGGGTCGGAACCTCGAAGCCGGCCAGCATCATCAGCGTGGTCGTCTTGCCCGAGCCCGACGGGCCGAGCAGGGTGATGAACTCGCCCTTCCTGATGTCGAGATCGAGGTTCTTCACCACGAGATGCTCGCCATCATAGGTCTTCTGAATGCCGGAAAAGCGCACCAATGCCGGCGCGGGCGTCACCATGCCGGCTTCCATGTTGTCCTCGGCTTGCCGCTACAATGCTGTCAGCACCTCGTTCGAGGTTGCCGAGCGGCAGCTTAGCATCCTCGGATGAGAATGCCAGCGGCGCGCGCTGGGGCTGGTGCGTGAAGGTACGCTACATTCCCGACAACTTCGTCACGGACACATTCAGCGTTCCGCCGGCTTCCGCGACCACGCGCAGCGTCTTGGAATCGAAGGCGATGTCGGCGAGCGTCAGGCTCTCGATCCTGGCGTCGACCTTGACGCCGTCCTCGCTTTTCTGGAAGTCGGCGATCACGCCCGCGATCTTCTCGCGCGCATTGGCGGCGATCGGCTTCAGGTCGAGCGTCGCTTTCTGCAGCAGCGCCTGCTGCATCTGCGGCACCACCGCGCGGGCTGCTGCGCCGAGCAGGCCGAATGCCGCCTCGGATTCCACCGCCAGCTGGATGTCGGTCAGCCGCAGCGTCTGCTGCGCCTGGTCGAGCACCGGCCGGCCCCAGATGTGCACGGTCGCTTCGGCGCCGAGGCCGAGCCAGCTCTTCTTCTCCTTGGCGCGCACCAGCAGCGAGATAAGCAGCCGCTCGCCCGAGGGGACCACGTTGACGCTCTTCACGGTGACGTCGACAGGCCCCGAGCCGTCCTCCGGATAGGTGTGGCCGACCATTTGCGCCGCGATCAGCTTGTTGATCTCGGTGAAGGGCACGTCGATGGGAACGCCGATGCTCACGCCGGTGCCGGTCGGCGGCACGATCGAGATCTTGTCGGGGAACGGACAGTCCGGCTTGGTCGGCGTCGAGGTGACGCGCGTTTCCGCTTCGAGGCCCATCAGCAGGGTCACGGCCTGGGCATCGACGCGCGGCTGCGCGGCGATGGCGCGGATCGGCTTCATCTCCAGCCAGAGCGGCGGCAGCGCGGCCGAGGCGCCCGAGCCCTGCAGCGGGATCGAGCGGCACGCCTTGGCCCATTGCAGCTTCGCATTCTCGCGCAGGGAAGGATCGTTGCGGATGCGCTCGGAGACGATGTTGATCTGCTCGGCGACATTCTTGTCGATCAGCGGCTTCACCTGCGCCGGCACGTTGACCTTGGCGCCGGCGACGTTGAGGTTGGTGTCGCCGAGATTGACCTGGGCGCCGAGATTGGGCTCGAGATGCCAGTTGGCCGCGAGCTTCGGGCGCGAGGTGACGACCACGTTGCCCTTGATCTCCGCGCTGGCGTTGAGATTCTTGATGTTGACGGCGCCGATCCGTTTTGCGGCGTCGCCGCCAAGCACGCTGCCGAGCGCGTCGCCGAGCGCGCCGGTGGCTTTCGCCGACAGCGAGCCCGTCACGTTCAGCTTGCCGGTCAGCGGCGTCGAGATCGTCAGCACGTCCTTGTCGCCGCTGGCGGCCATCGGCCCGCGCACGGCGGTCCAGCCGATGTCGGCGTTCTCCAGGATCTGCGAGATCGGGTTGTCGGCCTTCCCAGCGAAGTTGCGCGGCGCGGCCTTCTCGGCCTGGTCGCGGATCGCCGACAGCGCGATGGCGACCGGGGCGATCACGATCGAGCTCTTCGCGACCGGCGGCAATGGCGGCAATTGCGCGACCGGCGGTGCGGAATTCGTCGCGCGCGGCGACAGCAGATCCATCACCTTCAGGCTGATGAAGAACGACGCCGCGAGCACCGCGACGCCGATCAGGATCGTCTTCAGATTCAACGTTAGTCGCATCACTCCCCCAGGCCGCCCCGCCGGAGGATTTTACAGGGCGGGCGAGCGGGGCGCTAGAGCGCACCGGTGGGGTGGAATTGCGGCGAACGGGTTAACGGCCTCGAACGCAGCGTTGCCACGTGTTCGTACCGTTAATGGCGATGCTAGCCGCGCCGCGGACGACGGATCGCTCTCACATTGCCGTTAGCGCCGCCGCCGCAGAAGAAGCGGTCGCCGCCATCGGACTCCAGCCCGGACACGCCCGTTCCGGCGGGCAGGTCGAGCTGCTCGAGTACCTTGCCGGTCGCCGGGTCGATCCGCCTGACGTCGCTTTCCTCGTTCTCCCAGGTGCCGTGCCAGAGTTCGCCGTCGACCCAGGTCACCCCGGTCACGAAGCGCTTGCTCTCGATGGTGCGGAGGACCTTGCCGGTTTCGGGATCGACCTGATGGATCTTGCGCTCGCGATATTGCCCGACCCACAGCGAGCCCTCGGCCCAGGCGAGGCCCGAATCGCTGCCGCCGCCCGGCGCAGGAATGGTGGCGAGCACCTTGCCCGAAGCCGCATCGATCTTCTGGATGCGATCCTCGGCGATCTGGAACAGGTGCCGGCCGTCGAACGCCGTGCCCGCATGCGCGGCGACATCGATTGAGCGCGCGACCTTGCCGCTATCAGGATCGACCGCGTTCAACTTGTCGCCGGATGCGAACCAGATATGGCTGCCGTCATAGGTGACGCCATGCACGGCCTCCACGCCCGGATATGGACCATACTCCCTCACGATCTCGGCGGCTAAACGTTTCATGTGCTCGCTCCCTCTGATGTCACTCATCCTACGTCTTCAGCAGCGGGGTGGGGAGTAACAAGCCTGTCGGGAAACCCGGGACGGGCGGAGTCAGCCAGCGCCGCGCCCGTCCGTGTCCGAACGATTGCACCTTGTTCGACCGCGCAAGCTCGTCAAGGGCCCGCTGCACCGTGCGCGCACTCGTTGCCAGCGCCAGCGCGAGCGCCGAGCTCGACCAGGGCTCGCCGTCGGAGAGGAAGGCGAGAACAGCGGCGTGCTTTTCCTCGACGGGTCGCGCCAGCACGAAGACGTCGAGCGTCTTGTGTGGCGCCAGTGCAAAGCCGTCCTTGGTTGCGCTCACGTCGGCAAGCGGTTCGAGCTTGGTGCGGAGCCGTCCGATCTCGACCCGCAGCCGCGCGCGATGCGATTCATCGAAGTGCCGGGCGTGAAACGCGCCCGCGATCAGCGTCTGCCGCGAGACGTCCGCGGGCCACGCCTGCGCCAGGATGCGGACGAGCGCGAACAGCACCGGCCGGGTGCCGAGCGGCACCACGGTGCCGCGCCTGCGGACCGAATGATGGAAGGTGTCGATGACGAGCGCCTCGGATGTCGCGAGGTCCTCGATCCCCTCCAGCAGCAGGGGCCGCTCGTCGCCGCGCACGATCAGCCGTGCCGCTGGCACGTCCAGCACGCGGCTTGCGGCATCGACTTCGGCCGTGAGCGCGGGGATATCGGCCTGCTGCGCCGCGCGGGCCGCCTGCGCCAGCGCCGTGCGCGCGTCCTTGGTTCGGAGTCGCCGTATGGCGATGCCGGCCAGCACGAGGTCGCGGACGACTTGGGAGGCAGGCGGCAGCGGCACCTTTCCGGGATTGGCGAGCATGCGCTCGGCCTCGTCGATATGTCCGAGCAGGAGCAGACGCCGCGCCGCGATGTGGCTTGCATGAGCCGCGTTGGCGAGATCGCCGTGCTTTTCCAGGGTGGCGCGCGCCGCGGCGAGTGTCTTGTCCGGCCAGCCGAGATCGCGCGAGACCAGCGCGATCTCGGCTTCAGCGACCGCGCATCTGGCGCGCGCAACCGCTTCGCGCGGGCCGAACGCGCGCGCGGCGTTACGCAGCAGCGACTTGGCCTTGGCGAGATCGCCGAGCTGCGCCATCGCGATGCCGCGCAGGGCCAGCGACGGCGCATCGTTGCGCAGCGCAACGCGGTTCAGCGCGCCGAGCGGATCGCCCGCCTCTAACGCACGTGCGGCGGCCGTGATCAGCGACTCCATTCAAATCCCGCCACACTTGTTACTCCCACCGCGCAACCGCGCGGTGCCAGAAATCGTTGTCCGCCGACGATGTGCGGTGAAGGGATTCGGTTCCGCGAGACGCTGGGCCGATCTCCCAGGCAGAAGATTTGGAGAGTCATGATGACATTAGCCCAAAACGAACGGAATAACGGAGACGCTGTGATGCAGACACCGTCGGTGGTGTCGCCGCAGGACTGGGAGACGGCCCGTCAGCAGCTGCTGGTGAAGGAAAAGGCGCATACCCGTGCCCGCGACGCCTTGGCCGCTGAGCGCCGGCGCATGCCATGGATGGAAGTGACCAAAACCTATGCGTTCGAGGGGCCCGGGGGCAAGCTCAGTCTCGCCGACCTGTTCCAGGGGCGGCGGCAGTTGATCATCTATCGCGCCTTCTTCGAGCCCGGTGTGTTCGGCTGGCCCGATCATGCCTGCCGCGGTTGCTCCATGGTGGCCGACCAGGTCGCCCATGTCGCGCATCTGAATGCCCGCGACACCACGCTGGTGTTCGCCTCGCGCGCGCCGCAGGCCGACATCAGCAGGTTGAAGCAGCGGATGGGCTGGACCATGCCCTGGGTCACCGTTACCGACAGCTTCGATGCCGATTTTGGCGTCGACGAATGGCACGGCACCAACGTGTTCTACCGCGACGGGACCCGCATCTTCCGCACCTATTTCGTCAAGAGTCGGGGCGACGAGCAGATGGGCGGCACCTGGAACTATCTCGACATCACCCCGCTCGGCCGGCAGGAGGTCTGGGAGGATTCGCCGAAGGGCTATCCGCAGACGCCGACCTACAAATGGTGGAACTGGCACGACAGCTACGAAGATGGCGGCGCGCCCGACCAGAAATGGGTCGAGATCTCCGATGCCGGCGAGAAGGCGTTTCGCCGGGAGGCGGCGGAAGGTCGTGACTAGTCTTCCGAGCGCAACGGCTGGCGCCAGCCGCGATGGCGCGACGGTGGCGCGCCATGTCGCCCGATGGCTGGCGCTGGCGGCCACGCCGACCTTCGCGATCATGGCGCTATCGACCGCCATGCTCGGCAGCGGTCCGGCGGACATGCTGTGCGGCGCCGGGCAGGGGTCTCTGCTCGGCGGGATGGTGCCGATGTATCTGCTGATGAGCGCGTTTCATTCGGCCGCGTGGTTGAGGCTGATCGCGGAGCGGCGGCGCGAGAACGGCCCCGGAATCACCGAGACCGCCGCGCGTCGTCTTCGAAGAACAAGGCCATCATGACCTCATCATGGTATCGGCCGTGCTGCTTCAGCGCCTTCATACCGCGACCATATTCGACGAAGCCGGCCGCCGTGTAGAGCCGCAATGCGGGCCGGTTCTCGCTGACGACGACGAGATGAAGCTGCTCGACGCGGCTTGCCGCATGCGCTGCGACGGCGTCGACGAGCCGTCGCCCGATGCCGGATTTCCGCGCGTCGGGCCGCACATACATGCCCCAGAGCACCGCCCTGTGCGCGGTCTTCGCGCCGTCCTCCCGGCGGAAGCCGGCGGTCCCCACGAGCGCGTCCGCGCCGAACGCGCCGAACACGTCCGAGGTCGCGAGGCGCTCCTCGAACCAGGCGAGAGGCATCGCCTGCTCGCGTTCGAAGGTGCTGGTAAACGCCTCGGGATGGGTCGCGAGCGCTTCCAGCCGGATCGTGCGGTAGAGTGCGGCGTCCGCCGGCGTGAGCAGGCGGATCATGGCGATGAGAGGTGTGCCAGCGGCAGGGGCGCGCCCGCCTTCAGCGTCTGGATCGCGATGCTGCTGCGAACCTCCTGCACGATGGGCTGGTTGAGCAGCTTGTCGACGAGGAAACGCTGATAGTCCTCGAGCTCGGGCACCACGATTTCGAGGAGGTAGTCGGCCTCGCCGGCGACAAGGTGGCAGGCAACGACTTCCGGCATGGCGACGACGGTTCGTTCGAAGCTCAGCGCCTGGTCGTTGGCATGGCCCTTGATCTTGACGCCGAGGAAGGCCGAGAAGCCGAGCCCGAGACGGCCGCGCCGCAACGAGGCGCGGTAGCCGTCGATATAGCCGTCCTGCTCCAGTCGCCGCACGCGGCGCAGGCAGGGCGAGGGCGACAGGCCGACCCGGTCCGCCAGCTCGATGTTGCTCAATCGCGCATTGCCCTGGAGTTCGGTGACGATGCGCCGGTCGATCGCATCCAGCTCGCATTTTGGCATGAACCGCATCCCGTTGGGTCAAGAAGGGCGCGATGTTGCGCCGGAGCCATCGAGACTAGCCTAGTTCGCAAGGACATGCCTCGGCTTTCCATGGGATGGATTGCTCCGACCCCGCCGCTGATGGAGTGAGACATGACCGAAGGCCCGACCCTTGCGCCGCTGCTGGCGGCCGTCGAGCGTTACTTCACGCTGATGTACGACAATGACGTTTCGCAGTTCGACCGCGTCTTTGCGCCGACCGCGCAGCTCCACGGGTTTCGCGACGCTGAACTGCGGATATTGCCGGCCCGTGACTACAGAGCGCTGCTGGCGTCGACCCCGTCGCCCAAGTCCAAGGACGCTCCGCGACTTCGGGAGATATTGCTGATCGACATGGCCTCGCCGGCGCAGGCGCTGGTGAAGGTACGCGTGCGAATCGATCTGCTCCAATACGTCGACTACCTCGCCTATCACCGCGTCAACGATGCCTGGTTGATCACGGCGAAATCGTTCCAGGTCGAGCGGCGATACGAGCCCTCGCAGCCGTAGCGCTGCGGGGAATCCTATCGCCCGCCCGTCGATTGCAGATACGCGACCACCTTAGCGGCTTCCTCAGCCGAAATCCCGCCATAGGGCTGCATCTTGTTGCCGGACACCACCTCGTCCGGTTTGACCATGAAGCGCGTCAGCTTGTCCTGGTCCCAGACGAAGCCGGCTTCCTTCATCGACGAGGAGTAGTTGTAGTCCGGCAGCGAGCCGGCCTTGCGCCCGACGATCTTGTTGAGGTTGGGACCGAGACGGTTGTCGCCTTCTTTCGCGGAGTGACAGGTGCGGCAGGAATTGTTGAAGGCCTGTTGACCGCCCTCATCGCCCGCGGGCTGCTGCGCGAGCGAGGAGGACGCGCACAGGAGCAGCGTCAGCAGGGCTGCGCTGGCCAAGCCGTGCAGAGGCCGATATCGCGAGGATTGCAGGCGTGATTGCATGTGCGCCTCCGTCGGAGATCCGCGCCGCAGCAAGCGGGCGTCGACTTGTCGGGGGCAAACGAAAGCGGCCCCGGCGGGGTTCCGGGGCCGTTTGCGTCACAATGTCCTGTCGGTTCAGCGCGTCGTGGTTCTGAGCTCCGCGCGGCGCTCCGTCATCGGCAGCACCACGACCTTGGTGCCGACGTTGACGCGGGAATAGAGGTCGGTGACGTCGTCGTTCGTCATGCGGATGCATCCGGAGGAGACGCGCTTGCCGATGGTGTCGGGGGCGTTGGTGCCGTGGATGCGGTAGATGGTGCCGCCGAGATACATGGCGCGGGCGCCGAGCGGATTGCCGGGGCCGCCGGCCATGTGGCGCGGCAGATACGGCTGGCGGGCGATCATCTCCGGCGGCGGGGTCCAGGCCGGCCACTCGGCCTTGCGGGTCACCGACTGCACGCCGGACCAGGTGAAGCCGTCGCGGCCGACGCCGATGCCATAGCGGAGCGCCTGACCGTTGCCGAGCACGTAATAGAGGTAGGTGTTGGGCGTATCGATGATGATGGTGCCCGGCGCCTCACGCGTCGCATAGGAGACGGTCTGGCGGCGGAAACGGGCCGGCATCTCGACCGCGTCCTGATCCTCGGACGGCTCGGTCTGGTAGGTCGGCGCCTGATAGGGCTGGTAGGGCTGGAACGGCTGCGGCGCGGTGATCGGCGGCAGCGGCTGGAAGAACGGGAAGAGCTGCACGGGCGCGGCCTTGGCGCTACCCGCGAATGCGATTGCGGAGACCGCGACTGCGCCAAAAGCAACGGCGCCCGAAAACGTCTTGAACGTGTCCAGATTGAACATGTGATCGCCCCTGTTTGCTCGGTGGTCTCGGCCACCGCGGCACCGTTGCGGTGCTCTGTTGCCTGGATCACTAACGGAAAAACGTTTCGGGAGATTTGCGCGGAAAACCGAAAACGGCTTCACGGCGGCAAGAATTGTTTCATGACAGTTTCGTGGCCCGGTCCACCGGGCGCCGCACAAAACCGGTGGCCGACACTTCTGTGACGTCACACGCCTGAAATATCCATGGTTGATGGTCGAAAGCCGAGAATCATCAAACTCTCGGGATTTTCCCATGCGGGTATTAATCGCGACCGACGCCTGGCATCCACAGGTCAACGGCGTGGTCCGGACACTGACCTCGCTGGCGAACGCGGCCAGGGGTCTCGACGTCGAGATCGACTTCCTCACCCCCGACGGCTTTCCGTCCTGGCCGCTGCCGACCTATCCGGGCCTGCGCTTTGCGCTGCCTTCGGCGAAGGAGGTCGCGCGGCGGATCGAGAGGTGCGCGCCGGAAGCCCTGCACATCGCAACCGAAGGGCCGATCGGCTGGGCGGCGCGGGCCTATTGCCGTCGCAACCGGCTCGCCTTCACCACCTCCTACACCACGCGCTTTCCCGAATATGTCTCGGTGCGGACCGGCATCCCTGCGTCGGTCGGCTATGCCGTGCTGCGCCACTTCCACGATGCTGCCGCCATGACCATGGTGGCGACGCCCTCCCTGCGGCAGGAGCTGTCCGAGCGCGGCTTCAAGCGGCTCGGCTTCTGGACCCGCGGCGTCGACACCAAGCTGTTCCATCCGGATAGCCCCGCCAAGCTCGATCTGCCGCATCCGATCTTCATGACCATGGGCCGCGTCGCGGTGGAGAAAAATCTCGAAGCGTTCCTCTCGCTCGATCTGCCCGGCACCAAGGTCGTCGTCGGCGACGGTCCGCAGAAGGCCGCGCTCGAAAAGAAATATCCCGATGTGGTCTTCCTCGGCGAGAAGAAGGGTGCCGATCTCACCGCGCATCTCGCCGCCGCCGACGTGTTCGTGTTTCCGAGCCTGACCGATACGTTCGGCGTGGTGCAGCTCGAGGCGCTGGCCTGCGGCACGCCGGTTGCGGCGTTTCCGGTCACGGGTCCGAAGGACGTCATCGCCGATCATCCGATCGGCGCGATCGATCACGATTTGCGCACCGCGTGCCTGCGCGCGCTCACCATGTCGCGCGAGACCTGCCGCAACTTTGCGCTGGAGCGCTCCTGGGAGAACAGCGCGCGCCAGTTCGTCGGCAATCTCACCTCCCTTCAGCCCAGCCGCGTCCTGCGCGCCTCGCCTCGCATGGCGCGGCGGCCGGTGCGCGGCTGATCTTTCATTCGACCCACAGCGAGAACCTCACCGATGGCCAAGATCATGAACCTTGACGGCACCCAGCAGCTCGACCTCACCCGCGGCACGGTCGAGCAAGCCTACGATCGCTGGGCGCCGGTCTACGATCTCGTGTTCGGCGGCGTGTTCGCCAAGGGCCGGCAGGCCGCGATCGCCGCCACCAACAAGATCGGCGGCCGCGTGCTCGAGGTTGGCGTCGGCACCGGCATCTCGCTGCCGCTCTATGCGCCGAACCTGCGCATCTTCGGCACCGACATTTCGGAAGCGATGCTGGACAAGGCGCGCCAGCGCGTCGCCGAGGGCGGACTGAAGAACGTCGAGGGTCTCGCGGTGATGGACGCCGAGAAGCTCGAATTCCCCGACAATTCCTTCGACGTCGTGATGGCGCAATATGTCGTGACCGCGGTGCCGAACCCGGAGAAGGCGCTCGACGAATTCGCCCGCGTGCTGCGTCCCGGCGGCGAGCTGATCATCCTGACCCGCGTCAGCGCGGATGCCGGCATGCGCCGTTTCATCGAGCAGAAGCTGCAGCCGGTGGTGCGTCCGCTCGGCTTCCGCACCGCCGAGTTCGCCTGGTCGCGTTATGCGAAATGGCTGGCCGGTGCGCGCGGCATGGAGCTCGCCGAGCGCCGCCTGATTCCGCCGCTCGGCCATTTCTCCCTGGTGCGCTTCCGCAAGGTCGACGTCGCGAAAGCGGCGTGACCTGAAGCGCGGGCGTCGTGCGTCATCGCGCCGCTGCGTGTCGTCACATGACAAGATGATGTTGTCACACGGCGTACATCGAATCCCTTTAACCCCGTATCCGAAAGCATCTTGGGGAAGAGCATGATCAAGAATTATCTCGAGCAGCTGCGGATCCAGCGCTGGGACGACCATCGCTATTATCACCACAGCCGTATCAATCAGAGCCTGCACTTCATCAGCGCGCTGAGCTTCCTCTTCGCCTATGTCTGGCTGTTCATCGACCCCGTGGTCTCCGCGCTGGTCGGCTGGCTGGTCTCGATGACCTCTCGCCAGGCCGGTCACTTCTTCTTCGAGCCGCACGATTACGACCACATCAACCAGGCCACGCACGAGTACAAGGAAGAGATCAAGGTCGGTTACAATTTGCAGCGCAAGGTGGTGCTGATGGCGATCTGGGCGGCCTCGCCGCTGGTGCTGTTCGCCGATCCCACGCTGTTCGGCCTGTTCACGCCCTGGGCGAGCGCGACCGACTTCATGCGGCAGGTTGCCAAGATCTGGCTCGTGGTCGGCGGCGGCGGCCTTCTGTTCCGTACCGTGCACCTGTTCTTCATCCGCGACGTCGAGACCGGTCTGGTCTGGATGACCAAGATCCTGACCGACCCCTTCCACGATTTGATGCTCTATCGCGGTGCGCCGCTGGCGCTGATGCGCGGCGAGCTGATGGATCCCGGCCTGCACCTCAACCCCGAGCACACGCTGGGCCTCATCGGCGAGCCCACGCTCGAAGAGCAGCACGCCTGAGCGCGCTGGTCTCACAAGATACTCCGATGTCTGATGATTACGTCATGCCCGGGCTTGTCCCGGGCATCCACGTCTTGGGGGGTATTCCTTCGCCTCTCCCCGCGCGCGGGGAGAGGCCGACGCGCGCAGCGCGGCGGGTGAGGGGGGCTCTCCGCGGGGGTGCTGCTAGTGGGGTGTCCGCCAATTCTCAGCGCGCGCGCGGAGAGTCCCCCTCACCCCGACCCTCTCCCCGCAAGCGGGGCGAGGGGGAGTTGGCAGCGGTGTTCGGGGCGAGTGGCGAGCGGAGCGAGACCTCAGCGCCCAAAACGCTTGGCCAGCATCTCTTTCAGGATCTGCCGCTTGATCTGCTTGTTGGTGAGCGCGCCGTCATGCCACCAGAAGCCGTCGGCCTTCATCCTCTGCGCGGCGCGGACGAAACGCTCCGCAACCTCGGCGAAGTCGGCGTCGGTGTAGTTCAGGCTGAAGATCAGCCGGCCGGTGCCGACCCAGCTCAGGGCCAGGCCCTCGGCGCGCAGATAATATTGCAGCATCCAGTTGTAGCGGGACGGCGTGGTGTATTTCACCGTCCAGATCGACGAGAAGTTGGCGAACCGCACCGGCAGGTCGGCGCCCTCCATCATCTGGTTGAGCATCTGGACCCGGCCGTTCCAGGTTTCATCGAGGCCGTCATAGACCGCGCGAAAATTCGGGCTGGCGAGGCGGCTCAAGAACTCGTCCATCGCCGTCATGACGTAGGGGTGCGAGTTGAAGGTGCCGCGGGCGAAGCAGATGTCGGCGGGACGGTCGTCGCGGAAACGGCGCATCAGCTCGCTTTTGCCGCAGACCACGCCGACCGGCAGGCCGCCGGCGAGGCTCTTGCCGTAGGTCACCATGTCAGCCTTGACGCCGAAATATTCCTGCGCGCCACCTGCGGCGAGACGGAATCCGACGAAGACCTCGTCGAAGATCAGGACGATGCCGCGTTGGTCGCAGACCTCGCGCAGCTTCTTGAGCCATTCAGTGTAGGCCGCGCGATCGAAATTGCCGCCACGCGAGGAATCGACCAGCGAGGAATCGCCGGGAGCGTTCGCGTTCGGATGCAGGCCCTGCAGCGGATTGACGAGCACGCAGGCAATGTCCTTGCGCGTCTTCAGCACATGGAGCGTCTTCTCCGACATCTCGGCGATTGTGTAGGTCTCGTGCGCGGCAATGGGATTGCCGACGCCGGGCTGCACGTCGCCCCACCAGCCGTGATATGCGCCTGCGAAACGAACCAGATGGGTGCGCCGGGTGTGGTAGCGCGCGAGGCGCACGGCCTGCATCACGGCCTCGGTGCCGGACATGTGGAACGAGACCTCGTCGAGGCCGGAAATCTGGCGGAGCCGCTGCACGTTATCGAGGATGACGGGGTGGTAGGGACCGAGCACGGGCCCAAGCATATGCGCCCGCTTCTCGGCGCCCTCGATGCACTCCTTGTAGAAGTCGTTGCCGAAGATGTTGACGCCGTAGGACCCGGTGAGGTCGTACGAAGTGTTGCCGTCGACATCGGTGACGGTGACGCCGCTGGACGATTCCATGAAGGTCGAGGTGCCCAGATGCTCGCGGACGAGGCGCGAGAACTGGAACGGCACGCGGTAGCTCTCGGTGAAGTTCAGGTCGGAGATCGTCTCCGCCGCTTGCTTCGTCATCGCGCGGCCCTTCGGGTAGCGCTCGACGTAAAGCCTGGCGAGGCGGAAGAAGGCGTCCTTACGCTGCGCGGCGATATTCGCCGGCGCGCCGTCGCAGGAGAAATAATCGCTCTCTCCGAACTCGTAGAACGGGAGCAGCTTTGCCACCCGGCGCGACATCTTGGAGTGTCCGGCGAGCGAGCGGTGCTTGGCGCGGGACAGTTCGACCCGCGCCTTGATCTTCGGGAGGACGGCGGCAGCGGACGCTGCGGCGGCCACGGACATCGAGAGAATCGGGAGTGTCGTTTCCATGACAACAAGCGCTAATACTGCGAGCTGACAGATTCATGACAGTCAAAGCCCTCATCGCCTCTTTCACCCAGCAGGAAGACCTCAACTTCCTGTTGACCAACCGCATCCCCCGCGCCGCGCTGACCCGCTTCATGGGCTGGTTCTCCAAGATCGAGAATCCGTTTGTGCGGGACTTCTCGATCGCGCTGTGGAAGCTGTTCTCCGATCTCGATCTGTCGGAGGCGCGGAAGGATCATTTCACCAGCCTGCACGATTGTTTCACGCGGGAGCTGAAGCCGGGCCTGCGGCCGTTTGATCCGGATCCCTCCATTGTCGCCAGTCCGTCGGACGGCATCGTCGGCGCCCACGGGAAGATTGCCGACACCGAGCTGTTCCAGGTCAAGGGCGCGCCTTACTCGCTGCTCGATCTCGTCGGCGATTCCGCGCTGGTCGACCAGCACCGCAACGGCTCCTTCGTCACGCTGCGGTTGACTTCGAGCATGTATCACCGCTTCCATGCGCCCCATGACGCCCATATCGAACGCGTCACGCTGATCCATGGCGATGTCTGGAACGTCAATCCGATCGCGCTGAAGCGGGTCGAGCGCCTGTTCTGCAAGAACGAGCGCGCGGTCATCCGCACGCATTTGTCGACCGGCGAGGCCGTGACGCTGGTGCCGGTCGCGGCGATTCTGGTCGCGAGCATTCGCCTGCACTTTCTCGACATGGTGCTGAACGCGCAGACACGCGGGCCGGTCAACTTCCCTTGCGATGTCAAGGTGGGCAAGGGCGAGGAGCTCGGCTGGTTCGAGCACGGCTCGACCATCATCATCCTCGCGCCCGGCGATTTCATTTTCTGCGATGGCATCACCGAGGGCACGCGGATTCGCGCCGGCCAGGCGCTGCTGAGGAGAAAGTAGCCTTCAATCCGCCGTTCCCGCCGCCTATATATTCGGTGGGGACGAATTGACGACACGGATGTGGTGATGGCGCGGGCGCCGGTCATGGCGGCGGGTGGTATTGTGCTGCGGCGAGGTTCTGTCCCGCTGATCGCGGTCGTGCGCCAGCGCAAGCGCAATGAATGGGTCCTGCCCAAGGGCAAGCTCGACGACGGCGAAACGCCGAAGGAAGCCGCGCACCGCGAGGTGCTGGAGGAGACCGGCCACGACGTCGCCGTGCACGAATTCTTGGGCACGCTCGTCTACCAATCCGGCGGTCGCTCCAAGGTCGTGCATTTCTGGCGGATGGAGGCCGAAGGCGGGCCGGTCCGCAAGCTGATGAACGACATCAAGGCGGTTGACTGGCTCGCGCTGGACGATGCGATCGGGCGTCTCTCGCGTGAATATGAGCGCGCGTTCCTGACGCAGATCGGCCCGATCGCGCTTGCTGCAGCAGGATTGGTGCCATCGCCGGCACGCGAGCCGATACAGGCGACCGATGATATGGACGCAGCCTTGCAGACGCTGACTCCGGCCGAAGCTGCCTCCGTCGACGAGTTGCGGCACGGCCTGTTGCAGAAGGTGAAGGCCTGGCTGCGCGGCGAGGCGTGAGTTTCCGCGCAAGCTCTCCACGTCGTCATTGCTTCGTCGCAAGGGCTCCTCGCAATGACGGGGACAGAGGCGTCACCGCCGCTCCTTCTTCTCCTTTGGAGCAGACGCGGGTCTGCGCGGGGCTGCCGGGCGTTGCGGGGCGGGGAGGCGTTGCTGGAATCCGCCTTGGCGTTGGATGCTCGGCGGTTGAGCCGCGGGCGGCTGGCCGGGCTGCAGGCCGGTGCGCGGCTGTTGTGGCTGCGGGGCTGCTGGCTGCGTCCCGCCCGGTTGCGCCGGCACGATTCCTCCGGGGGGAATCTGTCCGCCACGCTGCGGCTGGGTTTGCTGCACGCCGTTTGGCCGTGTGCCTTGGCCGGCCCGCGGTGCGCCTGGACGTCCGGCGCCTTGCTGCTGCTGGCCGGGCTGCGGCTGGCCCTGTTGCTGGCCTCGCTGTTGCCCTTGCCGTGTTCCTTGTTGCACTCCCTGGCCCGCCCGCGGTGCGCCCGGCTGTACCGCGCCACCTTGTTGGCCCTGTCGCTGCGGCGGCTGCGCGCCTTGGCGGCCCGGCGTGCCCGGCTGCTGCTGGCCCGGACGGTTGTTTGGGCCGGGCTGGCCGTTCGGGCGCTGCGGCTGCTGCGCGGGCACGGTCGCCGGCCGCAATTGCTGTTGCTGCGGCGGCTGGCTGGGGCGCGGAATGCGGCTGAGCGCGGCCGGATTGGCGCGGCGGAAGTCGCGCTGCTCGGTGACGATCTGACGGCCGGTGGTCTGGGCCAGATGGACCTGGCTGACGAAGCCGCGGTCGCGCGCAATCTGCTGCGGGGCAATCGTGATCGGCACGGCGGCGAAGCGCATCGTGCCGGCAACGGCGGCGCCGGGGCGGATCGCAAAGCCGCTCGCGCCTTGCGTCAGTGCACCGAGCCGCGTGCCGCTGGTGCGGTCGTCGACGTCGATGTGACCGACGCGCCCGTCGGCATCGGGATAGAGCTTGATGTTGACGTTGTTGGCGCCGCCGGCGGTTGCGCCTTCGGGTACGTCGACGACACCGGTGGTGCCGCGGATGCCGAGCGTCGCCGTCGGCGTCGTGATCTTCATGTCGCCGGTCTTGGCCACCGCCGCCGCGACGAAAGCGACCGTGCCCTTGCCGATGTCGAAAATCCCGGAGTTCTGCTTGCCGCCGTCCTCATAGACGTAATTGTCGATGGTGATCTTCGAAGAGGCGGAGAGGTTGAACGTGGTGGCGTCGTTGAAGGTGATGCCGAGCGTCGAGTTCGACGAGGTCTGCACGACATCGTTGAGATAGATGTCGTCGCGCACGCGCAGCGGATAGGAGTTCTTGTCGCGGATCACGGTCGCGATCCCCGTCACGGTCGCGACGTTTCCGATCGGCTCGACGGCGGTGGATTGTGCATCGGCCGCGGATGCCGGCGAGGCGGCGGGCGTCGGGGAGGGCGCGGGTGTCGGCGAGGCCGCGGGTTCGGCTTGGGGCTGCGCCTGCGCGAGCTCGATTGTCTCCGATGCACAAGCCGCGCTGCTGCCTGCCAGCGGCAATGCCGGCAGCACGAGCGCGAACACGAAGCGGCGCCAAGCCAGCATTGATGTCACGAAGAGGTCCCGGTGAGAACGCGAGGCGAGATCGGTTGATATCAGCCGGGGGGACCTGAATGGTGGATGAACGTGCGTGGCATGGAGGAGGGCCCAAGATTCAACCGGCGCGCTGAATACAGACTTGAGGCGAGCTATCCCCACGGCGTCATGGCCGGGCTTGTCCCGGCCATCCACGCCTTAATTGCGGACGAAGAACGTGG
>ERZ1034409.17-NODE-17-length-128411-cov-12.354421_pt1 | contig 128411 bp, 114 predicted proteins | sample MGYA00520610_ERZ1034409 | MGnify/ENA primary metagenome ERZ1034409 (study PRJEB33736, sample SAMEA104288480) | Azolla microphylla | place: Ecuador | collected 1982 | study: EMG produced TPA metagenomics assembly of the PRJEB19522 data set (Is there foul play in... | reverse complement strand
ACCCCGCTCGCGCTACGCGCGATCGACCCTCCCCCTCCAGGGGAGGGTAAGAGGAGCGGCCGGTTGACACTTACGCCCCGAACACCTTTGCCAAACCCGCTTGGGCCTCTTCCTGGATCCGCTTCAAATGCTCGGTGCTGCGGAAACTTTCGGCGTAGATCTTGTAGACGTCTTCGGTGCCGGACGGCCGCGCCGCGAACCAGCCGAAATCGGTCTCGACCTTGATGCCGCCGAACGGCTGGCCGTTGCCCGGCGCCTTGCTGAGTGTTGAGCGGACCGGGTCGCCGGCGAGCTCCTTGAGGCCGAGCTGCTCGGGCGTGACGGATTTCAGGATGTTCTTCTGCGGCCCGGTCGCGGCGACGTCGATGCGGGCGTAATGCGGCATACCAAACTCGGCGGTGAGCTCGCCGAACAGCTGGCTGGGATCGCGGCCGGTCTTGGCCATGATCTCTGCGGCGAGCAGGCCGAGGATGACGCCGTCCTTGTCGGTCGTCCACACCGTGCCGTTGCGGCGCAGGAACGAGGCCCCTGCACTCTCCTCGCCGCCGAAGCCGAAACCGCCGGTGAGGAGGCCATCGACGAACCATTTGAAGCCGACCGGCGTCTCCACCAGCTTGCGGCCGAGCTTCCTGGCGACGCGATCGATGATCGAGCTCGACACCACGGTCTTGCCGATCGCGGCATCCTTGCTCCAGCTCGGACGATGCGCGAACAGATAGGAGATCGCGGTCGCCAGATAATGGTTCGGATTCATCAGGCCGCCGGACCGCGTCACGATGCCATGGCGGTCGGCGTCGGTGTCGTTGGCAAAGGCGACGTCGAAGCGGTCGCGCATCCCGATCAGGCTCGCCATCGCATAAGGCGAGGAACAGTCCATGCGGATCTTGCCGTCCCAATCCACCGTCATGAAGCGGAAGGTCGGGTCGATCGCCTCGTTCACGACCGTCGCCTTCAGGCCGTAACGGTCGATGATCGGATGCCAATAGTGCACGGCGGCGCCGCCGAGCGGATCGATGCCGATGTTGATGCCGGCGGATTTGACCAGATCGAGATCGACGACGTCGCCGAGATCGGCGACGTAGGGCGTGACGAAGTCATAGGCGTGGACGTTCGAAGACTTGCGCGCCTTCGCATAGTCGATGCGCTTCACGCCCTTGAGATTGTCGGCGAGGTAGGCATTGGCGCGCTTCTCGACGACGCCCGTGACGTCGGTGTCGGCCGGGCCGCCATGCGGCGGATTGTACTTGTAGCCGCCGTCCTCGGGGGGATTGTGCGAGGGCGTGATGACGACGCCGTCGGCAAGGCCGCTGCTGCGGCCCTTGTTGTGGGTGAGGATTGCGTGCGAGATGACGGGCGTCGGCGTGTAGCCGCCGTCCTTGTCGATCATGATGTCGACGCCATTGGCGGCGAACACCTCGACCGCGCTCGCGAGCGCCGGCTCGGCCAAGGCGTGGGTGTCGATGCCGATGAAGAGCGGGCCTGTGAGCCCCTTTTCCTGTCGATAATCGCAGATCGCCTGCGTGGTCGCGAGGATGTGGCCCTCGTTGAAGGTGTTCTTGAACGAGGTGCCGCGATGGCCGGAGGTGCCGAACGCCACCCGCTGCGCGGGATCGGCGACATCGGGCTTGCCCGCGAAATAGGCCGTCACCAGCCGCGGAATATTGGTGAGCGCGTCCGGCGAAGCCTGCTTGCCCGCCGCGGGATGAACATCAGCCACTGGACTATCCTCGTCATTGTCAAATTGAGGCCCTGCCGCACCATAGCATTGGGCTTGCACACGCCAACTCAAAAGCCATCGGCCGACGCCGGCAACAAATGGCCGCATTTGGGTCCATGAATGGGGACATGACCATTCTCGCAACGGCCCTGCTGCTCGCCAGTTCCTTGGTGCTGTCGTCTCCCGGATACGTCGAGCAAAGCGGCGTCGAACGCAATCCGATGCTGCGCAACGCAGCCGTCGATCATGACCTCGCCAAGATGAGGCGCCGGTTCGAGCGGGAGCTTCGTAGCGACAGCACGGACAGTGCTGTCGGGCGGACAAAGGCGCACTTGCGCCGTGCCCACGATCTCCCTCCATAAGCAACAAATGCGTGGGCACGCTTGCGCTTTGCCCACCCGAGATCTGGATTGCTTCGTCGCCAGCGCCCCTCGCAATGACTGCGTATGAGGCGACGGTCCGCTTCTCCAAGCGGCGCTGTCATGCCCCGGCTCGACCGGTTGAATCCGCCCAGTATGCCGCGCCCTCTCGGTTCAATCACTGCGGCCTCTGGAATACTGGATCGCCCGATCCTAGTCGCAATCGCGCACAAGGCGGGCGATGACACCGAATGTGTGGTGATAGACATGGCCTCGCAGCCTCGCGGCGCGTTTCGCCCGAGCTTTGCTTTGTCTCGCGACCCTCTAAAATCCAAGAGCAACTGGGAGGGAAGTAGACCTGCGATCAGACGGGCTCAAGGCTGGTGCTTACGCACCCCCGCCTTCGGCGGCTGACGGCCTTGACCCCGTCTGATCGCCGGTCTTTGGGCTTGGCATGCGCTCGGCCGAGTTCCGAGCGCATGATAGAGGCGCTCGTCAGGCCACCTTGTATCGTTTCGGATCCCACTTCTCGTCGCGAGCGATCATGGTGTTGAGGATGATGATCAGCTTGCGCATGCAGGCAACGAGTGCGACCTTTGGCGGCTTGCCTTTGGCAATCAGGCGTTCATAGAAGGCCTTGAACACCGGATTGTTCAGCGTCGCGGCGCCAACGCAGGGCATGTAGAGAGCATTTCGTACCCAGCGGCGTCCACCCTTGATGCAGCGTTCGCCACGACGTTTGCCGCTATCGTCGTCATAAGGAGCAACGCCCACTAACGCGGCGGCGATTTCGTCGCTCACCTGCCCTAGCTCCGGCACTCCTCCAAGCAGCGCCATTGCAGTCCCCTCTGCAAAGCCTGGTACGCTCTGGATGATTTCGGCGCGCCGGGCAAAATCCGGCGTTGCCTCGATCGTCGCAGCAATCGCGGTCTCGACCACCGCGATTTCCTCAGCCAGCTTCTTAAGAAGACGCGCACGAGCCTTCCGAACAAGGGCCGGCGCCTCATGCTCCTTCTGCATTTCCAGACGAGCTCTGACGTCAATCAAGCTCTGACGTCCCTTCACCAGTGCCTTCATCTCCTCTTGGGCGGGATCGTCGACCTGGCTGGGAGCCTCGCTAAATGTCTCGGCGAACCAGGCGATCATCTCCGCGTCGATCTTGTCATTTTTCGCAAGGCGTCCCGCCGATTCCGCGAAGTGACGAACCCGTTTGGGATCGACGATCCGCACTTCCAGACCTGCTTGGCGCAACGCCTTGGTCCAGACACGCTCGTAGCCACCGCTGGCCTCCATCACCGCCTTGCCGACCCGATGCTTGCGAAGCCATGCAATCAAACTCCGTCGCCCCGGCGCGGTCGCTGGACAAGTCTTCCGCTCCGTTACGGACCGAATGCACGCATCAATCTTATCCTTGGCGACATCGATGCCGACGACAACCAGATCGCTTTGTGTCATCATCCACTCCCTTCCTTGCCTGGTACGGGCTCGCAGCCCTTGCAACTGTTCGGGTTGAGGAAGACACCGGAGCTGTCCCTTGCTCTTTTGCAGGCTCTGTCGCCTTTGGGCGCAACGGGCTCAGTTCCGGCAACGGGCGGTTCTGATCCAACCGCCCGTTGCCACATTCTGACAGATTTCGAGGACACAAGGGCGCAGGGAAGGCCGGGTGCCGACAGGCACCCGCGGTCCGCTGCGCGAAAGCACACGCAGAGAAAACCGCACAGCAGCATACAGGTGGTGCCGATCACTCGACCTTCCCTGCGCGGTGGTCGGACGGCTTATGCCGTGCTCTCCCGGGAGCCGAACCTTCCTTCTGGCCTCCCTCGCCCTCGCGGAATTCACCGACACCCGCGCCGGTTGGCGCGATATGCCGCTTCCGCAAGAGCTTGACCGTGGCAACGACGGTCAGGACCACACGGTTTTGCCGTACGCACGGCCCGCCATTTCGCCGCAGTTTTCCCGAGCCCCGTCGACGAAGCCGGAAACTTACAGACGAGACGAACCTAGCAGCGTCGTTCGTCCGCGCGCGGTTTCGAGCTCACCGGGGACTACCCTCCCTGCCCGCACCTTTCGCGCCCGACACTGCCGCGTCCACCGCAAACCCGGCTCGCGAACAAGACGACGACGTGATCGCCCCTCAAGATGAGCCGGGATAAGGGGGATATACGACATTTCCGAATTTCGGTAAAGTGGAATATTTTTGCGCGAGCGAATTGACAACGGGCCGACACAGCATGATTGCGCAGCCCGGCATCAAAAAAGGGGCGGCGCAAAGCACCGCCCCTTTCGGACAACCCATTCCGGGCAGCGTGGAAAACAGCCGCTCAGTAGCCCGGATCGTAATAGAAGGGGCTACCGCCGCCGTAATAGCCGCCGCCACCGTAATAGCCGGGACCGCCGTAATAGGGCCGCGGGCCGTAATAATAGCGGTTCTCGTAATAGTCGCGGCGCCGCTGCTCGGCGATCACCCCGCCGATGATACCCGCGGCAGCGCCCATGAAGGCAAGGCCTGCGGCGTTCGGCCCGCGCCGGTAATAGCGACGCCGGGCGGCGCTGAAATCGGTGACGTCGGAGGAAGCCTGGCTTGCTGCTGCAGCCTTTGCCGCCACCGCCGACCCCTGGGATGCCGCAGCCGAGGGCGACACCGAGGCTGCGAGCAGCGCCACGCTTGCGAACGCGGCCAGGACCGCGCTGCGGCCGGCTGCGGATTTCATCGGTCCATCACTCATCTTGATCTTCCTCTGTTCTCGCCCAAGAATTAAATAAGCAAACAGTCCGTAACGCGCAAACCATTGAGATGGTTTCATGTTCGCGGCAATCTGCCACGCTTTGAACGATTGTAAACCGAACGGCCACGTCCCAGCTTGCACCAGCCAACCTGAGCGGATAATGAACAGCCGCGCCGTTTTCCGGCTGCCGTAAGCGTTTTACGTGAACCAACGCATCAACCGACGCCGTCGGGATCGATGCCATTTTAAGGGTTCAACGTGATCGACGCGTCCTTTCCCAAGAGAAACCAGATGATTGTGGTTCGCAAACTGCCGGCGCGCTATGCGCCGATCGTAATGCCGTTCGTGCTGTCCATCCTCATGACCGCCGTAGTCTCGGTCATTTCCACGCTCCGGAGCCTCGGCCCAACCCCGGCGTTCCTGGCGACCTGGCCTGGTGCCTGGGGGCTGTCGTGGCTCGTCGCCTTCCCGACGCTGCTCCTGGTGCTGCCGCTGGTCCGCCGGATTGTGGCCTGCCTCGTCGCGGCTCCGCCTCAACCGGGCCGGTAGACGGCCAGCGCGTTACGACAGCGCGCCCAGCACGCCCCTCGTCGCCTTGTCGATCTCCTCGACATAGCGGCGGCGGGCGAAGTTTTCGGTGAGGAAGCCGACCACCTTGCGGCTGTCGGTGGAATCCACCACCGCCAGCATCTCGGCCTCGGCTTCGTCGAACACCGCCATCGCCGACTTCACGTTCATTTCGGGGATCAAGACGATGTCGATCAGGCGGGCGAGCTCGATCACCTGGATGTCGTCGGCGATGGTATCGAGGTCGCTGGAGAACAGGTCGGGCAGCAGGACGAGGCCGACATATTCGTCGGCATTGTTGACGATGACGACGCCCGGCCGCGAGCCCAGCACGAATTCGCGGCGCACGGCCGCGATCGTGGTAGTCGAGGGCACCTTGCCGACGTCGGAGCGCATCAGGCGCTCGACGGTGAGGTTGCGCAGCCAGCCGACGTCGTTGGCGCTACGGATGGTCTCGCCGCGCAAATGCAGGCGCCAGGTCGAGAAGGAATGGCCGAACATGAAGCGGACGCAGATCGAGGTGACGATGCAGCCGGCCAGCACCACGGCGGTGACGTCGACGTTGCGCGTCATCTCGAGCACGAGGAACGACATGGTCAGGGGCCCGCCGACGATGGCGACGCCGAGCGTCGCCATGCCCGTCAGCATCGCGACCAGCGGATCGATCACGAAGTTCGGGCTGATCAGGAGCAGCACCGCCGCGAAGAACTTACCGATCAGGCTGCCGACGAACAGCGAAGCGAAGAACAGGCCGCCGCGGAAGCCCGAGGCGAGCGAGATCAGACACGCCGTCACCTTCAGGGCGATGATCAGCGCGATGGTGCCGATCGCCATCTCGTGAAACAGATCGAGCACCATGGCGCCGTGGCCGGCCGCCAGCACCTGCGGCGTGACGATGGCGAAGCCACCGACGATGAGGCCGCCGAACACCGGTCGCAGCCAGACCGGCAGCCAGGCGAACAGGCGCTCGAAGTTCGGCGAGGATCGCATCACGGCGATACCGACGCCGCTGGTGACGAGAGCGAGCCCGATCAGCGCCAGATATTGCTCGACGCCGACGGCGCTGACCTTGGGGATCTCCAGCGAGTACGGCGCACCGCCCAGCCATTGCGCGGTCAGCGCGCCCGCAAGCGAGGCGGCCAGGATCGGCGCCGCGCTGCCGACCGAATAGACGCCGACGATCAGCTCGCAGGCATAGAAGGCACCGGTGATCGGGGCGCCGAACGCCGCCGCAATCGCCGCGGCGGCTCCGCAACCGACCATCAGGCGAAGATCGTTGCGGCGCAGGTTGAAGAACTTGCCGAACAGCGAGGCGATGCCCGAGCCGATCTGGGTGTAGCCGGCCTCGAGCCCGACCGAAGCGCCGCAGCCGTTGGAAATCAGCGTCTGGCTCGACACCACCACGCTGTCGCGCATCGACAGATTGCCCCCGCGCAGCGCGTTCGCCTCGATCGGGTCGACCGCGCTCGAGATCTTCATCCGCCGCCGCGACCATTCCATGATGCCGAGCGCGAGCCCGCCGAGCGCAGGGGCGATCAGCGCGGCGAAGGGACTGACATAGGCGTTGGACGAGAGGCGCACGTCGATGGGGATGCCGTAGATCACCACATGTGCGATCTGCGCGATCTCGGCCATCAGCGTCACGATCGCCCCGGCGAGCGTGCCGATCACCAGCGACAGCGGGATCAGGTAGAACTCGTTGCTGCGCAAGAGGGCGCGCAGCCGAACCATGGTGCGGTTCGTTCCCTTGCGATCGACGAGATGCCTGATCCGCACGAACACTTTATGCCCTGCCCTAACCTTCGGACAGGCCGTAGCCGGCCATGCGCTGGCGGACCCGCTCGATCTCGTCGCTCGGAAGCAATGGCGGCTTCCCGATCTGGAGGCAGCCGTGATACTGCCGCGCCAGCGTCTCGACCTCGACGCCCAGCCACATCGCCTTGTCCAGCGTCTTGCCGATCGCGATCATGCCGTGGTGGTCGAGCAGGCAGGCGAGCCGGCCCTCCAGGGCCCGCACCGCATGGTCGGACAGCTCGACGGTTCCGAAGGTCGCATAGGGTGCGCAGCGGATGCTGTCGCCGCCAGCCGCCGCAATCATGTAGTGCACCGGCGGAATCTCCATGCCCATGATGGCGAGGATGGTGCAATAGGTCGGATGGGCGTGCACAACGGCGTTGACGTCGGGTCGCGACTTCAGGATGTCGCGATGAAAGCGCCATTCGCTCGACGGCTTCTGATCCGGCGCGTGGGTGCCGTCCATGGTCATGAAGACGATCTGCTCCGGCGTCATGGCTTCATAGGGCACGCTGGTCGGCGTGACCAGGAGCCCGTCCACATGCCGGACAGAGATGTTGCCGGAGGTGCCCTGGTTGATGCCGAGCGCGTTCATGCGCAGGCAGGCGTCGATGATGGCCTGTCTCTTGGCGAGCTCGTCCGCTGTCATCGACATCCCGATTTCCCGACGATCGACTTGTTAGAACGGAAGTACGTCAAAGCAACATGGCAGTGCAAGCGAAAGCGACCCGGATCCGGCGCCGGACTGGCGACGCTCCTGCCAAACCCCAAAATGGAAGGCAAAATCAATGGATTCACCTGATATCGCAGCCCTATGACAGGCTGGTCCGGACAGCCGCAATCCCGTTGATCACGAACTGAACGGAATAGGCCGCGAGCAGCATGCCGAGGACGCGCGAGATCACGGCATTGCCGGTGCGCCCCAGGGTGCGCGCGATCAGGTGGGCCGAGACGAAGCACAGCATGCAGATCAGGCAGACCGAGACGACGACCGCGATGATGATCGCGAGCTTCGTCCCGTAGCCAGCATCGCCCGACAGCAGCAGCGTGGTCGCGATCGCGCCGGGGCCGGCCATCATCGGGATGGCCAGGGGAAACACCGCAACGTCGGAGGCGTGCTCGGAGGTCGCCTTGTCGGCCTCGCGGGCCTCGCGATGCGGGCGATCGCCGAAGATCATCTGGTAGGATACGCCGAACAGCAGCAGCCCGCCGGCGATCTGGAAGGCAGGGATGCCGATCCCGAGCTGGCGCAGCAGCCAGTTTCCGACCAGCGCGATCACCACCAGGATCGAGGCCGCGATCAGCGGCGCGCGCAGCGCGATCGTGCGCTTGACCTTGTCGGGCATGCCGCCAGTGGCGGCGAGAAACGCCGGCGCGAGGCCGACCGGGTCAACCACCAGCAGCAGCGTCACGAAGGCGGATAAAGCGAAGTCGAGCATGGTCGGCGTGGTCCTTGGACGCAGGAACGATGGCGGCCGGGCTGACTTAGCCCAGCAAAGCGGCTTTGGAAATCACGGGAGATGACAATGGGCGACAGTGGAATTGGAATGCTCCTCGGTCACGCCTCGGCCCAGATGCTTTGGCTCTGGTTCATCGGGGCCTTCGTGCTCGGCGGAGTCCTGGTCTACGGCGTGATGAAGGCCGGCCACTTGCGCCGCGGCGAGCGGGCGCAGCTCGATCGCAACACCGAGGCACGGCAGCGCCAGGAAGACCCCCAGAAGCGTCCGACCTGAGCAGTCGCCGCGCGCGCCGGCGGCGTTTGGAACTTTCGTTGTTCAAGGAGCTTTGATGGCCTGAGGATTGAGGAAGGAAGTGCCTTCCCGTGTGACCTCATGAGGAGGACGTATGGCTAAACGAGCAAAGAAACGCACGACGAAGAAGACCGCGGTCCGCCGCCCGCGTCAGGCGCCGAAGATGCTGAGCGATCTGTTTCTGGAGACGCTGAAGGACATCTATTTCGCCGAGAACAAGATCATCAAGACCCTGCCGAAGATGGCCAAGGCCGCGCAATCGAAGGACCTGGCGGCGGCCTTCAACAAGCACCTGCGCGAGACCCAGGGCCAGGTCAGACGGCTCGACCAGATCTTCAAGATGCTGGGCAAGCCGGCGCGCGGCAAGCCCTGCGAGGCCATCAACGGCATCACCGACGAGGGCGCCGAGATCATGAAGGACTTCAAGGGCGCGCCGGCGCTCGACGCGGGACTGCTCGCGGCGGCTCAAGCTGTCGAGCACTACGAGATCTCCCGCTACGGCACCTTGCGCACCTGGGCCGAGGAGCTCGGCATGCAGGACGCGGCAAGGCTGCTTCAGGAGACGCTGGACGAGGAAGAGGCGACAGACCATACGCTGACCGAGCTCGCGACGTCCGTGATCAACCTCGAGGCGGAAGAAGAATACCGCGCCGCGGCCTGACCTCTGCGCGTTGACGATGACGAAACGCCGCGGCCATGCCGCGGCGTTGCTGTTTGGACCGGTAGCGCGAGGTTTGTTTTTGGATCGCACGACGGCGCATGGCACGCCAGCGCCAGCGCACTGGATTTCCCGGGAACCGGCACCATATGCAGGCTTTCCCACCCCCGAGCCCCAACATGCAACCCAAAAATCCCCTCGACTGGATGCTGTCCGAAGCCCTGGACCAGCTGACCCGCGCCGAACGGCTGCGGCAGCAGTTCGGCCGCCAGGAAGCCTGCTGGGAGCCGCCGATCGACGTGCTGGAAACCGAGCACGAGCTCCTGATCCTGGTCGCGCTTCCCGGCGTCAACCCGGACAATGTCGAGACGGTCATTCATGACGGCGTGCTCGTCATCTCGGGCCAGCGCACCCTCCCGCCGGAGCTCCGCAACGCCCGCATCCACCGGCTCGAGCTGCCGCAGGGGCGTTTCGAGCGCCGCATTGCCTTGCCCCTTGGCCGCTACGCCATCAGCCGCTTCGTCATGGACGGCTGCGTCGCTCTGCGCCTCGCCAAATCCTGAGGTCGATCATGGCCACCGAACAGATGAACAACGAACAGACCAATAACGACGTGAAGATCCCCGACGACGCACTGATCATCATCCCCGTGCGCGAGATGGTGCTGTTCCCCGGCGCCATCGCGCCGATCACGATCGGCCGGGCGAAGTCCATCGCCGCCGCGCAGCAGGCGCTGCGCGAGCAGCGGCCGGTCGGCATCGTCCTGCAGCGCAGCCCCGAGACCGAGGAGCCCGGACCGGACGACCTCTACCGGGTCGCGACCATCGCCAACATCGTGCGCTACATCACCGCGCCCGACGGCACCCATCACATCGTCTGCCAGGGCGTGCAGCGCGCGCGCATCCTCGACTTCCTGCCGGGGACGCCGTTCCCCGTTGCGCGCTTCCAGCAGATCCCGGAACCGACCACGACCTCGCCGGAGATCGAGGCGCGGGCGCTGAACCTGCAGCGCCAGGCCATCGAGGCGATCGAGCTGCTGCCGCAGGCCCCGCCCGAGCTGGTCACGATGTTCCAGGGCACCTCGGCGCCCGGCGCGCTGGCGGATCTGGCGACCTCGTTCATGGACATCAGGCCGCAGGACAAGCAGGAGGTCCTGGAGACCATCGACCTCGCCTTGCGCGTCGAGAAGGCGTCGAAGCACCTGGCCGAGCGGCTGGAGGTGCTGCGCATCAGTAACGAAATCGGCCAGAAGACCAAGGCCTCCTTCGACGAGCGGCAGCGCGAGGCGATCCTGCGCGAGCAGATGGCGACCATCCAGCGCCAGCTCGGCGAAGGCGACGGCAAGGCGGCCGAAGTCGCGGAGCTGACGGCTGCGATCGCCAAGGCCAACATGCCGCCGGAGGCGGACGCGCACGCCAGGAAGGAGCTGCGCCGCTACGAGCGCATGCCCGAGGCTGCCGGTGAAGCCGGCATGGTCCGCACTTATCTGGACTGGCTGATCGAGCTGCCCTGGGCCCTGCCCGCGGAGAAGCCGATCGACATCAAGGAGGCACGAGCCATCCTGGATGCCGACCATTTCGGCCTGGAGAAGATCAAGAGCCGGATCATCGAATATCTGGCGGTGCGCAAGCTGGCGCCGCAGGGCAAGGCCCCGATCCTGTGCTTCGTCGGTCCGCCCGGCGTCGGCAAGACCTCGCTGGGCCAATCCATCGCCCGCGCGATGGATCGCCCTTTCGTGCGCGTCAGCTTAGGGGGCGTGCACGACGAGGCCGAGATCCGCGGCCACCGCCGCACCTATATCGGTGCCCTGCCCGGCAACATCATCCAGGGCATCAAGAAGGCGGGCTCGCGCAACTGCGTCATGATGCTGGACGAGATCGACAAGATGGGCCGTGGCGTGCAGGGCGATCCGTCGGCCGCCATGCTGGAGGTCCTCGACCCCGAGCAGAACGGGACGTTCCGGGACAATTACCTGGGCGTGCCCTTCGACCTGTCGCGGGTGGTGTTCATCGCGACCGCCAACATGCTGGACCAGATCCCGGGTCCGCTGCTGGACCGCATGGAGCTGATCAGCCTCGCCGGCTACACCGAGGACGAGAAGCTGGAGATCGCGAAGCGCTATCTGGTGCGGCGGCAGCTCGAGGCCAACGGCCTTTCGGCCGAGCAGGCCGAGATCGAGCCGGAGGCCTTGAAGCTGGTCGTCAAGGGTTACACCCGCGAGGCCGGCGTGCGTAACCTCGAGCGCGAGATCGGCAAGCTGTTCCGCCACGCCGCGGTGCAGGTCGCCGAGGGCTCGGCTGCCAAGGTCGTGGTGACGGCGAAGGACATCGCCACCGTGCTGGGCCAGCCGCGCTTCGAGGGCGAGATCGCGCAGCGCACCAGCATTCCGGGCGTCGCCACCGGCCTTGCCTGGACGCCTGTCGGCGGCGACATCCTGTTCATCGAGGCCTCAAAGGTGCCCGGCAAGGGCGGGATGATCCTGACCGGCCAGCTCGGCGATGTCATGCGCGAGAGCGTGCAGGCTGCGATGACGCTGGTGAAGAGCAAGGCCGCGCAGCTCGGCATCGATCCGCAAGCGTTCGAGAAGAGCGACATCCACGTTCACGTGCCGGCGGGGGCGACCCCGAAGGACGGGCCGAGCGCGGGCGTCGCGATGTTCACGGCGCTGACGTCCCTGCTCACCAACCGCACGGTGCGCAGCGACACCGCGATGACCGGCGAGATCTCGCTGCGCGGCCTGGTGCTGCCGGTTGGCGGCATCAAGGAGAAGGTGGTGGCTGCGGCCGCCGCCGGCCTGAAGCGGGTGATGCTGCCGGCGCGCAACAAGCGGGACTACGACGACATCCCGAAGAGCGCGCGGGACAACCTCGAATTCATCTGGCTGGAGCGCGTCGACGAAGCCATCGCCGCGGCGCTCGAGCCCCAAGTCGATGCGAAGGTCGAAGCGGCGGAGTAAATGCGATGAAGAAACTGCTGGAAGAAGCGAAGCGGTCGCGGACAACGCAGCGGCTGCGCCAGCTGCTCGGTCGCACCATTGACCGGGTGCGCGATGCGCTGGCAGGACCCGAGCCGCGGCTTCAGCCTGTCCCGGTCCGGGTGAAGCGCCGCAAGGGTTGAGCCCTCCGTCTCAAGCCCTCGCGGCTGCCCCAAACAAAAGGCCCCCTCCAACCCGAGGGGGCCTTTGCGTTGTTAGCCCACGGCGTCCTTGGCCGCCTTGACCGGGCGGGCGCGGACGATCTTGCGGGCCGGCTTGGCCTTGAACATCATCTCTTCGCCCGTGAACGGATTGGTGCCCTTGCGAGCCTTGGTCGCGGGCTTCTTGATGACGACGAACTTGGCGAAGCCCGGCACCAGGAACAGGCCGTTCTTCTTGAGCTCCTTGTGACCGACGTCGGTCAGCGTCTCCATGACGTTCTTGACGTCGCGCTTGGAAAGCTCAGTGGCGGTCGCAATCTTTTCGATCAACTGCGATTTGGACATTTGGGTGGCCATCGTGTCTCCTCTGATTCGTGACGGCTGCATATTAGACCAACCGGCGAAGGCCTATAGCCTTCTGCACAGTTTTGTCGCGGTTTTACGGGCTTTTTTGCCCTCATCCGACAAAAAACCCTGCGTTTTAGCTGCTTCCAGAGCGGAAGAAGCCTCGAGCAGCGGATTTTGCCTTGTTTCAAAGGCCCGCACGACATCTTGCTAAAACTGATTCGCCGCTTTTCACAAGCGACGACCGGCCCTTTTGTGAAAGGCCGGTCGCGATTCACCCTGAAAAATAAGGTTCGGAGCGCATGTCGCGGTCTTTCTCCCCGTAAAAACAGGGAGAAAGCGACAGGCGATCGGCTAGACGCGCTCGATGATGATGGCCGGCGCCATGCCGCCGGCAGCGCACATGGTGACGAGGCCGCGCTTGAGGTCGCGCCGCTCGAGCTCGTCGAGCACGGTGCCGATCAGGATCGAGCCGGTGGCGCCGATGGGATGACCGAGCGCGATGGAGCCGCCGTTGACGTTGACCTTGGCGCGATCGAGCTTGAGGTCGCGGATATATTTTTCCGCCACCACCGCAAAGGCCTCGTTGATCTCGAACAGGTCGATGTCGTCGATACTCAGGCCCGCCTTCGCCAGCACCTTCTTCGTCGCCGGCACCGGCGCGTTCAGCATCAGGGTCGGCGAGTCCCCCATGTTAGCCATCGCCACCACGCGGGCGCGGGCTTTGAGGCCGTGCGCCCTCGCATAAGCGGGCGAGGCCAGCAGGATCGCAGCGGCGCCGTCGACGACGCCGGAGGAATTGCCGGCGTGGTGCACGAAGTCGATCTCGAGATCGGGATATTTCTGCAGGATCAGGCCGCGATAGGTCGTGCCCTTGTCGTCGAGCGCATAGTCGGCGATCGCCGGGAATGCCGGCTTCAGGCTGCTGAGCCCCTCCATCGTGGTCTGCGGCCGCGGATACTCCTCGTGGTCGAGCGCAAGGCTGCCGTCTTCGCGGTGAACAGGCACGAGGCTCTTCTTGAAGTACCCGTTCGCCATCGCATGCGCGGCCCGCTTCTGGCTCTCAAGCCCGAGCGCGTCGACATCGCTCCGCGTGATGCCCTCCATGGTCGCGATCGCGTCCGCGCAGACGCCCTGATGCGACTGCGGGTGCCTGGCGCGCAGATGAAGATTGCCGTTGTCCATCATCATCGGGCCCGAGCCGCGGCGCCCTTCCATCGACATCATCTCGCAGCCGCCGGCGATGACGAGATCTTCCGCGCCCGCCATGATCGAGGAGGCCGCCATGTTGACGCTGGTGATGCCGGAACCGCAGAAACGATCCAGCGTCACCGCGCTGGCGCGCACGTCATAGCCGGCATCGAGCGCCGACATTCGCCCGAGATCGCCGCCTTGGGTCGCGACCTGCGCGCTGCAACCCCAGACGATGTCGTCGACGTCGGCGGTATCGATTCCCGTGCGCTCGGCAAGCGCGCGCAGCACGGTGGCGCCGAGTTGCTGCGGGTGAATGCCCGAGAGCGCTCCCTTGCCGGCCTTGCCGACGCCGCGCGGGGTGCGGCAGGCATCGATGATCAGTGCGTCAGCCATGGGCGTCGTCCTCTTGTTGTGGGTTATTGAGGACGGTTCTGAATCAGGGAGAGAAGGGAGTCAATGTGGGACGCCGTCTTCGCCTCTCCCCGCGTGCGGGGAAAGGTCGGATTTTACGCGCAGCGGAAAATCCGGGTGAGGGGGAGCTTCAGCAAACTCAGTGGCAGATGGACTCGCGGAGAGTCCCCCTCACCCGGAATTTGATGTGGCACATTCCGGCTTCTCTCCGCACGCGGGGAGAGGCGAAGGCACCGAGACCTCAGTCACGCCCCCGCCGCGTTCCTCGCGATCACGTTACGGTAGAAGCTCGCACTGAGCTTCGGCGTGCGCACCTGCGTGTCGAAATTGACGTGGTACAGCCCGAAACGCTTGTTCAAGCCATACACCCACTCGAAATTGTCCATCAGGCTCCAGAGGAAATAGCCGCGCACCGGCACGCCCTCGGCGGTGGCGCGCTGAAGCTGGGCGAGGTAGTTACGCAGATACATGATGCGGTCGGTGTCGTAGATCTTGCCGTCCGGCGTCACGACGTCGTCGCCGGATGCACCGTTCTCGCTGATGTAGATCGCATCCGTCTTCCAGATCTTGGCTGCCAGCTTCGGCACCCAATAGAGCGTCTCGGGCCCGACGCGCAGCCAGTCCGAATTCATGTGCGGGAACGATTTCGGGATCGGCAGCGGCATGAAGCCCGCGCCCTGATCGGACGCCACCACGTAGTTCTGCGGCGCGTAGATATTGAGGCCGAGGAAGTCGACCGGCGAGGAGATGATCTTGAGCTCCGCCTCGATGAATTTCGGCGCGTTGGGCCCCGCGTATTTCAGGAAGGCGTCGGTGTAATGGCCCGTCATGATGACGTTGAGATAGCCTGCATTCATCTCGCGCAGCGCGATCTCGGCGGCCCGCACGTTCTCCGGCGTGTCGATTGCCGGCAGGCAGGCATCGACGTTTTCGGCCGGGCCCACTCTGGTGCCGCGCCTGCCATGGGCCCGCACCGCCTGCACCGCGAGCCCATGCGCCAACGCGCTGTTGTGCCTGATCTGGTTGACCTCGGCCTGCGGCAGCGTCAGCCCGGGCGCGTCGATGCCGATGCCGTAGCCGAAATAGACGAAGCGACCGCTCTCGTTCAGCGTGAACACGTTCCTGACGCGATCGGTCAGATGCTCGGCGACATAGGCGGCATAGTCGCCGAAGATCTTGCAGGTCTCGGTCGAGCGCCAGCCGCCGAAGCGATCCTGAAGCGATTGCGGCAGGTCCCAATGATAGAGCGTCAGCCACGGCTCGATGCCATGCTTCAGGAGCTCGTCGATCAGACGGTTGTAGAAGTCGAGCCCTTTCGGGTTGGGCTTGCCGTCGCCGTCTGGAAACACCCGCGGCCAGGCCACCGAGAAACGATAGGCCTTGCAGCCGAGCGCCTTGATGAGCGCGATGTCGTCCTTGTAGCGGTGATAATGCTCGTTGGCGCGGTCACCGGTGGTGCCGTCCTCGATCTTGCCGGGGATGCGCACGAACTTGTCCCAGATCGAGGCCCCTCGCCCGTCCTCGTTGACCGCACCCTCGACCTGATAGGACGAGGTCGCCGTGCCCCAGAGAAAGCCGGCCGGAAAGCCGTTCGTATAGCGCGACGACGCGGCCGGCCTGGCCTCTGCGACATCCCGCGGACTTGCCAGACCGGCAGCAGACAGCCCCGCGAGTTTCGCAAATCGGCGACGCGAAACCTTGTCCGACATTGATGCAGCTCCACTTCCGACCTCTTGCGGGCGCACAATGGCGAGTTCAGGGCGGTTTGAGAAGCGGGCGGGCCGAGGGCTGAGCGTGCAGAATTGCCGGACGTGGCAAATTGCCCTCGCCTCTGAGTGATCGCTTCGGCCCTTCCCTAGGGCGCGCGGCGGATCTTGTAGAGAACGAAGCGCCCGGACCTGTCCAATTCCTGCAGCAGGCCTGGCAGCGGGTTCGCGATGGCAGGGCCGACCAGATAGAGATAGTCGTAATCCCGATACCAGGTGCGGACGGCGGCGATGTCTTCGGGCTCGGCCGTTCTTCCTGCGGCGACGGCACGGAGCAGGCGTATCGGTACGGGCCCCCCATTGGGGACGCCGAGGCGGCGAACTTCGCGGCGCACCTGAATCGGCTGCTTGCCGGTCTCGGTGAACAGGTTCGACACAAAGGCTTTCGCGTAGTGCACGGCGAGCGTCGGCGCGTAGTACACCGGGAACTGGGTAAGATCCTGGAACGGTGGATCCTCACTCTCTGCGCTGGTCCCGATCAAGATCTTCGAACCACGATCGATATGCTGAAAGGACTCGATGACGGCCGAATATTCCGGACGGTAAGAGAGCCAGACATTGAGTACCAGGCCGAGATTTGCGAGCGTGATGCCACCGACAATGGCAAGCGCGGCCATCGTCCATCGTCGACTTGGCAGCGACAGCGAGCAGAAGGCTGGAAGGATCAAGGCGACTGCAGGCAGAACCCGTATATCCGCAAACGCCGTGTCGAACAGCCGCGGCGGAATCGCAAGATAGAGCAGCACGAAGCCCGTTGCGATCCAGAGCCCGGCAGGCGCCAGCGTCAGCATGCTGCATCTGGCGGCGACGTATAATGCTGCCATAAGCGCGATCGCACTCGCCCCCGAGACGGCCATGCTGTAGCCATTCATGATGAAGAACGGCCAGAGCAGCTTGTGGTCAAGGCTCCAAAAGGTACCCTCGCTCCCGACGGTTCCGGCGCTCAACCGCATGATGACCAACGACGCAACGGCCGGTGTTGCGAGCGTCACGAACCGAAGTGCGACGTCTCGCGCAGGACATTTTCGGTCGAAGGCGCGCCACAGCTCATGGAATCCGAGCGTCGCGCCATAGACCCCCAAGGCGAAGAGATGCGCCGCAAGCAGCAGCACGACGAAAGCTGCGTTGACAACGAAACGCACGGGCGCGCGTTGACCGCCAACGGCCAGATAGGCGGCGATGCCGCAAAGGGCGATGCCGAGGCCGCATTCGAAATTGATGAACCCCCAGGAGAATGGAAGGCAGTAGAGCAACATGAGCGCCGCAAAGCCGGCGAGATGAACGCGCCGCTTCACGACCCATTCGAGTGCAAGCGCGCCGCCGACGACGAGGATCTGGCTGACGAGAAGAAACAGCCGGGTGGCGGTCTCAGCACCGAACAGCCGCGCCATCCGTGGGACCACCAGATCCATCGCCAGGTTGGGATAGAGAGCCCACGCCGCCTGGTAATATGGATTGGCATCGGCGGCGCCCATCTCGCTCAGAAGATACATGCGGGCGAGATGATTGACGTAATCCCCCATCGCCGGAATGGGAGCAAGCAGCGTCGGGAGAAGCGAGGCGACGGCGAGCAGGGCGAACACGACGGTCGCGACCGATCGATCCGAGCGAGCGCCGCGCGCGACGAAGTCTTCTGCGGTCAGGGGAACCGGTACATTCACGCAAATGCTCCGGGTAATTGAACCCGGCAGGGTTGTTGTTATCCTTCAGGACTATTTTCAATAGAGTCCTCTAACGCGGCGTTAATCGGTTGTGCAGCCGAGCGAGATCTACCCGAAGAAGAGCATCGGGGCTGATGGCAATTCGAACTCGGAGTTCCAGGGGCGAACACAAGGCACTTCCGTGCGAGGGTTCGCCGCAAGCGCTAGAATGCATGTCGGCGCTCGAAACCTGCCTGGTCCCTGCATCTGCGCATGAGACCGACCATGGTCTTGCCGGGCTCAACGCGAGCAAGGCGGTGAGCGCGAGGCGGCAGCGGAGCGGGGGAGCTCACGGGTCGCGGGCGGGGTTCGTCGCCGGCTGGACGTCAGTTCAAGACGATCCTGCGCCTGGCGCCATTCCCCCGGTCAGCGCGAGCGCTTCGGCAACTTCGGCAGCTTGCCGGGGGTGAACGGCGGACGCGGCTCGACGCGTGCCGGCGATTGCTGCTCGGCGAGAATGAGCGTTCCCTGGAGAATCATTCCCGGCACTTGTTGTGCCGTCGCGGTGTAGGTCGCGATCTTGCCGGGGCAGTTGCCCTCGATGTCCAGGGTGAGCTCGTCTTCCACGCCGAACACCGTTGCGCGTCCGTCGGTATGGCGCTTCGTCGACACCGTGGCGGTGAAGCGATCGCCATCGACCTGACACGAGCCGTGATAGGTCATCAGGCTGTCACGGCCCCAGATCTGTCCGTCTGCGACGTGGACGATGCCGGTCCCCTGATCGAGCGGCGTCTGGTACCACGCCGCATATGTCCCGTCCTTCAACATGGGAGCAGTCTCCCCTGGCATTCCCGCGCGATCATCCGCACGATTAGCGCTAACAAAGCGTTAATCGCGCAGCCCGTGCCAATGCGGACTATCCTTGCGCAGTTCGGCTTCAAGTTCCTCGACGATGCTGTGAAGCAAACCTGCGGCGAGCGGATCCGTCACTTCCCGCTCCAAATGCCGATAACGCGCGAGCTGGCATTCCTGCTCTCTCAATTGGCGCTCTGTCATCAGATGAACCCTCCGACAAACTGACGCAGAGAGCGGCGGGCAGTTTCGTTAAACTTTTCAGATCATTTGCGATGGTTGCTGGTTGGTAAACTTTCGAGGAGCGTCACCCGCCTCCCCTCTAGGCGGACAGGCGCAGCCAGATATCCTTGCTTGCCAGCGTGCCATTCGGCGTGGCGATCTCCATGTCGATGACGTGCAGGGAGCCAGGCTCGTCTCCGTAGACGTATTTGAGGTGCCACATCAGGCCGAGATCGGGCGAAATGACGAAGTCGTCGAGCCCGTCGGTGATGGCCCTGATGGCATCGCGGTGCGCCAGGGGGCCGGAAGACATCGCATCGATCAGGTTGGCGAGGCTCATGCCCTCGATGAGCATGAGGCGCGCGACCTCGTCGCCATAAACATGTCGGAGCGCGGCAACGATTGCGGCGACGGCATCCGGATTTTTCAACGACACGGCAAAGCGAGCCTCCGGCGGCATGATGCCGGAAGCGGGATATTCTACGCAAGCGATCCGCCGGGGTGTTGCGGAACCCTCCGCCCCGGCATCAGGAGCTGCGCCTCGACAGCTAGAACGTCACCCGCATCCCCGCATAGAACGCACGGGGCCTTGCCGGGCTCAGCGAGCGCGGATCGGTGAAGTCGTTGCCGCCATTGGTGAAGTTGGGCAAGGCCTCGCGGTCGAAGAACTGGCCATAGGTTGCGTAGCGCTTGTCGAAGATGTTGTCGACGCGGCCATAGAGCTGGATGTTCTTCGCCACCTGATAGGAGGTATGGAGGTTGAAGACGGTGTAGGACGGCAGCTTCGCGTATTGGTTCGACTCGTCGCCGACCAGGTACTGGCTGGAGACGAACAGCGCGTTGCCGCCAACCTTCCAGACGTCGGTCACGGCATAGTCGATACCGACCTTGACACGATGGCGGGGGATTGCGGGGAGCTGGTTGCCGGGAGAAACGTGAATTGTGTCGGTCGCCGGGTCGGCAAAGGGGCTTTCCGAGCCGAGCTCGAGCGGGTCAAGGTAGCGCGCATCGACAAAGGCGTAGCTCGCCTGGAACTGGAGTGTCGGCGACTTGATGTTGACCTCGGCTTCGAGGCCCTGCCGGCGCGTCCGCCCGACATTGGAGAAATAGCCGAAGCCGGTCCGGCCGACCACGGGCACCGCGACGATGTCGTCGTAATTAGTGGCGCGGAAGCCGCCGATCTTCCAGCCGAGCGTGCCGATGTTCAACTCCTTGGTGCCGCGGAAGCCCGCCTCCATGGTCTTCGACACCACTTGTTTGAGCGGCGGGTCGGAGACCAGAAACGCCGCGATCAGGCAGGGCCTGGCGGGATCGGAGCAGCCTAGCTCGAGCGGCGTCGGCACCCGGTTGGCCTCGGAATAGCCGGCATAGGCGGTCAACCCCGGCGTGATCTTGTAGGTGCCGCCGATCACCGGATTGAAGCGCGTGAAGGTGTGATCGCCATTGAGATCGGTCCCGAGCTGATCCTCCAGCGTGATACGCGCCACGTTGAAGCGGCCGCCGCCGGTGACGGCGAACGCATCCGTGACGTTGAACGTGTCCATCGCATAGAGGCCGTTATACTGGTTGACGGTCCGCAGCGAGACGGGGCCTGCAACGGGATCGGCCACGGGCGTCGCGCCGAGAAAGACACCGCTGCCGCTGACGACGTAGTTTTCTCCCATCGAGCCGATCTCGGCGGTCGCATTGTAGCGCGTGACGCTGGCGTCGTAGCTCGAGCCCACCACGAAGCGGTTTTCATGCCCGAACAGCTGGTCGGTGTTGGTGGCCTGGCCCGACACGCCGAAGGTGGTCGAACGGATCGTGCTGCGGTCGATCTCGCCGAGGATGGTGCCCGGCGCAAAGGGATTGGCGAGCTGCACGCCACCCGCGCCGTTGGCGGGCGTGGCGTCGTCGCCGAAACACAGCAGCGCCGGATCGATGGCACACTCCTGCGCGTCGGTCGGATTGCCGTCGACGAGCTTCTGCTCGTACCTGCGCACATGGGCGGTGCCTTCGAGCGTCCAGGTCGGCGTCGCATCGGCCTTGCCGGTCAGGTTCAGATAGCCGACGCGGTTCGACGTGGTCTGCGGTGTGGTGTAGGTCGCGCCCCAATATTTGTCGAGCAGCTCGGCCGGGACCGTGGCGCTGGCGCCGAAATCGTTCTTGGCGACACCCATATTGGCGTGGAATTCGCTATCGCCGGCCTTGTAGCCGACATCGCCATAGAAGCGCCGCACGGTCGATTGCGAGAAGTTGCGGAAACCGTTGTCGCGCAGGCCTTCGAGCGCGGCGTAGACGCCAAAATTCTTGTCGACCTGCTTGCCCCATTGCGCCGAGCCCTGGACGCGGCCGAACGAGCCGCCCATCACGTCGATCTCGGCGCCCTGATAGGTGAAGCCGTCCTTCATTTGCAGGTTGATGGCGCCGCCGAGCGCGTTGAGGCCGAAGGCGGGATTGTTAGTCACCAGCGTCACCGATCTGATCGCGGCGGTCGGGATCAGGTCCCAGTTGACCGCGTCCGAGAAGGCTTCGTTGATGCGGACGCCGTTCTGATACACCGCAAGGCCCTGCGGCGTGCCCGTCACGGGCGAAGCCACGAAGCCGCGGAATTCGACATCCGGCTGGAACGGATTGCCGGTGACTTCGGTGATGTTGACGCCGGCGATGTTGTCGCGCAGGGCGTCGGTGACGTTCAGCGAGCCGGTGCGCTTGATCTGATTGGCATCGACGGCGTTGATCGACGAGGCGACCTTGTCGACATCGAGACCCCGTCCGGTGCCGGGCGCAGTCGGGTAGACATAAAGCCGTGTCTTCGGTGCGGCGGACGACGCGGCCCCGATACGCGCGACCGGCCGCGTCGGCGCGGTACGCCTCGCCACCGACTGCGGCGCTGCCACTTCGACGGGCGGCAGATTCTGGACGTTGGTCTCCTCGTCTTGCGCGGCCCCGGCAGGACTCACGAAGACCACGCCTGACACCAGGCCTGATGACACCGAGGCCATCAACAGACCACGCCTGAACGAAAGAACCCTGCCCATCCCCGCCTTCCCATCCGTGACCACCGGCTGTTTTGATCTTCGCCGATTGGTTGAGGCGAGTGTATTCGGCCGCGATCGGTGCGCCAGCCACAAAAGGTCGGGCAATATCCGCTCCCGTTTTCCCGATCAAATCAGGAATTTTTCCCGATCATTTCGGGTGCGATCAGGCCGCGGCCATCGGAACCAGCGCTTCGACGGTCAAGCCGCCGGCTCCGGAGACGACGTTGAGCGTGCCGCCCAGCGCCAGAATTCGCTCACGCATGCCGACAAGGCCGAAGCCGAGCTTCTGATCCGGCTCCATGCCGCGGCCATTGTCGCTGACCCGCACGCGGGCGCAGAAGCGGCCGTCATGAGCCATCTGCTCCGCCGGCTCGATCACGACATTGACGGAGGTCGCGCCGGCGTGGCGGAACACATTGGTGAGCGCCTCCTGCACGATGCGGTAGATCGTCAGATCGGCGGTCTCGCCGGTGACCCCAAGCGACGGCGAGATCACGGTCTCGATCGCAACGTCTGGATGGGATTCCCGCCACAGCCGCGACAGCGATTCCAGCGCCTGACGCAGGCCGAGCTCGGCGAGGCCGACGGGGCGCAGACGCTCCAGCACGCGGCGGTTGAACTGCTGCAGCGCGTTGATCTGCTCCAGCATGGCGTTGCCATGTTTGCGCACGGCCTCGGCGCTCGGAACGCGTCCGTCCGCCTGCTTCGCCAATGCGGCGGCGTGCGCGCGCAGCGAGAACAGATATGGCCCGAATTCGTCATGAAGCTCGCGCGCAATCTCCTTGCGCTCGATGTCCTGGAGCGACACCGCACGTTCGGCAAGCTTCCGCTTGTCCTCGACGGCCTCGCCCAGGGTCGCTGCAAGATGGTTGAGCTTGGTGCAGATCACGGCGAGCTCGGGTGCGCCGCCCGGTGCGACGCGGGCGTCGTAATGCCCGCCCTCGAGCCTCCCCATGGCCTCCGCCAGAGATTGCAGCGGGGCCAGCGCCCGGCCAACCACATTCATCATCAGGAAAAACAGCGCCAGCGCGATCATCGAGCCGACCTCGAGCTGGGTCACGATGCCGTCCCAGATCTCGGCGATCTCGTCGTCCGGATGCGAAGTGATCAGGAGCGAGCCGGGCTTGCCGTGGATCGACACCGGAACGCTCACCGCGGTCTGCTCGGGATGAACAAGGCTGACGAACCAGGCTGGCGGCCCGTGCGTGTCAGCCTCGGTGTCGAGCCGGGGCGGCGTCTGAGGATTGCCGCCGGTATCCCGGAGCGTGATGCTGACATGGCGCAGACGGCTGAGGTCGCGCGCGATCTGGTTCAATTTGGCATCCGGATCGGGGGCCTCGCTGAGATCGGCCACGATCATCTCGATGAATTCGCGCGCGAGGCGGATCACGCTCTGGTCCTCGGCCTGCACGCGGGGCCCCGCCTCCGCGACCTGGCGGCCGATATTGACGGCGAGCCCCAGCGCCAGCAGCAGCGCCAGCAGCAGGTTGATGCGCCCGCGCAAGGATAGATTTTGCCACATGGGTGTCGCTCGTGCCTCGCGAAGCTTTGCCGGCCACTGTCCGATGGCGTTGACAGGGGCGAAGCGGCGGATATCTAATCGGAAGCGTACAGCAATCCCGGCCGGGCGCGAAACAGGTCGGCGCTGTCACAAGGAAACGCCTATGCGCATTCTGATCGTCGACGATCATCCCATTGTCGCCTCCGGCTGCCGTGCCGTGCTGGCCGACGAGGGCGAGATCGAGATTTTGGAGGCCGCCGACGCCGAGGATGGCGAGTGCATCTTCATCGTCGAGCGTCCGGACCTCTGCATCATCGACATCAATCTGCCGACCGTCTCCGGCTTCGAGCTCGCACGCCGTATCCTCGAGCGTGCGCCCGAGGCCCGCATCATCATGTTCAGCATGAACGACGACCCCGCCTTCGCCGCGCGGGCGATCGAGTGCGGCGCCAAGGGCTACGTCTCGAAGACCGGCGACCCCGACGACCTCGTCGAGGCGATCCGCGCCGTCGGCGGCGGCGGCACATACTTGCCAAGCGCGATCGCGCGCAGCATCGCCTTCGCGGGACCGACGCTGGCGCAAAGCCCGCTGTCCAAGCTGAACGCGCGGGAGATGGAGATCCTGCGGCTGCTCAGCGCCGGAAAGAGCCTGTCAGAGATCGCCTGGCTGGTGCAATCGTCGTACAAGACGGTCGCCAACACCTCGTCCATCATGCGCCAGAAGCTCGGGGTGAAGACCTCGGTCGAGCTGGTGCGGCTGGCGATCGACAGCGGTGTCGCCTGACGACGCCGCAAATTTCGGTCACATAAGCGTTGCAATCTTGATGTGGTGAGATGCCAGGGAGCTCCAAGGCATGACGATACAGACTGTTTCGACCAATAAATCCTATGGCGGCGTGCAGGGCGTCTATCGCCATGCCAGCCAGGCGACCGGAACCGACATGGTGTTCTCGGTCTATGTTCCCCCGCATGCCGACGGCGCCAAGCTGCCCGTGGTCTGGTATCTCTCCGGCCTCACCTGCACCCATGCCAACGTCACCGAGAAGGGCGAATTCCGAAAGGCCTGCGCCGAGCTCGGGCTGATCTTCGTCGCGCCCGACACCTCGCCGCGCGGGCCCGACGTGCCGGGCGATGCCAACAATGCCTATGATTTCGGCCTCGGGGCCGGCTTCTATGTCGATGCCACGCAGGAGCCGTTTGCACGCAATTATCGCATGTGGAGCTATGTCACCGACGAACTGCCCAAGCTCGTGGCGGGAAATTTTCCCGTCGACGCCAAACGACAGTCGATCATGGGCCATTCGATGGGCGGCCATGGCGCGCTGACGGTGGCGCTGCGCAACCCGCACCGCTTTCGCGCGGCGAGCGCGTTCGCGCCGATCGTGGCGCCTTCGCTGGTGCCCTGGGGCACCAAGGCGCTGACCGGCTATCTCGGACCGAACAAGGACGCCTGGCGCGGCCACGACACGGTGGCACTGATCGAGGACGGCGCGAAGTTTTCCAGCTTCCTGGTCGACGTCGGTGAGGCCGACAATTTCCTCAAGGAGCAGTTGAAGCCCGAACTGCTCGAAGCCGCCTGCAGCAAGGCAGGCATCCCGCTGACGCTCCGGCGTCAGGCGGGCTACGACCACAGTTACTACTTCATCTCCACCTTCATGGGCGACCACCTGCACTGGCATGCGGAGAAGCTGAAGGGGTGATTGCTTGCTTACCCTCCCCTGGAGGGCCCGCAGGGGGAGGGTCGCTACGCATCGAGCGAAGCGAAATGCGTGGCGGGGTGGGGTGATCTCTCCACACGGGCAGCGTCTCAATGGAGAGACTGTCACCCCACCCCGCTCGCGCTTCGCGCGATCGACCCTCCGCCTCCAGGGGAGGGTAGAGAGCCCTACTCCCGCTTGCCGTAATTCGGCGCCAGCAGGCGGTTGCGGATCAGATAGCTCATCGTGCGCGTCCAGGCTTCATCGGTGTTGCCGCGCATGTCGGCGCTGGCGGCCGTGATCATCGCGCCGGTCTTCACGTCGCGCAGATAGATGTTGAGGTTGATGATCAGGTTCGAGACCTTCTGCACCATGCCGGTGATCTCCAGCTCGGCGCCGAGCTGCTCGGCGAGCTTGAGATCGCACCCCCCGCAGGCCTGCAAATTAGCGTGACGGGCCGCGTCCCTGACCGGCGCGATGTCGAGCACCTGGAACTTGCCGGACTGCATCAGTTCCTTACGCAACTGCTCGCTGATGAGCAGAAGCCGCGCCTCTTCAGGCCGGGAGCCGTAGAACTCGCCCGGCAGGCTGGTATCGATCAGCTCGAAATCGAACACGGCGAGCTTCGGCGGATCGGCGCGCGCGACCGACGGCGTCAACAGCAAAGCGGCAATCACCATCAATGCTCGCATGATCGTGATTCCGCCTCTCGCGCGCGCGGGGACGAAATGCGGGGTTGCATGCCCTGACAAATTGGTCATGCTTGAAGCAGAGACAATTCTCCACCTGCGGTCAAGCCGGGGGGATCGTTCGGAGGAAACATGATCCGATGGTTGGCCGGTCTGATCGGCTTTGGTCTTGCCGCGACGAGCGCGCTTGCGGCGGAGCCTGTCCTGATCGGCATCGGCTATCTCGGTGTCGCCGGGCCCCGATCGACGCTGTCGCTGGTCGAGCAACCGGCCGAGAATGACGGCGTCGCCGGCGCCCGCCTCGCCATCGAGGACAACAACACCACCGGAAAATTCCTGGGCCAGCGTTTCACGCTGGAGGAGCGCCGCATCAAGGAGGGCGAGGACCCGGTCCAGGCCGCGACGGCTCTTGCCGACAAGAACGGCTTCATCATCGCTGACCTGCCCGCCGATGCGCTGCTGAAAGTCTCGGACGCCCTGCGCGAGCGCGGCACGCTGCTGTTCAATGCGGGGGCGATCGACGAACGGCTGCGCGAGGCCGACTGCCGCGCCAACGTCATCCACACCGCACCGGCGCGGGCGATGCTGGCCGATGCGCTCGGGCAATATCTGGTCTGGAAGAAATGGTCGCGCTGGCTGCTCGTGGTCGGCTCGCATGACGAGGACAAGCTGTTTGCGGATGCGCTCCGGCGCACCGCCGCGCGGTTCGGCGCCAAGATCGTGCAGGAGAAGACTTTCGAGGACAAGGGCGGCGCGCGCCGTACCGATAGCGGCGTGACGCTGATCCAGCGTCAGATGCCGGTGTTCACGCAAGGCGCGCCGGCTTACGACGTGCTGGTCGCCGCCGACGAGAGCGAGGTGTTCGGCGCCTACCTGCCCTATCGCACCTGGGATCCCCGGCCCGTCGCGGGCTCGGCCGGACTGGTGCCGCGCAGCTGGGACCCGGCGCAGGACCAATGGGGCGCGATCCAGATGCAGAACCGCTTCATGAAACTCAATTCACGGCGCATGACCGCGCTCGACATGCAGGCATGGACCGCCGCGCGCATGATCGGCGAAGCCACCTCGCGCACCAATTCCGGCGACGTCAAGAAGGTGACGGACTACATCAAGGGCCCGGACTTTTCGATCGCCGCTTTCAAGGGCACGCGACTGACCCTGCGCGACTGGAACCTCCAGCTCCGCCAGCCGATCCTCCTGGTCGACGGCCGCATGGTGGTGTCGGTGTCGCCACAGGAAGGGTTTCTGCATCAGGTCTCCGAGCTCGACACGCTCGGCTATGATCGTCCGGAGAGCAAATGCAAGCTGAAGTGAGGATTCAGATGTCGCGCATGTGGCGTATTGGCCTTCTCTCCGGACTGGCGCTGGCGGCGGCGCCCGCGCATGCCTTCATCGCCTATGTCTCGAACGAGAAGAGCAACACGGTCTCGGTGATCGACACCGAGACCTGGACCGTGACCAAGACGATCAAGGTCGGCCAGCGCCCGCGCGGCATCGACTTCACGCGCGACGGCAAGTTCGTGATGGTCGCGGTCGGCGATGACGACACCATCCAGATGATCGACGCCAAGACGCAAGCCGTGGTGGACAGCCTGCCCTCGGGCCCCGACCCCGAGCTGTTCGCCCAGGATGCGGCGGGAAAAATTCTCTATGTCGCCAACGAGAACGACAATACGGTCACCGTGATCGACCTGGAGAAGCGGGCCCGGCTCGGCGACATCCAGGTCGGCGTCGAGCCCGAGGGCATGACCATCAGCCCCGACGGCAAGACCCTGATCAACACGTCGGAAACGACCAACATGGCGCATTTCATCGACACGTCGTCGCGCCAGATCGTCGCCAACGTGCTGGTCGACGCCCGGCCGCGCTTCGCCGAGTTCAAGCACGATTCGTCGGAAGTGTGGGTCTCCTCGGAGATCGGCGGCACCGTCTCGATCGTCGATCCCAAAAAGCACGAAGTCATCGGCAAGGTCACGTTCGAGATTCCGGGCCTGCGGAAAGAGGCGATCCAGCCAGTCGGCATCGGCATGACCAAGGACGACAAGACCGCCTTCGTCGCGCTCGGGCCGGCCAACCGCATTGCCGTGGTCGATGTCGCCTCGCGCAAGGTGACGAAATATCTGCTGGTCGGGCAGCGGGTGTGGCACATGGCGTTCACGCCCGATGAAAAATATCTGCTCACCACCAACGGGGTCTCGAACGACGTCTCGGTCATCGACGTCGCCGCACAGAAGGTGATCAAGACCATTCAGGTGGGCGAATTGCCCTGGGGCATCGCGATCGCGCCATGACCAGTCCTGCTCCGATCTCCGACCCGCGCGAGGTGCCGAGACTCGATCCGGCCGCGGTGCCGGCGCTGTCGATCGACGGCGTCAGTCATGCCTACGGGCCGCGCCGGGCGTTGATCGACGTCTCCTTCAACGTGCAGCCGGCAAGCTTCACGGCCCTGCTCGGTCTCAACGGCGCCGGCAAGAGCACGCTGTTCTCGCTCATCACGCGCCTGTTCGGAATCCAGTCCGGCGGTGTCTCGATCTTCGGCCATGACATCAGCAAAAGCCCCGGCGAGGCGCTGCGGCTGCTCGGTGTCGTGTTCCAGCCGCGCACGCTCGATCTCGATTTGTCGCTGACGCAGAACCTGCTGTATCACGCCGCTCTGCACGGCATCAGCCGCCGTGAGGCCGCTACGCGCAGCGCCGAGCTGCTCAACCGTATCGGGCTTTCCGACCGCGCCGGCAGCAAGGTGCGCGATCTCTCCGGCGGGCAGATGCGGCGGCTGGAGATCGCCCGCGCGCTGCTGCACCGGCCGCGTCTGCTGTTGCTCGACGAGCCGACCGTCGGCCTCGACGTCAAGGCGCGCGCCGACATCATCAGCCAGGTCCGCCAGCTCGTGACCGAGCAAGGCATCGGCGTGCTCTGGGCCACGCATCTGTTCGACGAGATCATGCCCAGCGACGACCTCGTGGTGCTGCATCAGGGCAAGGTGCTGGCGCAGGGACCGATGAGCCGCGTCGTCACCGAGGCCGGCGCGCAGGACGTCAACACCGCCTTCATGCGCCTGACCGGCGCGCAAACCATGCCGGGAGGCGGCGCATGAGCAGCATCACCACGCGCGACACCCCGCGCGGCTTCTCGTTTGCCGAATACATGACCTGCCTCGCCGGCATCGTCTGGCGCGAGGGATTGCGCTTCCTGCATCAGCGCGAGCGGTTCGTCTCGGCGCTGGTGCGGCCGCTGGTCTGGCTGTTCATCTTCGCCGCCGGCTTCCGCCAGGTGCTCGGCATCTCCATCATCCCACCTTACGAGACCTACATTCTCTACGAGGTCTATATCGCGCCCGGGCTGATGGCGATGATCCAGCTGTTCAACGGCATGCAATCCTCGCTCTCGATGGTCTACGACCGCGAGATGGGCAACATGCGCACGCTGCTGGTGAGCCCGCTGCCGCGCGGCTTCCTGCTGTTCTGCAAGCTGCTGGCGGGCACCGCGGTATCGCTGCTCCAGGTCTATGCATTCCTCCTGATCGCCTGGTTCTGGGACATCACCCCGCCGTCCCAGGGCTATCTCACCGTGCTGCCGGCCTTGATCCTCTCCGGGCTGATGCTGGGCTCGCTCGGCATGTTGATCTCCTCCGGCATCAAGCAGCTGGAAAACTTCGCCGGCGTGATGAATTTCGTCATCTTCCCGATGTTCTTCGCCTCCTCCGCGCTCTATCCGCTCTGGCGGGTACAGGAGGGCAGCCCTTATCTGTATTATCTCTGCGAGGCCAATCCGTTCACCCACGCGGTCGAGCTGATCCGCTTTGCATTGTACGGGCAAATCAACTGGATCTCGCTGGCGGTGGTAGCAAGCTGCACAATCGTCTTCATGATCGGCGCGATTTGGGCCTATGATCCCTCGCGTGGGCTGGCGCGACGGGGGCCGGCAGGAGGCGAAGGATGAAGGTTCTGGCGATGGCTGTACTCGTGCTCGCGCTGTCGGGCACGGCCGCCCGCGCGGCCGATCCGCGCTATCCCAACTGGCCCTGCACGCAAGCCAAGGTGCCGGAGATCTCGCTCGCCGCAGTGTGGGCTGGTCCCGCGCTCGACGACGCCGAGACCAAATGGAAGGACGACACCAAAGTCACCGCGCTGGTCGCAAAATTGTCGGCGCGCAAGACGTCGATGGACGAGGCCGAAAAGTCGGTGAAAGACTTCCTGGCCGCCTCCTCCACCGACAAGACCACCAACGCAAAGCTGCTGTTCGCCGGTCTGTTCGACACGCTCAACGCCCAGCGTTCGCAGGTCATGAACGGGCTCGAACGCGTCAGCCGCAAGCAGCGCGAAGCCGCCGACAAGATTCGCGAGGAGACCATTCAGCTCCAGGCGCTTCAGGGCGCGACGCCCCGCGACGAGGCCAAGGTCGAGGCGCTTGGCAACGAGCTGATCTGGAAGACCCGCATTTTCGAGGACCGCAACAAGGTGGTGCGGTTCGTCTGCGAGGTTCCCACCACGATCGACCAGCGCCTGTTCGCGCTCGGCCGCGTGATACAGCAGGAGATGGAATAGCGTCCGCCCGCCGATGGCTCCCCGCAGGTTCCCGGATCGGCCCGGTTAACCTTTGCCCCGCTATCTGCTGGAACCAAATCGATCTACTATGGCTTGTCGAAGTGAACTCCAAGACGTCGGGAGGCCTCGATGGGAACCACCAGATTCATCTTTGCGGGCGCTGCAGCCCTCGGCATGCTCGCGACCAGCGCTCTTGCTGACGACCTGACTGGCATGGTCATGCGGATCGACCGGCTCAACGGCACCATCTCGATCCAGCAGATACAGAAAGGCACTGTCGGCGCCAGTTCGGGCAGCGCCGGCGCCCTCCAGGAATACAAGACCAAGGACGCCGCGATGCTGGATGCCGTGCATGCCGGCGACAGGGTGAACTATTCTGCGACCGAGACGAACGGCACCGGCACGCTGACGAAACTGCAGAAGCGGTAGTTTCTGCCCTCCGCTTGCACCGCCGTCATGGCCGGGCTTGTCTCGGCCATCCACGCCTAACCGCACGGCACGAAGAACGTGGATGCCCGGGACGAGCCCCGGGCATGACGACCTTTGTTCACTGCTCCGGCCTCACCTCCGGCTGGGATTCCGCGGTGGGCAGCTTGGCGCGCTCCCAGCCGTCGGTGCCGTCGGGGTACCAGGCGATGTTGGAATAGCCATAGGCGAGCGCGCGCTTGGCGGCGTTCCAGGACATCCAGCAATCGGCGAGGCAATAGATCACCAGCAGCGCGGCCTTGTCGCCGCCCGAGACACGGGCGAGCCCGCGCTGGAAATAATCCTCCATGGCCGGCGGCAGAGTGGCGTAACCGGTATCCGGCAGCCAGATACTGCCCGGGATGTTCCTGCGCGGCGCATCGCGCCACACCGTGCCTGCGGGCAGGTTCTTCGGCTTCGGCGGGCGCGGCAGCACATCGACGAAGGCGCCGCTCTTCGCGCGCCAGATCGCTTCGGCTTCCGCCGTCGACAGCACGCGCGCGCCGGCGAGCGTCGCCGGCACCGGCGCGCGGTAATTGTCGGTGCGATACCCCTCGGGCTCGAACGGCTCCTGCTGCTGCGCGAATGCCGGCACCGCGAAGGCGGCAGCGACGAGCGCAGCGGCAAGGCGCCGTCTCATGGCGACTTCTTGGCCGTCTCCGCGCCGAGCGGCTTATCGCTCTCGTCGAGCAGCGGGACGCCGAAGTCGAGCAGGATCTTGTTGATCTCGCCCTGGTTCTCCTGAATCAGCTTGTTGAGCTGCCGCTTCCAGTTCTGGTCGGCGGGACGCACGCCCATGCCGATGCGATAGACCAGCTTCGGCCCTGAGGTTTCCTTCACCAGCGGCGTGACGTGCAGCGAGCCGGCTTTCTTGGCATAGAACCCGGCCATCGGACCCCACAGCACGCCGGCGTCGATCTTGCCGGCTGTGAGATCGTCGATCATGGCCTGCGCCGAATTGTCGTAGCGGGTGTCGATCATGAGCGGATAGGGCTTTGCGTTGCCCATCAGGCCGGCCAACGCCATGTTCGTCGCCGGCGGGGTGCCGGCGACGATGCCGACATGCTTGCCCTTCAGCTTCGAATCTTCGAGCGTGTCGACTTCCTCAAGCCCGCTGCCGGCTTTCGCCACCAACGCATAGCTCGTGCGGTAATAGGGATTGGTGCCCTGCACGAGATCGTCGCCTTGCGGGAAACCCATGATGACGTCGCAGCGATGCGCACCGAGCGTCATGCGCACGAAGCCGGTGGCTTGCGGGAAGAAGACGTAATCGAGCTTCTTCTTGAGCTTGTCGGCAAAGAACTCGGCGAGCTTGTTCTCGAAGCCCTCGCCCTTCTCGTTCGAGAACGGCAGATTGCGCGGATCGGCGCAGACGCGCAGCACGTTCGGATCGACCAGCTCGAACGAGAGGTCGCCGCTGTCCTTGGTCTGCGCCATGGCGACATCGCCAAGCGCGCAGGACGCAACCAAGACCCACATAGAAATCAACCAGCGACGATGTCGCCCGGCCTCCGTCATCGCGCTTCCTCCTCGTTTTGTTTGAATGCTATCCATGCAACGCATGACGCGCCATGTCTTGCATGTCTGGTATTGCAGGCCTTGTCTTGCCTGACTTTGGCTGGCTTCGCTTTGTTGCAGTGCAATGCAGGCAATCCTTTGAACTGAGGCGGAAAAGTGTCTCGCATCGCTCGAGTGATCGCAGCTTTGTCCCTGCTGGGGACCGCAACGCTAGCACGGGCCGGCGCAGCCGAATTGCCTGTGAGCGAAGTCGCACCGGGTATCTTCGTGCACTCCGGGACCATTGCGCTGATGACCCGCGAGAATGAGGGCGACATTGCCAATGTCGGCTTCATCGTCGGCGATGAGGCCGTGGCCATCATCGACACCGGCGGCAGCCTGCGCGAGGGCGAGGCCCTGCTGGCGGCCGTGCGAGCCCACACCACGAAGCCGATCCGCTATGTCGTCAACACCCACGGCCACCCCGACCATGTCTTCGGCAATGCGGCCTTTGCCGCAACGGACACCACCTTCGTCGGCCACAGCAGGCTGCCGCAGGCGCTCGCGACGCGCGGCCCCTATTATCTCGACAATTTCCGCCGCATCATGGGCAGCGCGTTGATCGATCCGGTGAAGATCATACCTCCGACCCTGCTGGTTTCGGACACGATGACGCTTGATCTCGGGTCCCGTCGCCTCGTCCTGCGGGCGTGGCGAACCGGGCATAGCGACAACGATCTCACCGCGTTCGACGAGACGACCAAAACCCTGTTCGCGGGCGACCTGGTTTTTCTCCGCCACATTCCGGTCATGGACGGCAGCATTCGCGGCTGGCTCGACACGTTGAAGGAATTGCAGACCATCCCGGCGCAACGCGTCGTGCCCGGTCACGGTCCCGTGAGCGACTGGCCGGCCGCGCTGGCCGACGAACGGCGTTACCTGTCAACGCTGCTGTCCGACGTGCGCGCGCTGAACAAGAAGGGCGAGCCGATCCGGGCCGCTGCCGACAAGGCAGCCGCAGAAGAACGGCCACGCTGGGAACTGTTCGGCGATTACAATGCCCGGAACGCAACTGCAGCATTCTCGGAAATTGAATGGGAGTAGCGGGCACGCTATCATCTGCACGAGATCAGCTACGCCGACTCGGAGATCAGCTTCGCTGACTCGGAGATCAGCTCCGCTGACTCAGGGAGCCATGACCATGACGGGATGGACACGCCGACTGCCCTTGATCGCCGCACTGCTCGGCATCGCTTTCGCCGTGCCCGCGCAGGCTGAAGAGGCTTACGATCCCTGGCCGGGCCTTAAGCAGGACATCTTCAATAATCGTCCGATGAATGACGGCGGCGCCGTCATCGGCATCGAGATGCCATATCGCGCAGAGGATGCGGCGATCGTGCCGGTGACCCTGCGCAGCAAGCTGTCACCCGCAGACAGCCGCCGGATCCGCTCGATCACGCTCGTGATCGACCGCAACCCGGCACCGATGGCGGCGAAGTTCGAGCTCGGTCCCGACGCCAACGTCACCGAGATCTCGACGCGCGTCCGCGTCAACAATTACACCGACGTTCATGCGGTGGCCGAGCTCAGCGATGGTCAGCTCTATGTCTCGAAAGTCTACGTGAAGGCCTCGGGCGGCTGCTCGGCGCCGGCGGGCAAGAACGCCGAGGAGGCCAACAACCGCCTCGGCCAGATGCGCTACCGGCAGTTCGCGCGCGAGGAAGCGCCGGCGAGCCGCATCCGCGAAGCGCAGATCATGATCGGCCATCCCAACAATTCCGGCCTGCAGATGGACCAGGTCACGCAGCTCTACATTCCCGCCTTCTTCGTCAACCAGCTGAAGCTCACTCAGGACGACAGCCCCGTGCTGTCGATGGAAGGCGGCATCTCGATCTCGGAAGATCCCAATCTGCGCTTCACCTACGTGTCCAACGGCGCCAGGCGTTTCCGTGCGGAAGCCAGGGATACGGAAGGACACGTGTTCCGCAATGAGTGGGACGTGGAGAAGCCGGGGACTTAGGCAGAACACCCTCTCCTGGAGGGGGAGGGTCGGCTCACATGGAGCGCCGCGAAATGTGAGACGGGGTGGGGTGACGGTCTCTCCACAGCCAACAGTGCCCGAGTGGAGAGATCACCCCACCCCGCTCGCGCTACGCGCGATCGACCCTCCCCCTCCGGGGGAGGGTAAGTGAGTCACATCCGCTGCATCGACACCGAGACCTTCGGGCCGTTCTTGATGGTCTGGTAGACCACGCAATAACGCTCGGTGAGTTTCAGCAGCAGATCGAGCTTGTCTTGCGGCGCGTCGGTGTCGACCTCGAAGCGCAGACGGATCTCGGCAAAGCCGACTGGCGTCTCCTTGTCGATGCCGAGCGTGCCACGGAAATCGAGATCGCCCTCGGCATAGACGTTCCCGGTCTTGAGCGGCACCTCGATCGCGGTCGCGACAGATTTCAGCGTGACACCGGCGCAGGCGACCAAGGCTTCCAGGAGCATATCGCCCGAACAGAGCTCGAGGCCGGAGCCGCCCGTCGCCGGATGCAGGCCCGCCATCGCAATGGCGCGGCCCGTCTCGACCTTGCAGGCGATGCCTTCGCTATCGGTGGAGCCCTTGGCCTTCAGGGTGATCAGTGCGGTCTTGGGATCGGTCTTGTAGCGCTCCTTGATCGGAGCCTGCATCTGGCGCAGTTGGGCGGCGTCCATCTTGTTCTCTCCCGGGGAAATCGCGTCTGATGATCGGTATAGAAGGCGATCCGTTTCGTGTCAGCCCATGATCAATGGAAGCTGCCATGACGGTCCCGAGTGAAATCCCGAAAATCCAGTGATTTCATTACGTTACACACGGTCGTCAAGCCCGGTCCCGAGCCAGTGCCATCCGTGCGATCGGCATCATCTGCGACCCTCTCGCGAATGTCTCGTGACAGCGCCTGTCACCTCTTATATCCGGTGAGACATGGACAGCGTCACAACTGAGCACAAGTCTGAGGTGGACGATCGTTTCGACACGGCGCGGATCACCGCCGCAGTCGATGCGCTTGCCGAGAAGCACCAGGGACGCGAGGACACGTTCCGCACGGCCATGGCGCAATTGCTCAAGGCCGAGCTGATCGCGGCGCGCGCCGCGGCGCAGGAGATCCTCTTGAAGGACCGCCACGGCCGCCGCTGCGCCGAGCGGCTGTGCCATGTCCAGGACGAGATCATCCGCATTCTCTATTCGGCGGCGACCCGCCATCTCTACCGCTCGCCGATCCCGAGCGGCGCCGAGCGCATGGCGGTGGTGGCGACCGGCGGCTATGGCCGCGGCCTGATGGCTCCCGAATCCGACATCGATCTGCTCTTCATCCTGCCCTACAAGCAGACCGCCTGGGGCGAACAGGTGGCCGAGGCCATCCTCTATTGCCTCTGGGACATGGGGCTGAAGGTCGGCCACGCCACGCGATCGGTGGACGAATCGATCCGGCAGGCGCGCGGCGACATGACCATCCGCACCGCGATCCTGGAGACGCGCTTCCTGACCGGCGACAGGCCGCTCTATGACGAGCTGGTCGCACGCTTCGACAAGGAGGTGGTGCAGGGCACCGCCTCGGAATTCGTCACCGCCAAGCTCGCCGAGCGCGAGGAGCGGCATCGCCGCGGCGGTCAGTCGCGCTATCTGGTCGAGCCCAACGTCAAGGACGGCAAGGGCGCGCTGCGCGACCTGCACACGCTGTTCTGGATCGCCAAATACGTCTATCGCGTGCGCGACACCGGCGAGCTGGTCGAGCGCGGCGTGTTCGACGCGCAGGAATATCGCAGCTTCCGCCGCTGCGCCGATTTCCTCTGGTCGGTGCGCTGCAATCTGCATTTCTATTCCGGCCGCGCCGAAGAGCGCCTCTCCTTCGACCTCCAGCGCGAGATCGCGGTGCGGCTCGGCTACACCTCGCATCCCGGCATGCAGGACGTCGAGCGCTTCATGAAGCACTACTTCCTGGTCGCCAAGGAGGTCGGAAACCTCACCGCCATCCTGTGCGCCAAGCTCGAGGACCAGCAGGCCAAGCCTGCCCCGGTGCTGAGCCGGATGATGGCGCGGCTGCGCCCGACCGCTGCGAAGCGGCGCGTCCCCGACAGCGACGACTTCATCGTCGACAACAACCGCATCAACGTCGCCGCGCCCGACGTCTTCAAGCACGATCCGGTCAATCTGATCCGCATCTTCCGCCTCGCGCAGAAGAACAACCTCGCCTTCCATCCGGATGCGATGCGCGACGTGACGCGCTCGCTCGGCCTCATCAACGCGCAGATGCGCGAGAATCCCGAGGCCAACCGGCTGTTCATGGAAATCCTGACCTCCGACAACGCCGAGATCGTGCTGCGGCGGATGAACGAGACCGGCGTGCTCGGCCATTTCATCCGCGCCTTCGGCAAGATCGTCTCGATGATGCAGTTCAACATGTATCATCACTACACCGTCGACGAGCACCTGATCCGCTGCGTCGGCTTTCTGCAGGACATCGAGCGCGGCGGCATCGAGGAATTCGCGCTGGCCAGCGATTTGATGCGCAAGACCCGGCCCGAGCATCGCGCGGTGATCTACATCACGACACTGCTGCACGATATCGCCAAGGGGCGGCCGGAGGATCACTCGATCGCCGGCGCCAAGGTTGCGCGCCGGCTCTGCCCGCGGCTCGGCTTCAGCCCGGCCGACACCGAGCTCATCGCCTGGCTGATCGAGGAGCATCTGACGATGTCGACAGTGGCGCAGTCGCGCGACCTGTCCGACCGCAAGACTATCGAGAATTTCGCCGCCGTCGTGCAGTCGGTCGAGCAGATGAAGCTGCTGACGATCCTGACCACCGCCGATATCCGCGGCGTCGGTCCCGGCGTGTGGAACGGCTGGAAGGCGCAGCTGTTGCGCTCGCTGTACTATGAGACAGAACCGGTGCTCACCGGCGGCTTCTCGGAAGTCGATCGCGGCAAGCGCCTCACGGCCGCCTATGCCGAGTTCCGCAACGCCTTTGCGGAATGGCCGGCCGAGGAGCTCGATGCCTATATCGGCCGGCATTATCCGGCCTATTGGCTCAAGGTCGAGCTGCCGCGCAAGATCCGCCACGCGCGCTTCGTGCGCTCCAGCGAGCAGGCCGGCCACAAGCTCGCGATCAATGTCGGCTTCGACGAGGTGCGCGGCGTCACCGAGCTGACGATCTTCGCGGCCGACCATCCCTGGCTGCTCTCGATCATCGCGGGCGCCTGCGCCTCGGCCGGCGCCAACATCGTCGACGCCCAGATCTACACCACGACCGACGGCCGCGCGCTCGACACGATCTCGATCTCCCGGGAATACGACCGCGACGAAGACGAGGGACGGCGCGCCACGCGCATCGGCGAGATGATCGAGGACGTGCTGGAAGGCAAGCTGCGCCTGCCCGAAGTGGTGGCGCGGCGCACGGTGCGCAGCAAGGCACGGCCTTTCGTGATCGAGCCGGAAGTGACCATCAACAACCAATGGTCCGACCGCTACACCGTGATCGAGGTCTCCGGCCTCGACCGCCCCGGCCTGCTCTACGAGCTGACCACCGCGATCTCGAAGCTCAACCTCAACATCGCCTCAGCCCACGTCGCGACCTTCGGCGAGCGTGCCCGCGACGTGTTCTACGTCACCGATCTCCTGGGCGCGCAGATCAACGCGCCGACCCGTCAGGCCGCGATCAAGAGCGCGCTGACCCATGTGATGGCCGGCGACAAGGCGGTCCAGCCGGCGGCGTGAAACGTTCGCGCGACGCACAAAAAGGGCATTTGGAGGACAGATTCGGCACGGCCCACTTCGTGCTTGGAGACAACCAGAGCCCGTCGGGATCAAGTGGCCTAGATCTTGAGTTCGTGCCTTTCCTCCAGATATCGAACTAATTTTTCGAGCGCACGCATGATGTGCAGCTCGTTCGCCCCCATCACATAACGTCCTGTCATCTGCACATTGACCGGCAGATCGGCATATGGCGACCTGCGTTTGATTTTCTGACCTGCTTCATCTGTGAAACTCAACGGGTATCTAAAATCTCGTCCTTCACCGAGAAAAGTGCCATCCGATCCATAGTTCTGGATCTTGCTGTTGAATGTCTCGCACCCGACGATCTGTTCAAGTTCTAGAAGTATGGCAGCACGCTTTTTTGAGATTCTCACGACTTCCTCTTCGGCGATGCCATTCCCATTCTGCAGATAGTGCATTTATCGACATCACGCGCGTCCCGCACGGCGTCGCCTCCGAGGCTGATCAAAATCTACGGCCTTGAAGACGTGCTTATAGCCCTCCACAGACATGTCGAAGAATTCTAGGCGTAGTCCATCAAGTTCCCGGAGAATCTGCGAACGGTATTCGGAATTTATGCGAGAGCCAAAGTATATCCCGGTCACAACTCTTTCATCGTCATAGCTGTTCTCGCCAACGCGACCCATAACACGCCATTCTCGCTCATACGCCCAGTTTGCTTTCTTATGCGAAAGGATCTTAATAGCGGCATTCCTGCTATTGAGTGCATCTTCCGGACCAATTGGTGGCGGAGCATCACCGTAAGCAACCCTCGCAACACGAACATCTAGCGGCAATCCATCGATCAGCGCCTGCGTCTCATATCGAACGCATATGCCAGCGTAGTTATCAGCATAGTGTGCCCACATCAGCTCATTCGCGTTCGTCTCACTGAAGCAGGCAATGCCGTGATCACTCTTTGCGTCATAGATGCGATGAACGACTCTCTTGAAATCCTCCGTCCCACGCAATCCATCCGTGGGATCGTAAAATCCCTCCATAGCATCGTTCATACGTTCGAAGTTGGGGCAATAGAGATAGGCTTCTCGGATCGAGAGGATCTCCTGAATTAGACTCTCTTCTCTGCGCGATAGTGACCGATAGCGGTACAGGTGCGGCGGCAGCACTGGAGGCTCAACGCGGGCCATTGAAAACCCTAAAGTGAGTGAACAATAGCGCGATTACAACCCGACGGCCTGCGTATCGTCAATAGACCCACCAGTTGGTACTGCGGCTGAACCGCTTATTCCCCTCTTAGCTTGGGCATGAGTCGGTGTAGGACGTCCAGAATAACGACAGACTGAGCCCTAAACCTCCACCCCCTCATGCCGCAGCAGCCAGCGCTTGCGCGCGAGCCCGCCGCCGTATTTCACCAGCGAGCCGTCGGCGCCAATGAGCCGATGACACGGCAGCACGACGCTGATCGGATTGGAGCCATTGGCATGACCGACGGCGCGAATGGCCTCGGGCGTTTCGATCTTCGCGGCGAGCGCTCCGTAGCTCATCGTGGTCCCCGCCGGGATTTGCGCGAGCGCGGTCCAGACCTTCTGCTGGAACGGCGTGCCCGCTATGCGCCACGTGATGTTCGAGAGCCGACCGAGATCGCCCTCGAAATATGCGGACAGCGCCGTCCGCATGGACGCGGGCGCAGGATGGTCACTGAGATCGACCGCACCGTAGTGCAGGCGCAACAGCTCGCGCATGCGATGCTCATAGTCTTCCCAGTCCAGCGCGCGCAACGCTCCCTCGGCATCGGTGACGAGCAAGGCGATCCCGATCGGCGTCGCCAGACGATCGAGGCCGAAGCTTACAGATGGTTTGATTGATCGCGCGGGCATGGCGGCACCATTGCATCGAAACATGCCATCGCGTTTGACACGCCGGCCATGCTAACGTCCACCCGAAAGCTGACGCTTTGGGGGAGCTCACCTTGAACTTGATCGCCAATGTCCTGGTGGCGCTGGTCGCCGCGCTGCACGCTTACTTTCTGATCCTGGAGATGTTTCTCTGGGACAAGCCGCTGGGCTTGAAGACATTCCGCAACACGCCCGAGAAGGCAGAGATCACGAAGGTGCTGGCTGCCAATCAGGGTCTCTACAACGGCTTTCTCGCCGCCGGCCTGGTCTGGGGACTCGTCCATGGCAATCCGGCCTTCGCATTCCAGATCAAGGCGTTCTTCCTGCTCTGCGTGATCGTGGCCGGAGCGTATGGCGCCGCAACCGTCAGCACGCGGATCCTGATGGTGCAGGCGCTGCCGGCGGCGATCGCGCTGGTTGCATTGATCCTGGCCTGAGCGGCCGACCTCAGACTGCCACGCCTGAGACGCTAAAGCGCAGCGCTGCGATCCTTGCGCGGCGGCGTACCTTCCTCCACAATCTTCGGCAGCGATGGCGACCGTTGCAATCAACGGGAAAAGACCGTCGACCGGAAATTCCGTCAGGAGGAACAACCAAGATGAACAATCGCAGAGCCTTCATAGCTGCCACGGCGACGCTCGCCTTCGCGTTCTCCGCAAGCCAGGCGCTTGCCCAGAAGAAATACGACACCGGCGCAACCGACACCGAGATCAAGATCGGCCAGACCGTGCCGTTCTCCGGCGCCTACTCCGTCTATGCCAATATCGGCAAGACCCAGGCCGCCTATTTCAAGATGATCAACGATCAGGGCGGCATCAACGGCCGCAAGATCAATCTGATCCAGTATGACGACGCCTACTCGCCGCCGAAGACGGTCGAGCAGGTGCGCAAGCTCGTCGAAGGCGACGAGGTGCTGTTCACCTTCCAGCTGATCGGCACCGCGGCCAACGCGGCCGTGCAAAAATATCTCAACGGCAAGAAGGTGCCGCAGCTGCTGGCCTCCACCGGCGCGGCGCGCTTCAACGATCCCCAGAACTATCCCTGGACCATCGCCTACAATCCCAACTACGTGTCCGAGGGCAGGATCTACGCCAAATACATTCTCAAGGAGCATCCCAACGCCAAGATCGGCGTGCTCTACCAGAACGACGACATGGGCCGCGACTATCTCGCGGGCCTGAAGAGCGGCCTCGGCGACAAGGCCGCCAGCATGGTCGTCGGCGAGGTCTCCTACGAGGTCACCGACCCCACCGTCGACTCCCAGGTGGTCAAGCTGAAGTCGATGGGCGTCGACGTGTTCTTCGACGCCTCGACGCCGAAATTCGCGGCACAGGCGATCAAGAAGCTGGCTGATCTCGGTTGGACGCCGGTGCACATCCTCGACATCAATGCGAGCCCGATCTCGGCGACGCTGAAGCCGGCCGGCCTCGACATCTCCAAGGGCATCATCTCGACCCAATACGGCAAGGAGCCCAGCGATCCCCAGTGGAAGGACGATCCCGGCGTGAAGGCCTTCTTCGCCTTCATGGACAAGTATTTCCCCGAAGGCGACAAGCTCAACACCGTCAACACCTATGCCTATTCGGTGGCGGAGCTGCTGGTGCAGGTGCTGAAGCAATGCGGCGACGACCTGACGCGTGAGAACATCATGAAGCAGGTCGCCAACATCAAGGACTTCACACCGAGCTTCGCCCTGCCCGGCATCAAGATCAACACCGGGCCGAACGACTTCCGCGTCAACAAGCAGATGCAGATGATGAAGTTCAACGGCGAACGCTGGGAGCTGTTCGGACCGATCATCGAGGACTCCGGGCCCGCGGGTTAGGGACGACGCAGGGTGGGTTCCGCCAGCGGACTGCACTTCGTGCAGGCGGGCGGTTAACCCACCCTACGAACTGCGTGCCTCCCCCGTCTTGCATCGCAACAATCGTTCCTCCACACTCGCCCTCAGCGGTGGCATCGGACGCGCAAGCGTGCGCCGAGAGATCATCGGCAAAAACAGACTGAGGGAATTGCGAATGAGGAATGGAAAGCTGCATCTGGCCACGGCGCTTGCTCTGGCGCTGTCGATTTCAGCGGCCAATGCCCAGAAAAAATACGATCCAGGCGCCAGCGACACCGAGATCAAGATCGGTCAGACCATGCCGTTCTCGGGACCGGCGTCGGCCTATTCGTCGATCGGTAAGACGCAGGCCGCCTATTTCAAGATGATCAACGACCAGGGCGGCATCAACGGCCGCAAGATCAACCTGATCCAGTATGACGACGCCTATTCGCCGCCGAAAGCCGTGGAGCAGATCCGCAAGCTGGTCGAGAGCGACGAGGTGCTGCTGACCTTCCAGATCATCGGCACGCCCGTGAACGCGGCCGTGCAGAAATATCTCAACGCCAAGAAGGTGCCGCAGCTGTTCGCGGCGACTGGTGCCTCCAGGTTCACGGACCCGAAGAACTTTCCGTGGACCATGGGCTTCAATCCCAACTATTTCGTCGAGGGCCGCATCTACGGCCAGTACATCCTGAAGGAGCATCCGAACGCCAAGATCGGCGTGCTCTACCAGAACGACGACCTCGGCAAGGACTACCTGAACGGCATCAAGGCCGGCCTCGGCGACAAGGCCGCCAAGATGATCGTGACCGAAGCCTCCTACGAGGTGTCCGATCCCACCGTCGATTCGCAGATCCTCAAGATCAAGGATGCCGGCGCCGACCTGTTCTTCAGTGCGAGCACGCCGAAGCAGGCCGCGCAGGCGATCAAGAAGATCGCCGAGATGGGCTGGCATCCGGTGCAGATCGTCGACATCAACGCCACCTCGGTCGGCGCGGTGCTGAAGCCCGCAGGCCTTGACGCCGCCAAGGGCCTGATCAGCGTCAATTACGGCAAGGAGCCGCTCGATCCGACCTGGAAGGACGATGCCGGCCTGAAGAAGTATTTCGACTTCATGGCGAAGTACTATCCCGATGGCGACAAGGACTCGAACTTCAACACCTACGGCTACAGCACGGCGCAGTTGCTGGTGCATGTGCTGAAACAGTGCGGCGACGACCTGACCCGCGAAAACGTCATGAAGCAGGCGGCCTCGGTGAAGGACTTCGCCACCGACACCGCGCTGCCCGGCATCAAGGTCAACACCTCGCCGACCGACTACCGCGTCAACAAGCAGCTTCAGATGATGAAGTTCAACGGCGAGCGTTGGGAGCTGTTCGGCCCGATCCTGGAGGATACGGGTTCGGCGGGTTAGTGGCTGAATTCCGGAATGCAATCGGCGGCCTGCGGGCCGCCGATTTTTTTTGGGGGGCGGGCCCAATCCATCACCGTCACCCTGAGGTGGCCGCCCCTTGGCGGCCCTCGAAGGGCGACGGCCCGGCTGGCAGCCACGCGGAAGCATCGGGGCCGTGCATCCTTCGAGGCTCCCGGCGCGATGCTTTGCATCGCGCCACTCGCGCCTCAGGATGACGGGGTGAGACCTACGCGATTGATCTAAGTCGGCACTTCCCCAAAGTTCTTTCCCACCGGCAACACGGCATGCCGGATCAGCCGCGAATCCTCGACCGCCGCCTGCCTGTGCTTCACGGCCTCGCGATAGACGGGATCGCGGATCATCTCGACGAAGGCGGCAACGCTTGGATATTCCGCGATGAAGCAATGGTCCCAGCGCTCCTCCTGCGGACCGATCAGCATCAGCTCGAACTTGCCCTGCCAGACGATGCGACCGCCGAGGCGCTCGAACACCGGACCGCTCTCGCGGCCATAGGCGGCATAGGCTTCCGCGCCGCTCGCCTTGCGGCCGTCCGGATAGGCCGCGTCCTTGCGCAGCCTCACCAGGTTGAGCATGTGGATCGGGCCGGGACGGTCGTTCTCCCGGAACTGCGCGAAGATCTCCTTGGTCGGATCGATGTGGCCCATATATGGGTTTCCTCTGCGTGCTTCATCGTGTTTTGCGCCCGCGATCCTAGCTCCGGCGCCGAGAGAGCGGAACTGCGGGGTGCGAATGCCCCACCTCCTAATCACGCGTTAACGCCGGGGTAACCGGGCCTTAAACAGCGACCGCTAGCGTGCGGCGGGGCGGGCTGACCGGGCGTTTGCATATGGCGTGGGGAAAGAAAAAGGGTGGGCGGAAGGAGCCGCTGTTCGGCTTGCCCGCGGCGCTCGCCGATCTGCGCCTGACCCCGGCCGACCGCATTCCCGGCGGCGGCGACGACAAGCCGAAGAAATCAGGCAAATCATCAGGCAAACGCAAGAGCGAGGATGCCGGCGACGAGCCGCCGCGCGAGCGCAAGGCACCGGCCAGCCGCAGCGGCGCCAAGCGCCGGGCGAAGTCGCGGGGCGGGTTCAGTCTCGGTCGCCTGGTCTATTGGGGCGCGGTGCTGAGCCTGTGGGGTGTGATCGCCGTGATCGGCGTCGTGATCTATGTCGGCGCCCACCTGCCGCCGATCCAGTCGCTGGAGATTCCCAAGCGACCGCCGACGATCCAGATCGTGGGCATCGACGGCAGCGTGCTGGCGCAGCGCGGCGAGATGGCTGGCGCCAATATCGCGCTGAAGGACCTGCCGCCCTATTTACCGAAGGCGTTCATCGCCATCGAGGACCGCCGCTTCTATTCGCATTTCGGCATCGACCCCGTCGGCATCCTGCGCGCGCTCGTCACCAACGTCATGCATCGCGGCGTGTCGCAGGGCGGCTCGACGCTGACGCAGCAGCTGGCGAAAAACCTGTTCCTGACCCAGGAACGCACCATGCAGCGCAAGCTGCAGGAGGTGGAGCTGGCGATCTGGCTGGAGCGCAAGCATTCCAAGGACGAGATCCTGGAGCTCTATCTCAACCGGGTCTATTTCGGCTCCGGCGCCTACGGCGTCGAAGCCGCCGCGCAGAAATATTTCGGCAAGTCGGCGAGGAACGTCACCATCGCCGAGGCCGCGATGCTCGCCGGCCTCGTCAAATCGCCCTCGCGCCTTGCGCCGAACCGCAATCCGGAAGGCGCCGAAGCGCGCGCGCAGATCGTGCTCGCGGCGATGGCGGACGCAAAGTTCATCACCGATGCGCAGGCGCAGGCCTCGATCGGCCATCCCTCCTACAATGTGAAGCCGGTCGGTGCCGGCACGATCAATTACGTCGCCGACTGGATCGGCGAGGTGCTGGACGATCTGGTCGGCCAGATCGACGAGAGCATCAAGGTCGAGACGACGATCGATCCCAGGCTGCAGGGCGTGGCGGAAGCCGCCATCATCGACGAGCTCGCCGCCAAGAGCGTGAAATTCAACGTCAGCCAGGGCGCGCTGGTGGCGATGACGCCTGACGGCGCGGTCCGCGCCATGGTCGGCGGACGAAACTATTCCGAGAGCCAATACAATCGCGCGGTCACCGCCAAGCGCCAGCCGGGCTCCTCGTTCAAGCCGTTCGTGTATCTCACCGCGCTCGAACAGGGCCTGACGCCGGACACGATGCGCCAGGACGCGCCAATCGAGGTCAAGGGCTGGAAACCCGAGAACTACACCCACGAATATTTCGGCGCGGTGACGCTGACGCAGGCGCTGGCGATGTCACTGAACACCGTCGCCATCCGCCTCGGCCTCGAGGTCGGGCCGAAGAACGTGGTGCGGACCGCGCACCGCCTCGGCATCTCCTCCAAGCTCGAGCCCAATGCCTCGATCGCGCTCGGCACCTCGGAAGTCTCGGTGGTCGAGCTGGTCGGCGCCTATGCGCCCTTCGCCAATGGCGGCTTCGCAGTGGCGCCGCACGTCGTCACAAGGATCAGGACGCTCAGCGGCAAGCTGCTCTACATGCGCCAGCCGGACGAGCACACCCAGGTCATCGACCCCCGCTATGTCGGCATGATGAACACGATGATGCGGGAGACGCTGATCTCAGGCACCGCCAAGAAGGCGGAGATCCCGGGCTGGCCGGCAGCCGGCAAGACCGGCACCAGCCAGGATTATCGCGACGCCTGGTTCATCGGCTACACCGCCAATCTCGTCACCGGCGTCTGGCTCGGCAATGACGACAACTCGCCGACCAAGAAGGCGACCGGCGGCGGCCTGCCGGTGGAAGTCTGGACGCGCTTCATGAAGACGGCGCACGAGGGCGTACCCGTGGCGGCCCTGCCGAGCGCGCCGGGTGGCTGGGGCCTTTCAAATCTCGCGCAGGCGGCATCGCAGGTATCGCCGCCGACGGCGGCTGCGCCCGCACCGGCAGCGGCGAACAACGGCGGCTATCGCCCGCCGCCACCGACACGCGCCAACGTGCGACCGGAGCCTGCGGCAGGGCTCGATGGCTGGCTGATGGACCGGCTGTTTGGCGGAAACCGCTAGGCCCGGGTTGAGGGCATTGAGGCTCCTCAAAACAAAAATCGCGAAAACAACCCCATGCACAGTAGCCGAGGCTAACGAAATCAACGGCTTGCGCGGGCCGCCCGGACGCGTGAAACTCGCGCCGGACAGCAGCCGCATCCCTTCGGCAAGTCCTGCCGACCACGGCAAGATCAACCGAGTCGGGCTGCGCCCGAAAAGCAAAAACACCAGTCTCTTCAAGCACGCGCCACCGGCCCGGAATTTGCTCTCATAAGTTGAGCGAGTGGGAAGGAGCGTTCCATGATGTCAGGTGTGTCCGGCGCGACGTTGCCCTATCTGCGGCCCGCATCGACGTCCGCTTCACATGCAACATCGGGTCTTGAGCCGGTGGCACCGGATGAGACCAAAGCTGCCGCCAACGGATTTCGGGTCGACGTCTCGCAGGTGAAGCTGCTGTCGGGCGCCACGCCGATCTCGGTGGCGGATGATCCTGTCCTGCATGACCTCATGGCCACGAACTGGCTGATGACTCACGGCGCGACCGCGACGCAAGCCACCGTCTCAGACGATGCGCCTGAGAACACTTACGCTCAGGTCAAGGTTGACGGTCAGGTGGTCGCCACGCTGTACAACGGCGGATCCTCGACGATGACCAACGATGCGGCGGCAAGGATCGGCAAGCTGGAAGATCCCCCGGGTTTGGGCGGACCGCACCTCGCGCAATGGCGGGCGGACCAATACGCCGCGCGGCTCGGCGGCACCGTCGAGAAGGCCTCCACCGCCATCACCCAATCGCAATGGACGCCGCGCGAAAGCGCGTCCACGACTTACAGCCGCGAGCAACTCGACGCCGCCTTCCAGGCGATGCTGGCGGAGGGGCAGAAGGCAAGCGCGCAGCGGCAATCGGCTTATCTGGCGTCAGGCACGCAAGCGGGAAGGAGTGCCGTGAGGGTTGCCTGATGCAGCTCCACTCTCGCCGCCATTCCCCGCCTTGTGCGCAATTGCGCACTGGGGCGGGGAATCCAGTTCGCTGCGGCTTTCTCGGCGTAACAACAACGGCGTCCGGCCAGGCCGGGTGACGATAGCGTTGGCGGGAATCCCAAAAATGCGTCAACAGGCGTTCTGCTTGGCGCCGTCAATGAGTATCGTGCTGCGATCAGGTGAAGCGCGCAGCGCGTGGGACCCAATGTATATGCGCCAGATTGTTTTCGTCGTCGTGCTGCTCTGCGTTTTGGTTCGGTCCGGGGCCGCCACGGCCGAAGATGGCTTCCCGGCCGCGGAGTGGGAGCGCGTCACCCCTGCAGAATTGGGCTGGTCAGAGACCGAATTGGCCCAAGCGCGATCCTTTTCGGATCAGATTCGCTCGAGCGCGGTTGTGATCGTTCAGCACGGAAAGGTGGTGGCCGAGTGGGGCAATACCACGAAGCCGATGGAACTCGCTTCCATCCGCAAGAGCGTGCTCGGCGCCCTGATCGGCATCGCAGTGTCGGATCACCTGCTCAACCTCGACAGCACGCTTGGCGAACTCGGCATCGACGATAATCCGCCTGGATTGACCGTGATCGAGAAGGGCGCGACGGCGCGCGAACTCCTCGAAGCGCGTTCCGGGGTTTACCACGTCGCGCTCTACGAGACGCCGGACATGGCCAAGTTGAGACCGCCGCGCGGCAGCCACCCGCCCGGGACCTTCTGGTATTACAACAATTGGGACTTCAACGCGCTCGGCACGATCTACGAGCACGCAACTGGCAACGGCATCTTCGAGGCGCTCGACCAAAAGATCGCAAAGCCAATCGGCATGCAGGACTACCGGCCACAGGATGGCAGCTACGTCCGCGGCGAAGCCTCGATCCACCCCGCCTATGCGATCCGCATGAGCGCACGGGACTTGGCGCGATTTGCACTTCTCTATCTACACAAAGGCAATTGGGCCGGGCACCAGATCGTGCCCCGGGGGTGGGTGGAAGAGAGCACGCGTAGCCATTCGAGAGCCGCGTTAGGGATGGGCTATGGCTATCTCTGGTGGATCGGTTTTCTGGGCGGTGCCGTTGCGCCTACGGTCACTTTGCCGGAGGGCAGCTTTATGGCCCAGGGATCCGGCGGCCAATACGCCTTGGTCGTGCCCGCACTCGACCTCGTCGTGGTGCACCGTGTCGACCGCGACATGCCCTTCACCGAGCCGACCATGCGTAGCATTGGCAGGCTCTTCTGGCTGATCCTGAAAGCCGAGGGCTATGATCCCGGGCCCGATGCCTCGCTCACCGCAGCGGCCGGCGAACGACCGACAGGTGAGACCTTGGCCACAAAACTCCAGGGCAAGACGATCAGCTTCGGTACCAAGCTCAGGGATGGCCCGTTCACGATGCGATTCGAGCCCGACGGCCGGATGACCTATCCGCATTGGGACGAGTCCCTTGGACCTAAGGCCGGGACATGGACGGTCGTGGAGGACAAGCTCTGTATCTCGGGTGCCAAACGTCGCTGCTACATTCCCGTGCTGAACGGTGAGCACATTGAGTTGTTCGACCAGCTCGGCGTCATGCAAATCGACGGGGTGGCGCTGCCTCAGTGATCTGTGTGCAGCAATCGGCGCGTGACGTCGTTCAGGGACGTGGACGACAAAACGCTTCAACAGGACCAAGCAATGGTGTCGGCTGGCGACGCACTATAAAGCGCGATGAGACCTGGATGAATCGCCATCGCGCTTTAGGTTATTGTTTGCGCATGATCTTTCCGGAAAACCGCTTCGCGGTCGCGGCTGCGCCTTAACGAGCCGCGCACTAGTCCTCGACCCCATACCGGTGCAGGTCGTTCCCGTAGGTGTCGAGCCACTTCTTGGCGCGCTCCATTGACGGGCAGACCTTGCCGCAGACGCGCCAGAAACGGGCCGAGTGGTTCATCTCGACCAGATGCGCCACTTCATGCGCGGCGAGGTAGTCGAGCACGAAGGGCGGCGCGAGGATCAGGCGCCAGGAGAACGACAGCGAGCCCGCCGAGGTGCAGGAACCCCAGCGGCTGGACTGGTCGCGGATCGAGAGGCGCTTGACCCTGACCCCGAGCTCGGCGGCGTAGGCCTCCGCCGAACGCTGCAGATCGCGGCGTGCTTCGCGCTTGAGGAAATCGCTGACGCGACGGTCGACATGCTCGAGCCCGCCGGCAACGCAGAGGATGCGTTCACCGCTGTCGCGTACCTCCGTCCACACGGTGCCACGGGTGCCCGCGCGATGAACGATACGATGCGGCGTGCCGCGCAGCGGTATCACCGTGCCCGGCTGGAACGGTGCGGCCTTCGGCAAACGACCGAGACGTGCGGCGATCCACGCACCGTGACGCTGCGCGAAGTCCTTGGCTTCGGCCAGCGTGCCGCGCGGCGGCATGGTGAGGATGGCTTCGCGATCGCTCGGATGAATTCTGAGCGTATAGCGGCGCGCGCGGCGATGCCGGCGCAATCGGATGGCAAAAAATTGCGATCCGTGGGTGATGACGAGGGTCTTCGGTTCGTGGGGCCGCCGATAGAGGAGAGCGCGAGTGGCCATGTCTGTCAGTCCGGGGGGCAGGAGGGCGCCCGGATTCTGCCATAACCGCCGCCAGGGAAAGCGCTCGGCGCAAAAACAAATCATTTGCCCAATATACAGCGGTCTGGCGTCCGGGAGACCCTACAGACTGGGGTCGGAACCGGCTTTTTTCGCCCCCGCTGGACGCATGCGGCACCCCCAAGAGGTGAGTGCCGACTCACTCCTATGGAGCTACCTAAATACCGCGAATCTGGCGGGAAATTGACGCCGCCGGAGTCTCCGGCCGGGCCTGATTTTTTGACGGGAAAGCCGAAAACGAAGGTTATTCGGCCGCGCGCGCCTGCAACGAGCTCGGATTCGCTGCAGAGACCATAAAGTCATGAATCCGCGGCACGATCTCCGACTTGAAGCGCGAGCCGTTGAACACTCCGTAATGCCCGACGCCCTTCTGGACGTAATGAACACGGCGATGATCGGGAATTGAGCTGCACAATGTGTGCGTCGCTTCGGTCTGACCGAGACCGGAGATGTCGTCGTTCTCGCCCTCGACCGTCATCAGCGCGACGCGCGTGACCTTGGAGGGGTCGACGCGTGTTCCGCGATGGGTCATCTCGCCCTTCGGCAGCGAATGCTTCACGAACACGGTGTCGACGGTCTGGAGGTAATACTCGGCGGAGAGATCCATCACCGCGAGGTATTCGTCGTAGAACTCGCGATGCTTGTCGACGAGGTCGCCGTCGCCCTTCACCAGATGGGCGAAGAGCTGCTTGTGGGCATCCATGTGCCGGTCGAGATTCATGCTGATGAAGCCGTTGAGCTGCAGGAATCCCGGATAGACGTCGCGCATCATGCCCGGATGCGGGAACGGCACCTTGGTGATGACGTGGTTGCGGAACCAGTCGATGCCGCGCTCCTGGGCGAGGTTGTTCACCGCAGTGGGATTGCGGCGGGTGTCGATCGGGCCGCCCATCAGCGTCATCGAGGTCGGCACGAAGGGATCGCGCCGCGCTTCCATGACCGAGACCGCGGCGACGACGGGCACGGAGGGCTGGCACACCGCCATGACGTGGGTGTTGCCGCCGAGCACGTGCAGCATCTCGATGACGTAGTCGATGTAATCGTCGAGATCGAAACGGCCGTCGCTGAGCGGCACCATGCGGGCGTCGGCCCAATCGGTGATGTAGACCTCATGCGCGGGCAGGAAAGCCTCGACCGTGCCGCGCAGCAGCGTCGCATAATGGCCGGACATCGGCGCGACGATCAGCACGCGCGGCTGCGGGCTGCGCAGGGGACGGGCAAACTTGCGATCGAAGTAGAGCAGCCGGCAGAACGGCTTTTCCCAGACCGAGCGGACCTCGACGGGGACGCGGATGCCGTTGACCTCGGTGTCGTTGAGGCCCCACTCCGGCTTGCCGTAGCGGCGCGTGGTGCGCTCAAACAATTCGCAGGCCGCGGCGACCGACTTGCCGACCTCGGTGCGGGTCCAGGGATTGAGCGGATTCTGAAACAGCAGCTTGGTGGCGTCGGTGACGGCACGTGCCGGATTGAGAGCGGCGTGCGCCATCTCGTACATCCAGTACATCGGCGTCGTCAGGACCGGACTGCCTTCTGCCGCCAGGGGCGGCGCGCCGCCAAACTCACCAATGGGCATCGCTATATTCCTCTTCGCATCGCAGCATACTGCCGAATGCGTAATATTGCGTCAATGCATGGTTCCGTACATCTACGTGGCCGAAACCGCTAAACCTGCCCGAATCCACGAGAAAGTGACGCTATTCGCCGCCGGACAGCAGCGAGCCCTGTCGCTTGGCGCTGCGCAGAAGGGCAAGGAATGCCCCAAAAGATGCAACCAGAAGCACCGCATTGATGGCCAGCGCATCCAGCATCAGGTCGGCGCGGAACGTGTTTTCGATCAGGAGCGCGCGCATGCCTTCGAACACGTAAGTCGGCGGCAGCGTCCAGGCGGCATATTGCAGCCAGCCCGGCAGCACGCTGACGGGATAATAGATGCAGGCGAGCGGCATGATCGCGAACATCAGGGTCCAGACGATGCTCTCGGCGCCGAGGCCGTTTCGCAGCACGAGGCCCGAGACGAAGATGCCGACCGACCAGCTCGTGAAGATCAGATTGCAGAAGAAGGCGATCAACGGCAGGCCAAGCGCATAGACGTTGAAGTGAAACAGGAACAGCGCCAGCAGCGTCATCGGGATGACGCCGATCGCGAGACGGATCAGGCTCATCACCATCAACGACAGCAGAAACTCGATGGGCTTGAGCGGGCTCATCATGAGGTTGCCGAGATTGCGCGCCCACATCTCCTCCAGGAACGAGATGGAGAAGCCGAGCTGGCCGCGGAACAGGATGTCCCAGAGGATGACGGCGCCGATCAGCGTGCCGCCGGCGCGCGCGAAGAAGCTGGCGTTCTCCGCGATGTAGTATTGGATGAAGCCCCAGGTGATGACCTGAAGCGCCGGCCAGTACAGCAATTCGAGCAGCCGCGGCCAAGACGACAGCAGCAGATACCAATAGCGCAGGATCATCGCGCCGATGCGATGGGCGGAGATGCCGCGGTGGAGGGGGAGCTCGGTCATGGGGGTAATCCGCGGCCCGGATGGAAACTGTCATCCCGGGACGCGACGTAGTCGCGGGCCCGGGATCCATAACCACAGGCGGCTGTTGTAGGGCGAGACTGGTAACTCCGAGTCTTCGTCAAACTCGATCCTGTGGTTATGGATTCCGGGCTCGCGCTCCGCGCGCCCCGGAATGACGGGACTCTATCCAGGGATCTGCAACTCCCCCTCACCTCGCCGCCTCCTTCGCCCCGTTCACCCGGCCGCGCGCGACGTCCAGGAACACCTCCTCCAGCGTGGCGCGGTTGTAGCGGGCCATGATCGCCTCGGGTGTATCGTCGTCCTCGATGCGGCCGCGCTTCATGATGATGACGCGGTCACAGAGCCGCTCGACCTCCAGCATGTTGTGCGACGCCAGCAGGATGGTGGCGTTGTTGTCGCGGCGATAGCGCTCCAGATGTCCCCGCACCCAGTCGGCGGTATCAGGGTCGAGCGAGGCGGTCGGCTCGTCCAGCAGCAACAGCTCGGGCTGGTTGATCAGCGCCTTTGCCAGCGCGACGCGGGTCTTCTGCCCGGCGGACAGCTTGCCGTTGGGGCGATCCATGAAGTCGGTGAGGTCGAGATCGTCGGCGAGCGCGGCAATGCGCTCCGACAGGTTCTTCACTGCATAGAGTTTGCCGAACACGGTGAGGTTCTGCCGCACCGTGAGCCGCATCGGCATGTCGACATAGGGGCTCTCGAAGTTCATCCGCCCCAGCACGGAAGCGCTCTCCTCGGGCATGCCATGACCGAGCACCTGCACGCGGCCGGAGGTCGGCAGCACCAGGCCCATGATCATCGCAATCGTCGTGGTCTTGCCGGCGCCGTTGCCGCCCAGAAGCCCGGTGATGCTGCCGCGCGGCAGCGAAAAGGAGATATCGTCGACGGCCCGGGTCTGCTTGTAGACCTTGACGAGGTGATCGACGGCGATCGCCGCGGGCAAGCTGCTCTCCGCGACAGTCGGCCGACTTGAAGCCTCGTCATTCTCCGTCATGCTGACCGTTCTTCTGCTATTGCGGCAGGGAGCGCAAGGCTTGTAATCCGGTGGTTCCGCGAGCCCAGCGTTTGTGAGCTTAGAAGGCACCGCCACATTGGCCGACATGACCGAAATTGCCGCTTCCAACTTCCGCCATGCGCAGCGGCATATCCGCCTGGATACGATCCTGCGGCTGCGCTGGCTCGCGGTGCTGGGCCAGCTGGCCGCGATCTTCATCGTGGCGCAGGGGCTGGAATTCAACGTCGAGATCGTCCCCTGCGTCAGCATCATCGCCCTGTCGGCATCGCTGAATCTGGCACTCCAGACCGCAGCCAATCCGATGCACCGGCTGGAGCCGATCCAGGCCGCGGGGCTGCTCGCGCTGAATATCGTGGAACTGGCCGGCCTGCTGTTCTTCACCGGAGGCTTGCAGAACCCGTTCTCGTTCCTGTTTCTCGCGCCGGTGCTGATCTCGGCGACCGCGCTGCCGGCGCGCTTCACCTTCGGCCTCGGCCTGCTCGCCGTGGCCTGCGCCTCGGTGCTGTTCTTCTTCCATCTGCCGCTGCCCTGGGATTCTGACGATCCGCTGGTGCTGCCGCCGATCTATCTGGTCGGCGTCTGGCTCTCGATCGTGCTCGCGATCGGCGTCACCAGCCTCTACTCGTTCCAGGTGACGGAAGAGGCGCGCAAGCTCGCGGACGCATTGGCGGCGACCGAACTGGTGCTGACGCGCGAGCAGCACCTGACCCAGCTCGACGGGCTTGCCGCGGCCGCCGCGCACGAGCTCGGCACGCCGCTTGCGACCATCTTCCTGATCTCGCGCGAGCTCGAAAAGACGGTGAAGGACGCCAGCTTCGCCGCCGACCTGAAGACGCTGCGCGAGCAGACCCAGCGCTGCCGCGACATCCTGAGCAAGATCACCCAGCTCTCCACCGACGCACCGTTCGACCGCATGAAGCTGTCGGAGCTGATCGAGGAGGTGGTGGCCCCGCACCGCGATTTCGGCGTCGAGATCAAGGTGCGGATCGCGGTGGCCGCCGTGGCCGAGCCGGTCGGCTCGCGCAATCCGGCGATCCTCTACGGCGTCGGCAACATCGTCGAGAACGCGGTCGATTTCGCCCATACCACCGTCGAGGCGAACGCGTGGTGGAACAAGGACAATATCGAGCTCGTGATCTCCGACGACGGCCCCGGCATTCCGCCCGACATCCTGAACCGGATCGGCGAGCCCTATCTGTCGCGGCGGCGCCCCCAGGATGACGGCGGCGGCGAGCGGCGGGGCCTGGGACTCGGCGTGTTCATCGCGCGCACCCTGCTGGAGCGCACCGGCGCCAAGGTCTCGTTTACCAACCGGACGTTCCCGGAACACGGCGCGGTGGTCCACATCACGTGGCCGCGAGAGCGTTTTGAGGCTATCGAGACGCTCGAAGAAACAATAGGATAGGCATGATCCCGGAAAAGTGTTCAGCGGTTTTCCGATAGGGTCATGCTGAAAACCGGAATCGCGAGCGCGATGGCAATTCATCGCGCTTGAGGCCGCGACCTTGCGTCGCACGACGGGGCCGATCGACTATCGGCGGCCTTGGCACCGCCCGATTGCAAGGCCATATGTAGATGAGCAGGAGAGAGGAAAAACCTTGAACGCCATCGCCGAACTGAACGAACAGACCGACCGCTCGCTTCTCATCGTGGAAGACGACAAGCCGTTCCTGGAGCGCCTGTCGCGCGCCATGGAGACGCGCGGCTTCGCGGTGACGTCATGCGACACGGTCTCGGACGGTCTTGCGCAGATCGGCAAGGCAGCACCCGCATTCGCCGTGGTGGACCTGCGGCTCGGCGACGGCAACGGCCTCGACGTGGTCTCGGCGCTGAAGAAGAAGCGCCCGGATGCGCGCGCGATCGTGCTGACCGGCTATGGCAACATCGCCACCGCCGTCACCGCGGTGAAGATGGGCGCGATCGATTACCTCTCCAAGCCCGCGGATGCCGACGACGTCGTCGCGGCGTTGCTCTCGACCAGCGCGGAGAAATCCTAGCTGCCGGCCAACCCGATGTCGGCCGACCGCGTGCGCTGGGAGCACATTCAGCGCATCTACGAAATGTGCAACCGCAACGTCTCGGAAACCGCGCGCCGGCTCAACATGCACCGCAGGACGTTGCAGCGGATTCTGGCCAAGCGCGCGCCGCGGTAACGGTGCCGTAGGGTGGGCAAAGGCGCAAAGCGCCGTGTCCACCATTCTTCTCAGCATCGAAGAAAGACGTGGGCACGCTACGCTTTGCCCACCCTACAGCACCGCTTGCCCCGGACGCTGCGCAGCACGAAGTGATGCGCTGCAGAGCCGGGGCCCATGCCTCAGCTTGAACCACGGCCCTCTGGGTCCCGGCTCTGCGCAGCAGCGTTTCACGCTGCAGCGCGTCCGGGACACGAGACCGTCCTACTCCCAAAACTCCGCGTGGCCTTGCGGATCGACCAGGCGGTTGATGCGCAGTGCCGCCGCCATGGCGAAACGCACCGTCATCTGCTTGCGCGTGGCGGCGGCGAGCTTGTGCTCGGGCGCCTCGCACTGCATGTGCGCACCATAGGCGTCGGCGACGATCAGGCCGGTCTCCGCGGGAAAGATCTCGCACGGCAGATCCTGCGTGAAGGCGAAGAACAGCCGGTCGCAATGGGTGCGGTATTCGTGCCATTTCTGGTCCGCGCGCAGATCCTCCACCGACGATTTGATCTCGACGATCCAGATCTCACCGCGCTCGTTCAGCGCGACCAGATCGGCACGCCGGCCCGAGGGTAGCGGCAATTCGCTGATGCAGCAGAAGCCGAGCGAGCGCAGCAGCCGCGACGTGCCGCGCGCGATCGCAAGCGCCGTCTCGGATTGGCGGCGGTCCGGCGGTGGAACGAGAGCGATGTTGCGGGCGGGGCTGTCCATGGCGGGGAGGATAGCCGATTCCGTAGAACTGCACACTGCTCGATGGAGGATAAGCGCACCCTCGATCTCCGTTGTCGTCCCCGCGAACGCGGGGACCCATAACCACAGGGAGTTGTTGCAGGGCTCTCAGGTTAACTCCGAGTCTTCGCAAAACTGCTCCCTGTGGCTATGGGTCCCGGATCGGCGTTGCGCTTGTCCGGGACGACAGCGAGTGTGGTGCGAGAGCGCGGAACCTCCCCTCCCCCACGCACTTATCACGCAGCCGCCGCTCCTCGGCGGAACCACCGAGGCTGCGACGCATGATCGACGATCTCTGGTACAAGAACGGCGTGATCTACTGCCTGTCCGTCGGCTCCTACATGGACGCCAACGGCGACGGCATCGGCGATTTCAAGGGCCTGCTGCGCCGGCTGGATTATCTCCACGGCCTCGGCATCACCACGATCTGGCTGATGCCGTTCCAGACCTCGCCGGGCCGCGACGACGGCTACGACATCGCCGATTACTACAGCGTCGATCCCCGCTATGGCACGCTCGGCGATTTCGTCGAGTTCACCCATGGCTGCAAGCAGCGCGGCATCCGCGTCATCATCGACCTCGTCGTCAACCACACCTCGGATCAGCATCAATGGTTCAAGGAGGCGCGGCGCGACAAGAGCTCACCGTATCGCGACTGGTATGTGTGGTCCGACAAGAAGCCGGCCGGCGCCAACAAGGGCATGGTGTTTCCCGGCGTGCAGAAATCGACATGGACGCGCGACAAGGAAGCCGGCGCCTACTACTTCCACCGCTTCTACGATTTCCAGCCAGACCTCAACACCTCGAACCCCCATGTGCAGGCAGAAATCCTCAAGATCATGGGCTTCTGGATCCAGCTCGGCGTCTCCGGCTTCCGCATGGATGCCGTGCCCTTCGTGATCGCGACCAAGGGCGCCAAGGTGAAGAAGCCGGTCGAGCAATACGACATGCTGCGCGCGTTCCGCGAATTCCTGCAATGGCGGCAGGGCGATGCCATCATCCTCGCCGAAGCCAATGTGCTGCCGGAAACCGACATGGAATATTTCGGCCGCGACGCCGACCGCATGCACATGATGTTCAACTTCCACGTCAACCAGCATCTGTTCTATGCGCTGGCGTCCGCCGACTCGCGGCCCTTGGGCAAAGCGCTGAAGGCGACCAAGCCGCGGCCGGCCTCGGCGCAATGGGGCCTGTTCCTGCGCAATCACGACGAGCTCGATCTCGGCCGGCTGACCAAGGCGCAACGCGATGCCGTGTTCAAATCCTTCGGCCCCGACAAGGACATGCAGCTCTACGACCGCGGCATCCGCCGGCGGCTGGCGCCGATGCTGGGCGGCGACCGCCGGCGGCTTGAGCTCGCCTACAGCCTGATGTGCACGCTGCCGGGAACGCCCGTGATCCGCTATGGCGACGAGATCGCGATGGGCGACGACCTCTCGCTGCCCGAGCGCAATTGCGCGCGCACGCCGATGCAATGGTCGACCGAGCCGCATGGCGGCTTCACCAAGAGCGACAAGCCCGCCTGCCCCGTCATCGATACGGGACCTTACGGCTATCCGCATGTCAACGTCGCCAAGCAGCGGCGCGATCCCAACTCCATGCTGAACTGGACCGAGCGCATCGTCCGCATGCGGAAGGAAGTGCCGGAGGTCGGCTGGGGCGATTTCGCCATCATTGCCACCCGCGATCCCGCCGTGTTCATCATGCGCTACGACTGGCGCAACAATTCGGTGCTGTTCGTGCATAATCTCGACGAGAAGCCGCGCGAGATCGCGTTCGCGACAGGATTGTCGGGCGAGGCCGGCGCGCACCTGATCAATCTGCTCGCGGAGGACCACAGCCACGCCGACAAGCGCGGCCAGCACCGCATTGTGCTCGAGCCCTATGGCTATCGCTGGTACCGCGTCGGCGGGCTGGATTATCTGTTGAAGCGGAGCGACATCGACGGGAATACGGTGCGAGGGAACAAGCATCCGGGGTGATGTGGGCGGCGCTGCATCACATGCTCCGCCGTCGTCCCGGACAAGCGCGCCCTAAGCGCGCGTAGATCCGGGATCCATAACCGCAGGAGAGAAGTGTGGAGGCGAGCGGGCAACTCCGAGTCTTCGCAAAACATCTCCCTGTGGCTTTGGGTCCCGGATCTGCCCTCCGCTTTGCTGCGCTTGTCCGGGACGACATGGGAGAATGAGGCGATCACGATGCTCTCCAATAGCTACGGCGGAACGACGATGACCCCCTCATTGTCGCGCAGATCCAGCACGCCTTCGATTTCCTCGCCCTCGCGATCCAGAAACGTCGACAGCAATATCCTGCTGCCGAAACGGATCGCGCTCGTCGTCACCGAGATCGGGTCGGGACCGAGATTGAGCGCGACGATCACCGCCTTGCCCTCAGTCTCGCGTCGATAGATCAGGAGGTCGCCTTGCGCCGCGATTGGGTGATACTCGCCCGCGACCAGCGGCGGGCAGCTCTTCCGCAAGCCGATCAGGCGCCTGTAGAGATTGAGGATCGAGCGTGTGTCGGCTTCGAGATTGACGACATTGTCGCGCACATAATGCTCCGGCAGCGGCAGCCACGGCCGAACCGCGGAGAAGCCTGCGAAGTCGGACGCATCCCATTGCATTGGCGTGCGGCAGCCGTCGCGGCCGACGCCGATGCCCGGCACATTCTTCTCGAAGGGATCGCGGACATCCTCCGGCGCGATCGCCACCTGGTGCATCCCGATCTCGTCGCCATAATAGAGCGTCGGCGTGCCGCGCAGCGTCAGCAGCAGCATGGCGGCGACGCGGGCCTGCTCGGGACCGACGCGGCTCGCGACGCGCGGGCGATCGTGATTGCCAAGCACCCAGTTGGGCCAGGCACCGCGCGGCAGTGCCTTCTCGTAATCCTCGACGATCTTTTCGATCGAGCGCGCGCTCCAGAAGGTCGAGAGCAGCGCGAAGTTGAACGGCATCTGTGCGCCGGTAAGGTCGTTGCCGTAATAGGCCATCAACCGATGCAGCGGCAGGTAGATCTCGCCGATCAGGACGCGCGCGGAATAGGCATCGGTGACGCGCCGCATCTCGGCGATGACCTCGTGCACCTCCTGCTGGTCGGTGGAATATTGCGTCAGGATTCTTTCGTTCGGCGGCCGACCCTCGACGTAATGCGGGTTCGGCGGATTGTCGCGGAATTCGGCGTCCTTGATCAAATGCCAGATCACGTCGACACGAAAGCCGTCGACGCCCTTCTCCAGCCAGAACCGCATCACATCGTAGATGGCGTTGCGGACATCCGGGTTGCGCCAGTTCAGGTCCGGCTGCTGAGCGAGAAAGGCATGATAGTAATATTGCCCCGTGGTCTGATCGAGCTGCCACGCGCTGCCGCCGAACTCCGACAACCAGTTGTTCGGCACACCGCCGTCGCCCGCCGGATCGCGCCAGATGTACCAATCACGCTTCGGATTGTCGCGCGAGGCGCGGCTCTCGACGAACCAGGGATGCTGGTCGGAGGTGTGGTTCGGCACGAGATCGAGGATCAGCTTCAGGCCGTTGTCATGGACGGCCGCGATCAGCGCATCGAAATCCGCCATCGTGCCGAACAGCGGCTCGATGCCGGTATAGTCCGAAATGTCGTAGCCGAAATCGGCCATTGGCGAGGGAAAGATCGGCGACAGCCAGATTGCATCGACGCCGAGGGACTTCACATAAGGCAGCCGCCGCAAGATGCCGGCGAGGTCGCCGACGCCGTCACCGTCGCTGTCCTGAAAGGAGCGCGGATAGATCTGGTAGAAGATGCCGTCGCGCCACCAATTTTCTTCGCTTTGAGCCATGCCGGAAGACCACCCAATCCGCGTCTTGCGCGGGAGAACGCGACAACACCGCCCGGGTTCAAATTGGCAGGCCAATTGGGACGGCCTTGTGACTCTTGTTCCCGGGACCTTCACCCGAATCTTTTGCTTGGCGGCATGGCAAAAATCGGCATTGTGGCGCCATGACCGAGCAAAATGACACTCAAGACTCCTCGCAACCCAAGGCCGGCGCGATCATCGTCCCCGTGACGCTGTTCGAGCAGAACTGCACCATCATCTGGAGCGAGCCGTCCAAGAAGGCCGTGGTGATCGATCCCGGCGGGGACGTGCCGAAGATCCTGGACGCGATCAAGCAGACCGGCGTCACCGTGGAGAAGATCTGGCTGACGCATGGCCATATCGACCATGTCGGCGGCGCCGCCGATTTGCGCGATGCGCTGAAGGTGCCGATCGAGGGCCCGCACGAAGCCGACAAGTTCCTGCTCGACAACGTGGTCGAGAGCGGCGCGCGTTTCGGCATGACCGGCGTGCGCAATTTTGCGCCCGACCGCTGGCTCAACGAGGGCGACACCGTGTCGATCGGCGACCTCAAGTTCGAGATCTATCACTGCCCCGGCCATTCGCCGGGCAGCGTGGTGTTCTTCAACAAGGAGCTGCGCTTTGCCCATGTCGGCGACGTGCTGTTCGCCGGCTCGGTCGGCCGCACCGATCTGCCCGGCGGCAGTCACGCGACGCTGATCAACTCGATCCTGACCAAGCTGCTGCCGCTCGGCGACGACGTCGGCTTCATCTGCGGCCACGGCGCCGGCTCGAGCATCGGCCAGGAGCGGATGACCAATCCGTTCATCACCGGCGAGATGTGAGGTTGCTCGGCCGAGGCCAGGTTCAGCCGCTGACGCCACCACAAGCTCCGCTGTCGTCCCGGACAAGCGCAGCGAAGCGAAGCGCCGATCCGGGACCCCCGCGCGAGCGCTTGCGCTCGTCGCGATAACCACAGGGAGATGTGGTTGCGGGGATTCGGAGTTGCGCTTTCGCACCTCACTTGACCCTGTGGCTATGGGTCCCGGATCGGCGCGCGCTCGAGGCGCGCTTGTCCGGGACGACAGCGGAGTGTGGGTCGCCTAACGAGCGACGAGCTACTTCATCAGCCCCGCGGCGGTCAGCGCGCGCGTGATGATCTGGCCGAGATCGAAGCTGCGGGCCTCCTCGCGCTTCGGCTCCGCCGATTGCTCGGCGACCGCAGCGCGGATCGAGCGGGCGAGATGCGGCGCGGGCGAGAGCGTCGGCTTGGTGGCAGGCTTAGCGGCTGGTTTGGCCTCCACCTTTGCAGCGTCGGCAATCCAGTCGGTGAGGCCGAAGAATTTTGCGATGTGGTAGGACGAGGAAATGCCGGCCTCGATCAGAAACGCGCCTTCGACGCCGTAACGTTGATCGTTGTCGGCAAGTCCGAGCGGCGTGCCATGGGCCATGTCGGTGATGGCGTAGGATTCGACCAGCGTCTCGCCGTTCTTGCCCCACCAGGCCTGGCGCGGATAGCCGTCGACAATGGTCTCTGCCATCGGCGTATCAGGCAGACCGTGCAGATCGAGCCACTGCTTGACGATCTCGTTGGCGTTGCCGGGATTGACGGTGCGGTCGGCGCTGCCGTGCCACACCGAGATCTTCGGCCAGGGACCGCGATGATCCGAGGCGTTGCGGACGAGATCGCCGAGCTCGCGCGCCGGACGCACCGGGGAATGAAACATGCCGTCCAGTGCCTCGCGCAGATTCGAGGCAATGCCATAGGGCAATCCCGCAATGACCGCGCCGGCCGCGAAGACTTCCGGATAGGTCGCGAGCATCACCGACGTCATGCCGCCGCCGGCGGACAGGCCGGTGATGAAGACCTGCCGGGGATCGATGCGATGTGCCTCGACCATGTGCGCGATCATCTCGCGGATCGAATGCGCCTCGCCGCCGCCGCGCGCCGTGTCCTCCGGGCTGAACCAGTTGAAGCAGGTGTTGCCGTTGTTGATGCGCTGCTGCTCGGGCATCAGCAGCGCGAAGCCGTAGTGCTGAGCCAGCGTCGACCAGCCGGCGCCGAGATCGTAAGCCGCTGCCGTCTGGCCGCAGCCGTGCAGCACGACGACGAGCGCGCGCGGCTTCTGCAATTGCGCCGGAACGAACGCGAACATGCGCAAGGCTCCGGGATTGTCGCCGAAGCCCGTGACCTCTTGCAACGGACTGGACTCATCCGCGCGGCGACCGAGCTCGGCAAAGCGCAGACCGTCCAGCCTCGGCAGACGTCTCAACAGATCAACATTTCTGGCTAAAGACACGGCAACTTCCTGGTGGGCGACGTTCAACGTCCAGCCAAACCAGATAGTTGCTGCGCTGCAAAATAAAAAGTCCGTGCGCTGTCAATCCGATTAAAATCACCGGAAATCCCCGGGAAATCCGCACGTATTAACCGCAATGCCTCAACTTCATGCAGATGCGCGGCGCAGCCACGACAAAAATACGGCTGAGATCATGATGAATGTCACAAACAGGACGAGCGAGACCAGAAAACCTGCGCGCGCTGATTGCAGCGCCTCCAGCGCGAAATACACCGCACCAATTGCGGCCACTCCGGCCGCATTTCCGATCTGCGCAATGGTGCCGTAGATGCCGGAGGCCGAGCCTGCGGCGACGGGCTTGACGGTCGAGAGCACCGCGCCGGAGAGCGGCGCCATCACCAATCCCTGGCCGTAGCCAAAGACGATCATGGTGAAGGCGAGCAGGAACGGCGACGGCGCATCGACAAAGCCTGCGACGAGCGCGAGCGTGGCGAGGCCTGCGATCTGGACCGCACAGCCTTCAATCAACACCTTGGTGCCGCGATGCCGCGCCCGCGCGCCGCTATGGCGCGACGCGACGACGAAAGCGAGCGCGAGCGGAATGAAAGCCAAGCCGGCCGAGAGCGGCGGGATGTGGAGGCCTCGCTGCATGAACAGCGTCATGACGAGGTAGAAGGAGAGATTGGCGAAGAAGAAAAAGAAGGCGGCGCCGAGCCCGCGCAGGAACGCTGCGTCCGCCAGCAGCGTGAGGTCGATCAGCGGCATGCCGCCGGCGCGCGCGACCGCATGCTCCAGCTTCAGGAAGGCAGCCAGCACGACGCCGCCGACCGCCATCACCGCCCACAGCCAGGGTGCCCAGCCGACATCGTGACCGAACAGCAGGGGACCGATCAGGCACAGCAGCCCCGCGAACAGGACCACGCTGCCTTTGATGTCGAGCCTTGTGCCTGATCGCCGCGGCACCGACGGCATGATGCGCCAGGCGGCGCAGGCAATGACAAGCCCGCAGGGCACGTTGACGAAGAACACCGAACGCCAGCCGGCACCTGCGAGATCAACCGTGATCAGGAGGCCGCCGAGCAGGAAGCCTGCGGCGCCGGCCAGCCCGAGCACGATGCCGTAGATGGCGAAGGCGCGGCTGCGCTGGCCGTCGGTGAACAACAGGTGCAGCGTCGCCAGCACCTGAGGCACCATCAGCGCCGCGGTCGCGCCCTGCGCCAGCCGGGCGATGATCAGCTCCGCACCGGATTGCGCAAGGCCGCACCACAGCGAGGTCAGGGTGAAGCCGAGCACCCCGGCGAGAAATACGTTCTTCGTGCCGTGGATGTCGCCGAGACGGCCGCCGGTGACGACCAGCGTGGCATAGGCGATCAGGTAGATCGCGATCACGGATTCGATCTGCGCAGGCGTCGCCTTGAGATCGGACGCAATGGTGGGGATGGCGACGTTCACGATGAAGGCATCGACGCCGAACATGAACTGGGCAGCCACGACGATCGCCAGCACCCACCAGCGGCGGGAGGAATCGACTTGTTGCGTGACGATTTGATGCATCGGAAGAGGCCTCGGGAGGATCGCCGATGATTTCAGACGGCATGCCGCGCCGCGATTACCTCCGAGGTAGGATCGATGCTCTTTCAGCACGTCATTGCGAGCGCAGCGAAGCAATCCAGACTTCCCTCCGCGGAGAGACTCTGGATTGCTTTGCTGCGCTCGCAATGACGCTGAGGGGTCCGAAAGCCCTGACCAACTCTGTCGCCGTGGAGAGTCCCCCCCCTCACCCGCAAGCGGGGAGAGGAAGAAGACCTAACGCATGCCTGCATTCCGTAACACGGGACATGGCGCGATTGCGTTTGCTGCCTCCGGCACGTAGCCTCACCCTCTCAACAAACAGAAAATCGAAGCCGGAGAAACGCCATGGCGCGCCTGAAGTTCGGAGCCTTCCTTGCCCCGCATCACCCGATCGGGGAGCATCCGATGCTCCAGTTCCGGCGCGATCTCGACCTGGTCGAGCAGCTGGATGCGCTCGGCTACGACGAGTTCTGGTGCGGCGAGCATCATTCGTCCGGCTGGGAGATGATCGCCTCGCCCGAGATGTTCCTGGCCGCGGCCGGCGAGCGTACCAAGCGGATCAAGCTCGGCACCGGCGTGGTGTCGCTGCCCTATCACCATCCCTACAACGTCGCCCAGCGCATGGTGCAGCTCGACCACATGACCGGCGGCCGCGCCATCTTCGGCTCCGGGCCCGGCGCGCTGGCTTCTGACGCCCATACGCTCGGCATCGACCCGATGACGCAGCGCGACCGCCAGGACGAGGCGATCGGCATCATCCGTCGTCTGTTCAACGGCGAGCGCGTCACGGCGAAGAGCGAGTGGTTCACCATGAACGACGCCGCGCTGCAGATCCTGCCGCTGCAGGAGGAGATGCCGTTCGTGGTGGCGTCGCAGATCTCCCCCTCGGGCATGACGCTCGCCGGCAAATACGGCTGCGGCATCATCTCGCTGGGCTCGATGACGACGCAGGGGCTGATGTCGCTGCAGCAGCAATGGCAGTTCGCCGAGGATGCCGCGAAGAAGCATGGCACCACGGTGAACCGCGCCGACTGGCGCGTGCTGCTGACCTTCCACATCGCCGAGACCCGCGAGCAGGCGCGCCGCGAGGCCGGCGCCGGGCTGATGCGCTGGCACAACGAATATAATGTCGGCACGCTGCAGCGACCGGGCCTCACCGCCTTCTCTTCGCCCGATGAAGCCGTCGACAAGACCGCCTTCGTCGAGGGCGCGGCGTCCACCATCGGCACGCCCGACGACCTCGTCAAAACCATCAAGAACGTGATGCAGGTGTCGGGCGGCGTCGGCGCCATCATCGGCTTCGTGCACGACTGGGCCAATCCGGAAAACACGCGCCGGAGCTGGGACATGGTCGCGCGCTACGTCGTGCCCGAGATCAACGGCTATATCGACGGCCTGCGCAGGTCGCAAAAATTCGTGATCGAGAACCGCGCCATCTTCGAACGCGCGGGACAGGCGGTGATGGCCAAGATCATGGAGAACGAGAAAGCCGCCGAGGCGCTGAAGGTCACCGGCCCCGGCCGAGTCGCCATCCCCGCCGTCAACGCGCCGGACCTGCAGAAGGAGGCGGCGAAGCGATAGGGAGCCGTCGGCGAGCCCCGATCTCTTCTCGTCGTCCCGGACAAGCGCGCCAAAAGCGCGCGCCGATCCGGGACCCATAGCCGCAGGGAGATGTTTGGCGAAGATTGCTAACCTCTATCTCGCACCACAACTTCTCCTTGGGGGTATGGGTCCCGGCGTTCGCCGGGACGACAGCGGTGGGTGTGACGGTTTTGTGCGTTACACGACGTCAGCTCATCGCGCCTGGATCGTGTTATGCTCGTAGTGCTTGCCAATCGGAGCAATCGTCATGTCGATGCAGAATGTGGCCGCAACGGCGCCCGACTACACCGCGCCCAAACGCAATGCCCTGACGCACATCCCCGGCGATGAAGGCTGGCCGATCGTCGGCAAGACTTTCCAGGTGCTGGCCGATCCCAAAGGCCATATCGAGGCGAACGGCGCCAAATATGGCCCGGTCTACCGCACCCACGTGTTCGGCGAGACCAACGTCGTGCTGCTCGGGCCCGAGGCCAACGAGCTCGTGATGTTCGACCAGCAGAAGCTGTTTTCCTCGACCCATGGCTGGAACAAGGTGCTCGGCCTGTTGTTTCCGCGCGGGCTGATGCTGCTCGATTTCGACGAGCACCGGCTGCACCGCAAGGCGCTGTCGGTTGCCTTCAAGTCCGGGCCGATGAAGTCCTACCTGGCCGATCTCGACCGCGGCATCTCGGCGCGGGTCGCGCAGTGGAAGGCCAAGCCCGGCGAGATGCAGCTCTACCCCGCAATGAAGCAGCTCACGCTCGATCTCGCGGCGGCCTCGTTCCTTGGCGCCGACATCGGGCCGGAGGTCGACGAGATCAACCGCGCCTTCGTCGACATGGTCGCGGCTGCCGTCGCGCCGATCCGCCGCCCCCTGCCCGGCACCCAGATGGCGCGGGGCGTAAGAGGCCGCAAACGCATCGTCGCCTATTTCCGTGAGCAGATCCCGCTGCGCCGCGGCAATCACGGTGGCGACGATCTGTTCTCGCAGCTCTGCCGCGCCACCCATGAGGACGGCGCGCTGCTGTCCGAGCAGGACATCATCGACCACATGAGCTTCCTGATGATGGCGGCGCACGACACGCTGACCTCGTCGCTGACCTCCTTCATCGGCGAGCTCGCCGCCAATCCGGACTGGCAGGATCGCTTGCGCGCCGAGGTTCTCGCGCTCGGGCTCGCGACGGATGCTCCCAGCAGCTTCGACGATCTCGAAAAAATGCCGCTGTCGGAGATGGCGTTCAAGGAGGCGCTGCGGATCAAGCCGCCAGTGCCCTCGATGCCGCGCCGCGCGATGCGCGATTTCACGTTCAAGGGCTTTACGATTCCCGCCGGCACCGCCGTCGGCGTCAATCCGCTCTATACGCATCACATGAAGGACATCTGGCCGGAGCCGGATCGCTTCGATCCCCTGCGCTTCACCGAAGAAGCGCAGCGGGGCCGCCACCGCTTTGCCTGGGTCCCCTTCGGCGGCGGCGCGCATATGTGCCTCGGCCTGCACTTCGCCTACATGCAGGCGAAATGCTTCGCGCGGCACTTCCTGCAGAACCTCGAAGTGTCGCTGGAGCCGGGCTACAAGCCGGACTGGCAGATGTGGCCGATCCCCAAGCCGCGGGACGGCTTGCGGGTGCGGGTAAAGGCGGTGTGAGTTTCTGGTGTCCCGGACGCGCGAAGCGCGAGCCGGGACCCAGGAAGCGACAGGCAAGCTGCGGATGGATGGGCCCCGGCTCTGCGGAGCGGCACTTCGCGCCGCACCGCGTCCGGGGCACGAGACCAAACTCTACGATCCCTGATCGAACGCCTTGCGCAACGCCACGTAGCCCTGCTGCTGCTGGCTCCAGTTGCGACCGCCGGTCATGGCGCCGTCGACGACGAGGTCGTGGCCGTTGATGAAGCTGGATTCGTCGCTGGCCAGGAACACTGCGGCCTGGGCGATGTCGTCGGGCAGGCCGGCGCGCGGGATCGGCTGCGCGGTCTTGTAGACCTCGCGCATCACCGCCGGCGTCTTCTCCGCGGCGTCGGTCGACAGACCCAGCGCCTTGCCGAAGATGCCGGTTGCGATCGCACCGGGCGAGATCGCGTTGACGCGCACATTGGACTCGCCGAGCTCCATCGCCACGCATTTGGTCAGATGGATCACCGCCGCCTTGGCCGCGCTATAGACCATCGAGGACGAGAATCCGGCGAGGCGACCGGCGATGCTGCCATTGTTGATGATGCTGCCGCTCCCCTGCTTCTTCATGACCGGCGCGGCGTGCTTCATGCCGAGCATGACGCTGCGCACCAGTGTCGCCATCGCCGCATCGAAGCGCTCGACCTCGAGGCCCTCGATGCCGCCCGTCTGCGCCGGGCCGCCGGCATTGTTGAACAGGCAGTCGATCCGGCCGAACTTGTCCACGGCCAGCGCGATCAGGGCCTGCATCTGCGCTTCGACGGCCACGTCGGTCTGACGGAAGACGCAGTTCGACCCGAGCCGCGATGCCAGCGCCTCGCCTTCCGGTACACGTCGGCCCGCGATCACAATTTTGGCACCTTCGGCAACGAAGACTTCCGCGGTGCGCAATCCGATCCCGCTCGTCGCTCCCGTGATCACCGCAACCTTGCCGTCCAGCCTGCCCATGGAATGTTCCTGTTCTCGAACGATTTGATGACAAATGGCGAACATCGACCGCTGCCGTCGCAGCAGCGGCCACTATCCCTGCCTGCCTCCGACAAGGCAAGCTATGCTTGGGCGAACGGGATGCGTAACATCCTCATGGACCGATCGAATTTCGAACGCATATCGCAACTGAGCTGCCCATGGGGAAGCTGATCGACGAATTCCGCAGGGGTTGGCAGGGCGCGGCGCCGCCATCGCTCGGCCTGAGCATTGCGTTTGCAGTGGCCTGCCTGCTGGTTGCGACGCTGGCGCGCTGGGCGCTGGCCCATGTGCGGCCCGACGTCTACTTCACGCCCTACTTTCCTGCCGTGTTCTTTGCCGCCGCGTTCGGCGGCTTCCGGATCGGGATCGTGACCGCGCTGATCGGCGGCGTGCTCGGCGTCGTCGTCAATTTCAGCGATGCGATGGCCGACCACGCCCGGTTTGCGCTGCTGGCGCTCTATTGGGCAGTCTGCGCGCTCACCATCTGGGGCGTCGAGCACTATCGCACCATGCTGGCGGAGCAGCGCCGGATCTCCAAGCGCCTGATCGAGGAGGAAGAGTATCGCAAGCTGCTGGTCGACGAGCTCCAGCACCGGCTGAAGAACAAGCTGTCCACCGTGCATGCCGTGCTGCATCAGGTGCTGCATGACCAGCCGCAGGTCTGGGCCCGGATCGATCCGCGGCTGCGCTCGCTGGCCGCGACCGACGATTTGATCTCGCGGATCGACAAGGCCGGCTGCGACATCCGCGACCTCCTGATCTCGGAGCTCGGCCCCTACGGCCACGTCCGCTTCACCCTCAATGGCGACCGGCTGTTCCTGCCGCCGAAGCTCGCAGTGACGCTGTCATTGATGTTTCACGAGCTCGCCACCAATGCAGGCAAATATGGTGCGTTCTCCTCGCCACGCGGCCTGTTGCAGGTCTCGTGGACCGTCAGCGACGACCGCCTGACCATCACCTGGGACGAAAACGAGGGGCCGAGCGTGGACAAGGTGTCCGAACCCGGCTTCGGCACCAAGCTGCTGAAATCGGCATTGTCGGCTTTCGACGGCAGGACCGAGATCTCCTATTTGAAGACCGGGCTGCATTGCATCATGCAGTGTCGAATCCCGCGAAGCGAATAGCATCGCGCACCAAGCGAAAGCGCAACCCGCGCGCTACCTGCCGTTTCGCATGTGCCGTTGACGCTCTGTTAATGACGATCGTCGGCGCACCTCGCATCGTCGCAAGTTTCCCCCAAAACACCCCCGTATTTCTCCGGAGCCCTTAACCAAACTTAAGAGGGAACCACGCAAGACTGCGCTCATTGCAAAACGCGCTGAAACAACAAGATTCATGACTTCTATGAACGACAACAAATATTCCGGCGCGAGCGAAGCCGAGCTCGGATTTCTCAAGGAAATCGTTAGAATGCTGCCGGCGGGCCTGACCGTGCAGGATGCGCATGGCGAGCTTCTGCTGGTTAACGACGCCGCGGCCGCGCAGCTCGGCATGGACGGCAGCCGTCCCTCACCCGATCTTTCGCCGCGCCGCGAAGCCTGCCGTCAGGCTCTGAGTGCCGGCCAGCCTGTCGTCACCGAGGAGGCGCTTCACGGAGGCGCTGCCCGACAAGTGCTGCTCACCACCCATCGTCCCGTCCGCCTCGCCGGGCGCGAGCTGCTGATCTCGGCGTCCTCCGACATCACCGAGCAGAAGAATTTCGAGGACCAGCTGTTCCGTTCGGCCTATTTCGACGAGCTGACCGGCCTGCCCTCGCGGCGCGTGATCGAACATCGCGCCAACGGCCTGCTCTCGGAGAGAAGCGGCGGCGAGCGTTTCGCACTGGCTTTCCTCGACGTCGACAATTTCAAGCACATCAACGACTATTATGGCCACGCCGTCGGCGACGCGCTGCTGGTCGAGCTGTCGAAGCGGCTCGGACGCGACTTGCGCGATTCGGACATGCTGTCGCGCATCTCCGGCGACGAATTCCTGCTGCTGCTCTCCCCGATCCAGAGCCAGGAGGAGGTCGCCGAGTTCATGCAGTCGACGCTGGAGCGACTGACGGCGCCGTTCTTCATCGACAATTCGGAAGTCTTCGCCTCCACCTCCGTCGGCATCAGCCTCTATCCCGACCACGGCCGCAGCTTCGAGACGCTGCGCCAGAACGCCGACATCGCGATGTACCGCATCAAGAACGACGGTAAGGGATCGGCGGCCTTCTTCGACTCCAGCATGGAACGCGAAGCGCTGGCGCGGATGAAGATCGAGCAGTCGCTGCGGCTCGCCATCCTGGAGAAGCGCTTCTGCTGCGCCTTCCAGTCCAAGGTCGACATCCGCACCCAGGCCGTGAAAGGCATCGAGGCCCTGGTACGCCTGCGCGACGACGAAGGCGTGATCCAGGCGCCGGGCTCATTCATCAACCTCGCCGGCGAGCTCGGCCTGATCGACGAGCTCACTCACCTCGTGCTCGCGGAGATCGTCAAATCGATCGACCTGATCAACGAGACCTTCGACCCGGAAGCGACCATCAGCATCAACGTCGCCGCCAAGCAGGCCGGCAATCCCGAATTCATGCGCAGCTTCGCGCGGGCGCTGGAAGAGACCGGCTTTCCCCAGCGCTTCATGATCGAGGTGACGGAAGACGCCTTCGTCGCCAAGAATCACTTCCAGGCCGAGATCCTGCCGATGTTCCGCAAGCTCGGCGTCGGCATCTCGATCGACGATTTCGGCACCGGCTATTCCTCGCTCTCGGCGCTGGCCGACATCACCGCGGACGAGATCAAGATCGACCGCTCCTTCATCACCGACATCCACAAGCGCCCGCGCAGCCAGGGCATCTTGCGCGCGATCGAATCCCTGAGCGAGGCGCTTGGCATGACCGTGATCGCCGAAGGCCTCGAATCCTACGAAGAACTCGCCTACCTCCAGGCCGCGACCAAGATCCGCTACGCGCAGGGCTATTACTTCTCGCGCCCGATCTTCCTGGAGGAGCTGAAGCTCGCGACCCCGCTCTCCAGCGAATCGCGGGCGAGCGTCGCCAGCCGCCCGATGCAACAGAACCGCCAGGGCTACTCGCGCGCGAGCGGGTATCGGCGGTAGGGCAGCACGGAGCGCTGTCGTCCCGGGGCGCGAAGCGAACCCGGGACCCATAACCACAGGGCGTGGTTATGAAGTGACCTGCCAACTCCGAATCTTCGCCAAATTATGCCCTGTCGTTATGGGTCCCGGATCTGCGCTACGCTTGTCCGGGACGACGACCGAGTGTGGGGCGCGCCCCATTTCCCCCTTTGAAATTGCTGGTCTTTTGATAATACACAGGCGGACTTCCGCCGGGATATGTCATGTCCGCCTCGCCCTCGATCAGCGACCCCGCCTATCTCCGTGCGCGCGCGATGGAGACGCTGTTCGAGCGGCTGGAAAAGCTGTGCGAAGGCGCGATCGCGATCGACCGCGGCGGGCGGGTCGTCTACGTCAACGAAAAATATCTCGCCGCGCTCGGCCTCAAGCGCACAGATCAGGCGATCGGCCGGCCGATCGAGGAGATCATTCCGAACAGCCTGATGCGGAAGGTTGTCGAAACCGGCGAGCCGATCCTGCTCGACATCATGGAGCTCGGCGGCGAGCAGCTCGTCGTCACGCGCATGCCGATCGAGGACGAGAACGGGACGGTGATCGGCGCGATCGGCTTCGTGCTCTACGACCACCTCGAAAGCCTGAAGCCGCTGCTCGCCCGTGTCGCCCAGCTCGAGAGCGATCTACGGCTGGCGCGGCGGCAATTGTCCAATGCCCGCGCGGCGAGCTTCACGTTCGCCGACTTCGTCGGCATCACACCTGGGATCGCGCGGGCCAAGGAGCTGGCAGGCCGCGCGGCGCGGCAGAGCGTCACCGTGCTGCTCACCGGCGAAACCGGAACGGGCAAGGAGATGCTGGCGCAGGCGATCCACAACGCCTCCTCGCGCGCGGACAAGCCGTTCGTCAGCGTCAATGTCGCGGCGATCCCGGACACGCTGATCGAGTCGGAATTCTTCGGCACCGCGCCGGGCGCCTATACCGGCGCCGACCGCAGGGGACGCGAGGGCAAGTTCCGCATCGCCGACGGCGGCACGCTGTTCCTCGACGAGATCGGCGAGATGCCGCTGCAATTGCAGGCCAAGCTGCTGCGCGTGCTGCAGGAGCGCGAGATCGAACCGCTCGGCTCGGACAAGATCTCCAAGGTCGACGTGCGCGTGGTCGCCGCAACCAACGTGGATTTGCGCAAGCGCGTCAGCGACGGCGCGTTCCGGCCCGATCTTTATTATCGGCTGAACGTGCTCTCGATCGAGCTGCCGCCGCTGCGCCAGTGCCTCGACGATCTCCCCGAGATCTGCGCCCGCCTGCTCGAGGACATCAGCGCCTCCGGAGATTACATCAAGGCGAAGATCACCCCGAGCGCGCTTGCCGCCCTCGCGCGCTACGACTGGCCCGGCAACGTCCGCGAGCTCCGCAACATCCTGGAGCGGGCGCTGATCCTCAGCGATTCCGGCCGGCTGACCGGCGAGGATGTCGCGCGCATCCTTCCCCTGGGCAACGAGGTCAGGCCCGCTTCATCCGAACGCCCGGCCGGGCTGGTCGTGCCCTATGCGGAGGCCGAGGCGGAGTTCGAGAAGCACACGCTCGAACAGGCGCTTGCCGCCAGCAACGGTCAGATCACCGAGGCCGCCAAGATGCTGCGAATCTCGCGCGCGACCTTCTACAAGAAGCTGGCCAAGTTCGGCCTCGCCACAGGGCCGGCCTCCGTCTGAGTTTCGAGACACGAGCGTGTCCGGAGTCTCGGATTCCGGACACGGTGCCCGGCTACTCTCCTGCTCCGGCTACGCCGGAATGGCCGCAAATCGCAGTGCATTCCGTGGACCAAAGGTATCTGGCGCAAACCTTGCTCAGTGCTGCCCGCTCTCGCGGGAGCAAGCTGTTCCACGGCCGGTCCCCGCGATAGGATCAACTCAGAATAATATCGGCATGCGGTCGAAGGGATTGGGAGGAACGCCGTGAGCCATCATCCAGCGCTGCCCTACCTGCGCAATTCCGAGAAGGGCAAGGTCGTCACGGCGACTGAGGCGGTCATGCTGATCCGCGACGGCGATACGGTGGCGACCGGCGGCTTCGTCGGCATCGGCTTTGCCGAGGAGATCGCGATCGCGCTGGAAGAGCTCTATCTCTCCCACGAGGGCGATGCGCCCTACACGCAAGGCAAGCCGCGCAACCTGACGCTGGTCTACGCGGCGGGCCAGGGCGACGGCAAGAATCGCGGGCTCAACCATTTCGCGCATGAGGGGCTGGTCCGGCGCGTGATCGGGGGACATTGGGGGCTTGCGCCGAAATTGCAGCAGCTCGCGATCGCAGGCCAGATCGAGGCCTACAATCTGCCGCAAGGCGTCATCACGCATCTGTTCCGCGACATCGCCGCGCACCGGCCCGGCCACGTCACTCGCGTCGGCATGGGCACCTTCGTCGACCCCAGGCACGGCGGCGGCAAGCTGAACGCCCGCACCACCGAGGACCTCGTGGAGCTGATCACGATCGGCGGCGAGGAATGCCTGCTCTACAAGACCTTTCCCATCAATGTCGGAATCATCCGCGCTACCACGGGCGATCCCGACGGCAACCTCACCATGGAGAAGGAGGCACTGACGCTGGAAGCGCTCGCGATCGCCATGGCCGCGCATAATTCCGGCGGCATCGTCATCGCCCAGGTCGAGCGCGTGGCCGAGGCCGGCAGCCTCAATCCGCGCCAGGTGAAGATTCCCGGCATCCTCGTCGACTGCGTCGTGGTGGCAAGGCCCGAGAACCACTGGCAGACCTTTGGCACGCCATACAATCCCGCCTTCTCCAGCGAGATCCGGGTCCGCGCCGCATCGCTCCCGGTGATGCCGGTCAGTGAGCGCAAGATCATCGCGCGGCGCGCAGCCCTCGAACTCAAGGCCAACAGCGTCGTCAATCTCGGCATCGGCATGCCCGAGGGGATCGCCTCGGTCGCCAACGAAGAGCGGATCATCGACCTCATCACGCTGACGGCGGAGCCCGGCGTGATCGGCGGCATTCCGGCGAGCGGCATCGATTTCGGCGCGGCGATCAACACGCAGGCCGTGATCGACCAGCCCTATCAGTTCGATTTCTACGACGGCGGCGGCCTGGATGCCGCCTTTCTCGGTCTCGCCCAGGTCGATCGCGCCGGCAACCTCAATGTCAGCAGGTTCGGACCGAAGCTCGCGGGCGCCGGCGGCTTCATCAACATCAGCCAGAACGCCAAGGAAGTCATCTTCGTTGGCACCTTCGGCGCGGGCAAGCAGCGCATCGCCGTGAACGACGGCAAGCTCGTCATTCTCGACGAGGCCAAGTCGCGCAAGTTCGTGGACCACGTCGAGCACGTCACCTTCAGCGGAAAGTTCGCCGCCGCGCGCAAGCAGCGTGCGCTGTACGTCACCGAGCGCTGCGTGTTCGAGCTCCGGCCCGAAGGGCTCGAGCTCACCGAGATCGCGCCCGGCATCGACGTCGAGCGCGACATCCTCCGCCTGATGGATTTCAAGCCGCTGATCCCGCGCGATCCCGCAACCATGGACGCGCGCATCTTCCACGAAGGCCTGATGGAGCTGCGCGAGCGCCTGCTCACGATTCCGCTCGACCAGCGCTTCACGCTGGACGAGCAGCAGAACCTGTTTTTCGTCAATCTGGAACGCTATCCGCTGCGCAGCAAGGCCGAGATCGACACCATCGCAGCGATCGTCGAGGCCAGGCTCGCGCCGCTCGGCCGCCGGGTCTACGCCATCGTCAATTATGACAATTTTTCCATCCTGCCGGAATTGATGGACGATTATTCGGCGATGGTGCGTAGCCTCGTCGATCGCTTCTATTCAGGCGTATCGCGCTACACCACCTCGGGCTTCCTGCGCATCAAGCTCGGCGAAGCCCTGGAGAAGCGTGGCGTCGCACCGCATATTTTCGAAAGCGCTGACGAGGCGCAATCGGACCGGCGTCAGGCCGAGGGAGCCGGCGATGCACGGCTGGCCCAAAAATGATGCAGGCTATAGAGGCCGACGCGCTCGGCGGGAAGGTTCGATTGCAATGTTCGTAAGCTTGTGCAAATCGCTGTTGTCGAGAAACGTTGAATCAGGAGGGACCATCGTGCGTCGATCACTCATCATAACAACAACCATTCTCGCGCTCGGCGCGGGCACCTCCGTGCAAGCCGACGATCTCAAAGTCGCGCTGATCTACGGCAAGACCGGCCCGCTCGAGGCCTATGCCAAGCAGACCGAGACTGGCCTGAAAATGGGCTTTGAATACGCCACCAAGGGCACGATGACGCTCGACGGTCGCAAGATCGTCATCATCACCAAGGACGACCAGGGTAAGCCGGATCTCGCCAAGGCCGCGCTCGCCGAAGCCTATCAGGACGACAAGGCCGACATCGCCATCGGCACGACCTCGTCGGCCGCGGCGCTCGCCATTCTCCCTGTCGCCGAAGAGAACAAGAAGATCCTGATCGTCGAGCCCGCTGTCGCGGACCAGATTACCGGCGAGAAGTGGAATCGCTACATCTTCCGCACCGCGCGCAACTCCTCGCAGGACGCGATCTCGAATGCGGTCGCGATCGGCAAGCAGGGCGTCACCGTTGCGACCCTGGCGCAGGACTACGCGTTCGGCCGCGACGGCGTCGCCGCCTTCAAGGAGGCGCTCGCCAAGACCGGCGCAACGCTGGCCGCGGAAGAATATGCACCGACCAACACCACCGACTTCACCGCGGTCGGCCAGCGCCTGTTCGATGCGCTGAAGGACAAGCCGGGCCGCAAGGTGATCTGGGTGATCTGGGCCGGCGCCGGCAATCCGCTGGCCAAGCTCCAGGACATGGACCCGAAGCGCTACGGCATCGAGCTCTCCACCGGCGGCAACATCCTGCCGGCGCTCGCTGCCTATAAAGGCCTGCCGGGCATGGAAGGCGCCACCTACTACTACTACGACATCCCGAAGAACCCGGTGAACGACTGGCTGGTCGCCGAGCACCAGAAGCGCTTCAACGCACCGCCGGACTTCTTCACCGCGGGCGGCTTTGCCGCAGCGATGTCCGTCGTCGCCGCCGTCACCAAGGCAAAGTCGACCGACAGCGAGAAGCTGATCACGGCGATGGAGGGCCTCGAGTTCGACACGCCGAAGGGCAAGATGGTGTTCCGCAAGGAAGACCATCAGGCGCTGCAGAGCATGTACGCCTTCAAGGTCAAGGTCGATCCGAATGTCGCCTGGGCCATCCTCGAGCCGGTGCGCGAACTGAAGATCGAAGACATGGACGTTCCCGTTCGCAACAAGCGCTGAGCTTTCTTGCTTCACCTCCCCCGCTTGCGGGGGAGGGAGCTACCGCGAGCGCGGACACATCTTCATTTTGTCACTTGCCAGACCTCTCATGACGCTCTCTCTCGAAACCCGCGACCTCACCATCCGCTTCGGCGGCCACGTGGCGGTCAACAGCGTGACCTGCACGTTCCGTCCGGGCGAGCTCACCGCGATCGTCGGGCCGAACGGCGCCGGCAAGACCACCTATTTCAATCTGATCTCGGGCCAGCTGCGCGCCTCCAGCGGCAGCATCCTGTTCGGTGGCACCGACATCACCCAGCTTTCCGCGCCGCTGCGGACCCGCGCGGGTCTCGGGCGCGCGTTCCAGCTGACCAACCTGTTTCCCAATCTCACCGTGGAAGAGAACGTCCGCCTCGCAGTGCAGGCGGCGAACGGCACCCATTACGACATGCTGCGGCCCTGGATGGTGCGCCGCGACCTGATCGCACGCGCAGATGCCATCCTCGACCAGGTCGCGCTCGGCAGCCGCCGCGGCGTCGCCGCCACCGCGCTGTCGCATGGCGACCAGCGCAAGCTCGAGGTCGCGCTGATGATCGCGCTCGAGCCTGATGTCTTCATGTTCGACGAGCCGACCGCCGGCATGAGCATCGACGAAGTGCCTGTCGTCCTGAACCTGATCGCGCAGCTCAAGCGGGACACAAGCAAGATCATCCTGCTGGTCGAGCACAAGATGGACGTGGTGCGCTCGCTCGCCGACCGCATCATCGTGCTGCATAACGGCCAGCTCGTCGCCGACGGTCCGCCGGCCGAAGTGATCGCCTCGCCGATCGTGCAGGAAGCCTACCTCGGCGTCGCGCCCAAGACTGCTGCAGAGAGCGCCGCATGACCGATCTCCTCAAGCTCTCCGGCGTGCACACCCATATCGGTCGCTACCACATCCTCCAGGGCATCGACCTCGCGGTCCCGCAAGGACAAGTCACGATGCTGCTCGGGCGTAACGGCGCCGGCAAGACCACGACGCTGCGCACCATCATGGGACTGTGGCAGGCATCATCAGGCGAGATCAGTCTCGCAGGGATGCGTATCGAGAGCCGCGCCACGCCCGACATCGCCCGGCTCGGCGTCGGCTACGTGCCGGAGAGCATGGCGGTGTTCTCCGATCTCACGGTGAAGGAGAACCTCGTGCTGGCGGCACGGGATGCTGCGATGGACGACAAGCAGCTGGAATGGATTTTCGGCTTCTTTCCGGCGTTGCGCCGCTTCTGGCTGTCGCGCGCGGGAAGCCTCTCGGGCGGACAGAAGCAGATGCTCTCGATCGCGCGCGCCATCATCGAGCCGCGCAAGCTCTTGCTGATCGACGAGCCGACCAAGGGTCTGGCGCCCGCCATCGTGATGGCGCTGATCGAGTGCCTGAAGGAGATCAAGCGCAAGGGCGCGACGATCCTTCTGGTCGAACAGAATTTCTTCGCCGCCCGCGAGCTCGGTGACAACGTGCTGGTCATGGACAACGGCACCATCGTCCACCGCGGCGAGATGGCGGCGCTGGCCGCCGACGTGCCGCTGCAAGAGCGGCTGCTCGGCCTGAGCCTGGAGGCACATCAGTGACTGACCTTGCCGCAACCGATCCGCTGCCGAAGCCGAAGCGCGATCTCGCGCCGATCCTGCTGCCGATCGCACTCGCGCTGCTGATGATCCCCCTGATCGGATCGACCTCCTCCTGGCTGACGCTGACGGTAGCGAGCCTTGCGATGGGCATGATGATCTTCATCATGGCCTCGGGCCTGACACTGGTGTTCGGCCTGATGGATGTGCTCAACTTCGGCCATGGCGCCTTCATCGCCGTCGGCGCCTATGTCGCGACCCTGGTGCTGGCGCCGTTCGCAGCCTCGATTCAGGCCGACTCGCTCTGGATGAACCTCGCCGTGCTGGCGCCGGCCGCGCTGCTTTCGATGGCGGTCTCGGGCGCCCTCGGCCTCGTCGTCGAGCGCGTGCTGATCCTTCCCGTTTACGGCCAGCATTTGAAGCAGATCCTGATGACGACAGGCGGCCTGATCGTCGCCGAGCAGACGATGTATGCGCTGTGGGGGCCGCAGATCATCCCGATGCCGCTGCCGGCCTCGCTGCGCGGCTCCTTCATCCTCGGCGACGTCGCGATCGCCAAGTATCGCGTGCTGGCGATGCTGATCGGGCTTGCCGTCTTCATCGCGATCCAGCTCGTGCTCAACCGCACCAAGCTCGGCCTTTTGATCCGCGCCGGCGTCGAGAATCGCGAGATGGTCGAGGCGCTCGGCTATCGCATCCGCCGCCTGTTCCTCGGCGTCTTCATGACGGGCTCGGCGCTGGCCGGCCTCGGCGGCGTGATGTGGGCGCTGTACCGCGAGCAGGTGCATGCCTCTATGAGCGACGACCTCACTGTGCTGATCTTCATCGTCGTCATCATCGGCGGCCTCGGCTCGATCGGCGGCTGCTTCATCGGCGCGATCCTGGTGGCCATGGTCGCCAATTACGGCGGCTTCCTGGTGCCGAAACTCGCCCTTGTCTCCAACATCCTGCTGATGGTCGCCATTCTGATGTGGCGGCCGCGCGGCCTCTATGCGGTGACCAGCCGATGATGATCCTCTCAGGCGATCCGCCGCGCAGCCGAATCCTCACGCTGGTTCTCGTCGTCATCATCCTGGCGCTGGCGGCGACGCCGTTCCTGTTCCCGGGCGCCAAGGCGCTGAACGTCGCCGCCAAGATCTGCGTCTTCGCCGCGCTGGTGGCCTCTTACGATCTCCTGCTCGGCTATACCGGCTCGGTGTCGTTCGCCCACACCATGTTCTACGGCATCGGCAGCTACGCGATCGCGATCGCGCTCTACGGCATGGGCCCGAACTGGGCCGCGGTCGCGACCGGCACCGTCGTCGGCCTGCCACTCGCAGCCCTGCTCGCGCTTGCCATCGGCCTGTTCTCGCTGCGCGTCGCCGCAATCTTCTTTGCCATGATCACGCTCGCGGTCGCCTCGGCCTTCCAGGTTCTGGCCTCGCAACTGTCCTGGCTGACCGGCGGCGAGGACGGGCGCAGCTTTCAGCTGCCGGAGCTACTTCGCCCCGGCACGGTACTGATCTCGAAGAATCTGTTCGGCTTCGAGATCAACGGCCGCATCCTGACCTTTTATCTGGTGTTCGCCGTCTCAGCCTTGATGATCCTCGCTTTGCTCCGCGTCGTGAACTCGCCGTTCGGGCGCGTGCTGCAAGCCATCCGCGAGAACCGCTTCCGTGCCGAGGCGCTCGGCTTCCGCACGGTGTTTCATCTGACCTACGCCAACTGCCTCGCCGCGCTGGTGGCCGCCGGCGCCGGCATTTTGAACGCGCTGTGGCTGCGCTATGCCGGCCCCGATACCTCGCTCAGCTTCTCGATCATGCTGGACATCCTGCTGATGGTCGTGATCGGCGGCATGGGCACGATCTATGGCGCGATCATCGGCGCCAGCATCTTCATCCTCGCCCAGAACTATTTGCAGTCGCTGATGGGCGTCGCGTCCAAGGCTGCCTCGGAAGCCGGCCTGCCATTGCTGCCGGGATTGCTGCATCCGGATCGCTGGCTGTTATGGCTCGGCCTGCTGTTCATCGCCAGCGTCTATTTCTTTCCGACCGGCGTGGTGGGGCGGCTGCGGAATCCGGCCGGCGACAAGGGCGGCGACTTGCATTAACACACGATTCATGATGCGACGCAGCGTTGACGGCGGACGGCGCGCAACCGCGACGTGATTCCCGCTCCACTCTATCCGGGCGCGGCCGCGCAACCCGATTAATGCTTAGGTAACTGGCTTTCCTAAGGTTTAGGCCATTTGTGCAGTGTATTCGTGTTCCTCCAGGGAGGGGGAATGCGCCAGGTCTTTTCCACGGTGGCAACCGGAATGTCTCTAGCCGTAAGGAACGGCTGGGAGGCGTTGACGCGGCGTGGCCCCGTCCTGTGGTTGACCCTGTGCGGCGTGTTGCTGGTCGCGGGCATCTTCGGCGTGACGGCCATGGCCGTCGGCGAGTTTCGCGAACGCACACTGGCCAATCGCGAGCGCGAGCTGGAAAACACGGTGCAGCTGATCGCGCGGCACTTCGACCAGCAGTTCGAGGATTCCGACGTCGTCGCCGCCGACCTGATCGGCCAGATGAGCCTGACGGAGATCACCTCGCCGGCGATGTTCCGCGAGCGCATGTCCGGATCTGCGGCGAACCAGATGCTGCGCAGCAAGATCAGCTCCGTGTCCTATCTCGGCGATATCGCGCTCTACGATGCCGACGGTGAGTTGATCAACTGGTCGCGGGCCCAGCCACTGCCCAAGATCAACGTTTCGTCCCGGGCCTACTTTCAGACGTTCAAGACCAATCCGCGGTCCGAGCCGGTGCTGCTGGAATCCGTTCGCAGCTTCATCATCAACAAGTGGACCACGATCGTCGCGCGCCGCCTGAACGGCGCGGACGGCACCTTCCTCGGCGCGATGGTCCGCCGGATCGATCCGGACAGCTATCAGCACTATTTCGCTTCCGTCGCGCTGGCCGAGGGCACGGCGATCTCGCTGTTCGATCGCGAGGGCAAGATGCTGGCGCGCTATCCGCACCGCGAAGAGCTGATCGGCCGGAGCTTCAGGGATGCGCCGCTGATGCGGAAGGTGCTGACCGAGGGTGGCCAACAGACGCTTCGCGTCAGGAGTCCGACAGACGGCGAAGAGCGGCTCGGCTCGGCGGCGTCGCTGACGCACTTCCCGCTCGTGATCGTTGCCACCAACACCACGGCCGCAGCACTGGCCGACTGGCGGCAGCAGACCGGCTTCATGGTGACGACCGCCGCGCTTTCGGCAGCGGTCATCGCGCTGATGCTCTATCTGATCATCCGCCAGATCAACCGTCAGAACCGTGAGGCGCAGGAACGTCTGGAAGCGGAGCGGCTGCGGCTCGACACCGCCCTGAACAACATGTCGCAGGGACTGATCCTCTACGACGCGAACGGCTACATCGCCACCTGCAACCGCCGCTACGCCGACATGTTCGGCCTCTCCCACGACGTCATCAAGCCCGGCTGCCACATCCGCGAGGCGATGTACCATCGCAAGGAGCGCGATGCATTCGACGGCGACGTCGAGGCGTTTTGCGCCGACGTCATGAGGGTCGTTGCCGAAGGCACGGTCTCCACGCGCATGCATCAGCTCGCCAACGGCCGCGCCTTCCAGGTCATCAACACGCCGCTCGCCCAGGGCGGCTGGGTCGCCACGATCGAGGATATCACCGAGCGGCGCAATCTCGAGCGGGAACGCGACCGCAACTACACGTTCCTGCGCGAGATCATCGACCACATTCCGTCGCAGATCACGGTTAAGGATGCCCGCACGCGGCAATACCTCTTGCTGAACGGCGTCGCCGAGCAATTGTTCGGCCAGTCGCGTCAGGAGGTCATGGGCAAGACTGCCTTCGACATCTTCCCCGAGGCGCATGCTGCCCACATCACCGCGGACGACAATAGCGCGCTGCAATCGGCCAAGGGACTGTTCAAGGACGAGCATGCCTGGCAGATGCCGGGCATGGGGTTGCGCTACATCACGTCGACGCGGATCGGCATTCGCGACGACGCCGGCGAGCCGCGCTACCTCATTCACGTCATCGACGACGTCACCGAGCGGCGCCGCGCTGACGAGAAGATCGCGCATATGGCGCATTACGATGCGCTGACCGACCTGCCGAACCGCACGCTGTTCCGCGAACAGATCGAGCGCGAGCTGGCGAAGGTTGCGGGCGGGGACCAGTTTGCGCTGCTCTACATCGACGTCGACGAGTTCAAGGGCATCAACGATTCGCTCGGCCATCATGTCGGCGACGAGCTGCTGAAGGCGATCGCAAGCCGTCTGCGCGGCTGCCTCAAGGAGGGCGACCTGATCGCGCGCCTGGGCGGCGACGAATTCGCGGTGATCCAGACCGGGATCCAGTCCTCCGCCGAGGTGCTGTCCTTCGTGACCCGGATCTACCAGGCGATCCGGCAGCCCTATCATTGTCTTGGCCACCAGCTCTCCACCGATGCGAGCATCGGAATCGCGCTGGCGCCGCAGGACGGCACCGATCTCGACCAACTCATCAAGAACGCCGATCTGGCGATGTACGGCGCCAAGGCCGAGGGGCGCCGCACTCACCGCTTCTTCGAGCCGGAGATGGACGCGAGCGCCAGGGCGCGGCTGAGCATGGAGCAGGATCTGCGGCAGGCGCTGGTAAATGGCGGCTTCGAGATCCACTATCAGCCGCTGGTCGATCTGCACACCAACGTCGTCACCGGTTGCGAGGCGCTGCTGCGCTGGCGCCACCCCGAGCGCGGCATGGTCTCGCCCGCGGAGTTCATTCCGGTCGCCGAGGACACCGGCCTGATCACCGAGCTCGGCGACTGGGTGCTGCGCATGGCCTGCAACGAGGCCGCGACCTGGCCGACGCATATCCGCGTCGCGGTCAACGTGTCGCCGGTGCAGCTCAAATGCGACACGCTGGCGCTGCGGATCGCGGGCGCGCTCGCCGCCTCGGGCCTCGACCCGCGCCGGCTCGAGCTCGAGATCACCGAGGCCGTGCTGATCCGCGACGACGAGGCCGCGCTCTCGATCCTGCACCAGCTCCGCTCGATCGGCGTGCGCATCGCGCTCGACGATTTCGGCACCGGCTATTCCTCGCTCAGCTATCTCAAGCGCTTCCCGTTCGACAAGATCAAGATCGACCGCTGCTTCGTCGCCGACATCGCCGAGAGCAGCGGCGCGCCCGTGATCGTGCAGGCAGTGGTGAACATCGCCGCCGCCAGCAGCATGACGACGGTCGCCGAGGGCGTCGAGACCGAGGCGCAGCGCGAGATGCTGCGCGCGCTCGGCTGCACGCAGATGCAGGGCTATCTGTTCAGCGCGCCGAAGCCGGCCGCCGAGGTGCGGAAACTGTTTGGCACGGGCGATGGCTCGCCCGGCATCGTGCCGGTCGCGGCGGTGGCGTGATGGCAAAGCCGGTGAAGCCGTCAGGAAAGACCTCGGGCAAGATCTCAGGCAAGATCTCAGGCAAGACATCGACCAAGACCGTCGACGTCGCGGATTCCTATGCCGTGCGGCTGATGCAGCATCTGGTGGTGCCGACCTTCGTGATCGACCCCAAGCGGCGCGTCGTGATCTGGAACAGGGCCTGCGAGCGGCTGACCGGCCTTGCCGCCTCGGAAGTGATCGGCACCAGCAAGCACTGGCAGGCCTTCTACGAGACCAGGCGCCCCTGCCTTGCCGACCTCGTCGCGCTCGACCGGCCGGAGCGGCTTCCGGAATTCTATTCGGAATATGCCGCGCGGGGCCATAACGGGCTCGGCTTTTCCGCTGAGAACTGGTGCGTAATGCCGAAGCTCGGCAACCAGCTCTATCTCGCGATCGACGCCGGCCCGATCCACGACGAGGCCGGGCATCTGATCGCCGTGGTGGAGACGCTGCGCGACCTCACCGACCAGAAGCGTGCCGAAATGGCGCTCAAGGAGCTCGCCACCAAGGATGGGCTGACCGGCCTGTCGAACCGCCGCTCGTTCGACCAGATGCTGATGAGCGAATGGGCCCGCGCCCAACGCACGCAGAAGCCGCTGGCGCTGCTCTTCGTCGACGTCGATCATTTCAAGCTGTTCAACGACCATCACGGCCACCAGATCGGCGACGAATGCCTGCGGGCGATCGCCTCCGTCGTCAGCCGGCACGCCGTGCGCCCGCTCGATCTCGCCGGCCGCTACGGCGGCGAGGAGTTCGCGCTGATCCTGCCGGATCTGGATTGCGACAGCGCCTGTGTCATCGCCGAGGAGATCCGCGGCGCCGTCCTGGCCTTGCAGATCGCCCACGGCGCGGTGGGCGCCGGCGATCACGTCACCCTCAGCGTCGGCGTCGCCAGCCACATTCCCGGCGCGGTCGACGGCGGCCCCGACCGGCTGCTGGGCGCGGCCGACGAGGCGCTTTACGTCGCCAAACGGCTCGGCCGCAACCAGGTCATCTGCGCCGAGCGCGTGCTGGCCGAATTCGCCGCCCTGGGACGGCAGGCCAAGCAGGTTCCGGCCCCCTTACGGCGCAAGACGGCCTGAGGCCGATTGCGGCGGGAAGCGGTTGCTCCCCCCTCGCCAATCGGCTAAATGAACCTGCAACTAGCACCCGTAGCTCAGCTGGATAGAGCGTTGCCCTCCGAAGGCAAAGGTCACACGTTCGAATCGTGTCGGGTGCGCCAGTCTGCCACCCGTGCAGAAGAGAACTGCGAACTGTTCAATCGGGAATTTTGACAAATGCGGTGGCCGTTTGCGCGTGCCTGTGCCGCAATGCGGCTCCGGCAGCGGTCTGCGCAATCTGCTCTAAGCCGCCAGGTTATGCTTTTCGTCTCCGATCAGGTGGACTCGGTTGCGGCCAGCAGCCTTCGCGTCATAGAGCGCGATGTCGGCTTCCGCGAACAATTCGACGATCCGCCGGCGGTGCGGGCGGCCAACTGTGGCAGCTCCGATCGAGGCGCTGACTTCGAGGCGATGACCGTTCCAGAACAGCGGGCGGCTCAACATCACGACGGTCTGCTGCAGCACGCGCGCGATGCGCGCCGGGTTTGTTGGAGCGCGCAGGATGATCGCAAATTCGTCACCACCGAGCCGGCCGACCAGGCCGGCATTGTGAAATGCCCGCCGCAAACGGTGCGCGGCCTCGCATAGGCATGCGTCTCCGGCCAGATGGCCGAATGTATCGTTGAGCTTCTTGAAGCCGTCCAGGTCGATCAGAACGAGCGCCGACGCGAAGCCATGATTCAGGCGGTCGTTGACAAGTTCGCGATAACGAGCCTGAAAAATGGCCCGGTTGGCAAGCCCGGTCAGCGGATCGGTTTCGGCTTGCTGCCGCAGGCTCTCTAGCGCCTGTCGGTCGGAAGTGACGTCCTGTTTGCAGCCGAAGATCCGCACCGGCCGTCCGCCCTCTCGCACCGCGTTGATCGAGAGGCGCATCCAGCGTTTTTCACCGCGCCATGTCCTGATCTCCGTATCGAGCGTGATCGGGCAACCGCTTCGGATGACCTCGGCACGAGCGAGCTCCATGTTGCGCCTGGATTCATCGATGTAGAGATCAACGATGCTTGCGCGCCGCAGCGGATTGCTCGCGGGATAGCCGAAGATGTCGTAGACGCCCTGGGTCCAGCTCAGGCGCTCCGTCTCGAGTTCACACTCCCAAGCGCCGATGCGAGCGACATTCAGAGCCTGATCATAGAGTCGTGCGCGAACCTCGTCCGACAAAGTCGAGGCAGCATGATTCTCCGTCATCGACGATCCGGCAGCATTTTGCGATCTTGCACAGGTACCCAGAAGCTAGGGCCGCGGCGTTAACGAACCCTATATGTCCGCCTGCAGCCGGCGATGCGGGCGGAGTTTGATGGCAGCGCTCGCATCGGCCGCGAGTTGCAGTCCAATTGCCCGGGCGAGTTAGCGCCTAGTCAAAAATAGTGCCCTGTTTCAATGATTTACGCGTTCGCTCCTTTATCCTGAAGGGTGCGCCAGTCCGGCCGCCGTCTCCGCTCCAGCACTTGAGTCGGGATCGAGACGATCGCCTATCGGTCGGACCGAGGCAGACATCGCCCTACGCAGCAGGCCTGGTCGGTCGATGGCGAAGTCTCAATTCATCCGCCAGATCGCCGCGTTGAGCACGCCGGCAAACGCGACCCAGGCCGCGTAGGGCATGAACAATGCGGCCGCCAGTCGGTCACGCGACAGCTCGAGACCGATGTAGGCCACGATCGCGAAGAACAGGCCGATGAGGATAACGAACGCCGCGCCGATCTGGTGCATCGTGAACATGACCGGCGACCAGGCGAAGTTCAGCGCCATTTGCGCCGCCCAGGCCAACATCGCCTTGCCCCGGGGTTCGCGGCGGAAGGTTCGCCATCCCGCAACGGCAATGAGCACGTAGAGAATCGTCCACGCCACCGGAAACGCCCAGTTCGGCGGCACGAAACCCGGCTTGGCGAGGCCGGCATACCATTCTCCCGGAAGATTGGTCGCGCCGATCAGCCAGCCGATGCCGACCACGCCCACCACGAAGAGCAACAGCTGCAACATCCCTCACCTCGCGCATCTCGCCGCGCAATTGTATCATATCTCCATGAGCGAATCCGACACGTTGACCGGCGAGGCCTCGTCGGTCCGCAAGATCATCCATATCGACATGGATGCTTTCTACGCGTCGGTGGAGCAGCGCGACAATCCGGAGCTGCGCGGCAAGCCGGTTGCGGTCGGAGGCTCGGCGGAGCGCGGCGTCGTCGCGGCGGCGAGCTACGAGGCCCGCAAGTTCGGCGTTCGCTCCGCCATGCCGTCGGTGACGGCGAAGCGGCAATGTCCCGGCCTGATCTTCGTCAAGGCGCGCTTCGAGGTCTACAAGGCAATCTCCAGGCAGATCCGCGACATCTTCGCCGAACATACTCCCGTCATCGAGCCGTTGTCGCTGGACGAAGCCTATCTCGACGTCACGGAAAACCTGCAAGGCATCCCGCTGGCACGTGACATCGCCCTGCGCATCCGCGAGAAGATCAAGGCCGAGACCGGCCTCAACGCGTCGGCGGGCGTGTCCTACAACAAGTTCCTGGCAAAGCTCGCCTCCGATCATCGCAAGCCCAACGGCCAGTTCGTGATCGCCCCCGGAATGGGCGAGGCCTTCGTCGAAACCCTGCCCGTCGGCAAGTTTCACGGCATCGGGCCGGCGACGGCTGCGAAGATGAACGCGCTGGGCCTGTTCACCGGCCTCGACATCCGTAATCAGACGCTTGAGTTCATGAATGCGAATTTCGGCAAGTCCGGCGCCTATTATTATTGGATCTCGCGCGGCGTCGACGAGCGGCCGGTCCGGGCCAACCGCATCCGCAAGTCGATCGGCGCGGAGACCACCTTCTCGACCGACCTTGCCGAATATGGCTCGCTCGCCGCCGAGCTCAAACCTCTCGTCGACAAGGTCTGGCGCCATTGCGAGATCACCGGCAACCGCGGCCGCACCGTCACGCTGAAGATCAAATTCGCCGATTTCGAGATCATCACGCGCAGCAGGTCCGTGGCAGCGGCGGTCGCGGCCCGCGACGATCTGGAGCGGCTGGCTTGCGACCTGCTCGAGGTGGAGATGCCGCTGCCCAAGCGTGTCAGGCTGCTGGGGGTCTCGCTCTCCTCTCTCCAGACCGGCGATGATGTGGAGCCGCAGCTGACTTTCGGGATTTGAGCCCGATCGGAAATGCCCGGGAACAGTGACATCCTTGTCCGCGACTTGGCTCCGAATCCGCTGTAGGCGGCGGCGGGCTTTCCAACCCGCCACCGCCCAAGAGATGATCAGCAGTCGATCAGCTCGGACCCATCAATGCCGCATGTGCTCGAAAACCACGATCACCCCGGTCGGCTCGGGCTCGTGCGCCATCAGGCGCGTCAGGTCGGAATCGCCCCAATCGGCGAGGCTGACCACTTCGCCGCTCTGGCGATCGGTTCCCAGCGACGGGGTGGGCTCGAGGACCTTGAGGCCCATTTCGTCGACGAAGAAAGTGTGTTCGCCGAACATGCTGTTGAGCTGAGGCATGGCGGGATGCTCGTCGGGCAGCACCTGAGCGCCGAGCTGGTTGACGGTCTGCTTCACTTGGTCGGATGTGAGCTTCATGAGCTGCTCCGTTCTGTCTCCGGTTTCATTGGCCCGGACGGGAGCGCGCGTTCCCTGCGCCCTTGTCCGCCTGGCTCAAGTCCGAACAGGTGCTGCGCGCGAATGTTCCGATGAAATGTATTTCGTGATCCCGCGTTCCATCCGCCGCGCCCGCGGCGCGAGATCGCCACAGGATGCACATGATCTGGCCGCGGGCTGCGCTAATCGACGGCTTCGACGATCCGGATGTCGCGGTCCGCGCCATCGCCGAGCAGGTCGTGCGCAGCCTTGTAGGCCGGGCTCTCATACGCCGCCTTGGCGCTTGCGACGCTGTCGAACTCGATGAGAACGACGCGCTCCATCTGGCCGAGCTCGAAGACGGCCGCCGGCATCCCGCGCGCGATCACGCGGCCGCCCGCCGCCTCGATGGCCTGACGCGACACCTTGGCATAGGCCGCCATTGCGTCGGCGTTCTTGATCGCGCGATAGGTCGCAACCCAATAGGCTTTGGCCATCGTTCTTCTCCCGGTTGTCGGATGTGCTATTCGCTGCGATTCTCGCCGACCGACAGCGCGCAGATCCGTGACAGATAGGTGTAGGGCAGGCCGGTCTCCTCGGCCCAGGCGTTGAACTGCGCCTGCACCTTGGCGAAGTCGCCTTTCGACTTGACCTCCTCGGCAATGTCGAGACCGGCATCGCGCAGGCAAACCACCACGTCCCCGGACGTCACAAAGCCGTCCCAACCGAGAAAGCGCAGCAGCATCTGCCCGGTATTGCCGCCGAGCCGGCTGCCGCGCTTGGTCAGGAGATCGAGCAGGCCGATCTCGTTGGACGAGGGCCAGCTCGCCAGAAACTTGCCGAAGCTGCCATGCTCCTTCGCGATCTCCTGCACGAAGACGGAATTGGCGCGCACCGACATGATCTTGGCAGCGTTGCGCACGATACGCGCGTCGCGCAACAGGCTTTCCCAATAGTCCTCGGGCTGGAAGCTGAGCTTGGCCGGTTGGAAATGCAGGAAGGCCGCTTCAAAGCCATCCCATTTCGAATCGATCACGCTCCAGGCGAAGCCGGCGCAGAACACCCGCTTCGTCATCTCGGCGAGGACGCGATCGTCGCCGAGCTTCGCCAGACGCTTCGGGTCCGGCTTTGCCGGCATCAGCTTTTCCAGGGCCTTGGGCCCGCCCTTGCGTTTCTCGGCACGGGCACGAATGGTCTTGAAGGAGGGCATGCGGACACAAGCGGTTGAGGGCCCGCCACGACATCAGAATTCGCCGATACAGTCCAGCCCTGGTGCTGGCGCCCCGACCCAACCGGGGGCCACCTGCGTCCGCCGGCTCGCCGGCAGGACCGGTTAGCGCGACAGGCGCTTGGCGAGATGGACCGATTGCCAGTCACCGAGCCCGGTGTCGTTGAAGCCCGCTTTCTTCGCAAGGCCGCGCATCTCGGCATTGGTGCGCGCCGTCTCGGCCGCAATCATCTCGTGCCCGAGATCGATCGCGCGCGTCTCCATCGCCGTCATCATCTGAAGGCCGAGTCCCTTGCGCTGAAAGGCATCGGCGATCGAGATGGCAAATTCGCCATGCCGCGCCCTCGCGTCGTACGCGTAGAGCGCCTCGCCGATGATCCTGCCCTGCCCCTCCTCCCTGAGCTCGGCGAGCAAGGTGAAGTTGTCGAGGTCGATGCTCCTGGCGATGCACTCGGCCGCGACCACGCCGGGATCAGATCGCGCGCCACTGAAGCGCTTGTTGCGTGACGTCGTGGAAAGGGAAGTGAAATAGACCGACAGATTCGCCACGTCGGATGCGCTGGCGGTCCTGATGCAGACCATGCCCTTCGCGTCGGCCAGTTCGACCGGCTCGACGACCGCTCCCGGAAACAGCTGTGACATGCGTGATGCTTTCGGCAGGTTGCTGGGACTTGCAGACCTAGCCGAGGCAGCGCTCCATCCGCTTGGACGCTGCTGCCAATCATGCGGATGAAAACGAACACGGCGTTTTCGTGTGCCGCGCGTCACACACGCGAGAGCGACGGCACCTCCTCGGGCATGATCGCCTGCAGACCGCCGAAGCGGCGTTCGCGACCGTGGAAGGAGGCCAGCGCCACGGCGAGATCGCCCGCGTCGAACTCGGGCCACATCCGCTCGGTGAAGTGCAGCTCGGCGTAAGCGCCCTCCCAGAGCAGGAAGTCCGACAGCCGCTTCTCTCCCGAGGTGCGGATGATGAGATCGACGTCGCGCAGGTCGGCCTCCCCGGTGACCAGTTGCGAGAACGCTTCGCGGGTGATGCTGGTCAACGCAGCCGCCTTCGCCGCGGCATTGAGGATGGCGTCGCGCGCGGAATAGTCGACCGCGATCCGCAGATGCAGCGTGCCACCGTGAGCGGTGGCTTCCTCGGCACGGGTGATCGCGCCTGCGATACCTTCAGGCAGGCGATCACGACGGCCAATCACGGAGAGGCGCACGCCGTTCTTGACGAGGCTCAGCACCTCGCTCGCAAGATAGAAGCGCAGCAGGGTCATCAGCGCGGCGACTTCGGCCTTCGGCCGCCGCCAATTGTCGGTGGAGAAGGCGTAGAGCGTCAGCGTGCCAATGCCCTGCTTGGGCGCGGCCTCGACGATGCGGCGGATGGTCTCGACGCCAGCCTCGTGACCGCGCACGCGCGACAGGCCGCGGCGCGTCGCCCATCGCCCGTTGCCGTCCATGATGATGCCGACATGAAGATTCTCGTTGCGGGACGCATCACTTTGCATTGCAAAGTCTCCGGTAAAAAAAGGGGGGGCAGGATCAGGTCGAGACGATGCCGAGGCGGCCGACCGGCGGAGCCTCGCGGCCGGCAGCCTTGGCGGCGTCGCGCACAAGGCGCTCGAGCACGGCCAGATAGTCGAGAAAACGGCGGCGCCCGGTCTTGGTGAGACGGCAAGTGGTGTGCGGGCGATTGCCCTCATAGCCCTTGGTGACGTCGACGAGGCCGGCCTCCTGGAGCACGGCAAGGTGCCGGCTGAGATTGCCGTCGGTGAGACCGCAGAGCTGCTTGAGGTCGGCGAACGCCAGACCCTTCGGGTGCGCCATCAGCGAGGTCAGAAGCCCGAGCCTCGCCTTCTCATGGATCACGCGGTCGAGCCCTTCGTAGGAGAAGGGTGCGCTGTCAGTCTTCGACATCATGGTCTCCGGACGCGAAATGCAGGATGGCCGCCATCACAGACTGCCCGATCACGAAGGGCAGCCCCATGGTCCATGGCGACAGCGTGTGAGTCTGGCTCGCGAGCACCACCACGGCGAAGCCGGACACGAAATACCAGGCCCCGGCGAGCGCGACGGTGCGCGGCAGCGAGCGGACGGATGCAAAAATGCCGAGCGACACCAGGATCTGCCACAGGCCGGGCAGCAGCCACAACGTCTCGCTCGCGAACTTCCACGTCACCACCGCAAGCAACACGCCGGCAACGCCGGCAGGCAGGAATTGCTCGACCGCCTGATGGATCATGGCATCTGCCAGACCCGAATGATGCCGGCGCGAGCGCGCGCGCATCTCGATCCCGATCATCAGAACGGAGAGCGCAGCGGCAATGAACCAGCCGACAAAGAAGCCGAGCGGCTCGCCGGTGGGATCGCCCAGCAGCCAGAATTGCAGGATTGCGGTGAGCAGCGCGACCGCGGCGGTCGCGGCCATCGTCGCCGGACCATAACCGCGGAACGCGGTACCGGCCGCGATCTGACTGCGGATCGCCACGATGTCGGCCAGTGCCTTGTCGAGATCGCGCAACGCCAGAACCTCGCTCCGCCCGCATTTCCGGGATGGTCTGTCCCCGCCACTTTGTAATGCAAAGTATATAGCGTCGCAAAGTAAACGCAAGCGCGAAATCGCCTCGAAAGGATTTGCGCCGCGACGGACAACTGCCGGTTGCGCGGGCCATGCTCCCGCAGATAAGATGTGGCGCAAAAGCGTTCCGGGGGCCGGTATGTGGCTTAAATCATTCATCGTTGCGTCCTTGTTGCAGGTCGGCATCGCGGGAGTTGCGCATGCGGCGGGACCGTTCGGCAGCGTCAACGTCGGCAACTGGATCGGGGGCGCCTTCAGCAATGACGAGACCGGCGCGTTCTCCCATTGCGCCGCGACGACATCTTATGCGAGCGGCGTCATCCTGGTTGTCGGTTACAATGCCACCGGCACATGGTCTCTGGCCTTTGCGAGTCCGGGCTATCGCTTCAAGCAAGGCGAGAACGCCGCGATCGACGTCATCTTCGACGGACGGGAGCAGGCCCGGCTGTTCGCCACGGCCAATCAGCCGAACATGCTCACGGCGGTCATGCCGGTCAACGTGGTGCGCGCGTTTCAGAAGGCAGGCCTGATGGTCGCAACCAGCGGCCGCACCGTGCTGAATTTCGACCTGACCTCGACCGGACCCGTGATCGCGGCATTGTCCAATTGCGTCACCAGAGTGAAAGCCGACGGACTGAGCAAGGCCGGAGATTTCACCAAGGGGGCGGCCAAGCCGGCCGCCACGGCGGAGAAGCAGACATCACCGCCGGCCGGCAAGCCGGTCAAGTCCAAGAGCGGCACCGGCTTCGTTGTCAGCGCCAACGGACACATCGTCACCAACAACCATGTGATCGAGGGGTGCAGCGACCTCAAGGGCAATCTCACGGGCGAAGCCGCAATGGCGTTGCGCGTCGTATCGAGCGATGCAACGAATGACCTCGCCCTCCTGCAGGCGCCGTCGACCGCGACGTTCAAGGAGGTCGCGCGGATCCGCGATCGCTCAATCCGCTCCGGCGATTCCGTGGTCGCGATCGGCTTTCCCTACCGCGGGCTGCTGAGCTCGGATTTCACCGTGACCACCGGCATCGTGAGCTCGCTCAGCGGTATGCGCAACGATTCGCGTTTCCTGCAGATCAGCGCGCCCGTGCAGCCCGGCAACAGCGGAGGCCCGCTGTTCGACACCACCGGGCAGATCGTCGGCGTGGTCACGGGAAAGCTCGACAACCTCAGGATTGCGGTCGCAACCGGCAACATCCCCGAGAACATCAATTTCGCCATCAAGACCGGCGCGTTGCGCGACTTCCTCGACAATTCCGTGGTGCCCTACCAGACCGCAGAGCCCAAGGGTGAGCTGAAGACCACAGACATCGCAGCCAACGCGCGCGCCTACACGATGCTGATCTCGTGTACCGGCACGGAGCAGGCGGACGCGAAGCGGTAGGTCGCGACTCTCAATAAGGCGCGACGGGGCGCACCCGACGAGGCGGCCGCGGTTGCTGTGGCTGCCCCTGGCCATAGGCGAAGCGCGGATTGCGATCGCAGTACAGCAGCCGGCCGGATACGCTGGCCTGGCATTGCTCGTAGCTGCTGTAGGAACACTCGCCGGGGTAGTCATATTCTCCGCCCTGGGCACACCAGGGGTAGTCGCGGGCGGCCGCCGGCGTGACGGTGGCGAAGCCGGCCAAGATCGCCAAGGCCGCCGCACTGAACGTCAACAGCACCAATTGCGTCTTGCGCATGATCCAACTCCTCTTCAGCTGGCACGAGTTACGGGTGCCATCATTATCAGGTTTCGCAGCGCCGCTTTATTCCAGATCAACGAAGCAGAGCACGCAAGAAAAAAGCCCCGCCGAACGGCGGGGCTCCAATCCGTGATATCACAAGATCGCTACTCGACCTTCAGGCCGGCGAACTCGACGACCTTCTTCCACTTCTCGGTCTCGGCCTTGATCTCCTCGCCGAAGGCCTCGGGGGTCTGCACCCGTGGCTCGCCGCCGAGCTCGACCAAGCGCTTGGTCATGTCGGGTTCCTTCAGGACCGCGTTGACCTCGCTGTTGAGCTTGGCGATGACTTCCTTTGGCGTGTTCTTCGGCGCGGCCATACCGAACAGCGCGCTAGCCTCGTAACCCTTCACCGTCTCGGCAATCGTCGGCACGTCGGGCAATTGCGAAGAGCGTTGCGACGTGGTGACCCCGAGTGGGCGAAGCGCGCCGGAGCGGATGTGCTGGATGATCGAGGGCATGTTGTCGAAGATCACCTGCACTTGGCCACCGAGCAAATCGGTGATCGCGGGCGCGGCGCCGCGATAGGGCACGTGCTGCATCTTGCAGCCGGTCATGGCCATGAACATCTCGCCGGACAGATGCACCGAGGTGCCATTGCCGGAGGATGCCATGTTCACCTTGCCGGGATTGGCCTTCACGTATTCGATGAACTCGGCGACGGTTTTCGCCGGCACGTCCTTGTTGACGGTCATCACGTTCGGCACGCGCTGGAAAGAGGCCACCGGCGCGAGGTCGTTGACGAAGTTGAACTTGAGATTTTTGTAGAGCGTGCTGTTGATGTAGTTGGCCGGATTGACCAGCAGCAGCGTGTAGCCGTCGGGCTCCGCATTGACGACCGATTCGGTGGCGATATTGTTGCCGGCGCCCGGCTTGTTCTCGATCACGAATTGCTGGCCGAGCTTTTCCGAAAGCCGCTGGCCGATCAGCCGCGCCAGGATGTCGGTGGCACCGCCCGGCGGATAGCCGACCACCCATTTCACGGGCCGGGCCGGATAATCGGCGGCAAGAGCCTTCGACAGCGGGGTGGCTGCAAGCGGACTGGCGGCGAGCAGGCCCAGCGCGGTACGGCGAGTGATCATCTCAAGGGTTCTCCCAACGTGTTGTTCTTGAAGCCAGACAGCTTGAAACCGGCGTCGGCGGGGTTGTAACAAAGCTTGCTGCAGGCGGAAAGTGCGTGGGGCGCATCGCGACGAAAGGATAAGGCATGCCGGTCAAGGTCGAAGCCCTCGATCATCTCGTCATCAATGTCACCGACGTCACGGTCACCGCGGATTGGTACCGCAGGATTCTCGGCATGGAAGTCAAGGTGTTCGATCCCGGCGGCGGCAAAGCGCCGCGGACTTCACTTGTTTTTGGTAACCAGAAGATCAACGTCCGGCCGCGCGATGCCGACAAGGTGGAATGGTTCACCGCGAACCATCAGACCGCCGGCAGCGAGGACCTCTGCTTCCTCACCTCGGCTGCGCCCGACGAGGTGGTGGCGCATTTGCAGGCACACGGCGTTGCGATCGAGGAAGGCCCGGTTCCCAAGCAGGGCGCGCGCGGCACGCTGCGCTCGGTCTATTGCCGGGACCCGGATGGCAGCCTGATCGAGATCTCGTCGTACGCGGATTAGCCATGCTCGCGCTACGCAATCGGTCGTCATGGCCGGGTCAAGCCCGGCCATGACGATGGAGAGATTGCGCGTCCATAACCAGGTTGAGCCGCAGCCACATCAGCACCTACCCCGATTTGCGCCCCGCGCCATCCGATGGCAGGAAGACGCAATAATCAAGAAGCAGCCGCCAGCAAGATGCAGCCTGCACGGGAGGAGCCATGTCTATCCAACTAACCAGCGCCGGCATCGTGAGCCCATTCGACGGGCTCGACGTGCCCTGGCTGCTCAAGCTGCGCGCCGAGGTCCGGCGCGATCATCCGTTCCTGATCTGGGCGCCATTCGACGCGCCGGCGCGGCACTGGAGCTATGGCGAGTTTCACGAGCGGGTCGGCGCGCTCGCGGCCGGCCTTGCAAGACGCGGCGTCAAGCCGGGCGAATATGTGCTCATTCATCTCGACAATTGCATCGAGGCGATGCTGGCGTGGTTCGCCTGTGTCGAGTGTGGTGCCATCGCAGTCACCACCAACACCCGCTCGGCACCGGCAGAAATCGAATATTTCGCCGATCATTGCGGCGCCGTCGCCGCGATCACGCAGCCGGCCTATGCGGACATCGTCGCGCAGAATTGCCGCAACATAAGCTGGCTGGCGGTGACCTCGCATGATGCGGGCGCGGCCCCGAGCCAGCCGGTTTCACGTGGCGACAGTTTTGAGTCCTTGTTCGCCGACAGCGCGGACCGTCCGAAACGCGTAACCGATCCGCTCGCGCCGTGCAGCGTGCAGTACACTTCAGGCACGACCTCGCGGCCGAAGGCGGTGCTGTGGACCCATGCCAACGCATTGTGGGGTGCCAAGATCAACGCCGCGCATGAGGATCTGCATGCGAGCGACGTGCACCAGGCCTACCTGCCGCTGTTCCACACCAACGCCCTCGCCTATTCCATGCTGGCGACATTGTGGGTCGGCGGCACCTGCGTGATCCAGCCGCGCTTCTCCGCCAGCCGCTTCTGGAGCGTCGCGCGCGAGCACGGCGCGACCTGGACCTCGACGATCCCCTTTTGCATGAAGGCGCTGCTCGAGCAGGAGATCCCGAAAGACCACAAATTCCGTCTGTGGGGCACCGCGATCAACGAGCCGCCGGCCTTCGCCGCGTTCGGCATCAAGATGATCGGCTGGTGGGGCATGACCGAGACCATCACCCACGGCATCGTCGGCGAGGTCGACCAGCCCAACATCCCGATGTCGATCGGGCGCGCGGCGCCGGAGTACGAGATCCGCATCACCGACGATGACGGCCGGCCGACGGAGGTCGGGGGCACCGGCAATCTCGCGATCAAGGGCATCCCCGGCCTGTCGCTGTTCGCGGAGTATCTGCACAACGAGAAGGCGACGCGCGAGAGTTTCGACGCGCAGGGCTTCTTCCTGACTGGCGACCGGGTCGATCGGCTGGAGAACGGCTACATCAAGTTCGGCGACCGCGCCAAGGACATGCTGAAGGTCGGCGGCGAGAACGTCGCAGCGTCAGAGATCGAGCAGGTGATCGCGCTCGTGGCCGGCGTGCGCGAGGCCGCGGTGGTGGCCAAGAAGCATCCGATGCTGGACGAGGTGCCCGTCGTCTTCATCATTCCGCACGGCGGCGTCGCGGGTGCCGCGCCCGATCTGCAGGACCGCGTGATGACCGCCTGCCGCAAGGGGCTCGCCGACTTCAAGCTGCCGCGCGAGATCAGGCTCGTCGACGATATGCCGCGCTCGACACTGGAGAAGGTGGCGAAGGCGGAGCTGCGGAAGATGGTGGGGTGACTTTACCCTCCCCTGGAGGGGGAGGGTAAGCAGGCCGCGCGCATCCGCAATTGCGGCAGCTCGCCTAGAACGACCCCAGCGCCACCGGGCGGAATGCCTGCAGCAGCTGCTGGTCGAGCTTGCCGCCCATGCTTTCCATCATCCCGAACGCACGCGAATGCGTGAAGGGCATGCGGTAGGCGCGTTTCTCGACGAGAGCCGCGTAGATGTCGACGATGGTCGTCAGGCGCACGATGTCGCTGATCTGGTTCGACGACAGGCCGTTCGGATAGCCGGAGCCGTCGAGGAATTCGTGGTGATGCAGCACGACGTCGAGCATCTCCGGCGGGAAGCCGCCTTGCGCAGCGAGCGCGTCATAGCCGCGGCGCGGATGCTGGCGAACCTCGGCCATCTCCTCGTCGGAGAGCTTGCCGGGCTTGTCGAGCAGCGCGGAAGGAACGAAGGCCTTGCCGACGTCGTGCAGCAGCGCGGCGCGGGTCAGGCGGCGCTGGTCGTCCTCGCGCATGCCGAGATGCTGCGCGAAGGCGACGGCAAAACCCGTGACGAACAGGCAGTGGCGATAGCTGCCGACATGGTGGCAGCCGACCGTGGTGAGCCATTCGCGCAGCGAGGAGTGCTTGATCGCCTTCAGGATCTTGCTCTCGGCGGCGATGACGTCGTCGAAGGTCAAGGGCACGCCGAGCGGCAGCTTCTCGAACATCTTGGCAAGCACCGCATGCGCCGCCTCGACGCCGCGGTTGAGCGTCTTGCCGCGATCGGTGGCGTCATAGACGGCGGTGTCCGGGAAGGCGGCGCGGATGCGCTGGAGAATGGCGTCGGCCTGCAGCGGCCGGGAGATGGTGTCGGTGGCGCCGAGCGCCCAGGCCTGCATGGTGCCGTGATGCAGGGCGTCGGCGAGCACGAACAGCCGCGGCATCGAACGATAGGCGTCACCGCGCAGCTTGTTGCGCACCCGCTGCACGCTCTCGGGCGAGCGCAGATTGATGTCGACCACGAGACCGGAGAGATCGCGCGCCGGCTGCTCGGGGATGCCCTGGGTGGTCACCGTCGAGACCTCGCCGACCGCCTTCAGGATGCTGGCGAGCTCGGTGCTCTCGTCGCTCCGGTCGGAGGCGAGCAGAAGCCGGCGTTTGGCGGCGGTTTTGGCTGGCGCGTTCATGACTTCCCCAAAGCATGGGACTGGATTTGGCGTCAGCCTAAGCCGGATCAGGTTCTCCGGCCCTTAAGAGGCGTGCTCAATGGAACTTTGGGAAATTACACGCAATTTTACGGATCGGACTGCGCGAGCCGGAGTGCAAAATCGCGAAAACAACCCCATGCACAGTAGAACGACATTGATAACAAAGGGGAATTTTGGCCCAAAGTCTCCGTCATGGCCGGGCCTGTCCCGGCCATCCACGGCCTTGATACCGCGGCGCGAAAGAACGTGGATGCCCGGGACAAGCCCGGGCACGACGGCGTGCGCGTATGCCGAGGGATCTCAAAACAAATCCGCCGGAGGCTGGCCTCCGGCGGATCGTCTCATTCGGGAATCGCAGCTCGGCTTACGCCTTCATGCTCGCCTTCACGGCTTCCGCCGTGATCGGCAACGCCCGCACGCGCGCACCGCTCGCGTTGAAGATGGCGTTGCCGATGGCCGGGGCAACCACCGTCACCGCGGGCTCGCCGACGCCGGTGGCCTTCTCGCCATTGGCGATCACGGCAACCGCGACCTCGGGCATCTGGCTCATACGCAAGGGCCGGTAGGTATCGAAATTGGTCTGCTCGATGCCACCGTCCTTCAGCGTCGCCTTCTCGTACATCGCCAGCGACAGGCCCCACAGCGCCGCGCCCTCGACCTGGGCACGGATGTTGTCGGGATGCACCTGTGTGCCGACGTCGGTTGCGACCGTGAGCTTCTTCACGGTCACCGCACCCGACGGCGCCACCGCGACATGGGCGACACACGCCGTCCAGCTCGCGGTCGCGCGCTCCTGCGACGAGACGCAGGCGACCCCCATGCCCTCGCCTTTCGGCAATGGCCTGGTGCCGTAGCCCGACAGTCCCATCGCAGCGAGCAACGTGTTGCGCAGCCGCTGCGCGCCGCCGTCGTTCTTGCCGGCGCCGTCGAGCAGCGAGATGCGGAACTGGGCGGGATCCTTGCCCGTGGCGGCCGCGATCTCGTCGATCATGCTTTCGACCGCCCAGAAGGTCCAGCCCGGTGCCACCGAGCGAAGCTGGCCGGACGGCGTGGCGTTGTGCGCGAGCTCGTTCTTGATCGCGCGCACATAATGGTTGGGCACGGTGTAGAAGAAGTCCGCGCCATTGACCGTGAAGCTGTCGAGCGGGCCCTTCTTGTCGACCGAAGGCGTGAGGAAATCAGGAATTCCCCAGCGCGCGGTCGGCCAGGCCGAGACCACGTCGTGGCTGAGCGCGACGAGCTTGCCGTCGCCGTCCACGCCGGCCTTGACCTTTTGATAGGTGAGCGGCCGCGAGAAATCCATCGTCATGTCGTTCTCGCGCGAGTAGATCACCTTGACCGGCTTGCCGACCGCCTTCGCCGCCTGCACCGCGGGGATCATCATGTCGGCATCGAGACGCCGGCCGAAGCCGCCGCCCAGCCAATGCTGATGCATCACGACGAATTTCGGATCGATCCCGGCCGCACCCGCGGCGATCGCGCCGGAGCGCGTCGCGAACTGGTTGCCGGAATAGATGTGCAGGATGTCGCCCTTGAACTCCGCTGTGGCGTTCATCGGCTCCAGCGGCGCATGGATGTTGATGCTGGTGGTGTACTCGGCCTCGACCACTTTCGCCGCCGAACCGAAGGCCGCATTGGGATCGCCGTCCTTGACGAAGAACTGGCCGGAATCCTCCAGGCCCTGAAGCCGCTTGGCCTCATCCAGCAGCGACTGGCTCGACAGCTTCGCGTTGGGACCGCCGTCATAGGCGATCTTCAGCGCGTCCGCCGCCTTGCGGGCGTTGGCATAGGTGTTGGCCACCGCGACGACCCAGCCGGACGTGGTGCCGGTCTTGTCGTCGAGGATGACGGCCTTCATGAAGCCGAGCACCTTCTTGGCGTCGCTGTCGTCGACCGATTTCACCGTGGCGCCGAAGCGCACCGGCGGGGTCACCACCTTGCCGTAGGCCATGCCCGGCAGCATCACGTCGATGCCGTATTTGGCCGTGCCGTTGGTCTTGGAGGGGATGTCGAGCTGCGGCACCGAGACGCCGATCATGGTGTATTGATCCGGCGTCTTCAGCTTGATCGCCTTCAGCTCGTCCGGCGTGAAGGTTTTCGTCGCCTTGCCGCTCTTGACGATCTCGGCAAAGCTCATCTGCTTCTTCGACTTCGGGTGCGAGACGACGGAGTCGCGCACCACGAGCTCGTCCTTGAAATAGGGCGGCAGGCCCATGGCTGCGGCGGCGGCCTCCGTCAAGGCGATGCGGCCGGCGGCGCCCGCACGGCTCATCGCCTCGAAGTTCATCATGGTCGACCAACTGCCGCCGGTGATCTGCGCACCCAGCACGGGGTCGTTGAACTTCGGGTCGTTGGAGGCGAGATTGACCCGCATGTCACTCCATTTCGCCCCTAACTCCTCGCAGACGATCTGCGCCATGGTGGAGGCGATGTGCTGGCCCATGTCGGCCTTGCCGCAGGTCACGGTGACGAGACCATCCGGTGAGATCGAATACCAGACGCTCGGCTCGAAACTGGCGGGCGCCGCGGCGGCCGCAGAATCGATGCCGGGCACGCCGGCATAGCCGAGCACGAGGCCGGTGGCGGCGGTGCCGACGAGGAAGGAGCGGCGGCTGAGATCCGTCGTCTCCGGCATCAGGGGCTTCACATGCTCGTTCATGTGGGCCTCCGTTCGTTGGAGGTGGCCGACGCGGTGCGCATCTCGGATGCGGCGCGCATGATTGCCTTCTGGATCCGTGAATAGGTCATGCAGCGGCAGAGATTGCCGTCCATATGCGCCACCACTTCTTCCTTGGTCGGATTGGAGTTCTTCGCCAGCAGCGAGGCCGCCTGCATGATCTGCCCGGACTGGCAGTAACCGCATTGCGGCACCTGCTCGGCAACCCACGCCTTCTGCAGGGGATGATCGCCCTTGGCGGAGAGGCCTTCGATGGTGGTGATCTTCTTGCCGGCGACGTCGCCGACCATGGTCTGGCACGAGCGCACGGCTTCGCCGTTGACGTGCACGGTGCAGGCGCCGCACAACCCGGCGCCACAGCCGAACTTGGTGCCGGTCATCTGCAATTGCTCGCGGATCGCCCAGAGGAGCGGCGTGTCGTTCGCCGCATCCACGGACATACTCCGCCCGTTGATGGTGAGAGTTGGCATAGGCGTCTTCCCCTGCCGGTGCATGAAGCCGCTAACGGCGGCAACTTGAATGGCGGACGCCCACCGGGCTGGCGCCAGCCTTGGCCGCGAGCATGATCGCGTTCGATTACTGTTGCAAATGCAATTTGGAACGAGTCGAAACAAACGCTGCCGCGACACGTTGTGCGTTGCGAGAGCGGGACGAGGTTGCAGCGGCTGGACGCAACAAGCAGAGCGCCTGCATGTGCGCCATCGCATTCAGGCAGTTTCTTCGAGGTAACTTGGCGAGCTAGAGTACAGCCTCACGCAAACCTTTACCCTCCCCTGGAGGGGCAGGGTCGATCGCGCGGAGCGCGAGCGGGGTGGGGTGATCTCTCCACACGAACACTGTTGGAGATGGAGAGACCGTCACCCCACCCCGTCTCACATTTCGCTGCGCTCAATGTGAGACGACCCACGGGCGAGCTACGCTCGTCCCGGACCCCTCCAGGGCAGGGTGAAGCACCGCGCTAGCGGCGAGAGAAAAAAGGGGCTGAAACTATGCCAAGGATTCATCGGGACGGCGTCGGGATCTACTACGAGGTTCACGGCAGCGGACCGCCATTGCTGCTGACGCACGGCTACTCCTCAACCTCGGCGATGTGGCATGGGCAGGTCGATGCGCTTTCGAAGGACCACAAGCTGATCCTGTGGGACATGCGCGGCCACGGCCAGTCCGACTATCCCGATGATCCGAACGCGTACAGCGAAGCGCTCACGGTCGGCGACATGGCGGCGATCCTCGATGCGGTCGGCGCGAAGCGCGCTGTCATCGGCGGGCTGTCGCTTGGCGGCTACATGTCGCTCGCGTTCTATCGTGCCCATCCGCAAGCGACGCGCGCGCTGCTGATCATCGACACCGGCCCGGGCTTCAAGAAGGACGACGCGCGCGAGGCCTGGAACGCGCGGGCGCTCGCCACCGCCGACAAGCTCGACCGGGAGGGGCTCGCGATGCTGAAATCGGCCACGCGCGAACGCGCCACCGCCAGTCATCGCGACGCCAGGGGACTGGCGCTCGCCGCGCGCGGCATGCTGACCCAGCGCGACGCCCGCGTGATGGAGCTGCTGCCCGACATCAAGGTGCCCTGCCTGATCGTGGTCGGCGCCGACGACACGCCGTTCCTCGCCGCGTCCGACTACATGGCGGCAAAAATCCCCGGCGCACAAAAGGTCGTGATCCCCGCGGCCGGTCACGCCGTCAACATCGATCAGCCCAAGGCTTTTGTTGACGCGGTGCTGCCTTTCCTGAAGAACTTGCCGGCGTAGGACGATCGAACGGGAACACAGACCATGAAGCAGGCGATGTTGGCCGCGGGCGCGGTGCTGCTGTCGATGTCCGCGCAGGCCGAGCCGTTCGGCGGCATGCCCGCGCGCCAGCCCTTCGTCACGACCTTGTCGAACAACACACCGCTCGCCTTCGGCATGGATGCGGAGCAGACCGCGCGCGCTGTCGGACAACCCCTGCAATATGTGCGGGGCCGGCCCGGCAACGAAATCTATCTGGCCTTGCGCAACATCGGCGGCAGCGGGCTGATCCCTTACCGTCACCGCCTGTTCCTGCAATTCCGTCATGGCCGGCTGGCGGGATGGAAGGAGGATTACGGCGAGAACTGGACGTGGGAGTGAGGAGGCTCTTCGTGGCCCAGATAATTGCCACATCGTCATGGCCGGGCTTGTCCCGGCCATCCACGATCTTTCGAGCGGTAGCAAGAACGTGGATGCCCGAAACATAGGCGAGCAAAGCGACGCCGTCCTTCGGACGGCTATGCCCGGCCATGACGAGTTTGCGGAGGGGCCGAAGTTCTCGATCAACGACCAACCAAGAAGGACAACCCGCGTGGGACAAAACATCAGACTGACGGCGTCCGACAATTTCCAGCTTGGCGCCTATCGCGCCGATCCCTCAGGCCAGCCGAAGGGCGCGGTCGTGGTGATCCAGGAGATCTTTGGCGTCAATCACCACATCCGCTCGGTCTGCGACCGCCTCGCCGGGGAAGGCTATGTCGCGATCGCGCCGTCGATCTTCGACCGCACCGCGCCGAATTTCCAGTCCGGCTATTCGCCCGACGAGATCACGGAGGCGCGCAAGTTCGTCGCCAATCCCGATTGGGCCGCGATGCTGCGCGACACGCAGGCGGCGATCGATGCCGTGAAAAGCGTAGGGCCCGTGGGCATTATCGGCTTTTGCCTTGGCGGGAGCATCGCTTTCGTCGCGGCAACGCGACTAAGCGGCCTGAAGGCCGCGATCGGCTATTACGGCGGCGCCGTCGTGCGCTTTGCCGACGAGACGCCGAAGGTGCCGACGCAGTTGCATTTCGGCGAGAAGGACGCGGGCATTCCCCTGACCGACGTCGAAACCATCAAGTCGAAGCGGCCGGATGTGGAGGTCTTCATCTATCCCGGCGCACAGCACGGCTTCCATTGCGACGAACGCGCCAGCTACGACAAGACCAGCGCCGACATCGCCTGGCCGCGCAGCATGGCGTTCTTCGCGACGCATTTGAAATAGGACGTACTGCCCTCTCCTCCGTCACTCCCCTCGAAGCAGGAATCGGGTGGCTGCATTGCGGCGCCCGGCGATAGAGCAGGCTGACCAAGCCAACTCGCGCCGGGAGACCGCCATGCAGCAAGCCATCACGCACCTCGTCATCCGCAATCCGTTCGGAACCATCGACGTGCCCGCACCCGATGATTCCGAGGTGATGGATTATGCCGCGACGGCCACGCTGCCGGGCGACGTCGCGGACGGAAACGCGGCGGCGTGGGCCGTGATCGCAGCGCCGTCAGATCCGCTTGAAGGCATCTGGGCCAGCCGCTGGAACGGCGGCGCCGATCCGACCATTGCCGGCGATACGCCGGACAAATGGAAGCAGGGGCGCGCGGATATCCGCATCGCAGGGGACCGCGTCTATCTGCGCTTCGACTGGGACAATGGCCACCGCCACGGGTTGATCGACGCCACGCGCGAAGGCGCGGACCGCCTGGTCGGAAAATACATCAACCTGACCACGCCGGCGATCACGCGGCCATGGGTCGGGCGCGTGGTCGGCGCGGACAGGATCGACGGATGCTTTCCGAACGGTCGGCTGGATTTCAGACGGTGAGCTAGAACCAGCGCTCGCCGACGAACACGGTGTCGCCGGGGTTCAAGGGGGTGCCGAGCGGCACCACGGCGCGCATCGAGCCGCCGTTCTCGGTGTGCGTGACGGTGACGACGTCGCGCTTGGCGCGGGGCGAGAAGCCGCCGGCAATCGCGACCGCGCTCTCGACCGTCATGTTCGGCACGTAGGGATATTGGCCGGGCGCGGTGACTTCGCCGAGGATGAAGAACGGGCGGTAGGACTCGATCTCCACCGCGACCGAGGGCTCGCGGATGTAGCCGTTGCGCAGGCGCGCGGCGATCTCGCCGGCGAGTCCCGCCGTGGTGCGGCCGCGGGCCGGCACCGCGCCGATCAGCGGCATGGTGATGGAGCCGCCGGCATCGATGGCGTAGCTGTTGGTGAGCCCCTCCTGGCCGTAGACCACGACGCGCAGCTTGTCGCCGGCATCGAGATGGTAAGAGGCATCGTAACGCACGGGCGCGGCCATCGGCGCGGCGTAGCCGACCGGCATGGGTGCGGGCGAAGCGGCAAAGGAGTTGCTGAGCGCGGCGATGGCGCCGCCGCCATTGTTGGCAACGACGACCGGCTGCGGGGCGCTGTAGGGCTGGCCGTAGGCCATGGAGTCGAGATCGGCGCGGGGCGGCATCACCGCGACGGGGCCGGCGGTCTGCATGCAGCCGCCAAGGCTCAGCGCGGCGGACGCTGCCAAGGCCACTGCCGAGATCGACGATCGAAACGCGCGTGCAACTGGCACCGGACCTATCCCTCGAAACGAGATGGCTCCAGTGATGCACCGATTATGGTTAATAAAGCGTTTGCGGGGAGCAACCACCCTGCCCTGGAGGGGGAGGGTCGCTACGCATGAAGCGAAGCGCAATGCGTAGCGGGGTGGGGTGATCTCTCCAGACGAGCACTGCTGGACGCGGAGAGACCGTCACCCCACCCCGCTCGCGCTACGCGCGATCGACCCTCCCCCTCCAGGGGAGGGGAAGGGCCGCCCGCTTCGACAACTTACTTTTACGCGCTCACACCGACGCCGATCGGGCAGGACACGCCGGTGCCGCCGAGCCCGCAATAGCCGGCGGGGTTCTTCGCCAGATATTGCTGGTGATAGTCCTCGGCGAAGTAGAACTCGCCTGCCGGCGCGATCTCGGTGGTGATGGCACCGTGGCCCTTGGCTGCGAGCGCCTTCTGATAGAGCGCCTTCGACTCGTCGGCCGCTTTCTTCTGCGCATCGGAATGCGTGTAGATCGCACTTCGGTACTGCGTGCCGATATCATTGCCCTGACGCATGCCCTGCGTCGGGTTGTGGCTCTCCCAGAACGTCTTCAACAGCGTCGCATAGGAGATCTCGCTCGGATCGAACACCACCAGCACCACTTCGGTGTGGCCGGTGCGGCCCGAGCAGGTCTCTTCATAGGTCGGGTTCGGCGTGTGGCCACCGGCATAGCCGACAGCGGTGGTGTAGATGCCATCGCCAAGCTGCCAGAATTTGCGCTCGGCGCCCCAGAAGCAGCCGAGCCCGAACACGGCCTGCTCGAGGCCGGCGAGATAAGGCGGCTTGAGCTTGCGGCCGTTGACGAAATGGCTGGTGGCGGTCGGAATGGCTTGCGCGCGGCCGGGCAGCGCCTCAGCTGCGCTCGGCAATGCGGTGGTCTTGCGCATGAACAGCATGATGGTCTCCGAAACGAGCTGTCCGTCGCGCGAGCCAGATGCTCGGGCGCCGTGCTCGCGATGAGGTGGGAATATAGGTGTTTACGCGGGCGGGAGCAGCGTTGTTACGTCACGCCTTGCAAGGCTCAATCCCGACGGGAATTGAAAGCTCAATCCCGGCGGGAATTGAAAGCTCAATCCCGGGAATAGCCGATCAGCGGTTTCCGCGGGCGGAACAGGAGCATCAGCACAATGCCGAGAATGCCGAGGACGGCAAAGACCGGCTGATCCAGCAACAGGCGGATCACCGAGGTCCAGAGCCAGGGCGCCTTGGCCTCGACCCAGGTGCGGAAGGCGGACTGGCTGGCCTGGTTGACGTCGTTCCAGAACTGGCCGAACCGGGTGAACCGCAGGGTCTGGTCGGCCACCCAGCGGGCACCGTCATAGACCATGAAGATGAACCCGCCGGCGAGCAGCAGCAGCCCAATCAGTCGGAAAAAGCCGCGGATCATGCCTCACCTTATATGGTCGTCCGATCGGAGGACCCAAACAAACGCCGCCAGCCAATAGCCGGCCGACGGCAGAAATTCAACCTCTTCAGGGCGTTACGGCGCCCCCTGGAGCCTCCAAGGCCCGCTTTTCCAGCCCGGAAAGCGTTGACGGTGCCGAAGACCCTCTCTATAAGGGCGCCAACTGGCGGCGGGCGCAATCCTGCCGCCGCTGTTCTTTGAGCAGTTGCAGGCTTTTTGAAGCCTCATGTTCCGGGGACGGCCAGCAACCGAACACCCTAAATCCGAGCGTCGATTCCGCGGTCAAGCAAGCCGGCGCTACCCGACCAAGACGCGACCGGACCCCGCAAAGGATATTGAGACCATGGCCAATACCACTTCCGCCAAGAAAGCGACGCGCAAGATCGCCCGCCGCACCGCCGTCAACAAGTCGCGCCGCACCCAGATGCGCGGCGCCGTGCGCACCGTCGAGGAAGCCATCGCGACCGGCGATCGCGCCGCTGCCGTGAAGGCGCTGGCGAATGCCGAGCCCGCCCTGATGCGTGCCGCCCAGCGCAACATCATTCACAAGAACAACGCCAGCCGCAAAGTCTCGCGCCTCACCGCACAGATCTCCAAGCTCGCCAAGTAACGACCCAAGTAACTGGCTCGAGCAATCGCGGACCAGTCGGTCGGCCGATCGATCGAACATCGCACACGTCAAACAGCCCGGCATCGCGCCGGGCTTTTTTGTTGCGGTCATATTCACGCAAGCGGTCACGTCGCGATCAATCTTCGATTGGAAGGTTCGCACCGCCTGCGCTATTCTTCGTTCCGTAGTTCTACCTGCCGATGTCGTGCAACAGCGGAAACTTTCTGCGTTGCGAAAACCCTTGTGCGGCGGGCTTAAGTTGAATTCGCGCGCGCAAGAGTTCTGCACACCGTAGATTCACCGGAACACATCTCGCGATGGAGTTACCCTGTGAAACGAGACTCAAAAAACGATGTCTCGCTAATCACTTATCGACATAGTGCCCGCAAGCATTTGGAAAAATCGCCCCACGCGTCGAGTGCGTGACAAATTTGTAAAAAAAATTGGCGGTGGCGGAGAATTGTCACATGAGGCGCGGCATTTTCGATTCTGTGCACGAATCCAAAAACTTGCTCCGAAGCCTGTGCACAAGTCGCGCGCGGCATTAACCGAGGTCAAGTTTTTTTGGTGGCTCAAGTGTGAATCAATTCGTTGCGAGTCTTTCCGCTTAGTGTATTCCTTAAGTCGTCAGCGGCGCCCACGATCTTCAGACCAGCGCGGTTTAGGAAACGGGGCGAGCGTGCAAATCGGCGGCGGTGTGCACGTAGGCGACGCTTCAAAAAGCGATGTCGGATCCAAAACCCATAGCAATATGGGAACGGTAGTTCTTTGTCTGAATGTCTCCAAGCGGGATCTTCCCGCCTCGCGCCTGGCGCGCATGAGAGACATCGCGAAGCTGCCCCGGCACGCAAGGCGGCGAAGCCGAGCGGACGACTAGTACAGACGGGCGGGACATCTGCGACTGAAGCGTTTCAGGGGCGGTTGTCTTTCACACGCAGGACCTTGCCGTGAGCGATCACGGCGGGACGGGGAGGTATCATGTCCTACGGATTCAACGCGGTATTGACACAAGTTCCATCGTTCAACGATGCCGTCTCCGATCCGTCCTGCGTTCAGCCTCCGACGTGCGAGGGCGCGTCGAGTACGCGCTGACCTCGCGAACTCTCCATCTCCGACATCGCTGATCTGACCCGCGGCGCATTCCGCCGAACGGTCGAGCCATGCCTGATGATGGACTCGCTTGAGGTCGCGCCATGACAGGAAGCCCTGCATGGCGCTCACCACGCAACCTTATCTCTCAAGAGAAGTTTTCTGACGATGACAATGGAACAGGATCGCTGGTCACGCGTGAAGAGCCGGCTGCGCTCGAACGTTGGCGAAGACGTCTACACGAGCTGGTTTGCACGCATGGATCTCGAAGGCGTGCAGGACGAGAGCGTGCGTCTCTCGGTGCCCACGCGCTTTCTGAAGAGCTGGATCCAGGCCCATTACGCCGAGCGCGTGCTGTCGTGCTGGCAGGCCGAGATGCCGGAAGTGCATCGTATCGATCTCACCGTTCGCTCTGCGGTGCGCCCCGTGGTGCAGCCGAAGGAAGCCCCTGCGCCGGTCGAGACGCGCCGTGCGCCCGCGCCCGAGCTGCGCTCGACCGCGACCGCGCCGGTCTCGGCCAATCACGACGCGCTCGGCGGCTCGCCGCTCGATCCGCGCCTGACCTTCGCCAGCTTCGTCGTCGGCCGCTCCAACACGCTGGCCCATGCGGCTGCGCGTCAGGTCGCGGAAGGTCGCCGTGGCGACCCCGTGATGTTCAACCCGCTCTACATCCATGCCGGCGTCGGCCTCGGCAAGACGCACCTGCTCCAGGCCGTGACCTGGGCCGGCAATTCCGGCAACGAGCGCAAGGTGCTGTATCTCACGGCAGAAAAATTCATGTACGGCTTCGTCGCCGCGCTGAAGACGCAGACGGCGCTCGCGTTCAAGGAAGCGCTGCGCGGCATCGACGTGCTCGTCATCGACGATCTGCAGTTCCTGCAGGGCAAGTCGACCCAGGCCGAGTTCTGTCACACGCTGAACGCGCTGATCGACGCCGGCCGCCAGGTCGTGATCGCGGCCGACCGTCCGCCGTCCGACCTCGAAAGCCTCGATGACCGCGTCCGCTCGCGGCTTGCCGGCGGCCTCGTGGTCGAGATGGGCTCGCTCGGAGAAGAGCTGCGGCACGGCATTCTCAAATCGCGCGTCGCAGCCGCCCGCACCCATCATGCGACTTTCGACGTACCCGAGGAAGTGCTGCATTATCTCGCGCGCACCATCACCCATAACGGCCGCGACCTCGAAGGCGCGATCAACCGGCTTCTCGCTCACTCGAAGCTGAACAACCAGCCGGTGACGCTGGAGATGGCCGAGCGCGAGGTGCGCGATCTGGTCCGCCCCTCGGAGCCGAAGCGGATCAAGATCGAGGACATCCAGCGCGTGGTGGCGCGGCAATATAACGTCAGCCGCTCCGACCTCTTGTCGTCGCGCCGCACCGCCAATGTGGTGCGCCCGCGCCAGGTCGCGATGTATCTCGCCAAGACGCTGACCCTGCGCTCGCTGCCCGAGATCGGCCGCCGCTTCGGCGGGCGCGACCACACCACGGTGCTGCATGCCGTGCGCAAGATCGAGGCCCTGGTCTCCAAGGACACCGCATTGTCGGAGGAAGTGGAGTCGCTGAAGCGCCAGCTTCAGGAATAAACGCCTATTTCTGTCACCTCTCCCCGCTTGCGGGGAGAGGTCGAATTCGATCGCAGATCGAATTCGGGTGAGGGGGGACTCTCCGCGAGTCCAACTCTCACCTCCCCCGCGGAAACTCTCCTCACCCCAACCCTCTCAGAGCGAGCGTAGCTCGTCCCGCCCCCCGCAAGCGGGCCGAGGGAGTGGAGCTGTGCCGGGGCGACGGCTTCGTTTTGAGCTGTAAATCGTGGGGAACTGGCCCCCAATCCCTTGAACTGGATGGCTTTCCGCGCCACCTTGCGCGACCCTGACGGCTTTGGTCATATCGGTTGGATGACCCTGGCCTTGCGGGGTCATCGGTGCCGCGGCGGGCCTTTCGACCGCCAGGCTTCTACGACATGATGTTTTCCGTGAAGTTCTCTTGGGGATCGGGCGAGTAGTGCAATGAAGGTTACGGTCGAACGCGCGCAACTCCTGAAGTCACTGGGCCATGTCCACCGCGTGGTCGAACGCCGCAACACGATTCCGATCCTCGGCAACGTGCTGGTCCGCGCCGAGAACGCCAAATTGTCGCTGAAGGCGACCGACCTCGACCTCGAGGTGACGGAGACGCTTCCGGCGGAAACCGCGACCGCGGGTTCCACGACCGTGCCGGCACACATGTTCTACGACATCGTGCGCAAGCTGCCGGATGGTTCGCAGATCGTGCTGGAGGCCGACGGCGATCGCGCCGTGCTGGCGATCCGCGCCGGCCGCTCGCGCTTCACGCTGCAGACACTCCCCGAGAATGATTTCCCGGACCTGGCCGCCGGCGACATGTCGCATTCCTTCTCGCTCGCCGCCAAGGACGTCAAGCGACTGATCGACCGCACCCAGTTCGCGATCTCGACCGAAGAGACGCGCTATTATCTCAACGGCATCTATCTGCACGCGGCCGGCTCGGCCAAGGCCGCAACCCTGCGCGGCGTCGCCACCGACGGCCACCGCCTCGCCCAGCTTGACCTGGTGCAGCCCAAGGGCGCCGAGGGCATGCCCGGCGTGATCGTGCCGCGCAAGACCGTCGGCGAGGTGCAGCGCCTGATCGAGGACACCGACGCCGAGATGACGATCGAGCTGTCGCAGGCCAAGATCCGCTTCACCATCGGCAACGTCGTGCTGACCTCGAAACTGATCGACGGCACCTTCCCCGATTACGGCCGCGTCATTCCGCAAGGCAACGACAAGGAGCTCGTCGTCGACAAGAAGGACTTCGAGAACGCGGTCGACCGCGTCTCCACCATCTCCAGCGAACGCGGCCGTGCGGTCAAGCTGTCGCTGTCGCCGGGCAAGCTGGTGCTGTCGGTGACCAATCCGGATTCCGGCAGCGCGACCGAAGAGCTGGAGGTCGAATACGCCTCCGACGCCCTCGATATCGGCTTCAACTCCCGCTACCTCCTCGACATCGCCGCCCAGATCGAAGGCGACGTCGCAACGCTCAAGCTCGCCGACCCGGGCTCGCCGACCCTGGTGCAGGACCGCGACGACAAGAGCGCGCTGTACGTGCTGATGCCGATGCGGGTGTGAGGGGCTTTTTTCTCTTCTCGTCATGGCTGGGCTTGACCCGGCCATCCATCAAACAAGATGACTTATTGGGTGTACATCCTCGCCAGCAAGCCCGGTGGAACACTCTACGTCGGCGTCACCAACAATCTGGTCAGACGCGTCTATGAGCACCGTGAAGGCCTGGCGGACGGCTTCACCAAGGGCTACGAGGTGAAGACCCTGGTCTATTTCGAGGCACACGATACGATTTCCGCTGCCCTCCAGCGCGAAAAGAACATGAAGCACTGGTCGCGCGAGTGGAAGATCGATCTGATCGTGAAGAGCAATCCCGCGTGGCAAGACCTATATGATGAAATTGCCCGCTGATGCGGGCGATGGATTGCCGGGTCAAGCCCGGCAATGACAGAGTGACATGATCCCCTCCCGCATTCATCGCCTGACGCTGACGCATTTTCGCAATTATCGGGCGGGGGGGCTCGAGACGGCGGCTGACCTGGTGGCGCTGGTCGGGCCGAATGGGGCGGGCAAGACCAATTGCATCGAGGCGATCTCGTTTCTCTCACCCGGGCGCGGCCTGCGGCGCGCCACGCTGGAGGACGTCGCCGACAACCAGGGCGACGGCTCCTGGGCGGTGGCGGCGCAGGTCGAGGGTGCGCTGGGGCTGGCGACGCTCGGCACCGGAATCGAGCCACCGCGCGCCGATAGCGCCGTCACCCGACGCTGCCGCATCGACCGCGAGCCGGTGGGTTCGGCCAGTGCCTTCGGCGACCACATCCGCATGGTCTGGCTGACGCCGGCGATGGACGGGCTGTTCATGGGCGCCGCCTCCGAGCGCCGGCGCTTCTTCGACCGCCTGGTGCTCGCCATCGACAACGAGCATTCCAGCCGCATCAACGCGCTGGAGCGCTCCTTGCGCTCGCGCAACCGCCTGCTCGAGACGCGCAATTACGACGACCATTGGTGTGACGCGATCGAGCGCGAGACTGCCGAGCTTGCGGTCGCGGTGGCGGCAACGCGCGGCCAGACCGCGGCGCGGCTGACCGGCATGCTCAACGCGCGCGCGCAGGCCTCCGCCTTTCCCTCGGCTCAAATCGCGCTCGACGGCTGGATGGAGAATGCGCTGCTGACCGAGACCGCGACCTCGGTCGAGGACCGCTACCGCCAGATCCTGCGCGACAACCGTCCGCGCGATGCCATCGCCGGCCGCACCACCGACGGCCCGCATCTCACCGACCTCCAGGTGGTCTATGCGCCGAAAAGCATGCCGGCGCGCGACGCCTCGACCGGCGAGCAGAAGGCGCTGCTGATCGGCCTCGTGCTGGCGCATGCGAGCCTGGTCGCCGAGATGACCGGCATCGTGCCGCTGCTGCTGCTCGACGAGGTCGTGGCGCATCTCGATCCGAACAGGCGCGCGGCGCTGTTCGACGAGCTGAAGAAGCTCGGCGCGCAGGTCTGGCTGACCGGCGCCGACCCGGCGGCCTTCGCCGAGATCGGCGCGGGAGGCGAAGTGTTTGACGTCGAGAGCGGACGAGTCTCCGCCCGCCGCTAGTGGCGGCATTGAACCCGCTTGTTTCCGTCAGCGACTAGCTGCATGAGGCCACAACACGCGGCCCCTCGCGCGGATATCTCGGACACCCGCGCTGTTCTTCGCACTGATCTTGGAGCATCGGCATGGCGACGGTGAAGCATGGGGCGCAAGCTCCGGCACGATGGCAGTTGTTTGCGTGCGGCCTTGCGCTGCTCGCAAGTTGCCTGCTCGCGGCGAGCGCCGGCGCCTTCGTGTCCAATCTGCCGCCGCTGTTCTCGGCCGCACTCACGCTTGACCCCGATGCCAAGCTGCCCGCGCCGACCCGCTTCAGCTACCGCGGCATCCACACGACCGTGATGCCCGGCGTCGAAACCCCGCTGCGGACACAGCTCGAAGCCCGCGTGCCCGCAGAGCTCGGCGACGTCCTCACCTTCTATCGCACGGAGCTTGGAAAGCTCGGCTGGCAGGAAAAGCCCGACGGCGCGATGGTCGCAGCCGATCACGTCCAGCTCGCCTTCGCCTCCCCGCTCGGGCCTGCCGCACTGGAGCTCGCCCGCAAGGACAGCGGCACCGCGATCCACCTCGTGCAGAAGAACGCCGATGCGGCAATCCGGGCGAACGTCCTGCCCGAGCCCGGCCAGGCGAAACTGGTGTTCAGCAATATCAGCGGGACGGATGCCGCGCTCACGATCAACGCGACAACCGTCAAGCGTGCCGCCGGCAGCCATGCCGTATCGCTGGATCTGGCGCCCGGCGAATATTCCTACGAGCTGCGCGTGCCGGATCATTCAGCCAGCACGAAGGTTCTCACCATTGCAGCCGGCGATACCTGGGAGCTCACGGTCGGGCGCGATGGAGACGCCTGGCCACCGCTTCAGCTCTACTAAGGCCTGAACGGTCTTTGAACCTCGCGGGTTCCTGCCGCGACTTCTGGTCAGAGGCCGCGCCGACGGTGTCGCAGCCTGCAATTGCGCGCGAGCCGATGCGCCGCGCCACGCCCCTGGAGACGAAACGATGTCGAGGATGACGCGCGGGACGCAGGTCCCGGCACGATGGCGGCTGCTTGCATGCGGCCTCTTCCTGGTGGCGAGCTGCTCGGTCGCGGCCGGCGCCGACGGGGGCATCGTCGACGTCCACGGGCTGCCGCAACTCGAAGGCGCCGTGGAGGATACCTCGCGCCCCGATCCCTACCGCGTCGAATATCGCGTGCCGACGCCGCCAGCCGTGACGTCGCAGGCGGTGCGAAAGCTCCTGATCGCCGATGGCTGGGTGCCCTATGTGCTGCCGCTGGAGGAGAAGAGCACCACGCTGAAATTCAAGAAGGGACGGCAGGGCCTGTCCGTTCACTTCACGCAGGCGCTCGGCCGGCCTGACCAATCCATGGTCTATTACACGACCGACCGGATCTATTCGAACGTGCCGTTCCCCGACGGCGCGAGCGACCTCGTATTCGACGGCACCAGGCCCTATCTCGGCTGCATCGCCCCCGGCGCGCTCGATGCCACGTCGGCGTTCTACGCCAGCCAGATGGAGGCGATCGGCTGGCGCAAGCTCACGGCTGAATCGGCGGCGCGCTGGACGACGGCAGGCATCGAGGAGACCGTTCCGAACGGCGTGCGCGCCTTCTACGACCATCCCGAGGGCGACACGACGCAGTTCTACAAGCAGAAGCCGGTGATGCTAACGCTCACGCGCCGCGACGACGGCCGGACTGATGTCGACATCCGGATCGCGCCGTTCGTGCTCCCGGTCGATCTCAGCGCCGATAGCGATGTTGCCGGCCTGCCGCGGCCGAATCCGACCAAGACGGCGCGAGGCCTCGGCAGCGCGAACTCAAACAAGCGCGAAATGTCGGCCGCCGCGATGGCCGAACTGCCCGCGGTGCTCGCGTTCTATCATCGCGAGCTCGCCGCGCGCGGCTGGCAGGAGGACGGCAGCGCGCCGCTCGCGCCCGGCGACGAAGTGGCGATCAAGATCTCCAACACTGATGAAACCGGCCTGCTCCGGCTCGGCCGCAAATATGATTTCACCATGGTCAGCCTGACCGCACGGGTGAAGGAATCCGCCCTCGCCGCCCGCGCCAGGGCGAAGAAGGAAGCGGACGAGAGGTTCATGAAGGATGCCGAGGCGATGGCCAAGCAAGTCATCGCCGCCGACGAAGCGCGGCGCAAGGTGCAGGCGGCCGCGCTGTCCGATGCGCCGCTTGGCGCGCTTGCCGACAGCAAGACGCCGGTGCCGCTGCCCGAGACGGCCGAGGGCGTGAAATTCGAAGGCGACGGCGGCCACCTCGAATTCTCCTCCACCTCGAGCGTCAAGGCGGTCACCGCGTTCTACCGCGCCTCGCTCAAGCCCGCCGGCTGGAAGGAGCAGCCCTCCGTCATCAATCAACCCAACATGGCGGTGATGGAATTTTCCAAGGGCGGCAAGTCGATCTCGATGACCGTGATGCAGATGGGCCCAAGGGTGAATGTCAGCGCGAGCGGATCGGCGCTGGTGATGGCGGCAGCCAAGCCGGCCCCCATTCCGGAGGTGCAGGCGAAATCCGCCGAGCCGCTCAAGCCCGACACCGAATCCCAGCTGCCAGTGCCGACCCAGCGATCGTCGACCTCGCTCGCCACCACCAAGCTGCCGGGCACGGATACGCCGTTCCGCCGTGAGCTGGAAGCCAGCATCCCGGCCCCGCTGAGCGACGTGCTGGCATTCTACCGCACGGAGCTTTCCAAGCTCGGCTGGCAGGAAAAGGCCGACGGCGCGACTGTGTCCGCGGAGCGCGCGCAGATCGACTTCACCTCGCCGCAAGGCCCGGCCGTCCTCAAGCTCGGTCGCGCCAGGAACGAGACCACGGTCAATCTGGCGCAGAAGAATCCGGATGCCGCCGCCAAGGCCGACATCATGCCGAAGGCTGGCCAGGCCAAGGTGATGTTGGGCAATATCGGGCCAAAGGAAGCCTCGTTCACGATCAACAAGCAAACCGTCAGGATCGCGGCCGGCGCCGGTGGCCCGCAATCGCCGAAGGGCCCGATGCTCGATCTGCCGCCCGGCAAGTACCAGTACGCGCTGCGTGTATCGGGGCGTCCCGCCCGCACCGACACCCTGACGGTCGCCGCCGGCGACGCATGGGGCCTCATGGTGGGTCCTGATGGAGATGTGCTGCCGCTGCAGATGTACTGATACCCCTGTGCGGTACTGGCCGGGTTGAACCCGGCGAGTTCGCAGGGCGACTAGAGCTTCGGTTCTGATTGAATCAGAACCGAAGCTCTAGATTCTTGTTTTGACGCGTTTTCTTCACGCAAACCGGTGTCCACTTTGCTCGAAAGCGCTCTAGTCGATGAGGTGGCGGCGACCGGGTCGCTGCCGCTGCGTCGCGCGACGATCAGGACGCGCGGCATCCCTGGAGAACGGGCATGACGAAGTTGAGGCGCGGGACGAGGGTCCCGGCACGACGGCGGCTGTTGGTTTGCGGCCTCGCTCTGCTTGCGAGCTGCTCGCAGGAGCCGCTGACCGCAGCAGATGCCCACGCAGACATGCCCGTGCCGACGCGAGCCAGCCACTCGAGCTTCAGCAGCACGCGCGTGAACGGCGTCGACGTCCCGCTCCGGCTCGAGCTCAAAGCCGAGGTGCCCGCCGAGCTCAACGACGTCCTCGCCTTCTACCGCGCAGAGCTTGGCAAGCGCGGCTGGCAGGAAAAGCCTGATGGTGCGGTCATCGCCGCAGATCGTGCCCTGCTCGTGTTCGCTTCCCCGAAGGGGCCGGGCACGCTGACGCTTGATCGTGCCAAGGGCGAGACCATTGTCGACCTCGTGCAGCGAAATACGGAGGCCGCGGCCAGGGCCAACTTCCTGCCAGTGCCAGGACAAGCACGGCTGATCTTCGGCTATCGCGTTCCCGACGTGGCTTCGCTCGCGATCAACGATCAAACCATCAAGATCGCGGGCGGCGTAAATCATCCGCAAACGCTGGACTTGCCACCCGGCACCTATCCCTACGAGCTGCACGTCTCGGGTCATCTGGTGCATACCGATTCCATCACACTGGCCGCGGGCCAGGCGTGGTTCCTGAGGCTCAGCGACGATGACGGCAAGTCCGACCAGATCTATTGAACCCACGGGCCGCTCTGCGGCAGCAGGGCGCCGTGGAAGAGGCTTCCGGGCCCCCGCAAAATCCACGCCTTTGAGGGCCCAAAACGGGTCTCGAATCGGGCTTTTCACGGGGCCCGAAATCGGCCTTCGCGCGCCTTGAAAGCCGACCAAAAAACCCCATTTCCTCAAAGGGTTGCGGCAGCATACTTTGCGCTAGGCGCAATCCCGCTTTCATGGCACAAATAGCTCGCAAATCAGCGCCTTTTGCGCCGCTGATTCGGGCGACATCTCGAAGGCCTCTCATGACAGAACCTGCTCGGCAGCCCGCTGCCGAAAACGAGCCCTCCAATCCGAGCGAATACGGTGCGGAATCGATCCGCGTGCTCAAGGGTCTCGATGCCGTCCGCAAGCGCCCCGGCATGTATATCGGCGACACCGACGACGGCTCGGGCCTGCACCACATGGTCTACGAGGTCGTCGACAACGCGATCGACGAAGCGCTGGCGGGCCACGCCACGCGCGTCGACGTCGTGCTCAATGCCGACAATTCCGTCACCGTGCGCGACGACGGCCGCGGCATTCCCGTCGACATTCACAAGGGCGAAGGCATCTCGGCGGCCGAGGTCATCATGACCCAGCTGCACGCCGGCGGAAAATTCGACCAGAATTCCTACAAGGTCTCCGGCGGTCTGCACGGCGTCGGTGTCTCCGTCGTCAACGCGCTGTCCAGCAAGCTCGGCTTGCGGATCTGGCGTGACGACAAGGAGCACTATATCGAGTTCGCCCATGGCGATGCCGTGGCGCCGCTCAAGGTGGTCGGCGATGCGCCGGGCCGGCGCGGCACCGAGGTGACGTTCCTGGCCTCGACCGAGACCTTCAAGAACATCGAATATGATTTCGCGACGCTCGAACACCGTCTGCGCGAGCTCGCCTTCCTCAACTCCGGCGTCAACATCATCCTCTCCGACATGCGTCATGCCGTCGAGAAGCGCGAGGAGATGCACTATTCCGGTGGCGTCGAGGAATTCGTCAAATATCTCGACCGCAACAAGAAGGCGCTGGTGCCGACGCCGATCATGGTGCGCTCGGAAGCCAACGGCATCGGCGTCGAGGCGGCGCTGTGGTGGAACGACAGCTACCACGAGAACGTGTTGTGCTTCACCAACAACATCCCGCAGCGCGACGGCGGCACGCATCTGGCCGGCTTCCGCGGCGCGCTGACGCGCCAGGTCAACGGCTACGCCGAGGCCAACGCGAAGAAGGAAAAGATCGCGCTGACCGGCGACGACTGCCGCGAAGGCCTCACCGCCGTGCTGTCGGTGAAGGTGCCCGATCCGAAGTTCTCGTCGCAGACCAAGGACAAGCTGGTGTCCTCGGAAGTGCGCCCCGTGGTCGAGAACGTGCTCAATGAGGCGCTGCAGGCATGGTTCGAGGAGCACCCGACCGAAGCCAAGATGATCGTCGGCAAGGTGATCCAGGCCGCCGCCGCGCGTGAAGCTGCGCGAAAGGCGCGCGAGCTGACGCGCAAGAGCCCGCTCTCGGTCTCCTCGCTGCCCGGCAAGCTCGCTGACTGCCAGGAAAAGGATCCGGCCAAGTCGGAACTGTTCATCGTCGAGGGTGACTCGGCAGGCGGCAGCGCCAAGCAGGGCCGCAACCGCGAATTCCAGGCGGTGCTGCCGCTGCGCGGCAAGATCTTGAACGTCGAACGCGTCCGCCCCGACAAGATGCTGTCGTCGGAACAGATCGGCACGCTGATCACCGCGCTCGGCACCGGCATCAGCGACGAATTCTCGGTCGAGAAGCTGCGCTATCACAAGATCATCGTGATGACGGACGCCGACGTCGACGGCGCCCACATCCGCACGCTGCTGCTGACCTTCTTCTACCGGCAGATGCGCGACATCATCGACGGCGGCTATCTCTATATCGCCCAGCCGCCGCTCTATAAGGTCTCACGCGGCAAGTCCGAGCAGTACCTGAAGGACGAGCGGGCGCTGGAAGACTATCTGATCGACGCCGGCCTCGACGACTGCGTGTATATCCCCGGCACCGGCGGTGACCGCTCAGGACGCGACCTGCGCGCGCTGGTCGACGATGCCCGCGTCGTTCGCAGCATCCTGCGCAACCTGCACAGCCGCTATAACCGCAAGGTGGTCGAGCAGGCGGCCATCACCGGCGTGCTGAACAAGTCGGTCTACGGCAACCCCGAGAACGCCACGGCCGCCGCGCAGTACATTGCGACCCGGCTGGACAGCCAGGCCGAGGAGGTCGAGCGCGGCTGGGTCGGCCAATTCGTCGAAGGCCAGGGCTTCCTGTTCGAGCGCACCGTGCGCGGCGTCAGGGAAGCGGCCGTCATCGACGATGCGCTGCTGGGCTCGGTCGAAGCCCGCAAGCTCGACGAGTACGCGCCAAAACTCCAGGATGTCTATGCCCGCTCCGGCAAGCTGCGGCGCAAGGATATCGAGCACGTGGTGCACGGTCCGTCCGACCTGTTCGAGGCGGTCACCGATTCCGGGCGCAAGGGCATCACGCTGCAACGCTACAAAGGTCTCGGCGAGATGAACCCCGAGCAGCTCTGGGAGACCACGCTCGACACCGAAGTGCGCTCGCTGCTCCAGGTGAAGGTCAAGGAAGTCGACGAGGCCGACGACATCTTCACCAAGCTGATGGGCGACGTGGTCGAGCCGCGCCGCGACTTCATCCAGGAACATTCGCTGAGCGCGACGATCGATATCTGAGGCTTGTTTCGCCTCTCCCGCTTGCGGGAGAGGCCGACGCGCTTGCAGAGCGCGGCGGGTGAGGGCTCTCGCCACCAGGGACAGCCGCTGCATTTCTCGACAATCCCGATGCGGGGACACCCCCACCCCAGCCCTCCCCCGCAAGCGGGAGAGGGGGCGCACCACCTTCATGACGACACCGCCCCTGAACCTCCCCACCGGCCACCGCGACAAAATGGCGTAGCTGGCACTGGAAGAGGTCCGAGCGAATGTTGCCGATTTTAGCTGACCAGCACCGAATGTATGTGCAGCAGGTCTTCGAAATGGCCGAACTCTTCGGCCTCGAAACCCGCAACAAATATCGCATCCGCGACGAAAATGGGCGCGATCTGCTTTATGCAGCCGAACAGCAAAAGGGAATTCTCGGCTTTTTGTGGCGTCAGGCATTTGGGCATTGGCGCTCCTTTGAGGTTCATTTTTTCGATGGCGCCCGACAGCCGGTGATGCACGGGATTCATCCCTTCCGCTGGTTCTTTCAATGTCTGGAGCTGCGTTCGCGCGACGGCCGCCTCATCGGAACCATCGAACGTCAGTTTTCGATTCTCACCAAGACCTTCCATGTGCAGGATGCGCAGGGGCGCGTCGTGCTCGAAGTCAGCTCGCCATGGTGGCGCGTATGGACCTTTCCGTTCATGCGCGGCGGGCGAGAGCAGGCGCGCGTTGCGAAGAAATGGTCCGGCCTTGGCTCCGAGCTGTTCACCGACCGCGACAATTTTCTGGTCGAGTTTCTGGAACGCAGCCTGACGGAAGATGAACGAGCGCTGGTTCTTGCGGCCGCGATCTACATCGACCTGATGTATTTCGAAGTCAAAGGCGAGGGTGGCGTCATCAATTTGTTCCGCAATTGAAGCGCAGCGGACCTCTCCCGCCTGCCCGCCGCAACTCCCTGAACCTCTCCACCCGCCGTCGCGACGAAGTGGCATGATCCAAGGCCAATTCCGGCCCGGAAGTGTCACGCCATGACCGCCTCTGCAACGACCAGCTCCGCCGCGCCATCCCGCCGCCTCGGCATCATCGGAAGCATCGTCGGCGTGCTGGCGCTGATGGCGGCCGTGTTGCCGCATTGGGTGGTGCCGATGGTGTTTCCGCCGCCGCCGGCGGACCAGGTCATCGTCGACACCGGCCATCGCATCAAGGACCGCGTGATGGCGCGCGTGAAGGGAATCGAATACCAGGCGCCGAAGGTCGAGAAATCCGCAGGGCGCAGCTGGAGCGAAACAGCATCCGCCACCGCGATCTCGCTCGGCCTGCTCGCCATCCTGCTGTCTGTCCTCTCGCTGATCTCTAGGGAGGAACGGCTCCTCGCCGGCGTCGCGGCCATCCTCGGCACCGGCGCCATCGCGATCGAAATCTCCTTCGTCATGATCGGCGCGCTGATCCTGATCGCGATCCTCTATGTTGTGGGGAATATCATCGGCCTGCTCTGAGGCTCCCGCGAAAGGCCGCCGGCGGCCCCGGAAGCCGCAGCCAGCGCAATTGCTACCGCGCTCAATTCCCTATAGTTTCCGCCTCCAAAGCAGCCCGCCCCAACCCATCAGGACGGAGAAATCCCCGTGGCGCCCATCCAATACATCGTCGAGGGCGGTCACCGGCTCTCGGGCTCGATCGAGCCGTCCGGCAACAAGAATTCGGCGCTGCCGATCATTGCCGCGGCCCTGCTCACCGAACATCCGGTGACGCTGGAGAACGTGCCGCGCATCCGCGACACCGAGACGCTGGTCGAGCTGATCCGCTCCGTCGGCGCATCCGCGGAATGGACCGCCCGCAATACGCTTCACATCCACGCCAAGAGCATCCGCGCCGCCGATCTCGACCCCGAGCTGTGCGTGCGCATCCGCGCCTCGATCCTGCTCGCGGGCCCCCTGCTCGCCCGCTGCGGCGAGGTGATGTTGCCGCCGCCCGGCGGCGATGTCATCGGCCGCCGCCGGCTCGACACGCATGTGCTGGCGCTGGAGCAGTTGGGGGCGAAGGTCACCGCAACCGACCGGCTCGAATTCCGCGCGGCCAAGCTCGCCGGTGCCGACGTGTTCCTGGACGAGCCGAGCGTGACCGCGACCGAGAACGCGCTGGTGGCAGCGGTCGCCGCGAACGGCGTCACCTATTTGCGCAACGCCGCCTCCGAGCCGCATGTGCAGGACCTCGCCAATTTCCTCGTCGCGCTCGGCGCGAGAATCGAGGGCATCGGCACCAACACCATGATCGTGCACGGGCCGGCGACGCTGGGGGGCGCGACCTACAGGATCCAGCCCGATCACATCGAGGTCGGTTCGCTGATCGGCCTTGCCGCCGTGACGCGCTCGCCGCTGCGCATCACGCGCGCCGGCGTCGAGCATCTGCGCTCGATCCGCATGGGTTTCGAGCGGCTCGGCATCGTCTGCCGCGTCGAGGGTGACGACCTCATCGTGCCCTCGAACCAGACGCTGAAGATCCAGGACGATTTCGGCGGCCACGTGCCGAAGCTGGAGGACCAGCCCTGGCCGGCCTTCCCGGCCGATCTGATGTCGATCGCGATCGTCACCGCCACGCAATGCGAGGGCGTCATCCTGATGTTCGAGAAGATGTTCGAATCCCGGATGTTCTTCGTCGACAAGCTGATCGCGATGGGCGCAAGAATTGTTCTCTGCGATCCTCATCGCGCGATCATCGCCGGCCCCAGTCGCCTGCACGGCGCCACCATGACCTCGCCCGACATCCGCGCCGGCATGGCGATGCTGCTGGCGGCCGTGTGCGCCCAGGGCACCTCAACCATCAACAACGCCGACCAGATCGAGCGCGGATACGAGCGTATCGAGGAGCGGCTGAACGCGCTGGGCGCGAAGATCAAGCGCGTGCCGGAGCGCAAGGGGTGATTTGGGAGACCTCTCCCCGACGACAGTGTCGTAGGGTGGGCAAAGCGTAGCGTGCCCACGATTTCTCTCGATCATCGATAGGACGTGGGCACGGCGCTAACGCGCCTTTGCCCACCCTACGAGACCGAGCGAGAGGATAGAGCGTCCTCGCCTCTCGTTCTCACGAGCCATGTTTTCGTCGCGTGGACGTGCTATTGAGCCGCCATGCTCGACACCGTCCAACATCATTCGCAGCCGCAAGCCGGCGTGCCGCAAAACCATCTCGCGCAGGAATTCGTCGAGACGCTGCGGCTGGCCGTGCCGCTGATGCTGACGCAGCTCGGGCAGATCGCGATGATCACGACCGATCTCGCGCTGATCGGCCGACTCGGCGAGGGTGCGGTGGCAGCGGCGGCGCTGGCGCACACGGTCTATTTCGTCAGCTTCACCTTCGGGCTCGGACTGATGTCGGCGGTGTCGCCGCTGGCGGCGCAGGCATTCGGCGCCGGCGACGTCAGGCGCATCCGCCACTCCCTGCGCGTCGGGCTGTGGGTCGCGCTCCTGATCTCGCTGCCGATGATGGCCTCGCCGCTCTATGGCGAGCAGATCCTGATCGCGCTCGGCCAGCTGCCGCAATCGGCCGCACTCGCCCAGCGCTATCTCAACGGCCTCGCCTGGGGCATCGCGCCGGCACTCGGCTTCATCGCGCTGCGCAGCATGATGAGCGCGGTGAACCGGCCGCAGGCGCCGCTGTGGATCACGGTCGCCGCGATCCCGGTCAATGCCGCGCTGGTCTATGCCTTGATCCACGGCCTGTTCGGCCTGCCGGAGCTCGACCTGTTCGGCGCCGGACTTGCGACCACGATCGTCAACCTCGGCACCTTCCTCGCGACTCTTGCCATCGCTGCATGGCGGAAGCCGTTCGTGGACTACCGCCCGCTCGCCCATCTGTGGCGGATCGACTGGCCGCTGATGCGGCAGCTGATCGCGGTCGGTGCGCCGATCTCGTTTTCCCTGCTGCTGGAATATGGCCTGTTCTCCTCGGCGGCGCTGCTGATGGGATTGATCTCGACCACCGCGATTGCCGCGCACCAGATCGCGCTCCAGGTCACAGCCGTGCTGTTCATGGTGCCGCTGGGCATCGGCATGGCGGCGACGGTGCGGGTCGGCCACGCCTTCGGCCGCGGCGATCCGGCGGCGGTGAAGCGCGCCGGGCTGGCCGCCGCCGTGCTCGGCATCGCGCTGGTCTCGGCCCTGACGCTTGCCATCATCCTCGGTCGTTACGAGCTGGGCCGATTGTTCTTCGGGAGCGGAGAAGCCAGCGCGCCCACGGTCGCGCTGACCGCGCTGCTGCTGCTGGTCGGCGCCACCTTCTTCATCGCCGACGGCCTCCAGACCATCATGGGCGGCGCGCTACGCGGCCTCAACGACACAAGGATGACGCTGGTGTTCGCCGCGATCGGCTATTGGGGCATCTCCTTTCCCGTCGCCTGGATTCTTGCATTCCACACGGGGTTGGGCGCGGTCGGCGTCTGGGTCGGATTCTCGGTGGGGACCTTCGTCTATGCCGGCCTGCTGATCTTGCGCTTCCGGATGTTGACGCGCAAACTGGCGGCATGATCGCAACGGTCCGCGAAGTCACCCCTGATGTCGACGCCGGCACGGTGCTGGCGGGCGCGCAGTTCATCGACGCATTTCGCGCGGAGGTCGGCGCGACCAGCGTGAGTGCCCGCGAGGCCTGCACACGGATGGTGCTGCACGGGCCGCGCTGGATCGAAGCGCTGACGCGCTTGCGCAACGTGCTGGTGAAGCCCTTCGGACTGAAGACGTCGGGCGACGGTGCTCCGGCGCCGCACGGGATGGTCGGCCTGTTTCCAGTCCTGAGCGAAACACCGGAGCGGCTGATCGCCGGCTTTGACGACTACCATCTCGATTTCCGCGTCGTGATTGACATCGCCGGCGACGCGGCGGACCGGCGGGTGACCTTGACGACATTGGTGCGAACCAACAATCTGCTCGGGCGGGCCTATCTCTCGCTGATCGTGCCGTTCCACAAGCTCGTGGCCCGCAGCATGATGGGATGCATCGTGGAGCCGGCCCGATGACGCTGTCGGTCGATCTGTTCTTCTCCTTCCGCAGTCCGTTCAGCTATCTGGCGCTGCCGAAGACGCTCAAGCTCGTCAAGCAATACGATCTCGCGGTGAACCTGCGGCCGGTCTATCCGCTCGCCGTCCGCGTGCCCGGATTCTTCAAGAAGGCCAGCCCGAACTTCATTCGCTATGTCGTGCTCGACAGCACCCGCGTCGCGCAACACGAGGGCATTCCGTTCCGCTTTCCCCGGCCCGATCCGATCGTGCAGGACAAGACGACGTTCGACGTCGCCTCCGAGCAGCCCTACATCCACCGTCTGACCCGGCTCGGTGCCATGGCACAGCTCGAGGGCCGTGCGCTCGAATTCACCTATGCGATCGCGCGCATGCTGTGGGACGGTTCGGTCGCGGGATGGAACGAGGGCGATCATCTGGCGCGCGCAGCGGAAAACGCGGGCTTCGACCTCGCCGCGATGGACGCCGCGATCACCGGGGATCCGGACCGCTACGAGCAGGTGATCGCGGAGAACGAGAAGGACCACGCGGCATCAGGCCATTGGGGCGTGCCCACCTTCGTGTTCGAGAACGAGCCGTTTTTCGGCCAGGACCGCATCGACCTCCTGGTCTGGCGCATGCAGGGCAAGGGTCTGCAAAGGCGGTAGCTTACTCCGCCACGCGCGCCAACTTGCTGCTCGCCGCCTCCGACCATTCGCCGACGACGCGATCGAGGTCGCACAGATTCTGGTGCATCTGCTCCAGCGAGAAGCCGAGCGCGAAGAAGCGCTCGGCGGTGTCGCTCGCGTGGCCGCGGATCAGGCCGTCCTGACGGACGGCGGCAACCGCCTCGGCGTAGTGCTGAAGCGCGAGGTGGACCGGATGGATCGGCGGCGCGCCGGCGCCTTCGCGCAAGGCGGCCGCGGCCGAGCGCAGGAAACGCGCGATCACGGTGGACACCTCGGTCAGGGGCGCGGCGAGCCGCATCTGCACCTCGACCGGCAGCGGCACCACGGTGGCGCGGCCGATCATCACGACATCGTGGCGCAGCCGCAGCACGGTGCGCAGCAGCGGTCCGGTGTCGGGCCCGCTCGACAGCCGCGCGGCGCGCTCGCGCTCGGCCTCGGCGCCGATGGCATTCATGCCGACCATCGCGGTCCCGATGCCATCCTGGATCCGGTGCAGCGCGTCGTTGTCGCGCCCGCGGGTGAGGCCCGCGAGCAATTCGGTGAAGGCATCCGCAATCAATTCGAGCAATTGTGCCGCCGCGGCGCGGATCTGCCGCACCGCACGTGAGGGCAGCACCAGGAACGAGACCAGCAGGCCCGTGACCGCCCCGACACCAACCTCGCTGACGCGGTCGATCGCCGAGGTCATGGGATCAGAATGATGCATGGTCGGAACCAGCAGCACGATGACCGCCGTCACCGTGGCGGCGCTGAGGCTCGGATTGATCGCGGCGATGAAGGCGAGCGGAGCGACCGAGAGCACGAGAAGGCCCAGCAGGCCGGCTTCGCTGGAATAGGGAATCAGGATCGCGATGGCACCGCCATAGATCGCGCCGCCGATGGTGCCGAGCATGTAATCGCGCGTGGCCTTCAGCGAGCGGCCGACGCTCATCTGGGTCACGATCAGCGAGGTCAGCACCGCCCAGAGCGGCAACAGCAGATGCAGTGCGGTGGCGATCGCATAGGCCGCGGTCGCGGCCACGGTGACCCGGATCGCGAGCCCCAATTGGGTTCGCCGCGACCTGATCCGCTCGAACAGCTTCCCTGCGAACGCCATGCCCGAATATCCCGCTCCAAACCGCGCAAAGCCAGGCAAAAGCATGGCTGATACCCGCGGCCCCAAGGCCGCTTGAAAGGCCAAATCAGCCCGCCTAACTTGCGCGCCAAAACGAGGAAACACGATGGCTCACGAAACCGCAACGCTCGCCGCCTATGTCTTCAACCTGAAATACCAGGATATTCCGGCGGAAGTGCTGGAGCGCGCCAAGGTGCTGACGCTGGACTTCCTCGGCAGCGCGATCCGGGCACGGCGCGAGGCGGAATCGACCCCGTCGATGCTGAAAATGCTGGAGGCACTGGCGCTCGACACCAAGGGCGACTCCACCGTGTTCGGCGACAGCAAGACCTGGACACCCGCGGTTGCCGCGCTGCTCAACGGCGCGCTCGGCCACTCCCTCGATTTCGACGATACCCACGCCGATTCCTCACTGCATCCGAGCGCGCCCGTGGTTCCGGCTGCCTTCGCGGTCGGCGAGATGGTCGGCGCTTCCGGCCGCGACGTGCTGGCCGCGATCGTGGCGGGCTATGAGGTCTGCTGCCGGCTCGGCAACGCGCTCGACCCGACCTCGCATTATGCGCGCGGCTTCCACCCGACCGCGACTGCCGGCACCTACGGCGCGGCCGCGGCGGCCGGCAAGCTGTTCGGCCTCAGCGAGCAGCAGCTCATCTCCGCCTTCGGCGTCTCCGGCAGCCAGGCCGCGGGCTCGCTGCAATTCCTGGTCAACGGCGCCTGGAACAAGCGCTATCAGGTCGGCGCCGCCGCGATGAACGGCGTGATCGCCGCAACGCTGGCGCGCAACGATTTCGTCGGCTCCTCGGAATCGGTCGAGGGCAAGCACGGCCTGCTCGCCGGCTACACCGACGATGCGCATCCCGACAAGGCGGTCGCCGAGCTCGGCAAGACCTATGAGACCATGAAGATCGGCGTCAAACCGTATCCGAGCTGCCGCTACACCCATGCCGCCATCGACGCGCTGATCGCAATGCGGCGCGAGCACAATCTGACGCCCGACCAGGTCAAGCGCGTCGAGATCGGCCTGCATCGGAACGGCATCACGCTGACCGGCGACGCCACGACCAAGCGGCATCCGACCTCGATCGTCGGCGGCCAGTTCTCGATGTTCTTCACCGGCGCGCTCGCGCTCGACCAGGGCTCGTTCGGTTGGGACGACTACAACCGCCTCGGCGATGCCGCGATCGACGCGCTCGCCGACAAGTTCGACGTGGTTCAGGACGACCGGCTCGAGATCGGCCGCACCCATCCGTTCGGCGCGCGCGTCAGCATCACCACCGACGACGGTGTGCATGAGCGGCTCTATGCGGATCCGTCCGGAGAGCCGACGTCTTTCCCCGATGCGCAGGCGATGCAGCAGAAGTTTTTGACGCTGGCCCGCCCGGTGCTGAACGCACGCGCAGAGAAGTTTGCCGATGCGATCATGACGCTGGAGCGCTTCGATCGCGTGGCGCAGGCGACGGAGCTGGGAAGGTAGCTTCGCCGCGGCACTCCGCTTACCCTCCCCTGGAGAGGCAGGGCTATCGCATATGGAAATCCCGAGTCTCTTCCGGAGCTTAGCCGGCAATGTGCTTGCGCGACGCTGCCAAGCAGC